>Ga0070669_100001705_pt1 | contig 15917 bp, 14 predicted proteins | sample KBSS53metaG_FD_64680 | JGI IMG/M metagenome (GOLD analysis project Ga0070669, IMG submission 64680) | Switchgrass rhizosphere microbial communities from Kellogg Biological Station, Michigan, USA - KBS S5-3 metaG | ecosystem: Host-associated > Plants > Roots > Rhizosphere > Soil ... | reverse complement strand
CTGTTGCTCGACGATCTCGGCACGATGCCCTCCGACGAAGTCCTGCTCGCGATCGACAGTCACCCCAACATCGAGGTGCGCATGTTCAACCCCGTCGCCATGCGTTCGCCGCGGCTGCTCGGCATCGTGGCCGACATCGGACGGCTCAACAAGCGGATGCACAACAAGTCGTTTACGGTGGATGGGCAGGTCTCCATCGTCGGTGGCCGCAACATTGGCGACGAATATTTCGGAGCTAATGAGGCGATGAATTATGCCGACATGGACGTGGCAGTCATCGGGCCGGTGGTGAAGGAGGTGTCGAACGAATTCGATCTTTACTGGAATCATCGGGCGTCGATTCCGATCGCGAGTCTTGCGCGCCAGAACACGACGCCTGAGGAGTTCGCCGCGAAACGCGCGGCGCTCGCCGCATACCGTGAGACTGCGGGGGAATCCGAATACGCGGGAAGTGTGCGTGAGAGCGAGTTTGCCCAGCAGCTCCGGCGTCGGAAGATTTCGTTTTCCTGGGGCCGCGCCACGATCGTGAACGATAACCCCGACAAAGTGCTCACCTCTTCCGCGGAGACGGAGACGCACCTCGCGCCGCAGCTGCACGAGGTCGTCGATAAAACAAAACGCGAACTGTTCCTCGTCTCACCTTACTTCGTGCCAGGGAAGCAGGGCGTCGAACTTCTGGCTGACGTTCGCCAGCGTGGCTCCCGGGTTGTCGTGATCACCAATTCACTGGCTTCAACCGACGGGGTTCCGGTGCACTCGAAATACAAGCTCTACCGCAAATCGCTGCTCCAGGCGGGCGTCGAACTTTACGAACTCAAACCGACCGCTGGCGCCCTCCACGAGCGGCGACCGGGCAGCTTCCGCGGCCCGACCGGTTCGGGCAACGCGGGTTTACACGCGAAAACGTTCGCCTTCGACCGCCGGATCGTTTTTGTCGGCTCCTACAATCTCGATCCGCGCTCAAGCAAACTAAACACCGAGATGGGTGTGCTCTTCGATTGTCCGGAATTCGCGAAGCGTCTGCCGGAGAAGACTGAGCGCGATATCGATCGCAACGCTTATCGCGTCGAGCTGGTGGGAAACCGCCTTGAATGGGTAACTCGCGAGGGTAACCAGGAAGTCCGCTTCAACTCCGAGCCTGCGACCAGCCTCGGGAAGCGCATCAAGGTCAGCGTCCTGAGCTGGCTACCGATCGAGGGCCTGCTCTGAGCATCTCGAAAGATTCGCTTCCCGATCGCATGCGCCAGCTGCTCGCTTCCGTTCTTACCTTTTTGCTCACCGCCGCGATCGCTGTGGCGCTTGATCCGCAAACGAAGGCTGAAATCGATGAGTTGATTACTTACGTCCAGATGTCCGGTGTTCGCTTCATTCGAAATGGCTCGGAGTATTCCGGGGCCGAGGGTGCGCAGCATCTGCGCGATAAACTTGCCAGGGCCGGTGATCGCGTGAAGACGACCGATGACTTCATCACTGGGATTGCCAGCAAGAGTTATCTCTCCGGCAAACCCTATCTGGTGAAATTCCCCGATGGCCACACTCAGCCAACCGGCGAATGGTTGCGGGCACACCTCGCCAAAGCGCGGAAGGACAAACCGTGAAGGGCGATGCATTAGTTCGGCATCGCCTCAGGGCAACTCGACATCGCTTGCCGGCGTTCTCGGAGATTGCTCAAAGATTGCTTTTCGCGCGGCCACGCTCTCTTTGTTCGCTGGAGCTGCTTTCCGCAGGACCATAGTCCGATAGCACTGCAAAACGTGCTTCTCAGGCCTCTCCCAGCGTGTTAGAGGTGAGGCCGATAACAGCCTTCTCGTGAACCGGAATGATCACGCTGGGGCGGCCAGTCTCCGGACATCGGAAACGCCGCCGGCGGGTGCTGCCATGAGCGTGGCGGCAAAGCCGCCGCCGCATGCTGTGTTACGATCGCGTGACATCTGGAAACTGCGGTGCGCTCACTTTCTTCTGTTCGTCGCGATGGCGAGCGCACTTCAGTTACCGACGACAACCAACGCGGCGGTGGCTGAGTTGAAGCGGGTTCTGCTTGTTCATTCCTTTGGCGGTGCTGCGCCGCCATTCACGGTCGAGTCGATGGCATTCGAGACTGAGTTGGTTGAAAAGATGGGAGAGCGCGTCGATCTCGACGAGGTCTCGCTCGACATGGCGCGCTATGCCGACCAGGACATGCAGGAGGCGATTGTTGATTATTTGCAAAAGCGACAGCGCAAATGGCAACCGGACCTGGTGGTGCCGATCGGGGCGCCAGCGGCCATCTTCGTCGCAAAGTATCGCGACCGGCTTTTTCCGGAAACGCCCGTCGTTTACGCCTCAGCCGATCGAAGGCTATTGCCGCCGGGCGCATTGGAGAAGAACGCAGCCTACGTCGGGCAGGTATATGATATTTCCGGTTTGCTGGAAGACATGCTGCAAGTTGCACCGGCGACAAAAAATATCGTGGTCGTAGTGGGCGCTACACCGCTCGAACACATCTGGCGAGAGGTCTTTCAAAAGGCAGCCGAGCCAGTCGCCAACCGGATTAACTTCACCTACTACAGCGATCTCTCCTTTGACCAAATGCTGCAGGCGGCGGCCAAGCTGCCACCGAACTCCTTTATTTTCGTTCTCCTATTACTGCGTGATGCTTCTGGTGTAACACACAATGCCGACGAAGCGTTGCAACATCTCCATCGGGTCGCAAACGCTCCTATCAACGGCATTTTTGATCATCAATTGGGCTTGGGCATTGTGGGTGGCCGCCTCTATCAGAGCGAGCGTATCGGGAAGGAAGCGGCTGATATTGCTGTCCGCATATTGCGTGGTGAACCGGCATCCAGCTTTTCTCCGATACTCCTCGAGCGTCTCCCTCCGCGTTACGATTCGCGCGAGTTGGAACGATGGAAGATCCAAGAAAAATCTCTGCCAAAAGGAAGCACAATACTTTTTCGGGCTCCGACTCTCTGGGAACAGCATCGCATGTTAATCGTGGCTGTCGCTACCGTAGGTGTGCTGCAAGCATTGCTTATCACCGGTTTGGTGGCCAACCTCGTGAAACGGCACCGGGCGGAGCGCTCCTTAAGGCGGGCCGAAGAGGAGGCACGCCGTCAGCGCGAACAAATTAATTTGCTCGGCCGCGTTAGCCTGCTCGGTGAGATGACTGCCTCACTCGCGCATGAACTGAATCAACCGCTCTCTGCCATCGTTAGCAATGCCAACGCTGGAATGCGGTTTATTGACGGGGGACGGGGAGACCCTGCGACCTTGCACGAGATTCTGGCCGATGTCGTCGCGGACGGACACCGCGCCCACGAAATCATCCAGAACGTGCGCAACACAATTAAGAAAGGCGATTCTACTCGACAACGGATTGATCTGAATGAGCTGGTCACGAAGGTAGCGCATGTTGTCAGGCCGGATGCCTTGGGCCATTCCTGCGAGATAGAAACAATACTGGCAGAAGACCTGCCACCAGTGGAAGGCGATCCGGTCCAAATTCAGCAGGTCTTGGTTAACCTCGTCAGTAATGCCTTCGATGCCATGCGGCAGACACCTCCGAACCAACGCAAGGTCGAGATCAGCACAGATGGCAATGGTGACAGCGACGTGCGCTTAAGCGTGCGCGATCACGGCACCGGCGTTCACACGGAAGTGCACGAACACTTGTTCGACCAGTTTTTCACGACCAAGGAGCAGGGACTAGGGATGGGATTGGCGATTGTGCGCTCCATTGTCGAAGCTCATGGCGGAAAAATCGAGGCGGAGAACGCTGTCGATGGCGGAGCCTGCTTCTATTTTACTTTACCGGCGACTCACCGGGTAGAGAATGTAAGCGCGACCGAGGATTGACCTCGACTAAGCGTCTTTGGACATGGAAGGTATTCGACCGCGACCTCCGGGACGGCATCGAGGCGTAAGATTGAATGAGCACGGAGAAAAAAAGGGCTGGATCGCCCGCCTGGATCGTACTTCAGGTTTTCCTAACCGGCGTCGCCTACTATACGGCGACCGAGATTGCCTGGGCCCTTTGTTTTCCCAATAGCAAGGTTTCTCTCCTTTTTCCGCCGCACGCTGTTCTTATCGTTATTTTGCTGTTGGCGCCCCGGCGGCACTGGTGGGCCTACACTCTCGCCACCATCCTGGCGCATTTCTTCGCCACCCAGCAGGCACACTGGCCGGTGCTTTACGCTTTACACTGCGAGGCTTTCGATGCTGTGCAAAACGTGTTGGCCGCAGCCGGCATTCGCCTCTTCATCAAGTCGCCCCTGGAGAGGATTACGCTGCGCGACGCGATCGTTTTCGTTTTGATAGCGGTGATCATCGTTCCCTTCGGCACGGCGTTCTGGGGTGCCGCTTTTACGATCTCCAACGGATTCGGAACTCGTTACTGGGTTGAATGGCGTAACCTGGGAGTTTCCAATGGAGTCACCGCGGTCGTCCTGGTCCCTGCACTATTGCTGGTTGCAAATCGTTTGGCGGGTGGCGGCGGCAAGGCAACGCCCGCGCGCATCATCGAGGGAAGTTTGCTGGCCTTGGGGATCGTGATGGTCGGCACGTATGTTTTTGCAATTGTGCCGGCCGGACCGAAGACCTCGCCAGCTTTACTCTACGCGCCGATTCCGCTGCTCATCTGGGCGGCGTTGCGCTTCGGACTAAGCGGTATCAGCGCGGCCATGCTCCTGGTCACGTTTGAAGCGATTTGGGGGGCGATGCATGGACACGGTCCGTTTCTACTCCAGAGTCCGGCGGAAAACGCACTCGCTTTACAGATGTTTCTCATCGTCACGGGCACTCCGCTCATGTTTCTCAGCGTGCTGCTGGAGGATGACAAGCGGTCACAGAAAGCGCTGCATGAAGTTGAAGAGGAGGCGCGCCATCATCGCGAGCAAATCAACCTGCTGAGCCGCGTTAGCCTGCTCGGTGAGATGACTGCTTCAATCGCCCATGAGCTGAATCAGCCGCTCTCAGCCATCGTTAGCAACGCGAATGCTGGAATGCGGTTTATTGACCGGGGACGGGGGGACCCGACGACCCTTCACGAACTGCTGGTCGACGTCGCAACAGACGGACGCCGCGCCCACGATATTATCCAGAATGTGCGCAACACAATTAAGAAAGGCTATTCTACCCGGCGCCCGATCGATCTGAATGAGCTGGTCACGAAGGTAGCACATGTTGTCAGACCGGATGCGGTGGGCCATTCCTGCGAGGTAGAGACGTTGCTGGCCGAGGACTTGCCACCAATCGAAGGAGATCCGGTCCAGATTCAGCAGGTCCTGGTTAATCTGGTCAGTAATGCCTTTGATGCCATGCGGGAGACACCACCGGGCCAACGCAAGGTCGAGATTAGCACGGCTGGCAATGGCGACGGCGAAGTGCGCTTGAGCGTGCGCGATCACGGCACAGGCATTGGGAGGGAAGCGCACGGCCGCTTGTTCGATCAGTTCTTTACCACCAAGGAACACGGGCTCGGAATGGGATTGACCATTGTGCGCTCGATTGTCGAAGCTCATGGCGGAAAAATCGACGCCGAGGACGTGGCCGATGGCGGGGCTCGCTTCCATTTTACTTTGCCGGCGACGAAGAAAACATGACCCGCAGAACGTAAGACCAAGGTCCCATTTCCCTTGCCTGACGGCCGCTGTCTAATTGGGCGGCGTTCTTCAAATTTATGAGTCAGACAAATGGAACAAAGGTTGGGCCTGACTCTTCTCCCACCGACGTCGGGGAGGTATGCTATCTCGTAGATGACGATCCATCGGTGCGCAAATCCATTAGTCGCCTGCTCGAATCGGAAGGGTTTAAGGTATGTTCCTTTGCAGAGCCAGAGACCTTCCTCAATCACCTGGCCACAAATCCCGTGCGACTTGTTGTCCTGGATATCTGGATGGAAAAAATGTCGGGGATGGAATTACTCGCACACCTGTGTGCGAGATCGCCCGAAACTCGCGTGATTTTTATTACGGGTCATGAAGATCGCGCGGCCGAAGCCACGGTGATGCGGGCTGGCGCCTCTGCTTTTCTCATCAAGCCTTTAGATACCGACAAATTCTTCGCTGCCGTCCGAAACGCACTTAGGCAAACCTAGAGCTAAGGGAGGAGCCGAGCCTCGCGCCTGTCGAAACGTTATGCCTGTTAGTCCAATTGATGATCCGGATCCGTTGCCGGGCTCCGTGATTATACCTGGACCGGCTCAGCTGCGGCACTATCAAGCTCTCGACCTGATGGCTTGGCAACCACAAGGTGTACTGGATGACGTATTGCTCGAGCAGATTGGTGAATGGATCTGCACTATCGACCAAACCTCAGCGCCGGTGAAAAGATTCGTTGACCTCAGTCGACTGGCGAGTATCGCCGTTCGGACCAATCATGTTTTTGAATTTGCGCGGAAACGGATAGATCAATTCGCCGGGAACATTCCGGTAAAATCAGCCGTGTTTTGCGAAGATTGGATTGGTTTTGGTATCGCTATGCTTTACGAAAATCTGATGGCGGGAACACCGATTGAGGTACGCGCCTTTCAGGATCACGCGAAGGCAGCCGTCTGGTTGGAGGTGCCGCTAAAGATATTGAAACTCGAAGATATACCCGAGTCCCCTCATTAGGATCTGCTTCGCTTGTTGCTTGCTTACTCGCGCCGTCAAATCGCGTGGGGGCACGATTGAGAAAAGCCAGCTATCTTGAAGCATGCGCGCGCTCATCGCTGATGGTCAAAAAGACGTCGGGATCAGTCTCGCCGCACTGGTGGAGCGATGCGGTCATGAGGTTCTCCTCGTGGTGGGATCTGGCCTGGAAGCGATCCAGGCCTATTCCCGGCTCATGCCCGATGTGGTCATTCTGGACTATTCTCTCCCGCGCCTCAATGGTGCGACCGCCGCAAGGATGATTCTCGCTAAAGATCCGAAAGCGAGGATCGTTATTATCGCGAGCGCCTCTCGCCCTACGCCGATTGATTCGGGCGCGTATGCAATTCTATCGAAGCCAGTTGAGTTAGACAAATTATACGGCGCACTTTACGACGCGGCATCGGAAAAACCCAAGCCACCGACTTCAGCGCGAAGTTGATCGCTTGCGCCGCTTTCGTTCCAATCCTCCCAGAAATCTCCCGAGCAATTCGTCTAAGTGGGGTGCCTAACTATATATCTAATAGCAGGAGTTACCTAGCAGTTTAATGGTTCCGTGATACGAACGCATGAGAGCATCTTGCTTGCTAACAACACCTCTGGCTCAGGCACCGGAACCAATATCATCCGTGTAAACGGGGGGACTTTCGGCGGCGGCGGCAAGGTCTCGGGAAAGGTAATTGTGGGGACGGGCAGCGGCACGGGAGCCATTCTTGGGCCAGGCGCCCGCGGGATCATGCCGGGCACGCTCACGATAAAGAGCAAGTTAACTCTAATGTCCGATGCGACCTATAAGTGCACTCTCGACAGCAGCACACCGGCGGCTGACCAGGTGAGGGTTAAAGGGATAAGTATTCAAGGAGCGCAGGTCCTCTTCGATGATCGAAGCAGTACCGTGCTCGCAACGGGCACAATCTTCACGGTGGTTTCAAATACTGCCAGAACTCCGATTGCTGGCACCTTCGCCAACCTGCCGGACGGTGGAAGTATCACCATCGGAAGCAACACCTACCAGATTAGCTACAAAGGTGGCGATGGGAATGATCTGACTCTGACCGTTATTCCCTAAGGTAACGCTATGAAAACCAGGCTAGCCATTTTTTTCATTTTTATTTCTTCATTCATCCTTGATTCCAACGCCGGCAGCGCGACTTGGAACTCAAGCCCCGCCACGGGCGATTGGAACACGGCGACGAACTGGACGCCCGCGACCGTGCCTAACGGGCCATCTGATCCAGCCACATTTGCTCTTTCGAATAGAACACTGGGGCAAGCGGAGCCAACCGTAAAATGAAGCCGCTGCTAATGGTGTGTGAATCCGCCTGTCTCCTCCGACAACAGCCAGAGCGCGCTAGGCACTCCTCAGTTGCGCTCCAGTGAAACGCTTTTCCTTTACTCTACTACCCCCAACACAAGATCGTTCCCATCGCCACCCTCGTAGTTTGCCTGATAAGAGTTCGGACCAATAACGATCGTTGAGCCATCTGCAAGATTGGCAAATCTACCGGCAATCGGTCCTGCGGAGGTATTGTTGATGACAACGAAGGAGGTGCCAGCAGCTAAAGCCGAATTGCCGTTATCCCTGGAACTGAACGCTGCACTTTCATTGATTGTTACGCCGTTGGCGATCGCCTGGTTAGCAGCCCCGCGCTCGCTATCCATAACAAAACTGTAAACCGCGCTTGCGTTAAGAGCCAGGGTGCTCTGAATCGTAAGGGGAGCCAGATTTGTTCTGCCGGATCCTGGTGAAAGTATGGCCTGGGCGGATCCGACTCCTATGCTAACGGGACCGGCAATAATGCCAGCACCGGCGAGCTCGCCATTCCTCACCACAACCGGTCCGCTGCCTGTGCCCGAGCCGTTCGTGTTATTTACAACTAACATCCCACGAGCAACCGTCGTAGGCCCAGAATACGTGTTGTTGCTCGAAAGTGTTAGAGTGCCCTGACCGAGTTTCGTAACTGATCCGTCACCTTGAATCACTCCGCTAAACTTCGTCTTTAGGTTGTTACTTCCGATCGAGAGAGTTCTTTTGTCAATTAACACCGTGCCGTCGCCTTCCAGCGAACCGATGGTCACCCCGGGCGCATCGTGAGGAGTAATATCGAGGGTTCCATTGCCAAGAACCTTCACGCGCGAAGTTCCACCCGAAGTGTTATTATCGAAAGTGAGCGCCCCGCCCGGCTTGCCGTTTGCACCCCCGTGCACGACAAGGCTGGCATTACCGGCGCTTGCATTTGTGAATAGCCTGACAGCGGCGCCAGTGGCACCCGTCGCGGACGCGCCACCAAGGTCAAGGGTCGCGTTTTCCAGTGTCGAGTCTTCGCTGATAGTCCCTACGCCTCCATTCCAGCCGTCAGCGCCCCCGTCAAAAGTGAACGTCCCGCTTCCGGCACTCGATGTACCGAAGAAAAAAAGAAGACCTACAAAGCCTGTGGTTCTCGCGGAGCCGCCCGCGATTCGAAACGCTGTCGAATTGCCCGCCGAACTATGACCTTGGAAGTAGACAAACGCTGCTCCGGTGGTGTCAGCGGCGAGCGCGAAATTTTGCACAACGCCCGAGTTATTCACAATCCCTGCTCCGCTCAGCGTGTACTGGTGGTTGCCACCGTTGAAAGCCACAGAGTAGGCGCTCGCCCCCGGGTCAAAAGTAATGCCGCCCAGATCGAGGCGGTGTGCGATAGAAACGTCGGTTTGCGCATCGACGCCGAATGTCGCGGTATCAGCATCGCTATTGGGGATGGTCTGCGGAGTCCAGTTCGCAGCGTCAAACCAGGAAGAAGGATCGGTGGCTCCGGGATCCGAACTCCAGGTAGCACTGCCGGCATGAACGGTTTGGGCGACACTGAGAAATAAGGCCAGGAGCACCGGAAATCTGGATGTCAGAAGTGAATTCAGGGGTCGGACGTTGGATTCAGTTGGGCAAGAATGTTTCTTCATCGTAAGTAGTTGTGTATCTGTTAATCATATACGGGAAGAGCGCCGCAAAGTTTCCACATTTTTCAGCCGGACGGAAAACCATGTCGAAGGAAAAGGCGTCCGACACAGAGGCGTTACAATCCTGAGTTAGCGAGTCACGCTAAAACTGGAAATAAATGAAGTCAGATGTCGCTACGCTCCGAATTGTGACGATCCCCAGAACAAGCACGACGGCGATAGCAGTTTCCAGAACAAATTTGCCACGATCGGACAGGCGCAAGTCGAGACGCCAGCGCGGCAGACCAGTTGCCAGCATGTGGATGACCAGCGGTAAAGCATAGATCAAGACGAGCGTGACGAAGTAAAATCCTATCCGCCATTGGTCGGCCGAGGCGGCGAAGGGTGATTGGGCCAGGTCATGCGCAATCTGTCCGAGGTTTCGCTCGCGGAAAAGGAGCCAACCCGCGCAGGTCACCCCGAACGTAATGATCACCTTCACGGACCATGGGATTCTTTGAGTTAGTCCAAGCCAACCCAGAAAGCGCTGCAGCAAAATGAGCGCACCCCAGTAGATACCCCAGATCACATAGTTCCAAGAAGCTCCATGCCAGAGCCCACTGATGGCGAAGGTTGCTATGAGATTAAAAGAAGCGCGGGCGGTTGAGCAACGGCTGCCCCCGAGCGGAATGTAAATGAAATCGCGCAACCAAGTGGAGAGCGAGATATGCCAACGTCTCCAGAAATCAGCCGGCGATGTGGCGAGATAGGGATGATTGAAATTCACCATCAGATCGATCCCAAGCAGCCGCGCCGTGCCTCGCGCAATGTCGGTGTAGCCGGAAAAGTCGGCGTAGATCTGAACTGCGAAAGCAAATACTCCCGCCCAAACAATCGGGAATGAGAGACCCTGCACGGCGAAGATCTTGTTCACCACGATCGCGGAGTTATCGGCTATCACGATCTTCTTAAAAAAACCCCACAACATAAGCCCTAGCGCAGCCCGCCAAATCTCGGCATCGACTTTTCTTGGGACGCGATACTGCGGCAACATGTGCGCGGCGCGCTCGATCGGCCCCGCCACGAGCTGCGGAAAGAAAGTTACATAAAGCGCGTAGTTAGGAAGGTCGCGCACCGCTTTAACCTTGCCGCGGTAGACGTCAACCACATAGCCGATTGACTGAAAGGTATAGAACGATAGACCAGCCGGCAGCGCCAGCCGCATGGCGTTGCGAATCGGTTCCGCGCCGAAATTAGCAAGGAGCGCGTTGATATTTTCGAGCGCGAATCCGTAATACTTAAACGTCGCGAGCAGGGCGATGCTGGCAGTGATGCTGGTAACGAGAAAGACCCGACGCCGACGCGGAAAACGTTCCATCCCGAGCGCGCAACCGTAGTCGACCAGGGTCGAGGCCCAGAGCGGAAGGAGAAACCAGGGATGTTCCCAGCCGTAAAAGATGTAGCTGGCGATGATGAGCAGAAAATTCTGGCCGCGGCGGGGAAGCGACCAATAAAGCGCCAGGACAAGCGCAAGGAACACCAGATAACTCAGCGAATGAAAGATCATTGCTTAGGCAAGAGTGGGCGTAGCGCTTCGGCATAGATCTTAGTCGCCTCCGCCTTTGCTGCCTTCCGAATGTGATCGTCGCCGGGTTTGGTGTACATCGTTTGGTCCGGCTTTGGATTACTCGTTAGGTCAAAGAACAAGCAACCCTGGTTTTCAACCCAACGGCGCAGATCTGCGGTGTAACGCTGGATATCTTCGGTCTGCGGCGTGGTGCCATCGGGCAGCGGATAACGTTTCTCGCGTACAAAGCAGAGGGGGATTCCGGATTCTTTGGCCGCCGCGACGATGTGAGGAAGGAAGTTGCGCTTCGGATCCGGATCGAACTCTTCCGGTGTTTCGCCACTAATCTCAGCCGATTCGTTCATGATTTCGTCGCGCAATCTGGCGACATCGAAAGTCTCGTTCACCCGCCGCCTTAAAGGTCCAATCCGGCTGCTCCCGGCGGCGACGCGAAAGGCCAGTCGACTGATTTTTTCCGCCTGAACGTGACGGCGATTGTTGAGCGGATACAGCCAGTCGACGACACGACCAAGAACGCTCTGTTCTTCAGTGTCACCTTGCACGATCGCCCGGTAAACCGGTTCTTTTTCGCGCGAAATTGATTCCAAAAAGTGCCGATAGGTAGGCGTGGTTCGAAAGGTCGCATCGGTCAGCATCCGTTCCCGAAAAAAAATGCAGACGAGCCGAGGATGAATCCCGGAAGCGACGACGTAATTTTTAAGAAGTAAATACCACGCGGCCGAAGCGGCGCCTCCATTCCAAAGCAATTCGACATCGCGCAGACCGGTTTCACGAGCAAAGAGGACGGGATCGATCGCGCCGCCAAGAACAGAGTCGCCAATCATGACAACGTCAGGCTGTTTATGCGTCAGGCGCGTAATCGGCTTTGGATCAAACTCACGCCGCGCCGGAATAAGATGGCAAACGAATGCGGGCACCAGCAAGGCCGCGACCACAAAGATCGCCAGGCGCCAACGTCCTCGTGTCACGCGTTGTTCCGCGTCTGATGAAACCATTCGACGAACCGAGGAAGGCCGACGCGCAACGGCGTGGTCGGCTCATAACCAAGAAGACGGCGGGCTTTAGAGATATCGGCGCAGGTTAGCGGCACATCGCCCGGTTGTTCCGGCAAGAGATTGATCTGTGCTTTGCGGCCGAGCGCGTCCTCGATCGCGAGAATCAAATCCTTCAACTGGATCGTTTCACTTTCGCCGAGGTTAAAGACATCGAAAAGCGGACCGTTATAGCCTAACGATGCCATCACACCTTGAATAATGTCATCAATGTAAGTGTAATCACGTCGCGTCGTCCCATCGCCGAATTGGTTGATAAATTCACCTTTCCAGATGCGGCGAGTGAAATGGTGGATGGCGAGATCTGGACGCTGCCGCGGTCCATAGACCGTGAAGAAACGCAGCGCCACGATGCGCATGCGGTAGAGATGGGAATAGGTCGAACAAAGAAATTCGCCCGCCATCTTCGTCGCGGCGTAGGGGCTGATCGTTTGCGTCAAAGGCAGGTCTTCCGAAAATGGCACCGTCTTAGCCAAACCATAAACCGACGAGCTAGAGGCGAAGATGAAACGATCGATCCCAACCGCGCTCGCCGCCTCCAGCAAATGCAAGGTGCCAGCGACGTTGGTATCATAATAAAGTTGCGGTTGATTAATTGAAGGCCGCACACCAGCCCGCGCTGCCAGGTGGACGACGGTATCGAATTTTCCTTCATGAAAAACTTGCCTGACGGCCCGCGCGTCGCGCAGGTCGGCATGATGCACGGCGACCTTATCTGCTACAGCAGCGATGTTGGCGCGCTTGATTTGCGGATCGTAGAAATCGTTGAAGTCGTCCACGATCGCAATCTCGTGACCGTCAGTCAGAAGCTTCTCGACAAGGTGTGAGCCGATAAATCCGGCGCCGCCTGTCACGAGAATTTTCATTACGCGATCGTAAGGAGGAAGCGACGAACGGGCAAGAGGAGAAGGTAGGATTCGCCTACTTTGTTACCCGATCTTAGGGCAGGCGCGGCGCTCCTCGCGGCCCGCTCTGGCGTCACTCGCAGCAGATCAAGCGCGACCGGCGGGGGCGTCGAGAGCGCGCCAGAAATACCACGCGGCGACTGATCGATAAGGTCGCCATTTTTCCCCGATCGCGTGCAATTCCTTCGGTTTCGGCAGTTCCTTTTTCCGGAAAGTTTTCGCGTATCCTTTGCGCACTCCATAGTCATCCACCGGCCAGACGTCGAGGCGGCCGAGATCGAAAAGAAGTAACATTTCAACCGTCCACCGACCGATGCCGCGCACTTGCGTCAGACGCTCAATGATTTCTTCGTCGCTCATGCGGTCGAGCGCCGCCCGGGTCGGCACGGTTCCATCGAGCGTCTTGGCGGCGAGATCCTTGATCGCCGCTGTCTTGCTGCGAGAAAGGCCGGCACCCCGAAACGTCTCGTCCGGAGTCGCGATGACCAGCTCCGGTGAAAACCATTTCCGCCTTGGATAGAGCGCTCTGACTCGTCCAAAAATAGTAGCCGCCGCTTTGCCACTGAGTTGTTGGTAGGCAATTGATTCCGCCAACGCATCAAACGGCCTAACGAGTTCGCCAGGTTTGACGGTGAATGGCCCAACCTTTGCGATCAGAGCCGCCAGTCGCGGATCGCGCGCCGATAGTTCCTGTTCCGGCCTTAGCGTTTTGGATTTCATCGAAAAGTATTCGAGATCGGATGCTACACGCAGCTGATCTTGCGGCAATAAAACGCTTCCGCATAGCGTGAGGCACACTCCACCCCGCGGAGACGCATCAGGGCAAGAAACGTGTCTTCCGAAAACCAATGCTTGTTCTTTTGGCTCCGAAAAACCCGACACAGGTTTTCAGCCTTCTCGCGGCAGACTGATTCATCCAAGGGCACAAAAAGATTTGGGCTTCCGAAATCGCCGTCATATTTTGGAATTTCGTACTCCAGGATGAAGTGATCGCGGAATGTGTTCCAGGTCAGATCGGAGAGGACACGATGATCCTGATGACGATCCTCGCGGTAATGAGTGAAAACAATGTCCGATTGGAAGGAACGCTTCAGTGTTTCAAAGTACCTTTTGATCGATTCCTCCTGGGACGGAAAAAAACTGGTCTTAAAATGTTTCAGCACGGCCTTTGAACCACCCGCTTTCGCAAGAAAGAGCTTGGCGCTAGCTCGCGCTTCTCGTCCTCGATCGCCATCGGCACTGAAAACAATCCAGCCAATCTCCAACTCCGGATTGTTCCTAGTCAGAGTTAGAATGGTCCCGCCACAGCCGATCTCGATGTCGTCGGAATGGGCGCCAAGAAAGAGAAGTTTCTTTGCCTTCTCAAGGCTAAGCTTCAGCATGGCTCCGATCTTCCGCCCAACACGCTCACGCCGGGATCCCAGACCTGCCAGGGAGCGCGCCCGGTTGCATGAAGATCCTCCAGGTGCTGCTTCTCCTTGAATGTATCCATGCAGGCCCAAAAACCCTTGTAAGGATAGGCAATGAGCTGCTTTTCGGCGATCAACCGGTGAAATGGTTCGTCCACCAAATCTTCGCCTTCCTTAATGTAATCGAAAATCTCGCGACGGAATGCAAAAAAACCACCGTTAATCATGTTCCCGGAGCGCGCTATGTGCTCGATTTTTGTCACAACGCCGTCAGCTTCGAGCGCAACCCTATGAAAGCTTGCCGTCGGAGTGACTCCCGCGAAACAGGCGACTTTTTCGCTCGCCATGAAGTAATCAATTAGTTTGGGCAACGGCAAATCACTCAGGCCATCAGCATAGTTAGCAAGAAAGACTCCGTCTTCACCGATAAATTTCCGCACACTACGCAGCCTCTGGCCCACATTTGCGTTTTGACCTGTGTCGACAAAGGTGATCCGCCAATCTTCAATGTCTTTGCGCAAGAGTTCGATCTTCTTCCCTCCGCGAGAGAGGACAAAGTCGTTAGAGACACACTCGTTGTAATTAAGAAAGGCTTCCTTTATGACATCCCCGCCGTAGCCCAGACAAAGGATAAAGTCATGGTGTCCGTAGTGCGAGTAATACTTCATCAAGTGCCAGAGAAGCGGCCGATACCCAATGACCGCCATTGGCTTCGGCACTGGTTGCGGCATCTCCCGCATTCGCATGCCCTGCCCCCCACAAAACAGGACGACTTTCATAGTAGGCCGACGCGGTTCGTGCCGTTAATGTCAGAAGGCAGTTTCATTTCTTCACTCGTAAGCCGGTTTAGCGCTATCCCAATGCCTATCGCTGAACCGACGATCAAACAAGCTGTTTTAGCTGAATTCATGCCGCGCTTTTGAACCCGCTTCATCGCGCTATTAACAGATCTCCACCTTCGGGATGGGGACGACGAATTTCCCGCCCCATTCACGAATGAATTCATTTTGAGCGATGATCTCTCGTTTTAGATTCCAAGGAAGGATGAACACAAAATCAGGGCGGGTCTCCCTGATTCGTTCCGGGGCATAAATCGGAATCCGCGTGCCCGGAGTGTACTTGCCTTGTTTGTAAGGGTTCAGATCCACCGTATAATCGAGAAAGTCGGCGCGGATCCCGCAATAGTTCAGCAAGGTATTCCCCTTTCCCGGAGCGCCATATCCGGCGACCGATTTACCCATTTCCTTAGCCTCGATTAAAAACCTCAAAACATTCCGCTTAGTTGCCTCCACCTTTTTGGAAAACGTTCGGTAGCGATCCATGCGACGAACCCCCCAGTTTTCCTCTTTTGCCTTAAGATCAGCGACCCTGCCCGAAACAGACTCGGATCTGTCATTCAGGTGGCGAGCATAGATACGGAGAGATCCACCATGGGT
>Ga0070669_100001681_pt1 | contig 16011 bp, 10 predicted proteins | sample KBSS53metaG_FD_64680 | JGI IMG/M metagenome (GOLD analysis project Ga0070669, IMG submission 64680) | Switchgrass rhizosphere microbial communities from Kellogg Biological Station, Michigan, USA - KBS S5-3 metaG | ecosystem: Host-associated > Plants > Roots > Rhizosphere > Soil ... | reverse complement strand
CTTTCTGCCTTTAATGGTTTTTTTGGATGCAGGCACTTTTCAAAGGCAAATCAATATTTGGTGAGTAAGGGAATAGATCCAGTGGATTGGAGTTTGTAAAAATGTTTAATGGTCAATGCGAGGCAAGCAACAATGTTCAATGTTTAATGCTCAAAGGTCATTGCGAGAGGCATGGCCGAAGCAACAATTTTTAAGCGATGATACCACAAGACCTGGCGCTCGAAACAAGTAAAGTTATTTTAAGACCCATTGCTGAAAGCGACTATGATTCATTTCTTGGACTGGCCAAGAAAGATGTTGACATGTGGTATTACTTCACTTTTAACCTGGGCGACGAACAACAATTGAAGAACTGGATGGCTATGGCATTTGCTGATAAAAAAACGGGCACAAGAAGACCTTTCACCATCATTGAGAAAGAAACCGGGAAGATTGCGGGCAGCACAAGCATGGGAAATATTTCCTATCATGATCTGCGGCTGGAAATTGGTTGGAGCTGGCTGGGAACAGATTTTCGGAGCACCGGCTTAAACCGGCACGCAAAGTATTCAATGATGAAATATGCATTTGATGAATTGATGTTTGAAAGAGTGGAATTCAAAACAGACGTCATGAATGTACGGGCAAGAAAGGGCCTGGAAAACGTAGGTGGAAAAGAGGAAGGTATTTTAAGAAGCCACATGACCATGTGGAATAACCGCCGCCGAACCTCAATCTATTATAGCGTCCTGAGAGACGAATGGCCCGGATTAAAGAAAACAATTTTTAAAGAACTGGAACCGGGATTTAAAGTTTGCTGATGCTATTATCAAATACAGGTGAATGAAAACATTGAAAGAAATAGCCGCGCGTATTTGGGCAATTTGGGGACTGCTAAGTTTTGTGATAACATTTCTTATCGTATTCCTTCCTTCGATGATCACATATCTTATTCCCGATCCGAAGGGAACCGATATTTTCATCAGGATTGCGAGAGTTTGGATGAACCTGTGGTTGTGGCTCGTGGGCTGCCCGATTAAAATAACGGGCCGGGATCATTTTAAGAAAGGACACAATTATATTATTGTATTCAATCACAATTCGTTTTTGGATATTCCGTTGTCCTGTCCCTATGTTCCGGGAGCCAATAAGACTATCGCAAAAAAATCATTTGCAGGCATTCCGCTATTCGGATGGTATTATTCTAAAGGGTCTGTACTCATTGACCGCAAAAGTGAGTCCAGCCGCCGCCAAAGTTTTGAAGAAATGAAAATGGTTTTGCAAAAAGGCATGCATATGTGCATCTACCCTGAGGGAACGCGCAATCGCACAACGGAACCACTGAAAAAATTTTATGACGGAGCTTTCAAACTTTCGGTGGAAACAAAAAAATCGATCATCCCGGTTTTGATTTTCAATACGGGCAAATCATTGCCGGTGCACAAATCATTTTATTTTCTTCCCAAAAAACTAAGAATGGATTTCTTGCTTCCTGTTAACCCTGCAGGGTTGACATCAGAAGCATTAAAAGAAAAAGTTTTCGAGATCATGAAGGAACACTATGTGCGCCACAACAATTAAAATGGACCTGTGTAGAAAGAGCGCGTCCGGTTGATCCTGAGATCCTGCAGAATACCCGATTTGGGGCTGATTGTAAAATTGAAATAGTGATACAAACCAACCGGCGTTACATTGATCGAAAGCTGCCAGCAGTGCATTTCCCTCGCAATTGCCATAGAGAACGTCTGCAATTTTTTTGTATCAAAATCGTAGTATCCGTTCATGCTGAAATTCCATTTCGGCGTAAGACTAAAGCTTCCGCTGAAATTGGCACTTGACCTTACCGTCCTGGTAAAAGTGTAGTCCGGTTTGAATTCTTCGGCCAGATATAATGAATAGGACAGGCTCACCTGCCATGGTACATTAAAGTCAACAAATTCGGCCGGGTTTTGACGCATATATTCAAGCAGTCGTTGTTTATCGGCAGCCAATACAGGATCATTCAGTTGATCTTCCATTTGCTGTTTTTTTTCCTTATCCTTCTGTTCATCTTTTGGCTTACTTTGAAAAGAGGTGGACACTGAAACACTTGCTGCTGAAAGACGACCCAGGCTGAAGCCCCCTTCTTCCCACACGTACACCGTTGAATCCTGTCCATGGCTATTAGGTACATAGGGGTTTATGGTACCATTCGCGTTGATGTTGATCTTATCAAACAAATTCGTCCGAAAGTATAACTGGAACGGTGAGAGCTTGTGCGTTGGCGCAAGGAAGTTATAGCTGGTGTTGAAGCCAAAGCCGTCAATTAACCGCACCTTTTTATACGGGTTCTCGCCGGTACTGTCCTTCTTGTTACGAACTTTCATTTCAAGGTTATTATCTAACTGGAACGACAAACCGCCGGTTTCGCCGGAACCATAACCGTTGTAAATCGCATTACCCTGCAATTGCGAAGTCCAGATCTTATACCCCTGGTCATTAATCTGTAAACTGTCGTAATATTTTTTTGAAAGGTCGGGCCTGTAACTGGCAGCAATGGTCGGACGAATGACGTGTCGAATCGCAGACACTTTTCCTTTCCTGAACTGGTAGGTTCCAAAAAGTGCTGTACTTATTCCGAGACCGAACGATGCTTGCTGATCCACAAAAAAGCCCTTTTCAACCGTGCTATCCACTTTCCCTGCAGTGTCGTTCCATTCCCGTATCAAACGGCGGGATACCCAGACCTGCGAATAACTCACCCCCGGAGATACGACGATTGCTCCGCCAAGAATCGGGGGCAACGCAAGCGTGATCGGCAAGTTATGTTGTGCTCCCCATTGTACCGTATCTCTGATCTGGGTAAAACTAAAAGCTGTATCGTAAAAAGAAATTTGGTTCCTTAAACTACCATTGTAGGAAATGCCCAGTTGCTCATACCATTTTCGGCTGCCGACCAGGTCCTTTTTCTGAAAAGGGTAGACAGTCGTAACTGTAAAACCTACATCCGGCAAATTCAGGTTTACAAGCCTGGTTTTATTGTTCTGGTTGTGATTCGCGCTTGCAGTAAGGTTATAAGGTTTATCGACCCAGGTCTTTGAATAAGTTATCGAAGAACTTAACTGGTTTTGAAAATTCAGGTTGGCGTTATTTGGAACATTCTCATTGTAAGTAGTAGAACTGGCATTGACATTAGCGGAAAACGATGTACCAGGCCTCGCGCGGCTATCTGACGAGTGGCTCCAGTTCAGCATATAGCTGTTATTTGAGTAATAGTCAGGATCACCTTTGAAATTTCGTTTAGATCGTTGCAGACCAAAATTCAAAGAGCCGGCGTATTTGTACCGTTTGCGGTAAGTCGGATTCATATTGATCGACCAGCTGCCGTAGGAATATATATTGCCATACACCTTGGCATCCCAGTACTGGTTAACAACTTTGTAGTATCCCATTCCCTCGAGACCGATACCCATTTGGTCGTTGGTGGCAAATTGTGGAGGCAAAAATCCTGAATGTCTCCCCTGGCTCAAAGGATAAAATCCAAAAGGCACATAAATCGGGATGGGGACGCCTTCAAATTCAGGATGTGCCGGTCCGGACACTGCCACTTTTTTGTTAACTACCTTGAGCTTATTGGCTTTGAAGGCAAAGTGAGGATCATCTAAATTACAGGTAGTGAAGACACCTTTTTTGACAAATGTGATGTTTTCGTTCACCTTTTTTACCACATCGCCATGTACGAACATTTCGCCGGATTGCGTGATGGTATTTTTAGTCAACCCTTTCTGGGATTTGATATTGTATGTTATTGTATCGCTGGTAAATTCGTTCTCGGCCTGCTTAAAAATGGCTTCCTCGGACACGGCTCCGGTACTATCTTTCTTATTAACCGCGGTCATAATTTGCGTTTGCTGGTCGATCCCAACCTGCGGTGCGGTAAGAGTTACATCTTTATATTCCGTTTTTGTTTTGCCATACAGAAATATTTTTTTATTTTTTATCATTACTACTGCCGAGTCCTCCGCGTAGTAGTTTATCGGCGCATCCAGGGTATCTTTTGAAAGCCTTAATGAAAAAGTATCGACCTTCTGCATGGCGATAGAATCGTTGCCGGGAATGGTGTCGGATGAGGTTATCGCTACCGGTTGGGTCGTCTGGGGGGCTGGCCTGGGCTTGAGGGTGTCTATTTTTTTTGTTAAAGCGCTGTCAAAATTGCTGATCGGGGTGTGTTGGGCCCTTGCAGTACACGTTACTATGAAAACAATTAATAAAAGCAGTGCTCTGGAAAAAAAAATTTTTAAACTAATTTTGCGCAGCCCGTTCATAGTGTTGAGACAAATGTAAATCATTCATACCTAAACAATTTGTGAAGATTCGGGTGACCGATTAAATATTAGAAGACCTATGATGAAGCGAGTCCTTCTCTTTTTATTTTCTGTTAGCGTTTTCATATTACTTCTTTCTTTTTCCGGAAAAAACAGTGAGGCGCAGAGAGCACAGATCAGAACCCTGATCATTGACCCGGGGCACGGTGGTATTGATCCGGGTGCAAGGGGCGAATATTCAACCGAAGCTGAAGTGAGTCTTTCGGTCGCAATGAAATTTGGCAAAGCCTTACAGGAAGCATATCCTGATCTTAAGATCGTATATACCCGCACTTCTGATGTAATGGCCGGAAATAAGAGAACAAAAGACGAAGGTTTAAGGTACCGGGCTAACCTCGCCAATGAATCGAATGGAGATCTTTTTATCGCAATACACTGCAATTCTGCGCCCGATATCAGGCATCGTACATATATCGGAAGTAAGAGCATGACCTATTATACCGGCAAAGGAAAGAAGAGAAGAAAAGTAACAAGAAAGGTTCCTCAATACCGGTATTGGACCACCCCAAATCCTGCTCATGGTACCGAAACATATATCTGGGCAGTAAATAAAAACGATGCAAAGGTCAGTGCAGTTAATAAAACCCCGTCCACCGATACGCTGGAATACGGTGAAGTAGATTCTACGTTGAATATCGAGCTTCCTGATCCTTCAGACCCGGCCGAAAAAGCCCGCATGCTCATCTACGCGCAAAACTATTTTAAGAAAAGTCTCAGTCTCGCAGACATGGTTGAACGGGAGTTTGTGGCTTCAGGACGGTTCAGCCGGGGCGTAAAGCAAAGGAATCATGCAGGGATATGGGTATTGCAGGCAACGGGAATGCCAAGCATTTTGGTCGAAATAGGATTCATTTCCCATGAAGAAGATGAAAAGTATATTAATAGCGAAGAGGGGCAGCAGGAAATAGTAAATGACCTGGTTGGTGCATTCAAAGCTTATAAGCAAAAAACGGAGTCGCGATCGATAAGTACGACACCGTAGCATATTATTTTCACGAGCACATAAGAGGCTGTCCGAAAACTATTGTCAGCTTAAGTGGCCCGGCGATTGACGGTTTGATTGCCAATTGTCAGCCTGGGTTCGTCGAACGCCCGACAACCTCAATATGACAATCAAACTGATTTGCGGACAGCGTCTCCTTTTTTGTTTATAATTGCCTAAAGCGTTTAAAAATAATTAGTTAATTTGGCATCCGAGAAACAATCCCGGAACCATGACCATTAACCATGAAACCAAAGTCGGCATATTAACTATAGTGGCGCTGGCCATGCTTATATTGGGTTTTAATTTCCTTAAGGGTAAAGATGTCTTCAATAATTCTAAAAAGATTTACGCCATTTTCCCAAAACTGGGTTCCCTGACTAAGTCAAATGAGGTGAAAATCAACGGGCTCACAATAGGCACCGTGTACGACCTGCAGGAGGTCGACAAGAACGTAAGCGGGATAAAGGTGACGATTAGTCTGACGAGGGACGTCAATATACCAGTAAATTCCGTAGCATATATCAGTGCAAACGTGGTAGGCATTGGCTCCGCTTCCATCATTATTGAAAAAGGCGATGCTACTACTTATTTAAAAGATGGAGATGTATTGAACACGAGAATCGACGAAGGGCTATTTGGTGGACTTACCTCGGAAGTCTCTCCCACACTTACGAAAATAAGGAACTCTCTGGATACTGTGAACAAAGTCTTAAGTAACGTAAATACCATTTTTGACGCCGGGGCCAAAAGAAATCTGCAGACTACAATTGCCAACCTTGCCCTGGCAAGCAATTCATTAAATAAACTGCTCGATCTTCAAACCAGCGCATTGGGAGCTGCGCTCAATAATGTTAACTCCATTACAGGAAACATTAAAAATAACAATGACAGTCTTACGGCCGTGATCAGCAACACCAAGAAATTTACAGAACAATTGGCCCGCCTGGAGATGAAAAAGACCATGGATACATTGCAGGCGGCCGTCAGCCAGTTGAAATCTACCATGACGAAAATCTCCAGCAACGAAGGAACATTGGGCGCACTGATTAATGACCGGCAACTTTATAATAGGCTGAATGATGCAGTTTTGAGCGCAGAGATTTTAATTGATGACCTTCGGACTCATCCAAAACGCTACGTTAATGTTTCGGTATTCGGCAAAAAGGATAAAGGTGGGGCACTAACTTCGCCGGCAAAAAAAGACACCGTTCCGAAGTGACCGAAAATGAATTACTGTAAGCCGCTTTCTTTTTTGTTGCTCCTGTTGCTCCTCGGCAATAGTGTTATTTATTCGCAAGCATCACCTGCCCCAACAGGCGAGGATACTGCCAAAAAAGTGCACATTCTCAACAATACCCGGAACCTCGAATTCAGAACTGTTGATGACAGCACAAAGCTTACTATTGTTACCGGCGATGTAAAGCTGCGCCAGGGTACCGCATTATTTTATTGTGATAGTTGCGTAATAAACAATCGCACCAATATATTTGAAGCGTGGGGCAAAGTCCATATCAACGATTCTGATACTGCCAATGTATATGCCAATCATCTGCGTTATCTCGCCGATACCAAGCTTGCCTATCTCGATGGAAATGTAAAGCTCACCGACGGAAATGCAACGTTAACTACTCCCGACCTTGAGTACGATATGCAAACCAACATCGGCACTTACAAAAATGGCGGACGAGTGGTAAATAAGAAGACAGTACTTGACAGTAAAGAAGGCTATTATTACGCCGACCTGAAGGATGTCTATTTTAAGAAAGATGTGCGGCTGCGTGACCCGGCCTATTCGATCGATACCGATTCATTGCTATATAATAGCCAAACCCGGCTAACGCGTTTTATTGCCGAAACCACGATCAAAGACAGCAGTGGAAGGATCATCAAGACCCGGGAAGGCTTCTATAACCAGGCAACTGGAAAAGCTGAATTTGGTTCACGGCCGGAAGTAACAGACGGCGATATGAAAATAACCGGCAACCGGATGGCTATTGATGACAGTTTGGGCACGGCCCAGATTGAAGGTAATGGCGTTGTGATTGACAATAAAAACCACACTACGATAATAGGTGGGTTGATATTTCGCAATAAAAATACGGATGCAATTCTCGCAACCAAAAAACCATTGATGATAATAGAGCAGGAAAAGGATACTATTTACGTTACAGCGGATACACTTTTTTCTGCGAGGCTTTCCGATCGGTTTAAGACCCCAAACAATCTCAAGCCTGATAGCAGCAGGCAGGAACCGGTTTTAGCAAGGGAAGTAAAGGATTCTGCACAAATTAGCCGGCCAGACACAACTGCGGTTAGTAATGCACCGGGCAGACCTATTACTCGAAGATCAATGTCAGAAAAGCTAAAAGTGAAAAACATTCCTGCCACTATTAAAAAAGATAGTGTGACCGTACCCGTTACAGATTCGATATTGGCAAAGCAAAAAACAGATACCACTGCCACGAAAGATTCAGTTATCTCGTCATCTGCGAATGGCAAAGTCAAAGACACGTTAGCCTTTAATGAAAAGGACAGCACGAATCGTTACTTCGAAGCTTACCGCAATGTGCGGATTTTTTCGGACTCATTACAATCTGTTTGCGACAGCATGTTTTATTCGTTTAAAGATTCTGTTTTCAGGCTGTACAGGGATCCGGTTGTTTGGGCAAACAACAGCCAGGTGACAGGTGATACCATACTTCTATTTACCAAAAACAAGAAAGCCGACAAAGTTGAAGCTTTTGAAAACAGCTTTTTGGTCAACCGGCTGGAAAATGATGTGTATAACCAGATAAAATCTGCAAGAATGGATGGATGGTTTGCAGACGGTAATATTGATTCTGTCAGGGCAAATGCCTATGCTGAATGTATTTATTATATCCAGGATGAGGACAGTGCCTATACGGGAGTCAACCAGTCGCAATCAGATATTATTGACATTTATTTTCAGAATAAAGAGCTGGACAAAGTTGTCTTTCGCAGCGCCGTGACAGGCACACTATGGCCGATAAGTCAAAAAAGCCCCGCTGAAATGAAGCTGGAAGGCTTTCGATGGCTGGAAGCACGAAGACCAAAAACCAAATCTGAAATGTTTGAATAGACCGGGCTCCATTGACCTCGTAATTATTCATTCTTGCCAGGATATTACTGCGAAAAAATGCCGCTGTTGGCTGGTATATGTGTTGGGTAGAACCCCAAAAATTATTTCATCCAACGACTTAGGGGAAATGTATTTAAGGTTGTCTTACAGATAGATAAATGAACTTTTGCATTTCTTTTAAACTTTACTGGCATTATTTTCGTTAAACCCACTAAAATAAATCACCATGAAAAAAGTAATATTCGCTTCCTTATTGATGACAGCAATAGCTTTTACAGCTTCGTCACAGTCATACAAGACAGCTGTTGGTGTAAGGCTCAGCAGCAGCGCTCCCATTGTTAACAATTCAATTTCTCTAAAACATTTTTTAAATGAGCGGCATGCGGTTGAAGCCCTGTTTTCCTTTGGTGATCCTATAGCACTGGCAGGTTTATACGAAGTACACAAACCCTTCAGCACTGACGGTCTTCAGTGGTTTTACGGTGGTGGTGGCTACATAGGATTTGTTAAAGAATGGAACCCCGCTAAGAATTCAAACGAAACGGAAGTAAACTTCGGAGCACAAGGCGTAATTGGCCTGGATTATAAATTTGCCAATATCCCGCTTAACTTATCACTCGACTGGAAGCCAGAGCTCAACCTGGTAAGCGATATAAATTTTGAACCTGCCGCCGTCGGGCTGACTGTGCGATTTACTTTTAATTCGGTGGCGAAAGAATAGCTACTACCCAAAAAACAAATAGGCCAACAAGATAGCTGTGATAATGCCGACGAGGTCGGCGAGCAACATTGCACCTATTGCGTAACGTGTATTTTTTATACTTACAGAACCAAAATAAACAGCAACAACATAGAAAGTAGTGTCCGACGATCCCTGTAAGACGGACGACAATTTTCCTGCAAAGGAATCCGCTCCAAAGGTTTTCATCGTATCCAGCATCATTCCCCGCGCACCACTTCCACTCAATGGTTTAATAAGCGCCGTTGGCAGGCCATCTACAAATCTGGTGTCGGCACCCAACGCTGCAAAAAATGATTTTGCTCCATTGATGATTACATCAAATGTGCCACTTGTGCGGAGCATGCTGATGGCAATCAGCATTCCTACAATGTACGGTATGATGCGCACTGAAGTTTCAAAACCACCTTTTGCACCATCTACGAAAGCATCAAACACATCTATCTTTTTATAAATACCACCCAGCACGATCAGAAAGAATATGGCCAGGATAATACCGTTGCTCAGAGTGGATGAGAACCACTGGGCGCTCGCTGCATCCAGGCGGCTTACATATAATACCAATATAGCGATCAAAGCCGTAATACCACCAATCCATGCAAGTATGACCGGCTGAAACATATTGATCTTTTGCCTGGAGGCCACGATAAACATCGCAGCAACAGTTGCCGCGAAAGTGGCGATCATACAGGGAATAAAAATATCAGTGGGATTTTGAGCACCTAACCCGCTTCGGTAAGCAATGACGGTAACTGGGATCAGGGTGAGCCCCGATGCGTGAAGCGCCAGGAACATGATCTGTGCATTGGAAGCAACCGCCTTGTTTTGATTTAGTTCCTGCAGACTATCCATGGCCTTTAGTCCAAACGGCGTCGCCGCATTGTCAAGATTTAACAAGTTAGCCGAGAAGTTCATCATCATGTGACCCATGGCAGGATGGTTCCTGGGCAGGTCAGGAAATATTCGTGAAAAGAAAGGCCATATTATCCTTGACAACAACCTTACACCTCCTGCCCTTTCGGCAATGTTCAGAAAGCCCATAAAAAGAGCCATAATCCCTATCAAAGGAATGATGATATCAATTACGGCATTCTTAGCTGTCTCAATGATGCCGTCTACTTTTCGCTCTAGTTTTCTTTGCACCGAAACATAAGTAAATACTTTTATCCCGGGATTGATAGCCTTAACTGCATTTACTGAATCGCGGGCCAAATCCTCAGTCAGTAACACCGTGGCCTTATTCAGTGAGTCAGTCCTGGCATAACCATATTCTCTTAGAAATTCCGAATACTTCGGAGATAGATTTTCATTCTGTGGTGAGCCTATGGCAAAATAATAGACGCTATCATATTTATCTGATGACTTGCCAACGACCATCCGGCTAAAAATCTTCTGATCCCCGGTAAGCATCCGGAAGCTGGCAACCAAAACGGCAATAATGATAAATGCTGACCAAATCCTGCTTAAGGCCATAATACGTTTGAGGTTTGAAGTTTTACGTTTGACGTTTGAGGTTTGAAGTTAAAGTAATCTTGATTACGTAGTCATACCGGAGTAAATTCTCCTATCTTTGCGCCCCGAAAAGAATAAGCAATATGATTTGCGGATTTGCGGATTTTTAACTTTTAAGAAATGGCACTACAGGCAGGTATAGTGGGATTGCCGAATGTTGGTAAATCGACTTTATTCAATGCTGTCAGCAACAGCGCAAAGGCACAGGCAAGCAATTATCGGTTTTGTACAATTGAACCCAATGTGGGTTTAGTGGATGTTCCCGATGAACGGTTGTACAAGCTCGCCGAGCTGGTCATTCCGAACCGAATTGTTCCCACCCAGATTGAAATTGTAGACATAGCGGGTTTGGTACGCGGCGCCAGCAAAGGTGAGGGATTGGGAAATAAGTTTTTGGCAAATATTCGTGAAGTGGATGCCATCATTCACGTAATCCGCTGTTTTGAAGATGAAAATATTTTGCGTGATGAAGGCGCTATCGATCCTGTCTCGGATAAAGAGATCATTGATGCAGAGCTTCAGTTGAAAGATCTCGATAGCGTAGAAAAAAAGATTTCTAAAACAGAGAAACAGGTCCGTGTTGATCCCAAACTGAAACCCGAACTGGAAATCTTGCTACGCTGCAAGGAACACCTTGAAAAGGGTAAGAGTATTCGCGAATTGGGCTTGACCAAAGACGAAAACACAGCCATAGCCGATTTGTTTTTGCTGACAGATAAACCTGTTGTTTACGTGGCAAACGTGGACGAGGGGTCAATGCACACCGGGAATAAATATTCGGAAGCATTGAAGCAGGCTATAACAGGTGAAAATGCCCAGATCATTATTATGAACAATAGCATCGAAGCCCAAATAGCAGAAATGGAAAGCAAAGAGGACCGGCAATTATTTATGGAAGAATACAAGATGACCGAACCCGCTTTAGACAGGCTTATCCATTCAGCTTATAAGCTTTTAAATCTTTACACCTATTTCACCGCCGGCGTTCAGGAGGTAAGAGCGTGGACGATACATGAAGGATGGAAAGCTCCACAGGCGGCGGGCGTTATACACACAGATTTTGAAAAAGGTTTTATTAAAGCAGAAGTTATCGCTTACGACGACTTTGTCAATTACGGTTCAGAAGCCGCGTGCAGGGAAGCTGGTAAACTAAGAATTGAAGGAAAAGAATACGTGGTAAAAGATGGCGATGTGATGCATTTCAGGTTTAATGTATAGGTCTGACTAAAATAATGCGGTCAGGGATGCCTTCCCGATATGCACGGTCTTTGATGAAGCAGGTTTTCGTCCATCGTATTGGAAATTTAATTCCAGGTTATTCAGCAATCGTTTAGTGAGCGTAATTGACCAGAGATAATTCTTTCCCGGTAATAATCCTTCGAGCATGATGTAGCTTACAGTGGTCGTCGCGGTTCCATTTTTTGAGATAAAGTCAATGTCGTTAAAGGTAAATTTGCCGGTAACAAAACTATTCTGCAGCACATTGTATTTGGATTCAATGTTAATGGAATGAGAGCTCGATTTTTCTCCTCCATACTGAGGTAAATTCACTTTCTCTTCATATTCATAACCTGCGGCAATCCGGAAGGTCGTTCCGTTGATAAATGTGATCATCGGTTCCACGCTTTTTATGTCAAGGTCATAATTGCGATTATCGAATTGTGCATTAGGAATGAACAGTGAGTTGATCCCCTGTTTCCCGCTGAGTTGCATCGTTAAGGACCTGCTCAGATTCCACCTGACTTTCGCCGTCCAGTCCCTGAGCTTGCGGCTTTCATAACCATATGTGAGTAATGCTTTACCATTATTCCGAACATTGCTGACGTCGATCCCCCATTTGCTGCTAAACCGGTTATAAGAAACCGTATTCGCCAGTATTCTGTTTAGCGTTACAAGGGCGGTATCGCTTATATCATATTTGAAAGGATTAAATTCAAAGTTTCCCTCTGAGATGGATTTTTTACTTATCTGTAAAGAGGTATTGAGGTTCAGCCTTGAAACAAATTGTTTAATTCCCCTGAGATCGGTCTTTGACATCAGGGCACGGGGACTAATGCTCAGGCTATAGTTGAATGTAATGTAATTGGCCTTAATGAACTCATTTGTTGGGATAAGGATCCTGATAAACTTTGCCTGGTCAGGAAAAGCTGCGAGCTCGAATTCATTCAACTGTTGCACACCATCGCTATTGTAATCAATCCACGCATACTGTCCCGTGCCGGCGGGAACTTCCACATAAGTGAAATCCCTTTTTTGCTCCTGCCCTGCTCCCAATTCATACAGAACATTACCCGTCAGCAGACCTTTCATTTCATTCATAACATATTCCGCCCTTCCGAGGATGGTTTCATCTTCTGCCTGTCTTGAAACTGTAGAATTGAGCACCGTCAATTTGCGAAACGTAGTATTTAGATAAAACTGTCGTTTTGCATTCGCAAGCAATTCCGCCTGGAGATTGAGGTTTAAACTACGGTCGCCACGAACAAAGCTTTTGCCATAAGCATACTTATCCGAACGGGTGAAAAATGTAACTCCGTAATGATTCTTTTTTGCCTCGTCTGATTTGAGGTACACCGAATAGCTGTCAAAAGAAAAAGCTTGTGGAGTAATGGAATCTGTCGCATTATTTCTAACTGTATTTTGTTCCTCTGCATACCGAACGCCAACGCGATAATTTTTCATTCTTTTAAACTGCTTGCTTAGGTCAATAGTGGGCCTCCAGAAAACACCCTTATTGTTTAACGAGTCAAAATTTGTAACTACGATTTCGTTATTAAAAAGCCATCCCTTCCAGTCGGTGACCTGCTGAAGCGAGTTTTGAAATCCATTATATGTTTCACCTCTTTTATAATTCGTAAAGCGGTATGCAAACCCATTGTTCTTTTTATCTTTTATCGCGGCCGAGGCCCGGATAATATTTTCCGTTTCAGGGTTTACAAATAAAGACAAACCCCAGTCACGTGAAAACTCTACGGTCCGAAGCCGTTCCAGTGGTTTGAACTTGCTCTGCACATACTCGTAATCCAATGAGGTGAGCAATTGAAGATTATTTTTTTCCCGCAATCGCTTAGTATTATTCACCTGGACTTTGGCTGCATATCCTTTATCGTCTCCATCGTTGATCGTCGAAAATGTATTGACGTCATAATTGCTCATGGCCACTTCCGACTTAATCATGGTATTTTTTGTTAGCGCATAATCAATTCCCAGGTTGACGAGTTGTTGCCTTTTTGGCGTAACGAGAACAGTAACGGCTTCATAGTTTCCCAATTTCGCGCCTCCTGACGGCGCAACGAATTTGTAGACCTTGCCATTAGCCCCGTTAAAATCAGGTATATAGTTACCATTTCCATATCCTACGTCGGCAAAAGAAAGATTGTATTTTGCGACAGTAGGATCGGTGGAGTATTGGTAAAAAGAATCGACCCCGGTTGGAGTATTATAATAGATTTTCTGGTATAATATTTTATCTGCAGAAAAAGTGTCCACTATTGCAGAAGGATAATAGGCCTGGTGAATACTATCGCCGATATTAGCAAGAAATTGAGTCTGCGCCGGATCCAGCACCTGGTTGATCTGTGAGTTCTTAGCATCTGAATTTCCAAACGCCCCAATTTTAATTTTTAGCTTTCGGTTTATGTCTAACTCTTCGGAAACATAAAAGTTGGCATTGAGATAATTCCGGTCCGCATATTCAAACTCTATTTGGATACGACTGTCTTTTGTGATCATGCGTTTAGGGGTAAACGTCACTTCGGCAGTGTTATAGTTGATCACATAATCCTGGTCCTCTCCTCTTTGAAGTAGCTGACCGTCTAAGAATACTCTTTCTGTATTAGCGAGGACGATAAAATAAAATTCATTGTTCGCACCCGCAAGGCGGTATGGACCCTGGTTTCCTTCCAGCGACTGTATGATATTGCGGGTAAATTTTCCTTTAGCGATAGAACCGCTCACAAGACTTGTCAGCTCTGCATTGCTGGAAACCCTGTTTGTTGTTTGAAAGGAAATACCCTGCAATCGCTTGTAGAAGTTGAGGAAATAGCTTTTGTTCTGCCTGATATCGATGTCGCCGAGGTTGAGTTGCCAGTGCTTTTTTTTAAACTGCAGGAATACCTGGTCGAATTCATTTAATTGTTGTGTAGTGCCGTCAGGCTGTATAGGAATATTGTTATCCGTAATAGCAGCAAGCAACTCGATACTGTCTCCTAATAACCCGTTTAGCTGGAGATTGAGGGTAGAATTTAATACGGCGTCCTGGCTATTTCCAAATGCCAATTGACGGCCAAAGCTTCCTTCAGCCTTTAGTGTGCCGAAATTAAAAATGGCTTTTTGTTCGTCAGTCAACTCATTATTGAATACGTACGGTGCAATGGCCATGCTGTTTATGACACTATCCACTTTGATCCGTTGCACGACGGGATTAAGCTTAAAGGAAAATACCCGGTAACTGATTTTAACGCTTTCTGATGCCGGCTTCGATATCCAATGAAGAGTTGAATTGATAAAATCGAGGCGATAATCGGAAGGAGAAATGCCTTCTATCGAAAATGTCTCTGGTATAATGCTCAGGGTATCCAACTTGATAGAATCTGCAGCAACCGCAATCGCCTTCTGCCGCAAATTGGATGTGGGTACCTGGGCCAGGCCGGCAAGGGTCATCATCACGGATATCAGGAGAAGCCATATTCGTCGCAAACCATTCAACAGCAGTGAGTTTTTCTCAAAATCGCAAAATAAGCCCTTTTTATTGCGTGAAAGTTTTCCCGGCCGATTAATTCAGGTAAAAAAGCAGCAATTTTGATCGGATCGTGATCATATTCTAAGTCTTTTACAAGCAATGAGAAAACACTGGCTTGTTCTGGCCCTTTTACTGGCATATTCGTGGATTCTGGACGCTCAGCGTAACAACATCTGGTATTTTGGCCGAAAAGCAGGACTTAACTTCAATCAACCGGTGCCCACCCCACTTGTCAACAGTGCGATGAACGCCGATGAGGGGTCATCAACAATTTGCGATATCAATGGCAACCTACTATTTTACACAAATGGTGTGACTGTTTATAATCGCAATCATCAGATCATGTTCAATGGCGAAAACCTTGCTGGCCATGTCTCGACCACTCAATCTGGCCTGATCGTACCTAAGCCGGGTAGCTCAAACTTATATTACATTTTTACCGCCGACGCATTTGAAAATCAGTTTAAGAATGGCTACAGTTATTCCGTAGTTGATATGACAGGAGACAATGGTAATGGACAAGTAACGACAAAAAATGAAATCTTTTCGGGATCCTGTACAGAGAGGATGACGGCAATCCGGCATGCCGAT
>Ga0070669_100001678_pt1 | contig 16027 bp, 16 predicted proteins | sample KBSS53metaG_FD_64680 | JGI IMG/M metagenome (GOLD analysis project Ga0070669, IMG submission 64680) | Switchgrass rhizosphere microbial communities from Kellogg Biological Station, Michigan, USA - KBS S5-3 metaG | ecosystem: Host-associated > Plants > Roots > Rhizosphere > Soil ... | reverse complement strand
ACCATCGGGAGGGCGTTCGTCCAAGCCGATTGTGGCCGCAGTCCGGACCGCCCCTACTCTGAAGGATGATGACCACCGCAGACGAGCCCGACGACTCCCTCCTCTCGGCGCTCGCGCAAGCGCGGATTCCGGCAGACAATCACGACTTCATCCGGCGGATGACCACCGCCATCGGCATCTCCTCCTACCGCGCGGTGGTGAAGCCGGACAAGCCGTACATCAAGGCCAAGCGGCTCGACGGGCTCCGCGAACTCCACATCTACTACGGATATACGAACGGATTCGCGTCCAAGGAAGAGGTCGTCGCTGCGGCGGGCTCGGCAGCCGCATGCGGACTCAGCACACGAAAGCCGACCTGGTTCGTGAGGCACCCGGTGACCGACGTGGTCCCCGGCAGCGAGCGGTCCCTCAGCGTGGGGCGCGAAGCGCAGCAATGCCCACACTGCCATCAGACGATGCCGCTGAGCGGGATCTGCGACAACTGCGACTAGCTCAGACCAGCATCACGAGAATTGCGCGCCTCTCAAAGCGGATCACGATCAGCTGACTTGGTGCACGTTCTCGGCGACGACCTTGGACCCGTCCCAGCGCAGATCTGCCGCCATCTTCACGGTCCCGCAACACGCCGGATCATTCGGGCCAGTGGTCGTCCACGCCACGTGTGCGACGCCGTCCGAGACGGACAGGCCGGTCACGATTTCCGAGCCGCCATGGCTCAGGTCGCCTAGGTCGACTCCGCCCAGCAGCCTCGGCCCGACGGTATCGAGCTGCGGGCCTGGCGTATAGAGCTGCACGCTCTCCGGCCAGCCAACGCCGCCGGCGTTGCAGTGGACGGCCATCGCGGCGTCGCCCCCACCGCCGGTCAGGTCGCCGAACGCCACCTTGTAAGCGCCGGTGTCGTAGTTCAACGCGATGCCGACGTTCCCGGGATGCCCGTCTTGGGGCGGCAACTGACCGCTTCTCAGTTGGCCTGGATCGTGCTGGCACAGCGCAGGTACCGGCGCGCGCTGCAGGTACTCGAACGTGACAGCGCCCTTGGCAGGGGCATGTGTCGAAGTGGTTGAGGTCGTCGAAGCGGCCTTGGGGATCCCGGCCGTGTGCGCGCAGGCGGCCACTGGGATGGCGAATAGGAGGCCAATTACCTTGATGGCCAAGGCCTTACGTGGCCGCGGGCATTCGACTCCATTGAGCTGACTGTTGATCGCGTTCATCACCTTCATCCCTGCCGGTAGCAATCTGTCGATGCACGTTACTCCGGGTGTCTTGCTCTTTCAGGCGATCATCGCGACACTGCAGAACGCAGGCGCGACGTCCGAAAACCGGCAGGAGATCGAGTCATGTCAACCACCCGACGACGTGGCCGTTGGGGAAACTTCGTGGCGCTGTCGCTTGCTTCGGTCGCCCTCGTCGCCTTCGGGACGTGGCTCACGTCGGCGCAACACTTCGGCACTCCCGCGCGGCTCACCGTGCTGGAGTGTGACAAGCCGCGCGGCTGGTCCGATTACGTCTTCGGTAACTGCCGTGGGTCGCCCAGTAGCGCAACCCATGGCAGGTACATCGAGTTCTGGGGTGCAGGTCACGACGACGTCGGTCACGAGGTCGACGTGCACATCACCAGCGGCACAGGGGTTTTCGACGAAGCCATCGTCGACGGATGGATCCTCCCCAGTATTCTCCTGGCGGCCGGTTGCGTCCTGGCCGTCGGAACGGTCGTCGCCATCGTCGTCCGACTGCGCCAAGGTTCGCGCTGAACCTCTGGCCTCAGTCGCGGTCCGAAAGCCTTTCGAACCGGCGCCCGTACAAGAAGATCACGAACATCAGGAAGAACACCAGCACCATCATCGTTGCGGGACCCGCACCGACCTGGTTGACGAGGACGACACCGAGCGACGCCGTCATCGTCGGCCCGCACATCGCCGTGATCTGACCTTGCCCGGCCCCGACCGCCGAACTGTCGACCGTCGTCTTGAAGGTGCCGTACCTGTCGGCGGTGGCAGTACCGATCTGGACTCCGCCCGCCGAAAGCGCCACGGGCGCACCGGGTTCGCACCCGATGCCGACCGCCTGCACCTGTCGGCCCAGCGGAACCACCTTCGCGCTCAACATGAGCGACGCAGGAACGGTCACGGCTGGCGGCGGCGGAGGCGGTGGAGGCGGTGGCGGCCCGTCGCAGTTGGGCGGAACGTTGTTGTTGTTCGGGCCGCACGTGACTGGCGGCGGCGTGCCGTCGCAGTTGGGCGGAACGTTGTCGTTGTTCGGGCCGCAAGTGACCGGCGGTGGCGTGCCGTCGCAGTTGGGCGGAACGTTGTCGTTGTTCGGACCGCACGTGGACAGCCGCGGCGGTGGCGGCGAGCCTCCACAGTTGGGCAGGAAGTTCAGCAGACCGCACCAGGGCGGTATACGTGGTGGAGGCATTGGGTCGGGTATCACGGCGGCCGGGGCGGGGTCGAACTCCTGGGGCGGAGGCGTGCTGTGCTGAGGAGCGCAGGACGCCGTCGTGACGACCGGGCACGAGAGCACTATCGGAGTGTGCTGACTCGGTGGTGAGAGGTCCGTTCGAGGGCGGTTGTTGTTCGGTTTGCGGCGAGCGGGAGCCGTGGTACCGCCGTCTGATCCAGATGAGCTTCCGCTTCCGGGGTCTCGCGGTGACGGACCCGGGTACGGATCTGCCGACGCGGGTGCACTCGCAATCACCGTGGCCAGAACTGCGGCGACGGCAGATACGGCGGCCAGTCGCAGCCACACACGCGCGGGGCTCACGGTCGATCGCCCCCAGACTTGACGCGGCGGCAGCACTCAGCGCTACCTGCCAACAACATGTCGACTCGGTTCATCGGTGTCCCCCTCGATGCAATGTGCCGTGCCGGTTACGGGCAGACTGCGGCAAACACCTTGGGAAGTTCTTGGGGCGCACGACGATGCCAGCGGCGCAGCGCGGCCATCCGCGCGAATTGACCGCGGCGATCGCCTGCATCGCATGGCCCCTCGACTTCCGGTTCGGTGTGGTTCCTCCAGTGTTCTGGCACTGTCTGCGGCGCAGATGCGTAGTCGGCTACTGCACTTTGTCGAGCTGGCGAACGAGCTTCGTATGCTGGAGGCCGTGTCCGAATTCGAGTACTCCGAATCGATCGACGTGTCCGCCTCGCCCGACCAGCTCTACGCGCTGGTCTCCGACATCACCCGCGTCGGCGAGTGGAGTCCGGTCTGCAAGGCGTGCTGGTGGGACGAGGGTGACGGCCCGCGCGTCGGCGCCTGGTTCACCGGGCGCAACGAAGAGCCAGACCGGACCTGGGAGACGCGCAGCCAAGTCGTCGCCGCGGACGCGCCCCAGGAGTTCGCATGGGAGGTCAACAACGGTTGGGTCCGTTGGGGATACACCCTCGAGCCCATCGACGGCGGCACCCGGTTGACCGAGTCGTGGACGTTCCTGCCCGCTGGCCTTGCGGGATTCCGCGCGAAGTACGGCGACATCGGCGAGGCAGCGATCGCCAACCGGACAGCGGCGGCGAAAAGTGGCATCCCGCAGACCTTGGCCGCGATCAAGAAGGTCGCCGAAGCGTCGTAGTCCCTGACGGGACACGAGGGTCAACCACACGGTTCCGGTGGGCGGCCGCGTATTCGCCCAGATGCGGGCAATTCGGGTCATGGCCTCGCGGCAACGCAATTGACTGCCGCCAACCGGCGACCAAGGACGTCATCCCCCTCTCACTGTAAGGCCCCTTGGGGGGCTTGCCGCAAGGCCCCCGTCGTGGCACACAATGGCCCACCCACGACGACGGACGGGAGACACACCATGCCAAAACCCTTCGAAATACACGAGTCCGGCGCATACCTGCACGGCACCAAGGCCGACCTCGCCATCGGCGATCGGCTCGTCCCAGGGCGCGAGTCGAACTTCGAGGAGGGACGCATCATGAACCACGTCTACGTCACGCAGACGTTGGACGCGGCGACGTGGGGCGCCGAACTGGCCAAGGGCGAGGGTCGCGGTCGCATCTACGTCGTCGAACCCGATGGTGAGCTCGAGGACGACCCCAACGTCACCGACAAGAAGCTCCCAGGCAACCCGACGCGCTCCTTCCGCACCCGCCAGCCGGTGCGGGTCGTCGGCGAGATCAGCGACTGGGAAGGGCATTCACCCGAACAACTTCAGACCATGCGCGACGGCCTCGCGGATCTGCAGCGCAGAGGAGAAGCCGTCATCTACGACTAGAGCCAAGCGTGTTCGGCATATGCTGCGCGACATGCCCGACTACGCGCCGTCGTTGCCGCCTACCTTGGACGACGTCCCCTCCGCCGAGGGTCCGCTGCCCACCCAAGCCGACCTAGCAGGCCGGCCCTATGCGCTACCGATCGACGTCCTCGCCGAGCTGCACGGTCCGATCTTCTACGCGGATTACGGCGGCGTCCGCAAGCTGTGCGCTTGCTCCCGGGAAATCGTCGAAGAGCTTTGCGACGAAACCAGATTCGCCAAGAACGTCACCAAGTCGCTGGCGCGGGTTCGGCCCCTGGCCGGTGACGGGCTGTTCACCGCCTTCTACGGCGAACCGAATTGGCAGACGGCGCATGACGTGTTGCTACCCGGCTTCAGCTACTCGGGTCTGCGCAACTACCACGACGCGATGCTCGACATCAACCGCCAACTGATCGCGCGCTGGGATGCCTCGACCGGACCCGTCGACGTCTCCGGCGACCTGCAGAAGCTCGCCATGGACACCGTCGGCCTTGCCGGCTTCGGCGCCCGATTCGACTCCTATGACTACGACGGCCTCGCCCCGATCCCCCAATGCTTCACCGACGCACTCACCGAGGTGTTCGTCAACGGCGAGTCTCCTGCGTACGAGGCCGACAAGGCCACGCTGCACGCATATTTCGACGAGCTGATCGCCGGGCACTCCACCGGCGGCGATGGCGACCTGCTGTACGTGATGCTTGCCGCCAACGGGGCTCTCGACGACGCCAACATCCGCAACCAGATCATGACGTTCCTGATCGCCGGGCAGCTGACGACGTCGGAATTGATGCCGAACACCGTGTACAACCTCGTGCACCACCCGGCCGTGCTGGCCCGCGTCCAGGCCGAGGTCGACGGAGTGTTCGGCCCCGAGGACGACTACCTGCCCACCTACGACGACATCGGCAAGCTGAGCTATCTGCGTCAGGTCATCAACGAGACGCTTCGACTCTCCCCACCGGTGTTGAACTTCGACCGAATGGCGTTGGAGGACACCGTCATCGGTGGCAGATACCCCGTCAAGAAGGGTGAGGCCGTCACCATTCTTACGGGAGCCTTGCACCGGCAACCGGAGTGGGGCGACAACGTCGAACTCTTCGACCCGGACCGGTTCGATCCCGCGCGCAGCGAGGGCCGGTCCACCGCGTTGTTCAAGCCGTTCGGCACCGGGGAACGGTCGTGCATCGGGCGACAGTTCGCGCTGCACGAGGCGGCGATGCTCATCGCGCGGCTCGTGCACCGCTATCGGCTGATCGACTCACAGCACTACGTGGTGCAGTGGGAGGGGCTCAGTCGCAGGCCGGTCGGCTTTCAGATCGACCTGATCCGCAGGACCCGGGACGACCGCCAACACGCGACGCCGTCGACCGAGGCCACGGTAGCCACCGTCGCCGCATCCCCCATCAAGGCAGGGACCACGCTCGCCATCCTGCACGGATCGAACCTCGGCACCTGCCGGGCGCTGGCCAAGCAACTCGCCGAGGAGGCGACCGACATCGGTTGCGCCGCAACGATCGCGCCCCTCGACGCCGCCGCAGGAGGTTTGCCCGGCGCCGACGCAGTGTTGATCGTCGCCTCCTCGTACAACGGTCAGCCCACCGACGACGCGCGCGAGTTCGTGACGTGGCTGCTCTCCGATGACGCTGCACTGCAAGGCAATCCGCTCTTCGCCGTGCTCGGCGTAGGCGACCACAACTGGGCCGACACGTACCAGGCCGTGCCGAAGGAGATCGACGAACGACTCACCGCGCTCGGCGGACGCCCGCTGCTGCCACGGACATCGGCGGACACCTCAGGAGACCTGACCGGGACGCTGGAGGAGTTCACCACCGCACTGTGGACGTCGCTGTCCGAACACTTCGGCGATCCCGACGCCACGCCGATGACCGCGAACGACGAACCCCTCTACGACCTGAAGTTCATCGAGGGTCCGGTGACCGCCGCCATCGACGCCCGCTTCGCGGTGCAGCCGATGACCGTCACGCTCAACGACGAACTCGTCAGCCCGGACAACTCGCTTGGCCAAGCCAAACACTATGTCCGCGTTGCCCTTCCCGACGGCATCGAGTACGCCACCGGCGACCACCTGACCGTGCTGGCCGACAACCCGCCCGAGGTCGTGGACACCGTCCTCGACCTACTGAACATCGATCCGGAGTTGCGACTGTCGATCAACCCACGGCGCACCTCGCGGCGGCTCATCGCCTTGGACCGCGAGGTGAGCGTGCGCGAATTGCTCACCCACTTCGTCGAACTGCGCAAGCCCGCGACGCGCAGCCAACTTCGGCGGCTCGCGGCCGTCAACCCGTGCGAACCCGAAAGGCAACGCCTGGAGGAACTCGCCGAGTCCGAAGAACCGTCGGTGCTCAGCCCGTTGGAGTGCCTGCACCAATTCCCTGCATGCGCGCTCACCGGTGCCGAACTACTGGAGCTGCTGGAACCGATGACGCCACGGCACTATTCGATCGCGTCGTCGTCGCGGCTGTCGGCGCACGAGGTGGCGCTGATCGTGAGCGTCCTCGACACGCCAGCCCGATCAGGCCACGGGTTGTTCAAGGGCGTCGCCTCCAATCATCTGGCGGCGACCGCGCCAGGAGAACTGGTCCGCGCGAGAATCGATCCCGCGCGCCAAGCCTTCCGCGCTGGCGCCGACCCAGAACGCAACGTAATCCTCGTCAGCGCAGGCACCGGTGTCGCGCCGTTCTGTGGCTTCCTCGGCGACCGATTGGCGGCCAAGCAGGCTGGGCAACCCTTCGCCCCCGCGCTGTGCTTCTTCGGCGTGCGCGATCCCGACGTCGACTACATCTTCCGTGAGTTGTTCGAGGGGGCCGAGGCCGAGGGCATCGTTCGGATGCGACCGGCATTCTCGAGGGCGCCAGAGAACGGCGTGAAGTACGTGCAGGACCGGATCGCCGCCGACGCCGACGACGTCTGGGCCTTGCTCGGCGATCCCACGAAGAACACCCACGTCTTCGTCTGCGGTGACGGCGGCCGCATGGCCCCAGCCGTGCGCGCGGCGTTCCGGGACATCTACCGGGCACGGACGGGTGCCGACGACGCGGAGGCCAAGGCCTGGCTGGAGGGGCTGGTCGCCTCTGACCACTACGTCGAGGACGTCTGGGCGGGCTAGCCTCACCTGCCCTTCGGCAACGCTCCCGAACTCTCACGTAGCCTGTCTGGCGGAGTCGGGGAGCGCGTGCGAGAGCAGGGGGACTCACTTTGACCGTTGGCCACATGGCGCGGCTGCTTGGTGCCGCCGCCGTCGCCGCAGGAGCAATGTTCTGCTCGACGACGGCACCGCAAGCCTCGGCCGCAGCATGCCCCGACGTCGAGGTCATCTTCGCGCGAGGCACCAACGAACCGCCGGGCGTCGGCATAGTCGGACAATCCGTCGTCGATGCGTTGCACGCCCAACTCGGCCCACGGTCCATCGACGTCTACCCGGTCAACTACGCCGCGAGCGGCGACTTCGCGAGCCCAGGGTTTGCCGGGACCGTCCTTGCTGGCGCGCACGACGCCGCGACTCACGTGAAGAACACGGCCGCGGCCTGCCCCGGCACCAAGATCGTCGTCGGCGGCATCTCCCAAGGGGCGATCGTGGCCGCATACGTCGCTGCCGCCCCCTCGATGGCGGGCGTGCCCGCGCCCGTCGTGTCCGACCACGTCGCCGCCGTCACCCTGTTCGGCAAGCCTGCTGGCCAGTCGCTCATCAAGTACCACGCCCCCGACTTGACCCTCGGCCCGCAATACGTTGCCCAGACCATCGACCTCTGCATACCAGGCGACACCGTCTGCGACGGCACCATCGACGGCGGACCCACCCCGGCGCACGTGATGTACGCGATGAACGGAATGACCACTCAGGCAGCGCAATTCGCTGCCGAGCGCATCCCGCCACCTCCCCCGCCCGCGCCGGACCTGCCTCCGCCCCCGGCCTGACGTCTAGCGCACCACGCGGTGGCGCATGAACACGACTCGCGGGCCCAAGACGCGGGACTCGACGAGCCTGAGATCCACGTGCCGGTCGCGATGGGAGAAGAACGGCGTGCCACCGCCGACCAACACCGGAAAGACCCTGGCGCGGTACTCGTCGATGAGACCTAGTTCAGCTGCCTGGGCGGCGAGAGTCCCCCCACCGATGGCAATGTCGCCATTCCCCGGCTCGGCTCGCAACCTCTCGATCTCCTCGGCCAGGCCACCGGACGCGAGGCGCGTGTTGCCCTCGACCTCCGACAACGTCGTCGAGAACACCACCTTCGGCAGCGCCTTCCAGACCGTGGCGAACTCCAGCTCCGCGTCGTTGAGCGACTCCTCCTGTTCGGCGGTCTCCCAGTACAGCATCGTCTCGTAGAGCCGACGGCCCATCAGGTGAACGTCGACTCCTCGTACCTCGTCGAGGCAGAAGCGAAAGACCTCTTCTTCGGGGTCACCCCAGTCGAAACTGCCGTCTGGCCCCTTGATGTAACCGTCCAGTGAGAGGCCCATCGAAAAGGTCACGCTGCGCATAAGAAGTCCTCCTCGGTATGGGTCGAGGGTATGACCGCCGCCAGCCGTGGGACTCATCGCAGCTTTCGCTCAGAGCAAGGCATCCGACCCCTGCCCAAGCCACGCCGCGCGTCATACGCTCGACACCATGACAGAAGCGATCGAGATCTCGCACCCGCCTCAAGCTGTACTGCGCATCGTCAATCCAGCTCTGCACTTCGCGTTGAAGACACCGCTCGGTTCGTCGCTAAAGGACTTCATGGTGGTGAACTTCACCGGCCGCAAGTCCGGCAAGCGGTTCTCCGTCCCCGTCAGCGCACACCACCTCGACGGCGACCTCTATGCCGTGCTCAGCGCTGGCTGGAAGTACAACTTCACCGACGGCGCCCCCGCCGAAGTCCTGTACGCAGGCAAGACGACCGCGATGGTTGGCGAGCTGATCAAGGACCCGGCGACCGTCGGCGACATCAGCCATCGCGTCGCCACGGCCGCGGGCGCGAAGAAGGCGCAGCGCAGCATGGGGATCAAGTTCCGCGACGGTACGGTGCCCACGTTGGAGCAGTTCACCGAGGCGTCCAAGCGACTCGGCATCGCAGCCATCAAGCTGACCCCGGCCTAACTGCGATATCGCAAATACCGTTGGGCCAGTAGTGAAACCATGCCAGTGTGAGTAACGACGCATCGACGGGGCTGACGTATGCGTCGTGCGGCAACGCGTCACCCCCAAACTCGGGTGGCCGGTCGGCGGAGTTCGAACGGGTGACGGTCCTGTTCGCCGACGTCGTGCACTCGATGGACATCGCCGCCACGGTTGGCCCCGAGCGGCTGCGCGAGATCATGACTAAGCTCGTCGATCACGCAGGTGGCGCGAGTGCATGGTGGCGACGCCGACTACCGCGAACATCGCGACCGCTCGCGCGCAAAGCGTCATCCCTCGGTTTCGAGGGACACATCAGGTGGGCCGAAGCGCTTTGATCGAATCCGCCCATGAGAATCGGCGTCGCTCCTATGTGCAGCAGACGCGCGCGAGCAGAGCGGTCGGCCGGGCGTGTGAAACGCTGCAAGTCCAACCGGCGCGAACGCACGCATGGAGCGCCGGAGCTCGTACTCGGGCCGGTTCGACTGTGATACGGCTGCGAACGGTCGGTGTCCGGGTGGATAGAGTAAAGCAGCGCACTTAAGTTGTGTGTGCTGGCTCTGGCGTGCCCGGATCTGAGGGGGATCAGTGGAGGGGACTCCATTCGGCAGATACCGCTTGGTGGGGTTGCTTGGCCGTGGCGGCATGGGTGAGGTGTGGCAGGCGTTCGACACCGAGACCAGACGCACCGTAGCCGTCAAGCTCCTGCCCACATCAATGGCCACCGACCCAGTCTTCGCGGAACGGTTCCGCCGCGAAGCCGAGGCCGCGGCCGGACTCAATGACCCCCATGTGGTGCCGATACACCACTTCGGCGAGATCGACGGCCGCCTCTACGTCGACATGCGGCTAATTGCAGGCCGAGACCTCGACATCGTCCTCGCTGAAGGCTCACTGCAGCCAGAACGCGCGGTGTCGATCGTCGAACAGATCGCATCAGCTCTGCAGGCCGCTCACCGAATCGGCTTGATTCATCGAGATGTCAAGCCGTCCAACATCTTACTGACCGACGACGACTTCGCGTATCTCATCGATTTCGGTATCGCACGAGCGGCGCAGGACAAGCCGCTGACGGACACCGGCACGATGATCGGAACGTGGGCATACATGGCGCCGGAGCGGTTCACAACCGGGGCGTCCGACACCCGTGGTGATGTCTACGCACTGGCGTGTGTGCTTTACCAATGCCTCACAGGACTTCCCCCCTTCCCGGGGAACAGCCTCGAACAGCAGTTCACAAGCCACATGACGACCCCGCCCCCGCGGGCGTCCGAAGCCGGACAACACGTGCCAGTGGAGCTGGACGACGTGATCGCCAACGGCATGGCGAAGGACATCGCTCATCGTTACCAAACTCCCAAAGACCTTGCCCAAGCAGCGCGTGCAGCGTTGGACACACCGCCGCCCTTGACCGTACCCACGATGACGCCGAACCATCGGTCCGTTTCCCCGTGCGAACACATCCAGCCAGTCGCTGACTCCGACCTACATCACGTGCCCACCCGGCTCGCCGAACACCCCACAACACGTCCACCAGAGGAGCTAGCCCTGGCACAGCCGCCAGCGCGGACTTGGTGGCGCCGCCCGACGATTCTCATCACGACCGTGGTCCTGGTCGTGGCCGTCATTGGATTCGGCCTGGTTACCTTCTTCCAACGCGGACGCGGCAGCAGCTCGCCCTCATATGGCGCTCAAATTGCGTTGCCGCTCAACGGCTTATCGTTCCCCTCCGGGGTTGCAGTCGATGGAAGCGACAACCTCTACGTTGCCGACATGGACACCGGTCGGGTGGTGAAATACTTTCACGGATCCCATCTGGAAACCGACCTACCATTCGCCGACCTGAATCTTCCCCCAGCAGTTGCAGTCGACGACACCGGTGGTGTCTATGTGACCGACGGGGGCCACAACCGCGTGATTAAGGTGGTCGGACACACAGGACCTCAAATCGCGCTGCCATTTGATGGTCTGCTCAACCCGTACGGTGTGGCTGTGGACGCAAACGGCAGCGTGTACGTTGCCGACGCAGGAAACGATCGCGTGCTGATGCTTACGGCCGGAGGCGCCCAGGCCGTGCTTCCCTTTAGTGGGCTGAAGAATCCGGCCGGAGTAGCGGTTGATTCCAATGGCGGCGTATACGTCACGGACGAGGCCAACAATCGCGTACTGAAGCTGGCGGGAGCGGGTCCACAGACTGTTCTGCCGTTCGGTGACCTCGACCATCCCGAAGGTGTGGCGGTCGACTCAACGGGCAACGTCTACATCACCGAAACAGGCGCCTCACGAGAGGTTTTGAAGCTAGCCGCGGGATCTGGGGAGCGGTCGACGCTTCCATTCACCGAACTCGTCAATCCCCTTGGAGTCGCAGTAGATAGAGCGGGGAACGTCTACGTCGCTGACTCGAACGACGAACTCCGTGTTCGCCGCGTGCTCGAGCTCCCCGTCGCCTAGCACTCTTCATCGCGTTGCGCCGAAGTGTGGGCTACGGGTTGAGCTTCGTCGTGCCCGTCACTCCCCGAGTGGTGCTGACGATCTTCGCGATGCAGTTGTCCCTGTCGTAGCCCTGCCGGGTACACCACGCGAGCACGTCGTCCGGATTCGACGAGGGCAATCCCACCACGGTGATCCAGAAGTCCCGACCGCTGTACGTCGACCAGTCCCCCGACCACAACAGCCTTACGTTCGGGTACTGCTGCCGCATCTGCATGTGCTGGTCGAGGATCATCGCGTTGGTCCACACCTTGCCATCGGCGAACAGGCCGACCCGCTTGGAACTGAGCTGCGGTATCCACGTGTCGGTGATGACGTACGGGCGGTCGTCGTTGGCCAGCTGCTGCAACCGGACGAGGCTGTCAGCGTCGGAATTCGGCGCACCAGTGCCCGTGGACGTCGGGACGACGTGCTCGGTAGGAGTGGCCACCGTGGACGTCTGCGTGGACGCCACGGCCGCGTGCCGCTTCGAAGGCTGCAGCACCAAGTACAGAATTACGGCCGCGACGACGACGAGCGCGGCCAGGCCAACGATCACGGGCGCGCGGAGGCTCTGCGGTGGCGAAGGGGGTTCAGGCTGCGGATAGAGGAGGGCGGCCGGAGGGTGAGGAGGGTAGAAGGACGCGGGGTTCGAGACATACGGCCCGGGGTTCGAGACATAGGGCGCTGGGTTGGACTGGTATGCAGAAGGGGGCATCGGGCCCAGCTTCGTGGCCGGTTCACTGCTCGGCGGATTCAGCTGTGGTGCACGAGAATTCATCGCCCGCTCCAATGTCCGAGCGAAGGCCATGCAGCTGGCGAACCGGTCGTCGGGTTCCTTGGCCAGCGCGCGGGACAACACAGCGTCGAGTGGAGCGAGTTCCGGCCGCACGTCCGACACCGGAGGTGGCGGCGTGCTCAAGTGTCGGGCGATGACGACTGCGACGTTCGAGTCCGCGAACAGCGCGCTGCCCGTCAGCAATTGATAGGTTGTTGCCGCGAGGGCGTACTGGTCTGCCCTGCCGTCGATGGCGTGCCCCATCAGCTGCTCGGGGGCGGCATAGGCCATGGTGCCGACCACCATGTTGGTGGCCGTCAGTCCACCTTCGCCGCTATCGCTTAGATCACGGGCAACTCCGAAGTCGCCCAACAGGATCCGTCGTTCTCCGTGGACGTCGGTTACCAGGATGTTGGCGGGCTTCACGTCGCGGTGCAGCAGGGCGCGACCGTGCGCATAGTCGAGGGCCGAAGCCACCGCCTTGACGATGTCGACCACGTCTCTCGGCGGCAAGCCTTGCGGATGGCGTTCTTCCAGAAGATGACTCGCGTCGGTGCCATCGACGAAGTCCATCGAGATCCACAGCCGTCCCTCGAACGTGCCACGGTCGTGGATGCCGACGATGTGCGGATGCCACAGCTGAGCCACCATGTCGGCTTCGCGGTTGAACCGTTCCGTGAAGCCAGGATCTGCCGAGACGTCGGGTCGTAAGACCTTGAGCGCATCCATTCGTGGCAGCCTCGGGTGCTGGGCGAGGTAGACCTCGCCCATTCCCCCCATGCCGAGCAATCGCTCGATGGTGTAGCCAGCAATCTCCGTACCGTCGGCTAACGGCATGCGCGGAGTGTACCCACGAGGTCCCTGCCACGCTTGCGACTGGTCGTCTCGAGCGATGCTTGCCCGGCAACGGGCGGCGCAGCATAGGATTTCGGGCATGCCCGGGGGGTGCAAAGTTCATGAGTGATCCGTCGTATTGGCCGCCCGCCACGCCGACGCCGACGCCGACGCCGACGCCGCCAAGCCTTACTCGACAGCTGCTGGTCGTCGGCTTGGTCGTACTCGTCGCCGCGTACGCCCTTGCCGCGTTCTTCACCAGAGGAGTCTGGGCAGACCCACCGCCGAAGGAAGGCACTCGCGCGACGTTCACGGCATCGGAAACCGACGGCTCGGCGCCATCGCCCGACGCGTTGTCGAAGACGAAGCAGATCCTGCAGCGGAGGGTCGACGATCTCGGCGGCTCGCCGTCCGACGTCGTCGCGGACGGAGCCACGTTCACCGTCGCGGTCCCTGCCCCCGACCACGACGTGCGCAGCCTCGCCGAGCATGGCGAGCAGCTGTACGTGCGGCCGGTGATCTACGCGATAAAGTCCCAGGAGCCGCCGGCAGGTGTTCCGAGTAATGCGCCGACTTCGACTGACGCACAGCGCATCACCGACGAAAAGGCACTGCGGCAAAGCACCGAGCACGAGATTCAGATGCTGGCGATCCAGTTTCAGGCCACCCGCTGCAACAAACCGGACGATCTGGCCGGCCACGACGACCCCAACCTGCCGTTGGTGACGTGTTCGCAGGATGGCACCGAGGTGTACCTGCTCGACAAGGCGATCATCAGCGGAGAGCAGGTCGACGACGCCACGTCGTACAAGGATGGCGCGAGCGGTCAATTCCTGATCGACCTGACATTCAACCAAGACGCGGCCAAGCGTTGGGCAGACTTCACCACCCACAACGTCGGCCGTCAGGCCGCTTTCACGGTCGACACGGGCGTGGTTAGCGCCCCGACGTGCCAAGAACCCATCACCAGCGGCCGTACCCAAGTCTCCGGCAACTTCACGAGGGACTCGGCGCGCGACTTGGCCTCCACACTGCAGCGTGGTGCCCTGCCGCTTGCGCTGACCACCAAGGCATCTGAATCAACGACGGTTCCGGGGAAGGCGCCCTTGATGGCACCGCGGATCGCCTTGCTCGTGTCGGGAATCGCCGTGGTGATAGCGGTGGTGTTGGGCGTCCTATATCTGGTTCGCGGCCGAGTGCAACCGATTCCGCAGCAGCCGGTCGTAACTGGCCACTAGCGCCGCAACTGGTCGAGACAGGGCGAGACGCCCGTCATTGCGGTCTTCGAACCACTTGACGTGCTCCGATTCACCCTTTGGCACGATCGTCCTGCTGACGGCGCTCATTGACCGGAAATTGCTGGCCGAAAGCGCCGCAACCGAAAGCGTCGCGATGCAGGCCAGGGTGCACCTAGCAGCCGTCAGGAAATTGACGGGAGGTGCTATATACGCAGGTATAGGAGTTTTCTAAGAGTTTTCGAAGTATTGATTCGAGGTGCGGATTCCGCAGTACCGTCCCTTCATGACCGAGGTGGGCACGTCACGGCGCTACCGCCCAAATCCGACGGGAATCTGTCAGCCTGAACGCTGGGGACTCGCATACGCCCGCGCGACGCTGACGTTCGAAACGATCATCGTCACCGTGAATGGCGAGATCGACGCGCACAACGCGGCGCACCTTGCGCGTTACATCGAACGTCACGGCGCCCTAGTCCGTCGGCTGCTCATCGACCTGCGCGAGGTGACGTTCTTCGCGACCGCAGGCCTGGCTGCACTCCGCCGAGTCGAGAACGAGTTGGCGCTTCGCGAGGCGGACTGGCGGCTTCTGCCCAGCCCCGCCGTGCGCAAGCTGCTCCGCATCTGCGGCGCCGAGGACCTGCCGCAGATGGAGACGCTCGAGGCGGCGCGGCGACCCGCGACGGCGACACCCTTGCTGGTCGTCGCACCTCTCGCCGCCACTTAGCCTGTGGCACAGAATAATTCGAAAGGTCGTCTTCCACGCCCTTGAAGCGAGTCGTCACGACGTGCAGGACCCCCACGGGTTCGATGGGCACCGCGGTGTACATGTCGATCGGCGAATTCCGTTGAACTGCAGGCATTCCTACCCTGCGACGCCGTCGCGTGTGAAAACCTTGTCGTAACCCAACTCAGGAGTGCGACATGCCCACACGAAACGTAGTGATGGCCTTCGCGGCCTCCGCTGTCCTCTTGGCGAGCGCGGCGTGCGGCGGTTCGACCAAGCCAGCAGCTTCGTCGGAGGCCGTCACGACACCGCCGACGGCGGCGGCGTCGTCGTCCACCGCGCCCTCCTCCGCTACGAGCACCACGGCCACCGGGGACTCGTCGGCGTGCACCGAGCTCAGCGGAACCGTTGCGGACGACGTCTGCACCGTCCACACCGAGGGTCCGTCGTACACCATCGACATGAGCTTCCCGATCGACTATCCCGACCAATCCGCCGTCGCCGACCTCCTCGAGAACCAGCGCGATCCGTTCGTCGCTGCGGTCGAGGAAGAGCCCGCGGCGCCAGGGCAGAAGGCCCTCGACATCAAGACGACGACGTATCGATCGGGAACTTCCGACGCAGGCAC
>Ga0070669_100001677_pt1 | contig 16034 bp, 17 predicted proteins | sample KBSS53metaG_FD_64680 | JGI IMG/M metagenome (GOLD analysis project Ga0070669, IMG submission 64680) | Switchgrass rhizosphere microbial communities from Kellogg Biological Station, Michigan, USA - KBS S5-3 metaG | ecosystem: Host-associated > Plants > Roots > Rhizosphere > Soil ... | reverse complement strand
GCTCGCCTCGAGCCCTACGCAGCGCCCGTCTGGGCAGTGTCAAACCGGTCCCCGACGGCCACCCCGCGCCCATTGGCCCACTCCGCGGGGTTGAGCCGTCGCTTCCCGGCCGGCTGAACGACGGACACGCGTACGGCTCCGCCGCCGCACGCCACGAGCATGCCGACCTCGTCGATCGCGAGCACCTCGCCGGCGCCATGCGACGTGCCGCGCGGTGCGACCCGCGCCCCGAACAGCTTCACCTCGGCGCCGCGAAGGCGTGCCCATGCTCCGGGCTTGGGATCGTACGCGCGGATGTGGCGGCCCACCTCGTGGGCGCTCGCCGTCCAGTCCACCTGTGCGCTTTCTCGGGTGAGCTTCGCCGCATAGGTCGCCGCCGAGTCGTCCTGCGGTTCGGGTTTCACCAGGCCGAGCTCCATCAGGGCCAGGGCCTCGATCAATGCCGCCGCGCCGAGCTCGCTCAGCCGCAGCGCGAGCTCCCCCGCGGTCTCGTCCTCGACGATCGGCGTGCGCACCTGATGCAGGACCGGTCCCGCGTCCAGCGCGGGGACCATCTGCATGATCGTCACTCCCGTCTCGCCGAGCCCGTCGCGGATCGCCGCCTGGATCGGCGCCGCGCCGCGCAGAGCCGGCAGGAGCGAGGCGTGGATGTTCAGCGTCCCGAGCCGCGGCAGGTCGATCACGGCCTTCGGGAGGATGTGCCCGTAGGCGACGACGACGCTCACGTCCGGCGCGAGCTCGCGAAGCTGGGCCAGGAACTCGTCGCCCCGTGGCTTGTCGGGTTGGAGGACGGGGAGGCCTTCGCGCAGTGCGACCTCCTTCACCGCCGACGCGCGCAGCTCGGAGCGCGAGCGCCCCACCGGCTTGTCGGGCTGCGTGACGACGGCGACGACCTCGAACCCTTCGCCGAGCAGCGCCCGCAACGGTGCGGTCGCGAACTCGGGCGTGCCCCAGAAGAGCACGCGCACGCTACAGCTCCTCCTCCGGATGCTTGTGCCGCTCGCGCTCCTCCGGCGTCTCGAGCGCCGTGTGGCGGATGAAGCCGGGATACCGGTCCTGGTGCATCTTCCACTTCGTGAGGGCCGCCGTGCGCTTGAGGACGCTCAGGTAATCGAGGAACAGCTTGCCGTCGAGGTGGTCGATCTCGTGCTGCAGACAGCGCGCGAGCAGCTCGGTCGCCTGCACTTCGTACGTCTTCCCCTCGAGATCCATCGCGCGCACGACGACGTCCTTCGGTCGCTCGACGTCGGCGTAGATGTCGGGGATCGAGAGGCAGCCCTCCTCCGCCTTCGTCTTGCCAGACGTCTCGAGGATCTCGGGGTTGATGACGACGAGCGGCTCGCCGTCGATCTCGATCACGGCCAATCGTTCGGTGCGGCCGACCTGCGGAGCCGCGAGCCCGATCCCGCGCGCGTGGTGCATCGTCTCGAACATGTCGGCGACGAGCGTGCGCAGCTCGGCCGTGATCTCCTTCACGGGCACCGTGCTCTGGCGCAGGATCGGATCGCCGAGGACGCGGATGTCGAGAATGCTCACGGGAGACCGCTCACTCCTTCGGTCCTGGAGTGCTCGTGCCGCCGACGATGCGCGCGATCTTGCCGCGCTCGACGACCAGTCGCGACTCGGCGGACTTGATCGTGATCTGGTCCTCCATCGGGCGCGCGGTCGCGCCCTCGCCGGTGGCGATCTCCTTGATGTGCACCACCTCGCCGACGATCCCGCCGAAGGTGACGATCTGGTCTCCGCGCTTGATCGCGCGCAGCGCCTCCTCGTGCTTCTTCTTCTGCTGGGACTGAGGCCGGATGAGGAAGAAGTAGAAGATCGCCAGGATCAGCGTCACCTGGATCAAGAACGGCGACATCGATCCGAAGCCACCACCGCCGGCCTGCAGGACGAGGAGAGCGGGGAGTATGGCCGAGTGCATCATGCCGGAGCCGGTTCGGTGCGAGAGTGGTAGCGCTGGAGCCATGCGTCGCTCCAGCCGTCGAAGGTGCCGCGGAGCAGGGACGCGCGCGCCTCCCGCATCAGCGACACGAGGAAATGTACATTGTGCAGGGAGAGGAGGCGCAGGCCGTGGATCTCGTCGGCCAGGAACAGGTGGCGGACGTATGCGCGTGAGTAGCGCGTGCAGCAGGCGCAGTCGCACTCCGCGTCGATCGGGCGGCGGTCCGCGCGGAACTCGGCGCGCTTGATGTTCAGTCGACCGTCGCGCGTGAACACGGCGCCGTTGCGTCCCATCCGCGTCGGCGCGACGCAGTCGAACAGGTCGACGCCTCGCCGCACCCCCTCCACGAGGTCCTCGGGGAAGCCGACGCCCATGAGATAGCGCGGTCGGTCGTGTGGCAGCGCGAGGTGCACCTCTTCGAGGATGCGGTACATGTCGGGCTTCGCCTCGCCCACCGACAGCCCGCCGATGCCGTAGCCGTGCCAGTCGCCCATCGCGCGCACGGCGTGTGCGGCCTCGCGGCGCAGCGCGGCGTGGATGCCTCCCTGCACGATGGGGAAGAGCGCCTGCTCGCGGCCCCCGGGGATTGGATCCTCGCGCACGAGTCGCTCGAACTCGGCGTGACAGCGCGCGAGCCAGCGCAGGCTCCGCTCGCTCGCGTCGCGCGCCGCGCCCTCGTCGCTCTGCCCGGGGATCACGTGATCGAACTGCATGATCACGTCGGCGCCGAGGTTCCGCTCGATGCGCATCACGCTCTCCGGCGTGAAGCGCCGCTTCGACCCGTCGAGGTGGCTGCGGAAGTCGACGCCGTCCTCGTCGACCGTGCGCAGCCCCTCGAGGGAGAAGACCTGGAAGCCACCCGAGTCCGTGAGGATGGGCCCGTCCCACTGCATGAACTCGTGCAGCCCGCCCAGCTCGCGCACGAGCTCATCGCCCGGACGCAGATGCAGGTGATACGCGTTGGCGAGGATCATCTGCGCGTGCATGGCGCGCAGGTCGCGGGGGTCGAGCGCCTTCACGGTGGCGAGCGTGCCCACCGCCATGAACGCGGGTGTCTCGACGACGCCGTGCGGCGTGTCGAACCGCGCGGCGCGCGCGGCGCCGGACGTCGTGTCGAGAGTGAAGTCGAAGCTCACGTCGCTCGCGGTCAGACGATCGCCATCGCGTCGCCGTACGAATAGAAGCGATACCGCTCGGCGATCGCTTCCCGGTACGCGCGCATCGTCAGGTCGTAGCCGGCCACCGCCGCGACCAGCATGAGCAGCGTCGATCGCGGGAGGTGGAAGTTCGTCACCACGGCGTCGACGGCGCGGAGGCGCGCGGGCGGCCGGATGAAGATGCGCGTCTCGCCGCTGCCGGCGCGCACGTGCCCGGCGTCGTCGACGGCGCTCTCCAGCGTGCGCACCGTCGTCGTCCCCACCGCCCACACGCGACCACCCTCGGCGCGCGTCCCGGCGTGCGCGTCGGCGGTGAGCTCGGGGATCGTGTAGCGCTCCTCGTGCATCACGTGCTGCGCCGGATCCTCCACCTCGACCGGCTTGAACGTCCCGGCGCCGACGTGCAGCACGACCTCGGCGCGATTCACGCCGCGCTCGGCGATCGCGGCGAGCAGCTCGGGTGTGAAGTGCAGCCCCGCCGTGGGCGCGGCGACGGAGCCTGCCTCGCGCGCGTAGACCGTCTGGTAGCGCTCGACGTCGGACGCCTCGTCCATACGCGTGATGTACGGCGGCAGCGGGATGTGGCCGTGCGCCTCGATCGCCTGCTCCACCGACGAGGATTCGGCGGTGAGCTGGACGACGCGCGTGCGCCGCTCGGTGACGGAGAGGATGTCGGCGGTGAACCCCGGCGCGATCTCCACCGTGCGGCCGGGCTTCAGCTTTCCGCCCGGAGAGACGAGCGCCTCGTATCGGTCGCCGCCGAGCGGGGAGAGCAGAAAGATCTCCGCCCGCGCGCCGGAGCCGAAGCGCCGACCGAGCAGCCGCGCGCGCACGACGCGAGAGCGGTTGACGACGAGCAGGTCGGGCGGCTCGAGTAGGTTGGCGAGGTCGGTGAACCGCTTGTGCTCGATGGAGCCGGTCGCGCGGTGCACGACCATGAGCCGGCTGGCGTCGCGCCGCTCGAGCGGCGCCTGCGCGATGAGCTCCTCCGGGAGGTCGAAGTCGTAGTCGGAGGTACGGAGGCCGAGCGGCATCGTGTGAAGATAGCCGGCAGGTGCGCGAGCGCCCGGAAGTCACGTGACATCGATTGGCCACCCTGTGAAAGGCGACGGGAGCATCTCATATTGTTCGCCGCCAACCCGCCGAGCCGGGCACCGGAACACTCACGAGGGATCGGATATGAATCCAATGTTGCGCATCGGACGGTTCACCGCCGTGAGCATCGCGGCGACGTGTGTGCTGGCTGCGCCGGCGCTCGCCCAGAGGGACAAGATGACGCCGGTTCCGACGCCGGCGCAGCCCAACGCGATCGAGCTCGGAACCGGGCCGCTTCCCGGCGCGACGGCAACGGAGTCCTGGCACAGCCAGTACGGAAGCCTCTTCGCGCGCAACGTCACCGTCGCCACGCTGACTCCCTATCTGCCGGATCCGTCCAACGCGTCCGGGGCCGCGGTGGTGGTGGCGCCCGGCGGCGGCTTCCGCACTCTCTCGATGGAGAACGAGGGATCGAACGTCGCCAAGGCGCTCGCCGCCAAGGGTGTCGCCGCATTCGTGCTGAAGTACCGGCTCGTGCAGACGCCGGCGGACATGCCCGGCTTCGAGAATTCCATGAAAGCGATGTTCTCGGGCGCGGCCGCGCGGCCGCCCAGACCATCCACGCCCGACGCGATGGCGGCGAGCATCGCTCCGCAGCTCGAGGACGCACGCGCCGCCTTTGCCCTGATCCGCAAACGCGCCGGGGAATGGCACGTCGATCCGAACCGCATCGGCATGGTCGGCTTCTCTGCCGGCGCCATGCTGACGCTGACCACAGCCCTTGCCGGTCAGGACGCGAAGCCTGCCTTCATCGGCAACATCTACGGACCGGTCGCCGCGATGACCGTTCCGGCCGATGCGCCGCCGATGTTCGTCGCGGTCGCCGCCGACGATCCGTTCTTCGGGAACGGGGAGACGGGCATCATCAAGAGCTGGATCGCGGCAAAGCGCCCGGTGGAGCTCCACCTGTTCGAGCAGGGCGGACACGGGTTCGGGATGTATCCGAAGGAGACGACGAGCACCGGCTGGTTCGAGGAATTCGCGCGCTGGCTCGGCATGCACGGGATGCTCAAGCCGGCGCACTGACTCAGGATCCGCCCCCTTGCTGTCGGGGAGCGAGGCCGTACTTTACGACGCAAAGCACTTTCAACTCCTTCTCGGAGGTGCCGATGCGCTCCTGGTTTGCGCCATGGGGATGGACCTACCGGCCCGTCTCGCTTCCCGGCTTCGCTGTCGTCGCGCTGGCCGCCGTGTTCTGCGTGCAGGTCTTCCTGGCCGTCGACCGGCACTCGCACTCCATAAGCGACACGCTGTACGGAGTGTTCCCGTTCATCGTGCCGACCCTGATCGTGCTGAACTGGATCGCGTCGAAGACGAGCGCGGCGCCCGCGCGCTAGAACAGCGCCGGCTGTTCGCTCGCCACCGGCGGCGGAGTGTACCCGAAGTGCCGGTACGCCATCGGCGTCGCGACTCGTCCGCGCGGCGTGCGCTGGAGGAATCCCTGCTGCACGAGGAAGGGTTCGTACACCTCCTCGAGCGTGCTCGCGTCCTCACCGATCGCCGCCGAGATCGTCGACACGCCGACGGGGCCGCCCTCGAACTTCTCGATGATCGCCTTGAGGATGCGCGCGTCCATGTCGTCGAGGCCGAACTGATCGACGTCGAGCATCGCGAGGCCCGCCCGGGCAACGTCTTCGGTGATCACGCCGCCGGCGCGCACCTGCGCGTAGTCGCGCACGCGCCGGAGGAGGCGGTTGGCCACGCGTGGAGTGCCGCGCGAGCGTCGCGCGATCTCGCGTGCGCCGGCGGGCTCGATCTCCACCTTGAGCACTTCCGACGTACGACGCACGATCAGCTCGAGGTCTTCCGGGGAGTAATAGTTGAGCCGCTGCTCGATGCCGAACCGCGCGCGCATCGGCGGGGTGAGCATTCCGAAGCGCGTCGTCGCCCCGATGAGCGTGAACCGCTCGATCGGCATCGTGATCGTCTGCGCCTTCGGTCCCTCGCTCAGGCGGATGTCGATCCGATAGTCCTCCATCGCGGGATAGAGGAACTCCTCGATCACCGGGCGGAGCCGATGGATCTCGTCGATGAACAGGATGTCGCCCGCGCGCAGGTTGGTGAGCGTGCCGACGAGATCACCCGGCTTCTCGAGCGCAGGCCCCGACGTCGTTCGGATGTTGACGCGCAGCTCGCGCGCGATGAGCTCGGCGAGCGTCGTCTTGCCCAGTCCCGGCGGCCCATAGAAGATCGCGTGATCGAGCGGCTCGCTCCGCGCCAGCGCCGCATCGATGGCGAGCTGGAGGTTCTCCTTGACCTTCTGCTGCCCAATGAACTCCTCGAGACGCTGCGGCCTGAGCGAGAGCTCGACGACGCTCTCGTCGGAGATGACTTCAGGGGTGGTGATCTCGGGGCGGGACATAAGGGCTCCGTGTGTGACCGGAATTCGCTTTACCGAATATATCCCGAAAATGAGCCGCTGAACAGACGTGAACGGTTATCGGTTCACGTCAGCGAGCAGGAACTGCGACGGCGTGATCAGTCTGGTGTGCCGGCCGTGAACTGATAACCGTGAACCGATAACGGCGCGCTCCGCGCGCCTCACACCTGCGCCCTCACCGTCACCAACCGATCCGCCGCGCGTTTCAGTGTCTCGTACTTCTTGCAGAACGCGAAGCGGATCATCGACTTGCCGAGTGAACGATCCGAGTAGAAGCTCGAGCCCGGCACGGTGGCGACGCCGATCTCCTGGCACATCCACTTCGCGAACGACACGTCGTCCATGTCGCTCAGGCCCGAGAAATCGGCCAGCACGTAGTACGCGCCTTCGGGCTGCGTGAAGCTGAACCCCGCCTCGCTGAGCGCGTCGCAGAGGAGCGTGCGCCGGCCGCGATAGTCGAGCGCGAGATGGTTGAAGTAGTCGGCGTCGAAGTGCATCCCGACCGCGCCCGCCGCCTGGAGCGGAGCAGGGGCGCCGACGGTGAGGAAGTCGTGCACCTTGCGGATCGCCGCCGTCTGCACCGCCGGCGCGACGATGTAGCCGAGCCGCCAGCCCGTGCAGCTGAACGTCTTCGAGAGTCCGGAGATCGTGATCGTCCGGTCGCGCATGTCGGGCCACATCGCCATGACGTGATGCTCGCCCGCGTAGCGAATGTGCTCGTAGATCTCGTCGGTGATCACCCACACGTCGTGCTTGATGCACAACTCGGCGATCGCCGTCATCTCGGCGCGGGTCATCACGCGGCCGGTCGGGTTGTGCGGGGTGTTGAGGACGAGCGCCTTCGTGCGCTTCGTGAACGCCTTCTTGAGGCGGTCGAGATCGATCGTCCAGTGCGGCCGCTCGAGGGGCACGAAGCTGGGGATCGCCCCCGCGAGGATCGCGTCGGGGCCGTAGTTCTCGTAGAAGGGCTCGAAGATGATCACTTCGTCGCCCGGGTCGAGCAGCGCGAGGAACACGGCGGCCATCGCCTCCGTCGCGCCACAGGTGACCGTGACCTCGCGGTCGTGGTCGACCTGCATTCCGTACCATCGCCTGTACTTCTCGGCGATCGCGATGCGCAGCGCCGAGCTGCCCCAGGTGACGGCGTACTGGTTGATGTTCCCGTGGATCGCCGCGCACGCCGCGTCCTTCATCGGCTCCGGCATCGGGAAATCGGGGAATCCCTGCGCGAGGTTCACCGCCTCGTGCTGATTGGCGATGCGCGTCATCTCGCGGATGACCGATTCGGTGAACGTCGCGGTGCGGCGGGCAGCGAGCATGAGTCGGAGCTGGAGGTCTAGGCGAATCTATTCGATGGAGCGCCACCACGCGGCCCCGCGCGGACCGGCGAGCTCGGCTTGCATGCGTCCCGCTGATTCACCGGCCACCTGGCCAAAGGCGGCGAATGGCGCGGAATACGGCGCGTGCCTTCGCGGTCAATGCTGCCGCGCCGCTCACGACGATCGCACGAGTCGCGGGTGCGTCTTAGGTTAGTGCTGCGTCGCCCCAAGCGTCGCGGGATGGGCCACGCGCTCGACATCCCGGCCGCGTGATCGAGCCGATCAGCTTCACCCTGGCGTCGAGCAGACTCTCATGGTCACCGGCGACAACCCCTGGCTGCGAATTCCGGTCGCCGACTACGAGTCGCACATGGAGGCTGTCGGGCAGACGGCAGCGCTGCGGCAGCTTTTCACGTCGGTGTACCGGAGCACCGAACCCAGGCGATTGCTGGTCCTGGGCTGCACGACAGGCGCTGATTTCGACGGAATCGATCCCGCTGTCACCGACGTCGCGTCGGGCGTGGACATCAATCGGCGCTATCTGGAGGTCGCCGAGGCTCGCCTGACCGCCATCGGACGGCAGGTGCATCTGGTGTGTGGGGATGTCCTCGAGGTCGAGCTCCCAGACGCGCCGTTCGATCTGATCCATGCGGCGCTGCTGCTCGAGTACGTGGACCCCGTTGCCCTCTTCCGGCGCGTGCGTGGCTGGCTCGCTCCGTCCGGGCGCATCTCGGTCGTCATCCAGGAGCCGGTTGCCGGCACGCCCGCGGTGAGTACCACGCGCTACGAGAGCCTTCGGACGCTTTCCGGCACGATGGAGCTGCGCTCCGCTCCGGAAGTCGCCTCGCTGGGCTCGCGCGAAGGATTCGTCTGCGAGTCGAGACTCGCTCTGGAACTGCCGGGCGGAAAGGTCCTGACGCTGATGCTGTTCAGAACCGCGAGTGCCGCTCGATCAGCTGCTGCAGCCGGCGAGCGCGCGTCGGGGAATTGACGTGAGCGCGGCGCGTTCGCTCAGCGTCCCCCGATACGCGCCAGCGCGGCGCGAATGAGCTCCGGCGCGGACATGCCCTTCGCGCCTCCATCGAGCACGCCGCGCACTGCCTTCTCGGCGTCCGCCATCGAATAGCCGAGCGACACGAGCGCGCGAATCGCGTCGTCGGTGCCGGGAGCCGCGCCGCGCCCCACACCCGACGGCACGCCGGAGGTCTGCAGGTCGTCGAGCTTGTCGGCGAGATCGAGGATGAGCTGCTCGGCCTTCTTCCTGCCGACCCGTGGCACGCTCTGCAGGGTCGCCACGTCCTTCTCGCGGATGGCGCGCACGAGTCGCTCGGCGGTGAGCGACGACAGCAGCCCGAGCGCCAGCGCCGGTCCGACACCCTTGGCGCCGAGCACCTTCTGGAAGACCCGCCGCTCGTGCGGAGTCGTGAAGCCGAAGAGCTGCCAGCCGTCCTCCTTCACGACGAGGAAGGTGTGCACCGCGCACCGCTCGCCCGGCTTCGGCAGCGCTTCGTACGCGTTGAGCGGCACGGCGAGCTCGTAGGCGACGCCCCCGTCGGTGAGGATCTCGATGCGATCGAGCTCCTTCGCGATCAGCGTACCGGCGACCTGGACGATCATGGGCGGCGCGTGCTCGGCGGCGGAGAGAGCCGGGACGCGGCGAGCCGCGGACGCGACGGCTCTCGCACGCGGCCGCCACCGTCGAGGCGCGGCAGCGACGCGCCCATGACACACGCGAGCGCGGCGGCGACACCGTCCGCGGCGTCCGACGGCTGCGGCACGCTCTTGAGACGGAGCAGGCGGGTGAGCATGAACTGCACCTGCTCCTTCGTCGCGCCGCCGGTGCCCACGACGGCCTTCTTGATCTCGGCGGGCGCCATCTCGTTCACCGGCACCTGCGCCAGCTCGGCCGCCAGCAGGATGACGCCGCGCGCGTGCCCGAGCACGACGGTCGTGCGGACGTTGCGCGCGTAGAACACGTCTTCCACCGACAGGGCGTCGGGACGATGTCGCTCGATCAGCTCCCGTACGCCCTCGAAGATCTCGCGCAGCCGCGCCGGCAGCGGATCGCGGGCCCGCGTACGGATCACGCCACACTCGACGAGCACGGGGACTCCCGGCCCGCCGCCGCGGACGACGCCATAGCCGGTGTTCGCCGTCCCCGGATCGATGCCGAGTACGAGCACGCGCGCCGCCTGCGTGAGGGTGAGTGCCGCCGTCAGCCTTCGAGTCTGGCCACTTCGGCGTCGTCGATCTCGAAGTTGCCCCACACCTTCTGCACGTCGTCGAGATCCTCGAGCGCTTCGATCAGCTTGAGGAGCGATTCCACGTCGGCGCCGGTGACGGGCACCGTGCTCTTCGGCACCATGGCGATCTCGGATTCCGTCGGCACGATGCCGCGTGCCTCGAGCGCGCTCTTCACGACGTGGAACGATGCGGGATCGGTCGTCACGACGTACTCCTCGTCGTCGCGGCGAAAGTCCTCGGCGCCGGCGTCGAGCGCCGCCTCGAGCGTGGCATCCTCGTCGGTATATCGATTCGCGTCGATCGTGAGCTGGCCCTTCTTCTCGAACATGAACGCGACCGAGCCCGGCGTGCCGAGGTTCCCGCCGTTGCGCGACATCTTGTGCCGGACGTCGGCCACGGTGCGCGTCGGGTTGTCGGTCATCGCGTCGATGATCAGCGCCACGCCGCCAGGACCGTAGCCTTCGTAGGTGACTTCCTGGATGTCCTCGCCCGCGAGCTCGCCGGTGCCCTTCTTGATCGCGCGGTCGATGTTCTCCTTCGGCAGCGACTTCGCCTTTCCCGCCTCGATCGCGACGCGCAGGCGCGCGTTACCGGCCGGATCGCCGCCGCCCATCTTGGCGGCCATCGTGATCTCGCGGATGAGCTTCGTGAACAGCGCCCCACGCTTCGCGTCGGTCGCCGCCTTGTAGTGCTTGATCTGCTTCCATTTACTGTGGCCAGCCATACGTCGCTCGTCGTCGGAGTTCGCCGGTCGTCCGCCGACGCCGGTTCGGAAATATACGTCCGGGCCGAACCTACGGCGCGGCCCGCATCACGAGACCGACGCTGAAGCCCGTGAGGTCGGCATTCACCGGACGGCCTGTGTCGTCCAGGGTCGCGAGCCGGCCGAAGAGGGTGTAGCCCGCGCTCGGAAAGAGCGTGAGCCCGGCGACGCGCGCATGTGCGCGCACCGCCACGGTGGCGAGCCGGCTCGACTGCGCGCGCTCGACCGCCGTGTCGAACACGTGCTGGCGCCAGTGTCGGAGCTCGAGGCTCGGCTCGAAGACCGTTCCCAGCGTATGCACGCCGAGTGCGAGGAAGACGTTGGCCACGTTCTCGCGGCCGGCTCGCTCGCCGGACGCGTACTGGCCCGGCGCCCGGAACAGGTTGTACGCGGCGATGGTGTAGTCGTGCGTGCCGAGGAGTCCCGTGAGCGCGCCCTGCGCGATGATGCGGTCGCCGGTGTTGTACGTCGAGCCGTCGGCGTCGTCGCGTCCGAACGCCGCGTAGGTGACAGCGAGCGCGAGACGCCCCGCCGCCAGTGGACGGTCCACGCCAATGCGCGCGCGCAACTCGTTGCCGGGCCGATAGCGAAAGCTCGCACCCGGCACGTCGAACGGTTCGTAGGCGTGCGATCGCCGCACGGCGAGGCCCGCGCCGACGCCCCAGTCGCCGAACGGTCGCGCGACGGCGATGCCGCCGGTGGCGGCGAGCCCGGTGCCCATCTCCGACACCGGAAAGGCGAGGAAGTCGTTGCCGATGCGTCCCGCGGCGAGAAATTGATCGACGTTCACCGACGACTCACCGGTGGGCAGGCTCACGCCGGCGGTGAGCACGACGAGGTCGCTCCCGAACGTGTAACTGCCGCGGATCTGCGTGTCGGTCAGTCCGGAGATCGCACTGTGGACGGGCCCGGCGGTCACCCGCGCGCTCGCGTACGCGGTGCCGACGTCGAAGCTGAGACGCTCCCCTACGGGGATGCTGACGAAGACGGGGATCGCGAGCTCGGCGATCGTCTCGTCGGCCGGCGCGTGCACCTGATACGACAGGTACTGGGGTGCGAGACGGAACTCGACGTCGAACAGCGACTGCGCGTGAGCGCTTCGGGCGGAGGCGAGGGTGCAGAGCGCGACCGAGGCCAGGACGAGCCGGCCCGACGGCCGTGCCGAACGGATCACGGCTTCTTGGGTCCCCTGATCATGACCTTGTCGCGGCCGAGCCCCTTTCCGGGCTTGTCGGTGTTGGCGGCGGCGGACGCGGGATCCTTCTGCGGAGGTCCGTGCTCGCCACTCTTCCCCGGTGCCGTCGCCGAGCCCGCGGTCGACGGATTGAGATCGTCGGCGGCGGCGTGCACCGCGTCGGACGCCCCGCGAGCGCTGCCGCGCGATCCCGCCACGGCCAGGCCCTCGGGCGTGCCATCGAGACCGCCCTCGATCGAGTGGGTCGACTGCCGTGACCCGGTGATCAGCGTTCGAACATCGCGGTTCTTCTGGAACGCCGCGCCGAAATCCGGGTCGAGGCGTACGGCGTCCCGATAGTACCGGCTCGCGTCGTCGTATCGTCCCTCGTCTTCCGCGGTGAGACCGCGGCTGTAGGCGAGGAACGCGGCGAGCGAACGCGTCGGCCGCTGCTCGATCGCGTTGCGCTCCGCGACGGTCAATCTGATCCCGAGCTCGTCGAACAGCTCCAGCGCGATGCGCTTCTCGAGCGCGAACAGCTGCTCAAGCTCGTCCGTCTCGTCCGCGACGCCGCTCACCTGCGTCGTGCCGACGTCCACCACGGCCGCGTCGACGCGAAGGCGCGAGCTGTCGAGCTGGAAGATCGAACCCTGCACGAGGCGTCCGGCGCGGAGCAGCCGGCCGACGCGAACGTTCGTCGCCGAATCGGTCGCCTCGGAGCGCTGCAGCGCGAGCTCGTCGAGCACCGCCTGGATGCGCGGCCGCTCGAGCACCGTGAGCTGACCCGAGCGGGCGAGATCGGTCGTGAGAAGCTCGGCGAGCCCGCGCTCGAGCGGACGCAGCGAGCTGTCGGTGCCCGTGAAGCGAAGGGGCAGCACGGCCACCGTCGTCGGCGAGCCGGCAACGTCGCCGAGCGAGCGCTCCTCCTGAACGGTGCGCTTCGCCTCGTCGGCCAGCTCGCGCCGGGTCAGTGCGGCGAGGTGCGACTGGAGCTGCATGCGCACGCGGCTCGTCCGACCGACGGACAGATACGTCGAGTAGGCGCGCTTCGCGGCGGCGAGATCGCCCAGCTCCTCGGCGGCGAGGCCGAGATAGAGGGCAGTGGTGCCGTCGCTCGAGTCGCTCCGCGCCGCGGTCTCCAGAGTGGAGCGCGCCTCGGTATAGCGCCCCGCCTTGTAGTAGCCGATCCCGAGGCTGCGGTTGACGGCGAACGAGCCCGGCTCGGCGCGCTGCGCCTCCTCGAGGCGCGCGATGGAGCGACCGGATGCGCCCGACGCGCAGCCGACGAGCGAGACCGCGAACACGATCGTGGCGAACGAGGCGTACGGTCGCATGCGGTGACTCCTGCTAACGGTCAGGGTCGAGCATGTCCTCGAAGCGCATCCACTGCTCGTAGAAATACAGGTCCACATAACCCGTACCGCCGTTTCTGTTCTTCCGGACCAGCAGCTCGGTGGCCCCCTCGATCCCGCGGGCGCCGTCGTACATCGCCTCCCGGAACAACGTCAGCACCACGTCGGCGCGCTCCTTTACGGCACCCCGCGCCCCGAAGTCGTCCAGCACGGGCCGGCGATCGTCGCGGGCCATCAGATGCGGCAGCGGAGACGTCACCAGCACCGCGGTGCGGGTGTCGAGCGCGAGCCGCTTGAGGGCCCGGATCGTGGCGGCTTCCTCCTCCTCGGTGATGCCGGCCCCCGGCAGGAGGGCGTCCAACCCGTCGATGACGACGAGCTCCATCGTCCGCAGCGCCGAGAGCTCCTCGGCGATCGCCGCGACGCCACCCACCGGTACTCTCTCGACGATCGGGAGCTCGTCTCGCAAGCGAATGGCCGCCGCGCCCACTCCGGCGCGGGTGGCCTCGTCGAGGGTGCCGCGGCGGAGATCGTCGATCCGGGTCCGGCCCTCGATGGCCAGGACCCGCTCCAGGACGCGCTCCACGTTCATCTCGCCCGAATAGAAGACGGCAGACCGGTGCTCGCCCCCCACCCGCAGGGCGATGGCCAGGGCGAGCGCACTCTTGCCGCTCCCCACGTCGCCGCCCAGCACCACGAGGTCGCCGCGCCGCAGGCCGCCGCCGAGGAGCTTGTCCAGGCTGGGGAATCCGGTAGGGACGGTATCGATCGGCGCCGCGCCGTCGGCCACCGCGTCGACGCGGCCGAGGAGGAGCGAGAGGGGGGAGATGTCGGCGCCGCGCGGCATGGCCCAAGATAGGGTTCGCGGCTTCGGGGGAGCAAGAAATCGACGGCTCGGGCCCGCGTAGACGCGCTCGCGGCGTCGAAAACCAACGATTGGGACTGGATGTCCCGCGCCGCGAAGGCGCGCCGTCAGCGCTTCAGCTGGGCCAACTGCGAGGCCAGGGCGTCGAGCTCCGACCGCGCCGCCGGGTCGAGGAACGAATCGGCGGCTCGGGCGAGGGCGGAGACGAGAGGGGCCATCCCCTCCGGATAGCCGTTCCCCGACGCTTCGGCGAGCCTGGCGACGGGCGTGCGCACGGGGGCCGGGATCGCGATGGTGCCGAGCCATCCCTTGGCGCCGGCGCAGCGGGCGGCGCGCGCTTCTCCGTCGAGGGCGAGGACGGGATCGCAGCAGTCGTTGACGAGTCGCGCCGCCACGAAGCACGCCAGCGCGACTTCACGTGCGCCACCGATCGGGGCGCGTCCGGCGAGAGTCGCCAGGGCCCGGAACCGGAATACCGGCGAGGGCAGCGCGTAGGGGGGCAGGGTGACGGGCACGAGGGGAATCTGCGCTCGCCGCCTCGCATGGGCTAGGCGGGAAAGTTTGTGAGGGGCGCAGCGTGGCTCCGCGGTCTCGCGACCGCGTTTCCCCACTCCCGACCGCTCCATTCTCGGCTACGTTTGATCCATGAAGCACCAGGCCAAGGCCGTCCTCTGGGTCGACGACGAGGCGGAGCTGCTCGAACCTCACCGCATGTTCTTGCGTGACAAGGGGTTCGAGGTCGAGACCGCGACGAACGCCGACGACGCCGCCGAGCTCGTGCGGCGCCGTCCGTTCGACCTCGTGCTGCTCGACGAGCAGATGCCGGGGACGCGGGGCCTCGAGTCGTTCGCCGAGCTGCGGGACATCGATCCGACCCTGCAGGTCGTGATGGTCACGAAGAGCGAGGAGGACTCCACGCTCACCGAGGCACTCGGCAGCGACATCGCCGGCTACCTCGTGAAGCCGGTGTCGCCGCGGCAGGTGTACGCGCTCGTGGCGCGGATGCTGGAGGGCCCCCGCATCCGGCAGCAGGCCATCGCCCGGTCGTTCGTCGACCGGTTCCGGGCGATGCAGAACGAGTCGCTGCGCGACCTCGACTGGCGCGGCTGGATCGACCGGTACCTCGAGCTCGTGCAGTGGGACCTCGACCTCACCTCGGCGAACGAGATGGGGCTCCACGACTCGCTCCAGGGGTTGTTCCCCGACCTGAGGCGCGAGTTCGCCTCGTTCATGGCGCAGGCATATCCCGCCTGGCTGAAGGACCTCGAGGGGGATCGTCCGCCGCTGTCGATCGACATCGTCCAGGAGTTCCTCCTGCCGGTGATCAAGCACGACCGCGCCGCCGTGTTCATCGTGATCGACTGCCTGCGGCTCGATCAATGGAAGGCGCTCGAGCCGGTGATCGCGCCGCTGTTCGACATCGAGACGACGCACTACTTCGGTGTGCTGCCGACGGCGACGCCGTACGCGCGCAACGCGCTGTTCAGCGGTCTCTTTCCCAACGAGATCGCGGCGCGGTTCCCCGACTGGTGGGGCGAGAAGGAGGACGAGACGCTCAACGCGCACGAGCGCGACCTGCTCGAGGCGCAGCTCGTGGAGCTCAAGCACGAGGTGCCCGTCAAGTACGACAAGGTGTCGACGTCGTACGAGGCGGACGAGCTGGAGCGGCGGCTGGCCAACGCGATCGCTCCCGACGGCATCAGCGCGTTCGTGTTCAACTTCGTGGACCTGCTCACGCAC
>Ga0070669_100001651_pt1 | contig 16134 bp, 15 predicted proteins | sample KBSS53metaG_FD_64680 | JGI IMG/M metagenome (GOLD analysis project Ga0070669, IMG submission 64680) | Switchgrass rhizosphere microbial communities from Kellogg Biological Station, Michigan, USA - KBS S5-3 metaG | ecosystem: Host-associated > Plants > Roots > Rhizosphere > Soil ... | reverse complement strand
GGGCGTAGGCGAGGAAAGCCTTGAGCGCCGAGAGTTCGCGTGCGGCAGAAGTGTTGCCGATGCCGTCGGCCCGACGGTCGCTCAAATGGCGGCGCAAGGCCGCGGTGTCGAGCCCGGCAAGGCTGCGCCAGTCGTGGTCGGCCTCGCCGATCAGACGCGCGGCGGTGGCGACGTAGGCTCGCACCGTATGCGGCGAACGGCGCCTGTCGTGTGCAAGGTATGCGCCCCAGGCTTCCAGGATGTCCGCCCGGGTCATCCCGCGACAAGCTGTTCGGGCACCAGTTCGGCCAGAAGCGCATCGAGCAGCGGCATGCCGGTGTCGGTCACGCCGATCCGCGTGCCCTCGCGCCAGGCAAGGCCCTGGCGGATGTAGAAAACGAGCTTGGCCTCGTCACAGAACTCGCGCGGCGCCACGCCCAGCCGCGCGGAACGCTCCGCCAGGTCCACACCTTCCGCGAGGCGCAGGCCCATGAGCATGGCCTCGGCGGCCTGCTCGTTGCGCCCCAGCGAGCGGGCCTCGGCGATGCCATCGTTTTGCTGGTCGACCGCCGCGAGCCAGTTCTCCGGCTTGCGATGCCGCACCGTCGCGATTCCCTGGCGCCGACCATGCGCGCCCGGGCCGATGCCGCAGTAGTCCTGGTAGCGCCAGTACGCGAGGTTGTGGCGGCTTTCCTCGCCCCGGCGGGCGTGGTTGCTGATCTCGTAGGCGGGCAGACCGGCTGCCGCCGTGATCTCGCGCGTGAGGTCGAACAGGTCGGCGCAAGTCTCGTCGTCCAGCGGCGCGAAGTCGCCCTTGCGGACCATGGTCTCGAAGCGAGTGCCAGGCTCGATGGTCAGCTGGTAGAGCGAGAGGTGACCGGTGCCGAACCCCAGGGCGCGCTCCAGTTCCGCTCGCCACTGCTCGGGAGTCTGGCCCGGGCGCGCGTAGATCAGATCGAAGCTGACGCGCGCGAAATGGCGCTGCGCCACCTCCAGCGCGGCGAGGCCTTCGCTGGCATCGTGCAGGCGGCCGAGAAACCGCAGGGTCGCATCGTCTAGCGCCTGCAGGCCGAGCGAGGCGCGGTTGATCCCCGCGCTCGCCAGGGCGGCATAGTTCGCCGCCTCGACCGAGGACGGATTGCCCTCCAGCGTGATCTCGATCCCGGGCGCAAAGCCCCAGAGGCGCTGCGCCTCCTCCAGCAGTGTCGCGACCAGCGCGGGCGGCATCAGCGATGGCGTGCCGCCGCCGAAGAAGATCGAGGTCAGCGTCTCGCCGGCAGCCACCTCGGCTTCGCGGCGCATGTCGGCAAGCAGCGAATCGCGCCAGATATCGTGCTCCACCTGCTCGCGGACGTGGCTGTTGAAGTCGCAGTAGGGGCACTTCGCCAGACAGAACGGCCAGTGGATGTAGAGGGCGCGGGCCATGGGTCAGCCTATAGCAGGGTTGCGCCGCGTCGTCCCGGATCAAGTCCGGGACGACGTTCAGCCGAACTGGTCGGCGACAAGCTTGGCGAAAGCGTCGGCGCGGTGGCTGATGCGTTGCTTTTCCTCGAGCGGAAGCTCGGCGAAGGTCGCGTCCCTGCCGTCCGGCACGAATGCCGGATCGTAGCCGAAGCCCATCGTGCCGCGCGGCGGCCACGAGTAAGTGCCGTCCACCCGCCCTTCGTAGACGGCGCTCTCGCCGTCCGGCCAGGCGATCGCGAGGACACAGGAGAACCAGCAGGAGCGATCGGCATCGGGCCCGATCTCGCACAGCAGGCCCTCGACTTTGCCCATCGCCATGTACCAGTCGCGGCCGGACGCGCCTTCGAACCACTGCCGCTCGGCCCAGTCGGCGGTGTAGACACCGGGCCGTCCGCCGAGCGCGGCGACCGAGAGGCCGCTGTCGTCGGCGAGAGCAGGGATCTGCGCGGCCTTGGCGGCGGCACGGGCCTTGATGAGCGCGTTCTCGACGAAGGTGGTGCCGGTCTCCTCCGGCTCGGGCAGGCCGAGCGCACCGGCGGAGAGGCATTCGATGCCATAGGGCGCGAGGAGGGCGCCGATCTCCTTGAGCTTGCCGGCGTTGTGAGTGGCGATGACGAGGCGCTTGCCGGTGAGTTTGGGCATGGTTCGTCCTTACTCCGAGGTTGCGTGCGTGCCCACCCCGCTGCGACTAAGGAGCAAGCTCCTAAGTCTCGCTGCCCCTCCCGCAAGCGGGAGGGGGTGATCAGCGCTTCTCCCTTCCCGCGAGCGGGAGGCAATTTCCCGTTCGTTTCCCCTCCCGCTTGCGGGAGGGGGCGGGGGTGGGCTGTCTCAGCGCCCCACAGCGCGCGCTTGCGCGGCGAAGATGCGGTCGCAGCCGATGCGGGCGAGGCGCAGGAGGCGCAGCAAGTGCTCCTCGTCGTAGGGCGCGCCCTCGGCGGTCGCCTGTACTTCGGCGATGAGGCCACCTTCGATCAGGACGAAGTTGGCGTCGGCTTCGGCGTTGCTGTCCTCGATATAGTCGAGGTCGAGCACCGGGGTCGCCTGATGGATGCCGCAGGAGATCGCGGCGACGCGGCCGGCGATCGGGTCTTCCTTGATCTTGCCCTCGGCCATCAGCTTGTCCACGGCGAGCCGCAGCGCCACCCAGGCGCCCGAGATCGCCGCGGTGCGAGTGCCGCCGTCCGCCTGGATCACGTCGCAGTCGAGCACGATCTGCCGTTCGCCCAGCTTCTTCATGTCGACCACGGCACGCAGGCTGCGGCCGATCAGGCGCTGGATCTCCTGGGTGCGACCCGATTGCTTGCCCTTGGCCGCCTCGCGGCTGCCGCGGGTGTGGGTCGCGCGCGGCAGCATCGAGTACTCGGCCGTGACCCAGCCTTCGCCCTTGCCGCGCAGGAACGGCGGAACCTTCTCCTCGACCGAGGCCGTGACGAGCACACGGGTGTCGCCGAAGGAAATCAACACCGATCCTTCGGCATGCTTGGTGAAGCCGGTGAGGATTTCGATAGCGCGCATCTCGTCGGGCGCGCGGCCGGAAGGTCGCATGGAGTATGTCCTGTGGTGAGTTCGTGCGGTCCCTAGGCGGAAGAGGCTTGAGGCTGCAAGGGCGACGCCTAAATTGCAGGCCGTGGTGACTCCTCCGATCAATGAACTGACGACGCGTGCGCGCGACATCTTCCGCCTGGTGGTGGAAGGCTACCTGGAGAGCGGCTCTCCGGTGGGATCGCGCACGCTGGCGGGCGCGGGCGGGCTGAACCTGTCGCCCGCGTCGATTCGCTCGGTGCTGGCCGATCTGGAGAGGCTGGGCCTGTTGGCCGCGCCGCACACCAGCGCCGGGCGCATGCCGACCGAATCGGGCCTGCGCCTGTTCGTGGACGGGATGATGCAGGTCGCCGAACCGACTCGCGAAGAGCGCGCGGCGATCGAGAGCCGGCTCGCCGGCCCCGGCCCGATCGAGGCGGCCCTGGAGGCGACCAGCGCGATTCTCTCGGACCTGTCCGCCGGCGCGGGAGTGGTCATGGTCCCGCAGCGGGAGGCGCGGCTGCGGCAGATCTCGCTCGTGCCGATCGCCGACTTGCGCGTGCTCGCCGTGCTCGTGGGGGCGGATGGATCGGTCGACAACCGCATCATCGAACTGACCATGCCGCTCCCGGCCAGTGCGCTGGAGGAGGCCGCGAACTTCATCACGGCGCACCTTGGCGGGCGCACATTGTCCGAGGCGGCAGGCGCCATGCAGGCGGAAATCGCCTCGGGCCGCAGCGCTCTCGACGCCGCGAGCCGCGATCTGGTCGAGCGCGGCATCGCGATGTGGACCGAGGACGCCGCGCGCCGTCGCGTGTTGATCGTGCGCGGCCAGGCGAACCTGCTCGACGAGACCGCCTTGTCCGATCTGGAGCGGGTGCGTTCGCTGCTGGACGATCTGGAGAACAAGCAGTCGGTCGCCGACTTGCTCGACCTGGCGCGCGATGCCGGTTCGGCCCGGATTTTCATCGGTTCGGAGAACCGGCTGTTCGCCTTGTCGGGCTCCTCGGTGATCGCCTCGCCCTATCGCGATCAGGAGGGCAGGGTGGTCGGCGTGGTGGGGGTTATCGGACCGACCCGGTTGAACTATGCGCGCGTAGTCCCCATGGTGGACTTCACGGCACGGAGCCTGGGCCAGAGCCTCAGCAAACTGATTGGTTAGCGGAAAAACACCTGACATGAGCGAAGACAAGACGCAGCCGCAAGACGTGGCCGACGAACTGAAGGGCGTTCCGGAGGAACTGCTCGAGAAGAACGCGCAGACCGCGGACCCGCAGGCCGAGCAACTCGCCCGCCTGCGCGAGGAACTGGAGGTCGCCAAGCAGGACGTGCTCTACGCGCGCGCCGAGACGCAGAACGTGCGGCGGCGGATGGAAAAGGACATTGCCGATACCCGTGCCTACGCGGCGACGGGCTTCGCGCGTGACATCCTCTCGGTGGCCGACAATCTCTCGCGCGCGCTCTCCGCGATCCCGGCGGAACTGCGCGAGGACGAGAGGCTGAAAAGCCTCGTTACCGGCATCGAGGCCACGGGCCGCGAGATCGACAAGGTGTTCGCCGCGCACGGCATCAGCCGCATCGCCGCGATGGGCTTGCCGCTCGATCCCAACCAGCACCAGGCGATGATCGAGATCCCCTCGGCCGATGCCGAGCCGGGCACGGTCGTGCAGGAGCTGCAGGCGGGCTACATGATCAAGGACCGGCTGCTGCGTCCGGCGATGGTCGCCGTGGCCAAGAAGCCCGACTGACGGTCTAGGTCGTCCCGGGTCGACCCGGGACCGGTTCCGGCATGTGCGGAGCTCAAATCCGGGCCCTTTCGCGCTAGGTTCGTCGCTGACGGACCCGGATCGGGGTTTAGCCCGGGTCAACGATAAGCAAATGTTTCTCGCACGTTTCCAGGCCGGCAGATGCCCATCCATGCGCGACTGCTTGCGAACTGCCGAGGAACAAGCCGCGCCGATTTCCGTTCACTCGACATAACAAGTGTTGGGTCACGGAGTGTTTGATCATGCGTAAGCTCGTTCTTCCCATTATTGCTGCTGGCGCACTGTCGCTCGGCGGTTGTGCCTCGAACTATGGCGGCGAGGGTGCTCTGGCAGGCGGCGCGGTCGGCGCCGGCATCGGCGCGATCGCCGGTGACGTGGGCGCAGGCGCCGCGATCGGCGCAGCGGCGGGCGCTGTCGCCGGCTCGCAGGTCAAGAAGGACCAGTACGGCGGCTGCTACCGCTACGACCGCGACGGCCGGCGTTATTACGACCGCGATTGCTGAGCTGGCTGCTTAGCTGAGGTATCGAGGCTCGGGAGCTTGGCTCGCCGAGCCTCTTTCCTTTTAGGCTGCAACTGGTTGATCAGTCCGATGATGCTTGCGCACAAATGCGTAAGGCAGGTGGACGTGCTTAGCCGACACGCCTAGGCTCTCTTGAACGCTGGGGGGCCAGATGGACACACGTTCAGGAAATGCGCGCGGGCTGCGGATTTGGGCAGGCATCACGCGCTGGTCGCTCGTTGGATATCTGGTTTCCGCTGCTGTCCTGCTTCTTGGCGTGCTTATTGTTTTTATTGCTCAGCGTTTTCCAGGGCTTTTCGTTGTCGCGGGCATTGCCGCAATTGTCGCGGGGTTCTGCTCCCTGATCACCATGGTTGCACTTTGCGCTTGGATTTACTGCGCCCATGCAAACCTTGGGAAGAACCAGGTGCCTGAATTGCACTACGCGCCTTGGTGGGCGGTACTCAGTTTCTTTGTTCCTCTGCTGAATTTGTTCGTGCCGTTCCAAGCCATGCGCGACCTCTACAACCGAAGTATGGGCGAGCCTGCGCATTTCTCCACCCAGAGCGTGCCTGACGTCACGTCCTGGTGGACGTGTTTTCTGATCGGTTCTGGTATTCAGCTGTTCATGATCGGCACCGTGCTCGTCGCGGCGATGACCAACATCTACTTCACCACTCCTCCCCTCGCCAATGTGGTCCTGGGTTCGTTCGGAGCGGTGTTGATGATAATGTCGGCGTTTCTTCTGCATCGCATCGTCGGCGCTATCACACGCGCGCAACTCTCGAGCTTAGGCGTTCACGACGCCTTCGCATGACCGCTGCCAAGTTTGCTCGGGCGAGCATCAGAACGGCAGTACGCCCCGATAGCTTTCCAGCGGCGGCGCCCCCGGCACGGTCACGCCGCGCTCCAGCAGGAACACGTGCCGCACGATCTCGGCCTGCTGTTCCAGGCCATATCGCTCCAGCTTCCACCCCGGCCGCAGCACATAATCGTAGCGGCATAGCGGGTGGCGCATCAGCGGCAGGTACCAGCGGCCTTTGCGCTGGGTCTGCCAGACATGCGTCATTTCATGGAGAAACAGCGCCTGCGCTTGCAAGCCGGCGATGGCGAAATCGTCGCAATAGAGCGTAGAGCCAGGGTGAAAATGGATGTGCCCGGTCGGCGCCATGAGCGTGTCGATGGGCTGGAAGGGGAACCAGCGCCAACGCTTGATGCGCACCGGATCGAACGCGATGGCCTCTCCGAACATGGCGCGCACCAGGTTCCGCTCGCCGGCTGTGAGCGGGCGCTCGCCGCCGGCGGGGCAGGCGAAGGTCAGTGACGCATCCCGGCCATGCCGTCACCGCCGCCCATCGCTTCGACTTTGATCGGGACGGAAAGTTTGTCGCGGTCTGCGAAGGTCAGTGTCATCTCGGTCTCGCCGCCCGGCTTCAGCTTGGGATCGATGTCGAAGGCCATCGCGTGCAGCGCGCCCGGCTCGAACGCGATTTTCGCGCCGGGGCCGATCTCGGCGCGGTCGACCGGGACCATGCTGTTGCCCGAGGTCTGGTGCATCTCGACCTTGCCGACGCCGTCGATGTGGATGCTGGCGAGCACGACATTGCCAGTCGTCGCGTTGTTGACGGTGAAGTAGGCGACGCCGGGGCGGCCGGGCACGACCGGCAGGATCAGCCGCCCGTCGCTCGCGCTCATGCCCGGCTTGGCGTCGGGTGTCGTGGTGCTCGCCGCTTCGTTCGCCTGGCCGCTCGGCTCGCCCCCGGGCGCTTGCGAGGGCTTGCATCCGCCCAGCGTCGTCGTTGCTGCGAGCAGGCCTGCCAGTACCAGTGCACCGCTTGCCTTCATGGCGCTTTCCCTTCTGCCGAGCCGTCCGAAACCGGCTCGCGTCATGCCTTGGGACCGCTCTTGTGCCAAGCGAAACCACACCTATATCGCGCCGCGACGTTGAACGTCATCGAGCCGCCAAGCCGCCTTGCCTCGCCTGGGGGAGGCGATCCGTGCGGTGTCTGCAACGACGTGAGGAATGGGGATAATGGGTAAAGTAATCGGTATCGACCTTGGCACCACCAACAGCTGCGTCGCCGTGATGGACGGCGGCAAGCCCAAGGTGATCGAGAACTCGGAAGGCGCGCGCACGACGCCCTCGATCGTCGCGTTCACCAAGGATGGTGAGCGGCTGATCGGGCAGCCGGCCAAGCGCCAGGCGGTGACCAATCCGGACAACACGATCTTCGCGGTGAAGCGCCTCATCGGCCGCCGCTTCGACGATCCGGTGACCAAGAAGGACACCGAGCTCGTCCCCTACACGATCACGCGCGGCAAGAACGGCGATGCGTGGGTGAAGGCCGGCGGCGAGGACTACAGCCCCTCGCAGGTCAGCGCCTTCATCCTCCAGAAGATGAAGGAAACCGCCGAGAGCTATCTCGGTGAGAGCGTGACCCAGGCGGTCATCACCGTGCCGGCCTACTTCAACGACGCGCAGCGCCAGGCGACCAAGGACGCGGGCCAGATCGCGGGCCTCGAAGTGCTGCGCATCATCAACGAGCCGACCGCGGCCGCGCTGGCCTATGGCCTCGACAAGCAGGACGGCAAGACCATCGCGGTCTACGACCTTGGCGGCGGTACTTTCGACGTCTCGATCCTCGAGATCGGCGACGGCGTGTTCGAGGTGAAGAGCACCAACGGCGACACGTTCCTTGGCGGCGAGGACTTCGACTCCAAGCTGGTCGAATGGCTGGCCGACAAGTTCAAGGCCAAGGAAGGCATGGACCTGCGCGGCGACAAGCTTGCCCTCCAGCGCCTCAAGGAAGCGGCCGAGAAGGCGAAGATCGAGCTGTCTTCCACGGCGACGACCGAGATCAACCTGCCGTTCATCACCGCGCGCATGGAAGGCGGCAGCACCACGCCGCTGCACTTGGTCGAGACGGTGACCCGCTCGGACCTCGAGAAGATGGTCGCGGACCTGATCCAGCGCACGCTGGAGCCGTGCCGCAAGGCGATCGCCGATGCCGGTCTTTCGGCCAAGGACATCGACGACGTCGTGTTGGTCGGCGGCATGACCCGCATGCCCAAGGTTCGTGAAGTCGTGAAGGACTTCTTCGGCAAGGACCCGCACACCGGCGTGAACCCCGACGAGGTGGTCGCGATGGGTGCCGCGATCCAGGCCGGCGTGCTCCAGGGCGACGTCAAGGACGTGCTGCTGCTTGACGTGACCCCGCTGTCGCTGGGCATCGAGACGCTGGGCGGCATCATGACCAAGATGATCGACCGCAACACGACGATCCCGACCAAGAAGAGCCAGGTCTACTCGACCGCCGAGGACAACCAGCAGGCGGTGACGATCCGCGTGTTCCAGGGCGAGCGCGAGATGGCGCAGGACAACAAGCTGCTGGGTCAGTTCGACCTCGTCGGCATTCCGCCGGCCCGTCGCGGCGTCCCGCAGATCGAGGTGACCTTCGACATCGACGCGAACGGCATCGTGAACGTTTCCGCCAAGGACAAGGGCACGGGCAAGGAGCAGCAGATCCGCATCCAGGCTTCGGGCGGTCTTTCGGACAGCGACATCGACCAGATGGTCCGTGACGCGGAGAAGTTCGCGGAAGACGACAAGAAGCGGCGCGAATCGGCCGAGGCGAAGAACAACGCCGATAGCCTCGTCCATGCGACCGAGCAGCAGCTTGCCGAGCATGGCGACAAGATCGACGCGTCGCTCAAGTCCGAGATCGAGAGCGCGATCGCCGCAGCCAAGTCGGCGATCGAAAGCGGCGACACCGCCGAGATCACGGCCAAGTCGCAGGCGCTTACCGAGGTTGCGATGAAGCTGGGTCAGGCGATCTACGAGAAGGAGCAGGCCGCTGCTTCGTCTCCGGGCGCCGGCGCGGGCTCCTCGGCCGGTGGTGACGAGGACGTGGTCGATGCCGAGTTCTCGGAAGTGGACGAGAACAAGGGCTGATAACCTGATGAAAACCCTGGCCGCCGCTGGTGCAAATCGCGCCGGCGGCGGTTAGTGTTTCTCCTGGGGTGAAGACACGTGTCAGCGACTGAAATCGACTTTTACGAACTGCTCGAGTGCGAGCGCACTGCGGACGACAAGACCATCAAGTCGGCCTACCGCAAGCTCGCGATGAAGTGGCACCCGGACAAGAACCCGGGCGACAAGGAAGCGGAAGCCCGCTTCAAGATGATCAGCGTCGCCTACGATTGCCTGAAGGACCCGCAGAAGCGCGCCGCTTACGACCGCTATGGTCATGCGGCGTTCCAGAACGGTGGCCCCGGCGGGCCGCAGGGCGGAGCCGATTTCGGCGACATCGGCGACATCTTCGAATCGATTTTCGGTCAGGCGTTCGGCGGCGGTGGACGCCAGCAGGCGCGGCGCGGCGCAGATTTGCGATACGACATGGAGATCAGCCTCGAAGAGGCGTTCGAGGGGAAGACCACCGAGATCCAGATCGAGGTCTCGGCCGTGTGCGATCCCTGCCATGGCTCGGGCGCGCAGCCCGGCACCAGCGTGCGGCGCTGCGCGATGTGCGGCGGCCAAGGCAAGGTGCGGGCTCAGCAAGGCTTCTTCATGGTCGAGCGCACGTGCCCGACCTGCCACGGGCGCGGCGAAGTGATCGAGAAGCCCTGTCGCTCTTGTGGCGGCGAGGGTCGGGTCGACACGCCACAGAAGCTCGAAGTCGAGGTCCCGCCGGGCGTCGATTCCGGGACGCGTATTCGCTTGTCCGGGAAGGGCGAGGCGGGGCCGTTCGGCGCGCCTCCGGGCGACCTCTATATCTTCCTGCACGTCAAGCGGCACCGGGTTTTCGAGCGCGACGGGACGACGCTGGTCACCCGCGTGCCGATCACCTTCACGACAGCGGCGCTTGGCGGCGCGATCGAGATCCCCGGTGTCGATGGCGAGCGGCTCTCGCTGGAGATTCCGTCCGGGATCCAGTCGGGCAAGCAGTTGCGAAAGCGGGGCGCCGGTATGCCGGTGCTGCAGGGACGCGGCCGAGGCGACATGGTCATCGAGATTCAGGTGGAGACGCCGACCAAGCTCTCGGCGCGGCAGCGTGAACTCCTGCGCGAGCTCCAAGCCACCGAGACCGGCGAGGAATGCCCGCAGTCCAAAGGCTTCTTCGAACGGATCAAGGGCGCCTTCAGCGGCCTTTCGGAGTAGCGCTGGGCCGAGTAGCGCGGGCCGAGTAGCGCGGGCCGAGTAGCGCGGGCCGAGTAGCGCGGGCCGAGTAGCGTCGGAACGCAAGGTCGGCGCTACTCTGACCGCAACAGGGCTCAGTCCGCCGGCCTGACGAAGCTGTCGATCACACGCTTGCGACCTGCCTGCTCGAAGTCGATTTCCAGCTTGTTGCCTTCCTGCCCGGCAATGGTGCCGTAGCCGAACTTCTCATGGAACACGCGCGCGCCGGTCTTGAGGTCGGTGCGCGGCTTGGCGGCGAAGCTGGCCGCCGAGCGGGTGCTCTCGGCGACGCGCTTGGGGATCGTCTCGAACTCGCGCGCGGCGGCGCGTTGCCAGCCGGGACCGCGCGTCACCGTGCGCGAGGGTTGCGCGCGGGCGACATCGGCGAAGGGATCGTTGTGCTCCGACCATTGGGCGCGCCACAGCGACGCGCCGCCGGTCATCGTCGTTTCCTGCGCCACATGGTCGGCGGGAAGCTCGGCGATGAAGCGCGAGGGGATCGAACTGGTCCACTGACCGTAGATGCGCCGGTTCGCGGCGTGCAGGATGGTGCAGCGGCGCCGTGCGCGGGTGATCGCGACATAGGCCAGGCGGCGCTCTTCCTCCAGGCTGGCGAGGCCACCTTCGTCGAGCGCGCGCTGCGAGGGAAACACGCCTTCCTCCCAGCCGGGCAGGAACACGTGATCGTATTCCAGTCCCTTGGCCGCGTGCATCGTCATGATCGTGACCTTCTCGCGATCGTCCGCCGCGTCGTTGTCCATGACGAGGCTGACGTGCTCGAGGAAATCGCCGAGGCTATCGTATTCTTCCATGGCGCGCGCGAGTTCGGCGAGGTTTTCGAGGCGGCCACTCGCTTCGGCCGTCTTCTCGGCCTGCAGCGCGTCGGTGTAGCCGCTCTCGTCCATGACGGTGCGCAGCAGGTCCGCGGGGGGCGTGTTGCCCGCCAGTTCGCGCCAGCGCGCAAAGTCGCGCATCAACGCCAGGAACGTGTTGCGCGCGCGGGCGGGCAGCTCGTCGGTGTCGACGATCTCGATCGCTGCCGCTGCGAGCGGAATCCGCTGCCGCCGAGCCAGCAAGTGAAGTTTCTCCAGCGCCTTTGAACCAAGGCCCCGCTTCGGCGCGTTGTAGATGCGCTCGAACGCGAGATCGTCCGAGGGCTGCGCGATCACCCGGAGGTAGGCGAGCGCGTCGCGGATCTCGGCGCGCTCGTAGAAGCGGAAGCCGCCGACGATGCGATAGTTGAGGCCGATCTGGATGAAGCGGTCCTCGAACTCACGTGTCTGGTATTGCGCGCGCACCAGGATCGCGACTTGCGCGAGCGGTGCCCCCTCGCGCTCGAGCCGCTCGATCTCGTCGCCGATGCGGCGTGCCTCCTCAGGCGCGTCCCACACGCCGATTACGCGAAGCGGATCGCCGGGGTGGCGCTCGGTCCACAGCGTCTTGCCGAGGCGCTGGCTGTTCTCGTTGATGAGGCCGGACGCGGCCGCCAGGATCTGCGGCGTGGATCGATAGTTCTGCTCCAGCCGGATCACCTTGGCGCCCGGAAAATCCTTTTCAAACCGAAGGATATTGGCGACTTCCGCCCCGCGCCATGAATAGATCGATTGGTCGTCGTCGCCGACGACGCAGATGTTCTGGCGGCCTTGCGCAATCAGGCGCAGCCACAGGTACTGGACCTGGTTGGTATCCTGATACTCGTCCACCATTACGTACTTGAAGCGCTGTCGGTACTGTTCGAGCACGTCTCGATGGTCGCGCAGGATGTTGACCATATGCAGCAGCAGGTCGCCGAAATCGCAGGCGTTGAGCGCCTTGAGTCGGTCCTGGTAGAGGCGGTAGAACTTCTGGCCTTTGCCGTTGGCATAAGCCTCGTTCTCGGCCGCATCGAGCTGTTCGGGATTGAGCCCGCGGTTCTTCCAGCGGTCGATACAGCCGGCCAACTGCCGCGCGGGCCAGCGCTTCTCGTCCAGTCCCTCGGCCTGGATCAACTGCTTGAGCAGCCGCAACTGGTCGTCGGTGTCGATGATGGTGTAGTTCGATTGCAGGCCCACCAGCTCGGCATGCCGGCGCAGCATCTTGGCCGCGATCGAGTGGAACGTGCCGAGCCATGGCATGCCTTCCACGGCCGGGCCGATCAGGTGCCCGACGCGCTCGCGCATTTCGCGGGCGGCCTTGTTGGTGAAAGTTACACACAGGATTTCGGAAGGCCAGGCGAGGCGGGCGCGGACCAGATGCGCGAGCCGCGCCGTGAGCGCCGCGGTCTTGCCGGTACCGGCGCCGGCGAGCATCAGCACCGGGCCCTCGGTGGTCAGCACCGCCTCTCGCTGGGGCGGGTTAAGACTGTCGATCAGAGGATCGGATTGCGTCTGAGGCAGAATGTCGGGAGAGCCGGTCACCCGTGAACAGCTAGGGAACGGATCGTCGCTGCGCAAGGTCGCTTCATCTCAGCAGCGGAACATCCTCTCGCCTTGATCGTCGGTTCGGCAATCTACAATTGTTTACGGAGAACGAAGATGCGCAAATTCCTGATGGCCGGCACTGCCGCTATCGCGCTGATGGCCGTTCCCGCCGCGATCCAGGCGCAAGATATGACCGGCGCCGCGACCACGACGATGCAGGCGCCCGAAGACAGCACCTCGCCGATGCCGACTCCTGCGCCATCGCCCGACACCACGACGCCGGCGCCCGCCAGCGACGGCACGACGACCGTCACGACGACCGAGACCACGACCGCAAAGCCGATGGCGCAGGCAGGATCAGCTGCAACGGACGTCGCGCAGCGCGACAAGCCGTACATGATGACGGTGCAGCAGAAGACGACATACCAGACCTGGCCCACGGATCGCCGCAGCGGATACGATGCCTGGCCGGTGACGTATCAGACCTACTACTGGACGCTCACGCCGGAGCAGCAGGAGGGGTACTGGGCATTGACCGACGACCAGCGTGGCAAGATCTACCAGATGACGCCGGAACAGCGCGCGATCGCCTGGAAGTCGATCACCCAGCAGCTTGCGGGCCAGACGCCCACGACCCCGCCGGGACAGGCGAACCCTCCGGGCCAGGGCGTGCCCACGGCGGGCGTGCCCGATCCCCAGATGGCCGGCCAGCCCGTGCGACCAGCGATGCCTGCGGACGAGAGCTACCAGGGCGGCCCCTACAAGGGGGCGCTGACGCCACCGCCTTCCGACTCGATGAACAAGACATATCCGGTCTGCAGCAAGACCGTCCAGGACGGCTGTCGCAATCGCGGCGGCAAGTAAGTCGAACGTCTTGGAAGCAAGGGGCGCCGGGCGACCGGTGCCCCTTTTCCGTGCACGCCTGATCGTTCAGGCGGACTTGCGCAGCAGGTGCAGCCGAGCTTTGCCGACATCGCGCGCAGCGTCCAACTCATAGCCTTTCACCGCCACGTCTTCGCCGCGCCCCGTCTCGAGGCTCACCCAGGCTGACGGCGCGATCCAGCCGAGCCTGGTCAGCTTGTCGATCGCAACGACGCCGGCACCGGTGCCATAGGGCGGATCGAGAAGCACGAGGTCGAGCGGCTCGCCGCGGACCGGTCCCAGCGACAGCACGGAACTGGCGCGAACGTCACAGCGCGGCAGCGCCTTGAGATTGGCGATATTGGCGCGCAGCGCACGGATGGCGGTGGGGTCTTGTTCAACGAAAAAGCAGCTGGCCGCGCCACGCGACAAGGCTTCGAGGCCCAACGCGCCCGAGCCGGCGAAGAGATCGGCGACGCGCAGGCCCTCGAAGCTGCCGAGGCGACTCGCCAGCATCGAGAACAAGGTCTCACGCGTGCGATCGGCGGTGGGACGCGTCGTGTCTCCTTCGGGCGCGACCAGCTTGCGGCCCCGCCATTCACCGGCGATGATCCTCACCCGCGCGGCTCGACGGACTTGCGGAACAGCTCGATCTGCTTGGCCGGGATTTCGCCCGCGGCGCCCTTGGGCAGGTCGCCGAGCGCGAACGGCCCGTAGCCCACGCGGATCAGGCGGCTGACCTCCAGGCCGAGGTGCTCCAGGATGCGGCGAACCTCGCGGTTCTTGCCCTCGGTGATCGTCATCTCGATCCACTGGTTGCGCCCGGTGCGTCGCTCCATGTTGGCGTCGATCCGGCCGTAACGCATGCCGTCGATCTCGACGCCTTCGATCAGTTCCTCGAGCTGCGCCTGGCTGACCGCGCCGAACGCGCGGGCGCGGTAGGTGCGCGGGACCTTGGTGGCGGGCAATTCCAGCAGGCGCTTGAACTCGCCGTCGTTGGTGAGGAGCAGCAAGCCCTCGGTGTTGAAGTCCAGCCGGCCGATCGGCATCACGCGGCCTGCACCCGGCGGCAGGGCATTGCGCAGCGCCGTGTAGATCGTCGGCCGTCCGGCGGGATCGCGCTCGGCGGTGATGAGGCCGGCGGGCTTGTGGAAGGCGAACAGGCGCGTGGCCTCGGCCGCCTTCACCGGCTTGCCGTCGACACTCACGCCGGCGAGGGACTTGAGGATCGTGGCCGGGGTTGTCACCGGTTCGTCGCCGATCTTCACCCGGCCTTCCGCGATCATGCGCTCCACCTCGCGGCGGCTGGCAATACCCGCGCGGGCGAGCAGCTTGGCGATCCGTTCACCCTCGCGCCCATCGGCACGGGGCGCGGGCGCGGCACTCGGCACGGCGCTGACGGGCTTGCGACTACGGGGCGGCGGCGACTTCGCGAAAGGGCCGCGCGAGGCCGAGGGGCTGTCGCGGCGAGGGCCACGGCGGTCATCGGGACGGCCGCCGGGCTTGCGGGGAGGTTGGGACATCGCCCGCGCATAGCTGTTGATCGCCCGATCATCCAGCCTTCCCATCGCCGCCGGGGGCGCTAATCATGCCAGGCTAGCTGGGAACGGGAGTACGGCTTGGACGCCGAGACCATCGAGATCGAGAAGGGTGCGCCAAGCATCTGGGGCGCGATCCGCCCCTACTTCGAAAAGGAATCGCTCGCCGCGTTCTTCCTTGGGGTATCCTCGGGCTTCCCGTTCGCGATGATTGGCGCCACGCTGACCACGCGGCTGAAGCAGGATGGCATCGACAAGGCCACGATCACGGCCTTCACGCTGGCTTTCCTCGTCTACAACCTCAAGGTTTTCTGGGCCTGGATCATCGACGGCATCCGACTTCCCGTGATCGGACGCATGGGCCAGCGCGTCTCTTGGATGCTGGTCATCGGCTTGCTGGTCATCGCCGCGACTATCAATCTGGCCCTGGTCGATCCGGCGAAGGACTTGAGCGCCACCGTCTTTGCCGCAGTGCTCGTCGGCATCGCCGGTGCCAGCTTCGACATCGTGATCGACGCCTACCGGATCGAGACGCTCAAGCCCTATCAGCTGGGCACGGGGTCGGGCATGAGCCAGTACGGCTGGCGCGTCGGGTCCGCCGGTGCGGGCGCCCTGGCGCTGGTGATCGCGGCCCGCCACGGCTGGAGTTCAGGCTACGTCGCCTGCGCCATGTTCGCGGTTCCGGCGATGGCCGTCGCGCTACTGCTGGGTGAGCCCGAGCGGCGCACGGTGGTGATCGCGCGGCGCGGCCTGCGCGATGTCTGGACCTCGATCTACGGCCCCTTCGCCGAGTTCTTCGCGCGCGCAGGGGCAGGGCTGGTGCTGGCCTTCATCCTCATCCACAAGATTGGCGACACGCTGGCGAACCTGACCTTCCGGCTGCTGTTCGACGACCTTGGCTTCACCAACGACGAGATCGCTATCTACGAT
>Ga0070669_100001648_pt1 | contig 16158 bp, 15 predicted proteins | sample KBSS53metaG_FD_64680 | JGI IMG/M metagenome (GOLD analysis project Ga0070669, IMG submission 64680) | Switchgrass rhizosphere microbial communities from Kellogg Biological Station, Michigan, USA - KBS S5-3 metaG | ecosystem: Host-associated > Plants > Roots > Rhizosphere > Soil ... | reverse complement strand
GCATTCGCCAGATCGAGGCCAAGGCCCTGCGCAAGCTCAAGCACCCGAGCCGCAGCCGCAAGATGCGCTCGTTCCTGGACCAGTAAGCGCAGCACACTGCTGCCGTTCACAAGAGGCGCCCGGCCCCGGCCTGGCGCCTCTTTGCGTTTGTGTTGCAGCGCGGCATCAGTATCAACTGAAACCGACACAGACTGGCATTAGTCTGACACAGCCTTGACACAAAAGGCTAATAGCCCCGCCGGGATCATAACCGCGGCTCCAGACCGCGTTCACCTGTCCAGGGGAATTTCCATGCGTACCATCCGTTTCGCTTCCGCCATGCTGGCGGGCGCCGCGCTTGCGGCCATCGCGCCCACTGCTTTTGCCCAGGATGCCGCCCCGGCTGCCGACGCCGCTGGCGAACCGGGCGACGCCATCGTCGTGACTGCCGAGCGCCGCCAGGAAAACATCATGTCGGTGCCGGTTTCGGTGGCGGTGATGAAGCCCGAGCTGCTGCACAACCTGCAGGCCGCCGGCGCCGACACGCTGCTCTCGCTCGCCGGCCGCGTGCCCAGCCTGAACGTCGAATCGACCACGGGCCGCATCTTCCCGCGCTTCTACATCCGTGGCCTGGGCAACATCGATTTCTACCTCGGCGCTTCGCAGCCGGTCTCGGTGATCCAGGACGACGTGGTGATGGAGCACGTCGTGCTCAAGTCCAACCCGGCGTTCGACATCGCCCAGGTCGAAGTGCTGCGCGGCCCGCAAGGCTCGCTGTTCGGCCGCAACACCACGGCGGGTATCGTCAAGTTCGACACGGCCCAACCCACCGCCACATGGGCCGGCCAGGGCAGCGCCAGCTGGGGCAGCCGCAATGCGATCAACATCGACGCCGGCGTGGGTGGCCCGCTGACCAGCGATGGCCGCGTCAGCTTCCGTCTCTCGGGCCTTTACCAGCACCGCGACAACTGGATCAGCAACACCTTCACCGGTGTGAGCGACGACGGCACCAAGCCGGGCAAGAATGTCATGGGCGGTTTCAACGAGCGCGACGTGCGCCTGCAACTGCTGGCCCAGCCGACCGAAACCCTGTCGCTGCGCGTCTCGGGCCATTACCGCGACTATGACGGCAGCGCCTCGATCTTCTATCGCGGGTCGATCCAGAAGGGCACGCACAGTGTGCCAGACAACCTGGACCTGACCAAGGTTGCCAATGACGAAGGCGGCAACAACCCGCAGGCCTACAAGACCAAGGGCGTTTCCTTGAAGGCCGTGCAGGACCTGGGCAGCATGACGCTGACCTCGATCACCGCCTATGAAGCCTCGCACGGCTCCAGCCGGGGTGACACCGATGGCGGCGCGGCGGCCAATTTCGGCGGCGCCGGCTTTGGCGAATCGCGCGGGGTGTTGCGCAGCCTGAACCAGTGGAGCCAGGAACTGCGCCTCGCCAGCCCGGACGCGGCCCGCTTCAAGTGGCAGCTGGGCGGCATCTACTTCGATTCGCGCGATTACACCGAGTTCGATCAGCGCGCCTATTTCCTCAACCCCGGTGTTGCCGGCGCCAACCCCAACAACTGGGTTCTGCTGCACAACGTCAACACCAGCTGGGCGGTGTTCGGCCAGGCCAGCTATGACCTGACCGAGAAGCTGCGCTTCACGGCTGGCGCGCGCCTGTCGAACGACACCAAGACCACCACGCTGCTCAAGACTGCTGATGCGGCTGACGGCACAGTGAACTTCAAAGGGCAGACAAACGTGCGCCTGTCGGACACGCAGCCCAGCTTCGATGCCAGCCTGCTCTATCGCCCGACATCGGACCTGTCGCTGTTTGCCCGCGTAGCGCGTGGCTTCCGTGGTCCCACCATCCAGGGCCGCTCGGCCGTGTTCAACTCGCCCTTCACCACGGCCAATTCCGAAAAGAACACCTCGTGGGAAGCGGGCCTCAAGAGCGCCTGGCTGGACAATTCGCTGACGTTCAACCTCACCGGCTTCTACTACACCGTCACCGACATCCAGCTGAACGGCAACGACAGCAACGGCAGCGGCGTGCTGTTCAATGCCGACAAGGCGGTTGGCTATGGCGCGGAAGCCGAACTCGGCCTGCGCCCCTCGAAGAACCTGCGCTTCGACATCGGCGTGAGCGTCCTGCACACGCAAGTGAAGGACCCGAACGTCTACGTCCAGGCCGGCTCGGCCGCTGGCGTGCTGTCGGAAACCGTGCTCAATCCGGTCAACAAGGTTGGCGCCAACTCCTTCGCGCAGATCAACGGCAACCCGCTGCCCAACGCGCCCAAGTTCAACCTGAACCTGTCGGGCCGGTATGACCTGCCGCTCGGCGACGACTTGCGCGCGTTCGTGGGGGCTGACTTCAACCTTCAGGGCTACACGATGTATGTGCCCTACAAGACGGTGGAATACACCTCGAACGGCAACTACGAACTGGGCGCCAAGGCCGGCTTTGCCTGGGGCCGCTATGAACTGGCCGTGTTTGCCCGCAACCTGACGGACAAGCGCAACCTGATCGGCGCGATCGACACCTCCAACTATCGCGCCGGGATCTATAACGATCCCCGCACGATCGGCGTCTCGCTCAGCGGTTCGTTCCGCTGAGCCACGAAGCGGGGCGGCAGCGATGCCGCCCCGTTTTGCTTTTACGCACAAAAACCATACCATAACGGCCCCTTGCCTGCTTGACCCTGCAGCCGCAGAACGCGACCAAGGCACACCGGGGACAGCCGCTTCTTCCCCGCCATGGGAGAGACCGATGATCTGCCTGCCCGCCGCGCCATGGTCCTGCTTGCTGCACTGGCAACGCCACTGGCGCCCGCGTTTGCGGAAGCACCCCTCACCGCCGTGCCGCCGGCCGCCCGCCCGCTCGATCCGGCGGACCTTGCCGTGGCCGGCCAGATCATCGCTATCATCCTTCCGCCACAGCAGCGCGTCGCCATTGTCGAGCGGGTAACCCAGTCGATGATGACTGCGATGCGTGGCAACATCGCCAGCGCGCTGGGCGTGGATGATCCCGGGCTCAACCGCATTTTCGATGCTACGATGGAAAAGCTGCCGGCAGCCATGCGCCCGGCGATGGAACGCCGCCTACCCGAACTGGTCGACGCCATGACGCGCGCATATGTCCGCCACTTTTCCAGCGAAGACTTGCGCGCCATCCTCACCTTTGCGCAGACACCGGCAGGCGGGCACTATCTGGCCCGTGCGGCAGACCTGATGCAGGACCCCGATGTGTTGACTGTCCTGGCCTCGCTCAACCGCGATGGCATGGCTGTAGGCATGGCATCGGCCCAGGGGATGAAAGCCCAGATTTCCGCCTATCTGGCCCAGCATCCCGAAGTGGCGAAGAAGATCGCTGCGGCCCACGCACAACGCTGACGACGCAGGATGGGCGGAGTGGCCATCGGGGCAAAGGGTGCAACATAAGCCCAATTAATCTGGCATAGCGCGTGCAATGGGTTTAGGGGACGCCAGAATCCCGCACACAGATAGCCGGAACGCTGTAACCCATGCGCATTGCCATTGCTTCCGATCACGCCGCGCTGGCGCTGAAAGCCGATCTTGTCCACTGGCTGGGCGAGTTGGGCCATGATGTGGCCGACCTTGGCCCCTACAACGGCGACAGTGTCGACTACCCCGACTATGGCTACAAGTTGGCCAGTGCCATGGCGGCTGGCGAGGCCGAGCGCGGCATTGCGCTGTGCGGTTCGGGCATCGGCATTTCCATTGCCGTCAACCGCAATCCGGCCGTACGCTGCGCCCTGGTGGGTGAGCCGCTCTCGGCCAAGCTCTCGCGCGAGCACAACGATGCCAATGTCCTGGCCATGGGCGCCCGCCTGACGGGCCTCGACATGGCCAAGGCCTGTGTCGAAGCGTTCCTCGCCACGCCTTTTGGCGGCGACCGCCACGTTCGCCGCGTTTCCAAGCTTTCCAATCCCGAAATCTGATAAGGAGCCCATCCGATGTCCACCGCTGCCACCGCATCGCCGGAAGTCCGCACGGCCGGCTTCTTCACCGAACACCTCGCCTCGGCCGATCCGGAAGTCTTTGCCGCGATCCAGGGTGAATTGAAGCGCCAGCAGACCAAGATCGAGCTGATCGCCTCGGAAAACATCACCAGCCTCGCCGTTCTGGAAGCGACCGGTTCGGTCTTCACCAACAAGTATGCCGAAGGCTATCCGGGCAAGCGCTATTACGGCGGCTGCGAATATGCCGACGTGGTGGAAAACCTGGCGATCGAACGCGCCAAGAAGCTGTTCGGCTGCGATTTCGCCAATGTGCAGCCCAATTCGGGCAGCCAGATGAACCAGGCCGTGTTCCTCGCGCTGCTCCAGCCGGGCGACAGCTTCATGGGTCTCGATCTCAATTCGGGCGGCCACCTCACCCACGGTTCGCCGGTCAACATGAGCGGCAAGTGGTTCCATCCCATTCCCTATGGCGTTCGTGCCGACGATCACCTGATCGACATGGACGAGGTTGCCCGCCTGGCCCGCGAGCACAAGCCCAAGCTGATCATCGCGGGCGGCACCGCCTATTCGCGCGTGTGGGACTTCCCGCGCTTCCGCGAAATCGCCGACGAAGTAGGCGCATGGCTGCTGGTCGACATGTCGCACTTCTCCGGCCTCGTTGCCGGCGGCGCGCACCCCTCGCCGTTCCCCCATGCCCATGTGGTGACGTCCACCACGCACAAGAGCCTGCGCGGCCCCCGTTCGGGCATCATCCTCACCAACGACGAGGCGCTGGCCAAGAAGTTCAACACGGCGGTGTTCCCCGGCTTGCAGGGCGGCCCGCTGGTTCACGTGATCGCGGCCAAGGCAGTGGCCTTTGCCGATGCGCTGCGCCCTGAATTCCAGGCCTATGCCCACCAGATCGTGGCCAATGCCCGTGCGCTGTCGACCTCGCTGACGGAAGCGGGCCTGTCGATCGTTTCGGGTGGCACCGACAACCACCTGATGCTGGTGGACCTGTCGGCCAAGGACGTGACCGGCAAGGCCGCTGAAAAGGGCCTCGATCGCGCCTGGCTCACCTGCAACAAGAACGGCGTGCCGTTCGACAAGCGCTCGCCTTTCGTCACCTCGGGCATTCGCCTGGGCACGCCGGCCGGCACCACGCGCGGCTTCCGCGAAGACGAGTTCCGCCAGATCGGCCAGCTGATCGCCCAGGTGGTCGATGGCATGGCCCGTAATGGCGACGAAGGCGATGGCCAGGTGGAACAGCGCGTGCGCGATGCCGTGGCCGGCCTGTGCGCCCAGTTCCCCATCTACCCGGAGCTTTGAGCATTTGCGTTGCCCGTTCTGTGCCCATGACAACAGCCAGGTGAAGGACAGCCGGCCGACCGAGGACAACACCTCGATCCGCCGGCGGCGCCAATGCGAAAGCTGCGGCGCCCGCTTCACCACGTTCGAGCGCGTGCAACTGCGCGAAGTGCTGGTGGTGAAGAACAAGGGCGATGGCAGCGAGCCGCGCCGCGAACCGTTCGATCGCACCAAGATCGAACAGTCCGTCGCGCTCGCCTGCCGCAAGCGCCCGGTGACGCAGGAGCGACTGGACCAGCTCGTCACCGGCATCCAGCGCCAGATCGAGACGATGGGCGATGGTGAAGTGGCCTCCAAGGTGATCGGCGAGATGGTCATGGATGCCCTGCGCCAGCTCGACAGCGTGGCCTACATCCGCTTTGCCAGCGTCTATCGCGATTTTTCCGAAGCCCGCGATTTCGAGGAATTCGCCTCTTCGATCCAGGAAGTGGCGAAGTAAGAACCCCCATGCCTACCCAACCTGTCTCTGCCCAACCCGTTATCGTGCTCGTGCGCCCGCAGCTGGGCGAGAATATCGGCAAGGCCGCGCGCGCCATGCTCAACTTCGGCTTGGCCGAAATGCGCCTGGTTAGCCCGCGCGATGGCTGGCCCAATCCTTCGGCCGGCCCGGCTGCCTCGGGCGCCGACGTGGTGCTGGAAAAGGCGCAAGTGTTCGAAACTCTGGCCGAAGCGGTGGCCGATTGCGCCCACGTCTTTGCCACCACGGTGCGCAAACGCGGCGTGACCAAGCCGGTGATGACGCCCGAGGAAGCCGCCCGCGCGATCGTGGCCGAGCAAGGCCGCAGCGCGCTGGTGTTCGGGCCAGAGCGGTCGGGCCTCGAAACCGACGACGTGGCCCTCGCGCGCACGATCCTGACCGTGCCGATCAATCCCGAATTTGGCTCGCTCAACCTGGCCCAGGCCGTGATCCTGTGCGCCTATGAATGGTCCAAGCATCAGGGCGCTACGGCCGACCTTGTGCAGCCCACGGTGGAAGAACTGCTGCCCCCTGCCCCGCAGGAGGAATTCGAGGGCATGTTCGGCCAGTTGTGCGGCCTATTGGAACCGCGTGGCTATTTCCTGCCCGAAGACCGCGCGGCCGCCACGCGCCGCACGCTGCGCAGCATGCTGACCAAGCCGGGCTGGAACCATCTGGAAATCCGCACGCTGCGCGGGGTTTTGTCTGCCATGCGCCGCGCGCCGGGCAGCAAGCCCGGCACCGAGCCTCGCGGGGAATAAGCTTTTCCCTTGACTCTGCGGGCGCGTCCTGTTCTAGGCGCGCCTTCGCAATTGGCCCCACACGTCCGGTGAAGTGGTGGCCGCATCGGGTATCTGGCCCGATGGTGCGGCTCCGGACAACAACCGGGAAGGCCCTTGCGGCTTTCCCCACATGAAACGCTAGTTGAAAGGAACGAACGCGTGTCGAAGCGCCATTCGTCCAAGTACAAGATTGACCGTCGCCTTGGTGAAAACCTGTGGGGCCGCCCCAAGAGCTCGGTGAACCGCCGCTCGTATGGCCCCGGCCAGCACGGCCAGCGCCGCAAGAGCAAGGTTTCCGACTTCGGTATCCAGCTGCGCGCCAAGCAGAAGCTCAAGGGCTACTACGGCGACGTGACCGAAAAGCAGTTCAAGCGCACCTACCAGGAAGCGTCGAACATGAAGGGCGATACCGGTCAGAACCTGATCGGCCTGCTCGAACAGCGTCTCGACATGGTCGTGTACCGTGCCAAGTTCGCGCCGACCGTCTTCTCGGCTCGCCAGATCGTGTCGCACGGCCACATCCGCGTGAACGGCGTGAAGTGCAACATCGCCAGCCGCCGCGTGCGCCCCGGCGACGTGATCACGCTGGGTCCCAAGGCCAAGGAAATGGCCCTGATCGCCGAAGCACAGGCTCTGCCGGAACGCGAAGTGCCTGACTACGTCGCCCAGGAAGGCTCGGACAAAATCACTTTCGTGCGCGTCCCGACGCTCGACGAAGTGCCCTATCCGGTGAAGATGGAACCGAACCTGGTCGTCGAATTCTATTCGCGCTGATCGGTCGGCCCACGGGCTACCAAAACGAAAAAGGCGGGGCTGAAACCCCGCCTTTTTTGCTGTGCGCGGCCCCCTTGCACCATAAGGCAATCTTCATCGGCCCAAACCAGCGCATGCGGCCACAAAATCAACGATTTCAGCAATTTCCCGCAATCATCCACCCGTCGCAAATTGCACACACGCGCAGCAAAAAGCGGGAACCGGGTTGCCTTCACCGGCATTGAAGAAGCATGTTGATGTATCGCTTCGTCACCCCGCATCGCTGCGGAAAATGGTATCCCGATCTGGAAACCGCCAAGGCCCAGGCCAGCGCAATCGGCGCCGGTTTCCTCGACACGCGCACCGGCGAATTTGCCCAGTACCCAGGCACCCGCCTCGAAACCCAGGCGGTGATGACCGAGCAACCCCAGATCGCTGCTTGATGCCGTACCCTGCGTCAGGACCCCATGCCCATGGTCTTGCGCAGGAACGCGTCACTGTCGCCGAGCAGTTGAGCACGCGCCGCTCCACTGTCGAGTTGGTGATCGAGGCCCTTGAACTCGATATAGTTCACCTCACGCCCCGCAGCGCGCAGGCGATCCGCCATCAGGCGTGATTGGGCAACCGGCACGTTGAGATCGCTGGTACCGTGGAACAACATGACGGGCACGATAATGGAGCCGGCATTCTGCGCCGGCGAACCGGCCTTGACGTTGTCGCCATGGCCGATCTGGCGATCCACCATCGCGCCGTCGACATATTGCTGGGCATTTTCGCGCAGCCTCGCCAGATCGGTCACCGGTGCCACGGCCGCGATGGCCTTGAACAGGCCAGGATCGACCACGCCCGATTGCAATGCCGCGTAGCCGCCATAGGACCAGCCAACGATGGCAAGCTTGCCCGGCGCGGCGATGCCTTGTGACAGCAGCCAGCGCCCGGCATCGTCGATGTCTCCGATTGCCTTTGGCCATGACCGGAAACCGTTGCCCGATTGCCAGTCCACGCCGAAGCCGGCCGAACCGCGATAATTCGGCTGCAACACCGCATAGCCGCGTGCCGCGTAGAACTGGACCATCCAGTCAAAGCCCCACTCGTCGCGCGCGCTCGGGCCGCCATGCGGCATCACGATCGCCGGAATGCCCTTGCCGTTGCTGCCAGGGGGCAAGGTCAGGTAGGCCGGGATCATCGTGCCGTCAGCAGCGGGATAAGAGACGGATTTCATCGGTGCCAGCTTGGCGTCGATCAATTCCGGCCGCACCGACAGGACCTGTTCGAGATGCCGCGTGGCCTTGTCGAACACATAATAGACGCCAGGATCGGTGTCGCCGCTCGCCAGGAGCAGCAACTTGTTGCCATCGGCAGAGGCATCGACAAAGGTGATCTGCGGCTGGCCGGGCAAGGCGCGATGCAGTGAGCCAGCCAGGGCATTGAGCGCGGGATCGAAGAATTCGACCACCCGCGTGTCGGTGGCATAGCTCACGCCGACCACGCGCTGGTCGCGCCCGATCGTAACCAGTTCATCGACATCGACATCGTTGCGCCCCAACACGCGTTCGCGCGCCATCGTGCCATCCAGCTTGACGCGGTACAGCGCCTGGCGCCCGCCATCGCCTGCATCCAGCCCATAGACCACATCGAGCACGGGATCGACGGCCAGAGGCTGGAAGCCCTGCATGGTAGTCCCATTGCTGCCATCGGTACGGCTCAGATTGAGCCAATCCGATGAACCAGCCTTGCGATAGTACCATATCGACTTGCCGGTCCGATAACCGGTGGCGTTGACCACGGCGCGCGCCATCAGGCGGACATGGCCGATGCCGTCGGTGACATAGCTTTCCGCGTCGACGCGCGGCCGCTCCACCGGGCGGCGCTGCAGCGTCGCGGCGTCGAGGGATTCCACCCCGAAGCCTTCGTCGGTCTTGGCAATGTGCGTTCCGGTAGTCGCTTCGGGGACATAGGTGCGCGTCAGCAGTACCTGTCCGGGCTTGTCGCCCGTCCAGTCGATCACCGCACCGCCATGGTAGTCAAAACCCATGGCGCGGTCGCTCTGCTGCTCGGAAACAACGCCCAAGTGCTTGCCATCGGCATCCAGAGCCAGCATGCGGACAAAACTGAACGGTATGCCCGCCTTGTCGGCATAGACCTCAACACGGCAGAACAGGCGCTGGCTCGTGGGCCAGGTGCAATTGCGGATCTTTTCATCCACGCGATTGCTGGCCAGGATCGCCCGCGGCGCACCACCGGCAACCAGATCGGCGACCATCACCTTCTGCCCATCGCCATCGGGCATGAGAAAAGAGACGTGCGTGCCATCGGGAGACATGCTCATGGCCGAAACCCCCACGCGCGCGCCGAATGCCTTGGCAAGTGCCGGGCCATCGCTTGGCAGGGCATCGGCTGCGTGCGCCGGGCCGGTGATCGCCCCGCTCAACAGGGCCAATGCTGCCCCACCCAAAAGCCAACCCGCTGCCCGGCGACCAACTGTCATGCCCCACCCTATCTGTGTCAAAACCTTGCCATGCATAGCAAGGTGGTGGGAGTTGGGAAGGCTTGCCGCCGCCAAATTTGTGTCCGTTTAAGCGGGTTTAGGCGCGGTTGAAGTAATCCCGCCGGAAATCTGCAGCAAACGCCGCAAAGCGATCCTCCGCGATCGCGGCGCGCATGGCTGCCATCAGCTGCTGGTAGAACGACAGGTTGTGCTCGGTCAGCAGCATGGCGCCGAGCATTTCGCCAGACTTGTGAAGGTGATGCAGATAAGCGCGGCTGTATTTGGCGCAGACCGGGCAGGTGCAGCGTTCATCGAGCGGGCCGGTGTCTTCGGCATGGCGGGCATTGCGCATGTTGATCGGGCCGTTCCAGGTAAAGCCCTGGCCGTTGCGTCCCGATCGCGTGGGCAGCACGCAATCGAACATGTCCACCCCGCGTTCCACGGCACCCACCAGATCGTCAGGCTTACCCACGCCCATAAGGTAGCGCGGGCGATCGGCGGGCAGCTGGTCGGGGGCGAAATCGAGCGTGGCGAACATGGCATCCTGCCCCTCGCCCACGGCAAGACCACCGATCGCATAGCCATCGAAGCCGATGTCGCGCAGCGCGTCCGCACTTTCCTTGCGCAGTCCTTCATCGAGGGCGCCCTGCTGGATGCCGAACAGGGCCGAACGGGCGGCGTGGTCCTCGCCGCTGTCGAAACCGGCGCGGCTGCGACGGGCCCACCGCATCGACATTGCCATCGACCGCGCGATCACGTCGCGCGGCTGATCGGCGCGCGGGCATTCGTCGAACGCCATCACGATGTCCGAGCCCAGCAAGCGCTGGATTTCCATCGAGCGTTCGGGGCTGAGCATGTGGCGCGAGCCATCGAGATGGCTGGCAAAGGTCACGCCATCCTCGGTGATCTTTCGCAGATCCGAAAGGCTCATCACCTGGTAGCCGCCGCTATCGGTGAGGATCGGGCGATCCCAGCCCATGAACGCGTGCAGGCCGCCAAGGCGCGCCATGCGCTCGGCACCGGGGCGCAGCATCAGGTGATAGGTATTGCCCAGGATGATATCGGCGCCCGTGCGCCGCACGTCCTCCACTTTCATGGCCTTGACCGTCGCGGCCGTACCTACCGGCATGAAGGCAGGCGTGCGGATTTCCCCGCGCTTCATCTGGATGGCGCCGGTGCGGGCCTTGCCGCTGGTGGCATGAATCTGGAACGAAAAGCGGGTCATCGTGGGCAAGCTGGCATCCGGGGAGAAAGAACAGTTGCGGCCCTTAGGCGCAAACGCCAAGCCGTGCAAATGGCGCTCCTCGATCTTGCCCTGGCCGCAGTTTCCACTGCCCCCTATTCGCCCGAGCCGTGGATGTATCCGGCGCTGGGCGCGATCGCCGTGTTGACCGGGATGGTGGACGCCATTGCCGGCGGGGGCGGACTGATCATGATGCCCGCATTGATCACGCTGGGCCTGCCCCCGCATTTCATGCTGGGCACCAACAAGGTCCAGTCGATGTGCGGCACGTCGATGGCGACATGGCGCTATCATCGGGCCGGCTTGTTCAGCCTGGCGGGCAATGGCCCGCTGCTGGCGGTCACGTTTGCCGGGGCATTGGCCGGCGCGCTGATCATCCAGCACTTCGACGCCAAGGTGCTGTCGCTGATCGTGCCGATCCTGCTGATCGGCGTTGCGCTCTATACCATGTTGTCGCCGCGCATGGACGATGGCGATCGGCACGATCGAGTTGGGCCGCGCGGCTTCCTGCCCGTGGCGGGCGGGATCGGCTTTTACGACGGATTCTTCGGGCCAGGCGCCGGGCAGTTCTACGCCGCCACGCTGGTGGGCCTGCGTGGCCTGGGCCTGACGCGGGCGACCGGGCTGACCAAGCCGCTCAACGTGACCAGCAACCTCGCCAGCCTGATCGTCTTTGCGCTGGGCGGCCACGTGCTGTGGCTGCTGGGCCTGTGCATGGGCGCTGGTGCGATGCTGGGCGCCTGGATTGGCAGCCATTTCGCCACCCGCTTCGGCGCAAGGCTGATCCGGCCGCTGCTGATCATCGTCAGCCTGGGCCTTACGGGGCGGCTGGTGTGGCAGTGGTTCGCGGGGTAATGGCGCGATTTCGGATCGGTCCTGCGTTGCAGCTTGCGTCGATCGGCGCAGGCTGTGCCGGGGATGGAACACGATTCACGAATTGAGCAATCTGCCGCGCCGGGGGGCTGTGGCATGATGTGGCCGGGGCGAGCATCGCCGCACGAAGCGCACCTTTACGCGCCCGATATCGGCGATCCGGTGTTCGTGGCTGAATGCCGGCAGCGTTTTGCCAGCGCCGATCCGTTTCCCCACCTGGTGATCGACGGCCTGTTTGACCTGCCTTTGCTGGCGCGGGTCCATGCCGAGTTCGACGCGCGCGACGATCCTGGCAGGTCGTTCGACAACGGGCGGGAACGTACGTGGCGATCGCTCGATCCCTGCCGGTTCGGCCCGGCGGCGGCTGCCTATTTCGATCGCATCCACCGACACGACATGGTGCAGTTTCTATCGGGTATCAGCGGTATAACCCCGCTGGTGGTGGATCATTCGCTGCTCAATGGTGGCATGCACGAATGCCCCGACGGCGGCCGCTTCGACATTCACCGCGATTTCAACCGCCACCGCCATACCATGCTCGACAATGCCCTGGTGGCGATCACGTATCTCAATCCTGATTGGCGAGAGGACTGGGGCGGCGAACTGGAGCTGTGGTGCCATCGCCGCCGCAGAGTGGTCCAGCGCATTGCGCCGCTGCTGGGCCGCACGGTGATTTTTGCCCATGGCCCGCACAGCTATCACGGCCACACCCGGCCCGTGAACACGGGCGGCAAGGCCAGTCGCCGCTCGCTGGCCACCTATTTCTACACCACTCGCCCCAGCGCCCGTGACAAGATCGGCTATCACAGCACGGTGTTTGCGTTCAACGACCGTGGCGATTTTGCGCCCGGCGACTTGATCGCGCCCGCCCGGGCGCAAAACCCCCGGCAACGGCTGAACAGCGCGTTGCGCCTGGCCACGCCCCCTGCCCTGTGGAACCTGGCACGGCACTGGCTGGGTGATCTCTAGGTCGTGAACCCATAAATGGCGCCGCCGAGGCGCCAAAATGGCGAACATATCGGGCCAAAGTGACCGCGGCGAAGGCTGGTGGCCTTTGCAAGGGCACTTTGGGCCGAGATGGAAGCCATTTTGGCGTCCCTTCGGGATTTGCCCCAAAGGCCCCCTCGCAGCGTCGAAAGCACTTGAAATATTGCCGATATTCCTGCGCGCTTTCTCCTCACGACGGGGCCTTTGGCCTCAAACCTCGGCGGCGCCATTTATGGATTCACGACCTAGGGCAGCAACAAGCTGGAATCGCCATAGCTGTAGAACCGATAGCCATGGGCAATCGCGTGGGCATAGGCAGCCTGCATCGTTTCCAGCCCCATCAGCGCCGAAACCAGCATGAACAGCGTGGATTTGGGGAGGTGGAAATTGGTCATCAGCCCGTCGATCACCTTGAAGGCATAGCCGGGCGTAATGAAGATTGCCGTGTCGCCTTCGAAGGGATGGATCACCCGCGCTTCGTCTGCCGCGCTTTCCAGCAAGCGCAGGCTGGTGGTGCCCACCGCAATGATGCGCCCACCGGCCGCCCGTGCGGCGTTGAGACGGGCGGCCGTCTCTGGCTCGATCCGGCCCCATTCGGCGTGCATCTGGTGGTCGGCGGTGTCATCGGCCTTGACCGGCAGGAACGTGCCGGCGCCCACGTGCAGGGTCAGCGTTTCGTGGGCGATGCCGGCCGTGGCCAGCGCCGCCATCAGTTCGGGCGTGAAGTGAAGCGCGGCCGTGGGCGCTGCCACGGCGCCATCCTTTTGCGCGAACATCGTTTGATAGTCGCTGCGATCCTGCGCATCGGTCTCGCGCTTGCCGGCGATATACGGCGGCAGCGGCATACGCCCAGCGCGCTCCAGCAAGACTTCGACCGGCTCCTCGCCGGGGAAAAACAACGTCCAACTGCCATCGTCATGGCGCGCTTCGGCCATGGCGGAAACGCCGGCGCCGAAATCGATCGTATCGCCCGTGCGCAGGCGCTTGCCGTTGCGGATGAAGGCCTGCCAGCGCCGCAGGTCGAGCCGCTTGTGCAGCGTCGCGCCGATCCGTGCCTCACCGCGGCGCCCTTCGAGCTGGGCGGGAATGACGCGCGTGTCGTTGAAAACCAGCACGTCACCCGCGCGCAACAGGCCGGGCAGATCGCGCACCACATGGTCGGTCAACGCCGCGCCGCCTGCCACCTGCAACAGCTTGGCCGCATCGCGTGGGCGAGCCGGACGCAGGGCGATATTTTCGGGCGGCAGTTCGAAGTCGAAAAGGTCAACACGCATGGGCTTGCGCGCTAGCCGGGGCGGCGGCGCAGGGCAAGCGTTGGGCGGCGAGAGGCTTCGACAAGCGCAGCCCGAACGGAACAGACGCCATCCCCATCCTGGTTAGAGAAGGGGAGACAAGGCTAGCCTGTCGAACGGCGCTCAGTTCGTGCGAGACTTGCTCAGCATATCGCCCGTGATCGCACCAGCCGGTGCTGCCGGCATCGGTGCCGGGCGCGGCTTGTTGTCGGCCAGGATCGAGGCCTGGACGATCTTGGTCGGGTTGCTGGGCGGCTCGCCCCGGACGATCGTGTCCACCGCATCCATGCCACTGATCACGCGGCCGAAGTTCGTGTATTTGTGGTCCAGCGCAAAGCGCGGATAGAACACGATGAAGAACTGGCTGTTGGCCGAATTGGGCTCGTTGGTGCGGGCCATCGAGACCGTGCCGCGCATATGCGGGGCATCGTTGAACTCGGCCTGAAGGTCGGGCAGCTTGGAACCGCCCTGCCCCGTGCCCGTGGGATCGCCGGTCTGCGCCATGAACCCATCGATCACGCGGTGGAAGATGATGCCGTTATAAAAGCCTTGGCGGGTCAGTGTCTTGATCCGCTCCACGTGGTGAGGCGCCCATTGCGGCATCAGGCGGATGAGCACGCGGCCGCCGTTGGACAAGTCCAGCACCAGGACGTTTTCAGGATCGTGGGCGGGATCGGTATCCACCGCATAGGTGATCTGGTGCTCGGGCACGACCTTGTCGATCTTGAACGGCTGGGCCGGCGCCTTCTGCCCCTGACTTTGCGCCATGGCCGGACCTGCCGCCACACCATAGGCGATCGCCGTGGCTGCCAGCGCAGCGCCCATCAAGGCCTTGGAAACGGAACGGGCGATCATCAAGCGTGCGATCCTTGTTGGGGATTTGAATTATACGAAATTTGAAACGCCGATTAGGCGCAGCGCGCTGACACTGCAATGAACGATTGGGCCATAAATGTCGCGCGCGGCTCAGTAGTCGCCCAAACGCCCGATTTTCTCCACCCGCGCCACCACTTCGTCACGCACGGTCGGCGTGACAAAGCCCGAGATATCGCCGCCGAACAACGCGATTTCCTTCACCAGCTTGGATGCGATGGGCTGCAGGCTGACATCGGCCATCAGGAAGACCGTCTCGATCTGGTCGTTGAGCTGCTGGTTCATGCCGGCCATCTGATATTCGTATTCGAAATCGGCCACGGCGCGCAGACCGCGCACGATCACGCTGGCACCCTGCGCCTCGGCAAACTTCATCAGCAGCGCGTTAAAACCCACCACCGTCACGTTCTCGATGCCCTGCTCGTCCACTTCGCGCCGAACCATGTCCATGCGCTCGTCCGGTGTGAACATCGGGTTCTTCGACATATTGGTGGTCACGCCCACGATCAGCTGGTCAACCAGCTTGGCGCCACGGCGAATGATATCGAGATGGCCCAGCGTGATCGGGTCGAACGTGCCCGGATAGATGCCCACGCGCGACGTCATCAGTGGTTCCTTTCAACGATGAAGCGCGCCAGTTCGCGCAGCAGGTCAGCCTCTGCCCCATGGCTGCCTAGATGCGCAATGGCCTGGTTGACCAGGATATGCGCCTGTTCGCGCGCGCGCTCGGCGCCGAGCAGCGAAACGAAGGTTTCCTTGCCGGCCACCGCATCCTTGCGCAGCGCCTTGCCGGCGGCGGCTTCATCGCCTTCGGCATCGAGCAAGTCGTCGGCGATCTGGAACGCCAGGCCGATATCGCGCGCATAGCCGCGGAGATGGGTGCGGCCTTCGGGCGGCAGGCGGCCGAGGATGGCGCCCATTTCCACCGCCGTTGCCAACAGGGCGCCCGTCTTGAGCTGTTGCAACCGCGTGACCGTGGGCAGGTCGAACGTCGTCGTCTCGGCAACGATGTCCATCATCTGGCCGCCGGCCATGCCCTGGCAGCCACTCGCCGTGGCCAGCGCCTGGACCAGCTCGATGCGGGTGAAGGGATCGCCCGACATCGCG
>Ga0070669_100001639_pt1 | contig 16214 bp, 12 predicted proteins | sample KBSS53metaG_FD_64680 | JGI IMG/M metagenome (GOLD analysis project Ga0070669, IMG submission 64680) | Switchgrass rhizosphere microbial communities from Kellogg Biological Station, Michigan, USA - KBS S5-3 metaG | ecosystem: Host-associated > Plants > Roots > Rhizosphere > Soil ... | reverse complement strand
GGAAGGGGGAAGAGGCGAAGGGAAAAAGGGGAAGAGGGGAAGAGGGTTTTCCCTTTTTCCCTATTCCCCTTTTCCCCGCTTCGCCCGGGCACACTTCTACCCTTAACGCTGGACGCACAAATTAGACGAGATTTTTGAAGCTAATGGCCGGCAGCAGCTGCTGCAACACGGGCGCGCGCGGGACGCTTGTCGTGTTTTGCACACGCTTTGGCAATCGCCTCGTCGACGCGTGGTTCGATATTGCACTCAGGCTGGCGGCAAACGGCGGCCAGTTCAGAAACAACCAGGTAACGTGAACGTTCTAGCATGCGTTGTTCACGAAACGAGAGAGGTTTGAGATGACTGAGATAAGTTAAGTGTTTCAGCACATCGGCGGCCTCAAAAATATCGCCGGTGCGCATCTTTTCAGAAAACTCCTTGAAACGATCCTTCCAGTCGTTAGCGGGGGAAATAAAATCATCTGCTAGTGCTTTGAAAAGCATGTCGCACTGTCCCGATGAGATTGGGGATCTGAGGCCAACTTCTGTTGCATTTGAGACGGGAACCAGAACCAGAGAGTTATTAGCAGCCAGACGAAGCGTGTAGAAGGGAAGTTGAGTAGCTCCTATTTGCTTCTGTTCAATCTGCTCGATGGTCCCGATTCCATGATTGGGGTATACGACTTTCTGGCCGACTTTGAAGCCCACCATGCACCTCCATCGATGTGAAAAATCAGACTGCGCCGCACGCGCGGGTCTTTAGGGGAAAATCCGAGCGACGCAGGTTCGCGCCGGGCCCTATTTGGAATGTGATTGGAGTCTAACAAGCGCCCTTGCGGAGCGTCAAGGTTTTGCCGTCAGCTGGTAGTTGCTCACATTTTGGCATGGCTTCAATTCGATTTCGTTCTTAGCCAACTCGGCGGCGAGGCGAATCTTTGTGCGATTCGTTGCGGCGTCCGGCAGTCGCAGGTTGCTTCCCGGTTTGTCTCGGTCCAGTCGAGGTTGCGCGATTACCCAGTAACGACCTGGCGGCAAGTTGTCGGCACTGAACGTTTGATCCGGAGCAACATCAAAAGCAAAGTAGCGCAACACGTCGTCGGCCTTTTCACGTTCGGCCGGGACGAAAATCACATTAAGGTTCGCTGGCACTTTTCTATCTTCCGGGACTAGTAATCGTCCGCGAACCGATCCCGCTCCTTCAGCCAACGTGACTGTTAATCCGGTCAAACGATCGCCTGAATTCACGGTAACCCAATTCTTTGCTACGTCGATCTTCTGATTAGACAAAGCGGACTTTGCTGAGGCCGCTCCTACCGTCGTGTGGGTGATTGATTGCAGATACCAATACCGAGCAAAAAATCGAGGGATAACCGCATACTGTCCGCTGACAAGATTTCTGAATATGATCGTCCCATCTTTATCTGGAGCGGCAAACGCTGCGGTGCGCCGAAACGGAAGCGGCACTGCGTCAACACTCTTACTATTTTGTTGTGCGGTCAACATTATCTCCGCGAGTTCCGGTCGTCGCTTAGCTGCGCATTCAGCTGCTGTCGAAGGTTGCAACGCTATGACGCCGGTGATCGATCCGAGTGGTTTAGTCACAAGCTCGATCCCCGAGACATCACCACCTTTCACGGTAATTCTGCGTCCATCTGAAAAAGAGATTTCTGCTGGTCCACCCGGAACATTGGTGCTCTGTTGTGCAACGACATCGTAAACACCGTCTGGCACCCCATAGAACGCAAATCCGCGATCTCCGGGACGCTGGTATGTGCTGCTTGACGTCATCCAACCACCGTTCGCAGGCAGCAGTGACACTGTCGATGTGGCGTTACCGAGGTTTTTCACACTGCCACTTACTACGTGGCCAGGCTCGGCGCGGTAGCGAACGTCAATCGTGTTTTCCTGGCCAGACGCCACTGTCACCTCCATGGCGTCGTCTCTGGATGAGGATGGAGCAAAGGTTGGTCCATCCAAATCATATGGCATCGTGTTTCCGCCCCCACCGAATCCAGGGCCGCCCACCTCCACGATGTACGTGCCGGGTAGCAAGCCATACATTCTATAAACACCTCGATCGTCCGTCGTTGCATTGCCAAATGCTTGTAGTAGGCCTTTCGAGTCGATGCCGTTTGCATCGCGGACCATCAACGCTCGAACTCGAATTGAAACTACGGGTTCGTTCAGGGCATTTGTTACTGTGCCTGTAATGACGCCGCCGCGAATCAGTTCCAATCTGACCGAGTCGCCGGGCCGGTAAATAGGCGCCGGACTGTCGCGATCTCTAGGGGGCAGTACATACACGGGGGCAGTGACGAACACCGAATAGAGACCTGGTTCGAGATTCTTTGCCTCAAAGTTACCGTCGCTGTTCGTCACGAGTTGTCGAGCGGCGCCGCCAATCACATTCATGCGTCTGACGATAACGTTGGCGCCCACAAGAGGCTGACCTCTGTCGCCGAGGACAGTTCCAGTTATATCCCCTCTCGACGATTCGGTGGTTTTTTCAGCGGACGTCGATTGCTGTGCATTCGCGATTACGCTGATCATCAACAGCGTCAGACACAGAACTATTTGTCTTAGAGACGTTGGTAGCATCTCGTCACGGCTTTTTTGGATTGGAGGCATCAAGTATGAGCGTAACCTCGGTGGTTGCGCCGGCATTGAGGCTAACCTGCTGTTTCACTGATCGTTGATTTGTCCTATCAGGAGTTATTACTGTGGCAATTACCTCGTAGGTTCCTGCCTCGACACCTTCGATAATGAAGTTTCCTCGGCCGTCCACCTGACCCACATTAGTTGGCATGGCGGTTGGTGGGTCACCGATTCGCATAAGTCGCACTGCGAACCGCGAACCGGGTGGTAACGTTCCGTTTTCAACTTTTATTGAGCCGCGGAGAATAGCATCGCCATAGGTCACGACGACTCGCACTCTTGTTACTTGCTCGCCATCCTTTATCTCAAAGCGATTTCCATTTTGCGGCACATCGTCACGTTCGACGCGTGTAATTGTGAAGTTCTTGAATTGGCTAAAACTACCGCGGGGGCCGGTAATTAAGAATCCGAGCATTCCGCCCGGCAAGCCACCCATGTGGAACGCTCCATCAGCGGAAAGTACCGCAGTGCTCGATCGCCCACCGGCTCCACTTGGCGGCGTCACATACCCGCGCATCTCGACTTGTTGGAGTTTTGAGATTGCTTGCGGGCTTTCGTTTTCAATCACTATCACTCCTGAAACAGTTGCTCCACTCGTTACTCGCAGGACCACGCCTGAGACATTTCCGTCGATGACTTCAACGGGAGTGGATTCAAGGGCTCGTTCATTGCCCCGTTCCGGCATCAGTGAAAACGTGTACTTGCCAGGTGCGACATTATCGAATGTGAATTCACCCAGGGTGTTGGCTACGCCAAAATTTGAATACGTCTGAAAGCGTTCGACCATTTTTTCCAGCGCCAGGCGTAGACCAGCGACAGGTTGACCTTTTTCCCCATCAACGACACGTCCACTGATGGAGTAAGTCTCGACGGGTTTTTCAAGCGCGATGTCTACGCCAGTAGCTTCGCTCCCTGGCGTCACCTCAATGATTGTGGCCTTCGCTGGATCGCTGGTGTCTGGATGAAAGACACGATTGTAGGTGGCTCTGCCCGGCGCCTGTGTGGGATTGAAACTATCGTCGCCACGTCCAACAGCGATCTTGTATCGGCCAGGCATCAACCCGAACGCGCGATAAATTCCGCGATCGTCAGTCATGCCACCAGCCATTGGAAAAATTTGCGGCTGTTGATTCGGCCCTTTTGAATTCCATGAGTCAGCCCGGTAGATATACACCTGTTGTTGAACTACTGGCCGTGCATCCGCATCAGTCACTCGTCCAGTGATCACGCCGCCCCGCACGAGCGGGAAATCAATCCCTTCAACATTTTCACCTTCGTTGACCAGGATCGTCTTAAGTGGGGGCAAGCTCTGAAGGTCTGGGATAACGAAGGACGGCGCCGCAGGCATGACTTCGTAAGTTCCCGCAGCAACATTGGTGATGCGGTATCGACCATCTTGGTCAGTTAATCCGCGCGCAGCAATATCGTTTGACGGGGCGCCTTCCTGTCGTCGCAGACCGACCGTGATCCCGGCCGCAGGTTTGCCTTTGATCGTAACTGTGCCGGACACGGTTGCGAGCGGACGTTTTGGAGTCGCTGTTTGCGCAAATAGGAGCGGCGTACCTAACAGGCAAACAGCACCGGCAACGAACACTCTGAATCGAGTAGCGAGGTCCATGTGGGTGTACCTCCTGACGTCACATTGGCGCAGGATAATATCTCAACGCCTTAGCTTTGTCTTGGTTGCGTTTTTCACGAACCAGATTGCTTGGAGGACATAATGCAATCGTGGTAAGGTACGCAGCACACCTGCTTGTTGTAGTTTACTGGTCCCCCGCTAACTACATTTAAAATAATCGCAGCCGAAAGCTAAGGTAAGAGGCGTCTTATGTTTCCGACACTACTTCTTTCCGCGGTTCTCATTCTCTCCGTTTCTTTGCGGACTTCAGGCCAAACAACTGACCGGCAGATGGAGCCCCCTTTGGTCGCACACAACGGTGAGACATCCACAATTAGCAAGACAGGCGAGAGCCGGCCCCAGGTTTCCGCTCACTCGCCAGCAGAGGCGAAACGCTTATATAAAGAGGGAGCGAAATACGGTAACGGTGGATTGCCCAAACAGGCCGCAGAGATATTCCAACGTATAATCCAACTCGATCCTGACTACGCAGACGCCTACTATGGATTGGGACATGCGTATTTCGATCTCGGACTGTGGGACAAAGCGGCCGATGCGCTCCACACGCTGCTGAAGTTTATTCCCAATGATGACCAGGGCCGAAAGTTGTTGTCACGTGTTGAGGCGATGCGGCAGCGCGAGCGTGACTCTCAACCACCACAGAAGAACGCCCTCCCCAAGCCTGTCACAAAGCAACCGGTCGGTACGAATGTAATGCCGAACATCGCAACGCCAAAAATCGCGCATGAGCGTTCATCTTCCGCGCAACCGCAAGACTCTCTCGATAAGCCCGTAACGCACCAAACGGTTGCGGCAAACGTTGCACCGGCGGATATCGCAGCCGCACCCGGTTCGGAAGCAGCCTCCGAGAAGCCGGCGTTGGATAAAAGTTTGACGACCATCTATCGCGTTGGCGTGGGTGATGTATTGGATGTGAGATTGACTGACGCAACGACAAATGTGTCCACACTTTTTACGGTTACGCCATCCGGGCTACTCCAGCACCCTAATCTGCCGGATCCTGTGCCAGTTGCCGGTCTCACTGTTGAGGACATTACGGCTGCATTGCAAGCAGATCTAAAACGGCGCGCACTGAACGAAACTAAAGTGTGGGTTGGCGTACGTGACTACAGTAGTCACGCCGTTCTGGTAAGCGGATTAGTCAAAGAGCCGGGCACAAAGATTTTGCGTCGAGAGGCTATCCCTCTTTATGTGGTGATTGCCGACGCCCAACCTTTGCCCGAGGCGGCAAAACTGAGCCTCATACGGAATCGGACAAACGAAGTCCTCTCCATAGATCTCACAGAAATAAAAGAGATGGATCGGCTTGTATTGCCTGGAGACGTCATTACGGTCCAGCCGAATGTAATCCAGTTTTTCTACGTTAGCGGTGAAGTGAAGTCACCCGGCGAGAAGACGTTTCGTCGAGGCCTAACATTAACGCAAGCCCTGATGGTTGCCGGAGGCGTAACGCCAAAATCCAAAGAAGCACGGATCGCGCGAGAAGATGGTAATGGTTTTTTGGTTATGACTCGATACAAACTCAAAGATATCGAAACAGGGAAGGGCCGAGATCCGCAGATCCAGCCCGGCGACAGGATCACGATTGTTGATTAGTTGCTGAATTTAGATTACGAACGGAACATGGCAGTCGCAGTGAGAGCAAAATCTGCAGGAGACGCTGACTCACGACAGTTGTGGCGTGCGATTGAGACTGGGGATCTGAATGAGCTGAGGAAGATCCTTGGTCGTGGAGTGTCGATTAATTCTACTGACGAGAATGGTGTTACTCCCCTCTTACACGCTGCATGCTACGACCGGATCGAAGTGATAAGAACCCTTATCGAATGCAGCGCAGACGTGAACGCAGTTAGAATCGATGGTTTCACGCCTCTGCTCCTCGCTGTTTTTTACGGTAATCGGGATATTATTCAGCTACTAGTCGAAAGTGGTGCTGATGTCACAGCTACTACCCGGTTCAGCACATCAGCACAAATGTGGGCAACGGCGCGTGGGTTCTACAATATTGCTGACTACCTTCAACAGCATGTTCGCGAGTCGCAAATCGCTTCCGCTTATCCGGCCGTAGATGAGAGTTGTCCATCGAACGAGACTAGTGTGCAGGACACTATTACAGTGCCCGCCGATGTCGATACTTCGTACTTTAGCGTTCAACCAGAACCACAACCTAGTCCGAACGCGGTAAGAACCATGGACGCCGAGGCCGACGAACCCTCTACAAAACCTTTTGCTGTAAAGACATTAAAAGATCCGCCAGAAATCGGGGACTTGGTTCAGGAGAATCGAAGCAGCTTCAATCCGCGCATGGCGTTCCTGTCGCGCATGATCTCGCTGAAGCCCGGAGCTGTTGTAATAGTCGCAACAATTCTGGTCGCGACGATTTGTTCAACGATAGTTCTCAAATTGCAACGTGTGGCCCCTCGACCAGCGATCGGACCAGGCGTGACGAATAGTACTCCGGGTTCAAAAGCTGTGATTTCCGTTGAGAGGACTACAACAGCAGAGGAATCGAGCAGTCAACAAGTTGCGTCCACGCCGCCAGCGGGCGTTGCGGAAGTCATCCCAGAATCGCACACGGCATCACCGGCGGCTGGAGCCTCACCACGAACCAAACCAGTAGCAACTCTTTTGCAGCCTACCCAGGAGCAGAAGTTGACAAGACTCGAAAGACTACGCCGAGGCGAAAGACGCGCCGATTCCGTTGCCGTCATTTCGGGCAGTGAAGAGACTGCAGATGCTGATCAAGGAGCACGAGCATCCGGCACGGCTGTATCCAACTCGGGTAGTAACAGTGTCAGAAAGGACTCTGCCTCAGCGAAGATGCCCTCACCTGCAACGACAAATTCACATTTGATTAACCCTCCTTCCGGCAGTTCAGTTAACAAACCAAAGACCATCCAATGGCCTTAGTTGGATGGAGAAGTACAAACACCAAGGCTCCAAGTTCTAGTCTGCGTACCAAACCGCAACGTGTTCGTTTCATGACAATCATGCCTAACGCAATCAGCCTGAAACGTGACAGAGCAGTGATTTGCTGTCGCCCTTTCAGGGCTCACACAACTTAAGCTACAGAAACTAGGAGTTGCGCGTTGGCGCGCTCGCCGCTTTGTTCGCACCTTTTGTGCTTTACTTGGTTACGCGTAAACCGCGCGGTCTAATTCGGTGGATCTTCTTGGATGTGGACGGACCTTTGGTTGTCAGGCTTTGAGTCGTACTGCTAGGATCAACTTCCCATGGCGCACTTGAAAATCACCGACGCAAGCGGCCGAGAGTGGCGGTTCACTTTCACGCCCGACTCCGTTTGCACGATTGGGCGTGCTCCAGATAACACCGTCGTGCTCGATGACCCCCGCGCCTCACGCTATCACGCACACGTAACAACCGTGGACGACGGATCGTTCACGATCATCGACGGTGCGGTGATCGGCGGCCAATTACGCCGTAGCGCCAACAAGGTTTTTATCAATGGGGCGAGTGAGTACGAACACAAGTTAGTAAATGGTGATCGAATAACGATCGGCGCGAGCACGCTCAAGTTCGAACAACCCGTAGAAGAGCGTACGAGTGACGTTAAGTATGATGACCGACCACTCGGACACACGCAGTTATTGATATCGGCAAACGATGTCATGAATACCGTGCTGCGTTCGAAAGCGGAAGAGCTTGCTCCTACCACACCTTCTCCGCTGCCGGCGCCACAGCGTGACAAGATGTTGGACACGTTGCAGCGAAAGGCGAACATCCTCACCGCGCTTTACGAGATGAGCAAAACGCTCGGTTCGGTCTTCGATCTCGACGCAATCTTCGACAAAGCTACCGATGTCATATTCAGAGCGACACCGGCGGATCGCGTTGTGGCTCTCATCGCTGAAGCGGGCTCAGATACTGACGATCCTAAGCTGACTCCAATCGCCATGCGTGCGCGCGACAACCGGCTTGACGCTCATGCGCGACGACTTTCAATCGGTCGCACAATAACGCGGAAGGTTATGAAAGAGCGCGTCGCACTTCTCTCTCAGGACGCTGCATCCGACGAACAGTTTGCAGGGGTCGATTCCATTGTTTCGCAGGGTGTTCGCTCAACAATCTGCGCCCCGCTGGTTGCTGAAACGCGAGTTCACGGCGCGCTTTACGCTGACCGGTTGGATCCGTTCAGTGCATTTAAGCCTGACGATCTTGAGTTGATTAGTGCAGTAGCTGCACAAACGGCTATCGCTGTGGAAAACGCGCGTGCGCACGAGCGGTTGGCTCGCGAAGAAGTGGCGCGCGCAAACTACAGCCGGTTCCTTCCCGAGTATGTGGTGAAGCAGATGCTCGAGAATCCGGAGTCGTTCAAACTTGGCGGCGTGAGCCAAACAATTACGATTCTTTTCGCGGACATACGCGGCTTCACTCGAATCTCCGAACACGCGCCCCCAGAACGCATTGTCAGCCTGTTGAATCGTTACTTCTCTGCGATGACTGACATCATTTTCGCCCATGGCGGAACACTCGATAAATATCTCGGCGATGGATTGATGGCGCTGTTTGGCGCGCCGACTACGACGCCGGATGATGCAAATAACGCTTTGAATGCAGCCGTTGCTATGCAACGACGTGTGCTCGGTATCAACATCGAATTGCAGGCCGAAGGCCTGCCGGAGATCGGCGTCGGAATGGGATTACATACCGGCGAGGTAATAGTTGGTTACATAGGGTCGGAACGAAGATCGGAATACACAGCGATTGGCGACGCAGTTAACACTTGCGCGCGATTGGAGTCGAACGCCAGAGGCGGCGAGATTCTAATGAGCGACGCAGCGGCGAAGGCTGCGCGTAGTCGATATAAATTGCAACCACGCGATCCAATCACCGTAAAAAATCGCGAACAACCCGTTGTGCTTTGGGAAGTGGATTGGCAAAAGGCCAGCGGAGCATTTTGATAGTTGTAGAGGTCTGATAGGTCCTATGAGTCCTCCAGGGTTTATAGGTCCTATTTCTTTCTTTGCATGTCATTTAGAAGCAGAACAGGTTCATTCCTCGGTCTCAACGCGCTTAAGAACTTGGTGTCGGATTCCATGGCCATCGACATGGGTTCGGCAAGCACGATCATCGCTGTGCGCGGGCGAGGCATTGTGGTTGACCAACCGTCTGTTGTCGCTGTCAACAAGATTACCGGTGAAGTAATCGCCGTGGGCGACGAAGCCAGCAAGATGCAGGGTCGGGAGGCGCGCGATGTTTCAGTGATTGGGCCGCTCATTGATGGAGTAGTCGCAGATTTCGAACTCACGAAAGAAATGCTGGACCACTTTGTACAGGAAGCCAGAAGCGGCATTTCACTCGTTAGCAGGCGTGCGATCATGAGTGTGCTATCAGAAATGACACAGGTCGAGCAGCGCGCACTGTTGAGTGCGGCGGAAAAGGCACGTATCAGTCGGGTATTCATGATCGAAGAAGGCCAGGCAGCAGCAATTGGAGCAGGGGTTCCGATCGATGATGAGCACGCCGCAGCTGTGGTTGATATTGGTGGTGGAACGATGAATGTCGCGGTCATCGTCAGCGGTTCGATTGTCGCCTCCCGTGGGGAGCGTCTGGGAAGTTCCGACATTGATACGGCGATTATGGACCGTTTGCGCCGTCACCATGGTCTAACTATCGGTATTCCGTCCGCGGAAAGGATTAAGTTGGAATTGAGTTCGGCGATTTCGCCGGAAGATCCTGGTCGAAAACTCGAAGTGCGCGGCCGAGATGTGACAAGTGGAAGTCCCGGCGCAGTCGATATCACAGCCGGCGAGATCTACAGTGTCACCGCTCCCATCACTCGTCGGATCGCTGAAGAGGTTCGAGCGATGCTTACCGAGCTCGCCCCCGAAGTGGCTGGTGATGTTTTCGATCGAGGAGTGATTCTGACTGGCGGCGGTGCGCTGCTCGATGGACTGCCGCAGTATCTGCAAAAGGAACTTAACCTCTCCGTGGGGGTTGCAGATGAGCCGCGCTACGCTATCGTTCGCGGCTTGTCTCAATTATTCGAAGAGCCTCTGTTGTTACGTCGAGTTGCGCGCACTGAACCGCATCCCTTGATCGATCAGGACGCAGCAGCTTTCGAAGCTTAGCTTTACCCCAATGAACATCCTCGCCTTTTCCAGACGCACAATCACCGTCGCGCGCATCCACGGTATACCCATACGAATAGATTTCCGCTGGTTCATTGTTTTCTTTCTCAGTGTCTGGTTGATTGCGGTGAATCTTTCGCATGGCGGCATTTGGGTGATGCAAGGTCAATTACTGCCTGTTGGCGTGCCTGCTGCCTGGGTGCTGGGGATTGTGACCACTCTCGGGCTGTTTTTATCAGTCCTCGGTCATGAACTTTCACACGCATTGATGGCCCGCGCCGAAGGCATTGAGATCGATGAGATCGTGCTGCATCCCTTCGGAGGACTGGCGCGGCTGCGTAATGAGCCGAACAGCCCTGGTGCGGAGTTCAGAATTGCCGTTGCCGGACCGGCGGCGAGTTTCGTGTTTGCTGTCGTGGGGTTTCTGTTGATGTACCTGGCCCGCGTTGTCGACTACCGCATTATTGCGGGGATACTCGGGCTGATCAGTCTCGGGAATTTATTGCTTGCTGTCTTCAATCTTTTCCCGGGCTATCCATTGGACGGCGGAAGAGTTCTGCGTGCGCTACTTTGGCGTAGAACCGGCGACATCAAGGAAGCGACGCGAATGGCCGGTATCTGCGGAATGTTGATCGCGGCGATTCTGATCATCTTCGGCATCTACATGGCAATTGCTCCGAACTTTCGCTCCTATTTCATGGGATTGTGGTCGGTGTTGGTGGGTTTGTTCCTGTTCGATGCTGCTTACAGTGTAGTCAAACACTCACGACAACGAATGCGTCATGTTGTTAGCGAAGCGATGTCGGCCCCTTTCTCGATTGAGCCTGACACGCTGATCAGTCAATTGATCGATTCGATTCTGCCTCTTCATCGACAAACAGCGTTTCCAGTTGCATTGCAGCAGCGTTTGCACGGCATGCTCTCACTTGAGGATCTGAAGTCATTGCCACGCGAGAAGTGGCATCAAACTCGAGCGCGCGATGTGATGCGTCCAATCGCCTCACGGTTTTTCGTTGCACCAAACGCGACGCTCGATTCTGCGAGAGACCTGATGAGTAAGAATGGAATTGGATCGGTAGCGGTTGTTGGTAAGAATGGCGAACTAGTGGGCTTCTTACAGAACGGGACCTTCAAACGGAAGAAAGTGCGACGAACCAAGACGAGTTCATGAACCTTTCTGAAACAAAAACAGAGCGCAAAGTTACGATGACGAATCACCGTTTCTTTCATCCCTCATCCCTCATCCTTCATCCCTCATCCTTATCTTCATACTTCTCACAACAAGCAGCCGAGTTATTGCCACTCCTCCTTTTTTCCGCGATAATCCGAGCGGAGCTATCATTCCAGACCTGAAGGACTTTCTGTATGTTGGCAGTGTTGGGGGCGCTCTTTGCCAACGGATTGATTACCATTCTGAAGTTGGTGGCGGCCTTTGTTACTGGCTCCTCCGGCATGATGGCTGAGGCTTTCCATTCGGTTGCAGATACCACCAACCAGGTTTTTCTGCTACTGGGACTGCGGTTCTACAAAAGGCCGGCTTCACGGAAGCATCCTTTTGGTCACGGAAAAGAACGATTTTTCTGGTCTTTCATAGCGGCGATATTCATTTTCGGCGTCGGCGCGACATATGCGATCTACGAGGGCATCAACAAGCTAGCGCATCCGCACCCGCCGACAAATTTGAAGTGGGCTTACATTATCCTGGCAATCTCCTTTGTCTTAGAGGCTGGCTCGATTGGATTAGCGCTCTACCAGGAAATTAACGAAGCTCATCACGAAGGACTGAGCTTTTGGCAGTACCTGGCGTTATCGAAAGACCCGACAGCAAAAACAGTGCTCTTTGAAGACTCCGCGGCTTTGTTAGGAATTCTGATTGCCGCCACTGGAATAGTCTTAACTGACTATCAGGTGGGCGGCGCCGCAGGAGCTTACTGGGACGGCGTCGCGTCGATAGTCATCGGTGGAGTACTTGCCATCGTTGCTTTTGTGTTGGCAAGAACGTCGCGCGCCCTGCTGCTTGGCGAAGCGGCGAACATCAAGTCTGTACGCGCGATTAAAAAGGCGATTCTAAGTCATCCGAACGTAGAGAAGGTTGTCGAGTTGCTGACAATGCATCTTGCGCCGAAAGAGATTTTGATTAACGCGCATGTGAAGATGCGAGATGATTTACGCACGGATCAGATTGTCGGAACGATTGAAGAGGTTGAAGAGTTGATCAAACGCGCCGAACCAAAGGTCCAAAAAATCTTTCTGGAAGCCTCGCGTGACAAACGCGAGTCTGACCGCGAGCCGACCGCGGAACATGTCGGATAAGCTCGGGAGATCTAGCTTGCGCTTTGGAGAAAACAAATTGGAGTCACTGAATCGCAAGTCGGAAATCCACAAACATACGAATACTAGATGTTACTGCTACTGCCATACACGGAGTATTTGAGACGGGCCATTGAGCCGCGCAATCTCGCGGACATTGTCCTTGTCTTTTTGCTCGTGTATGCGGTGTTGAAACTCCTCCGCGGCACTCGTGCCGCGCCTATGACCGCCGGTATCGCCGCCATCGTTTTCCTCTATTGGCTCTCAATAAAACAGGATCTCGCCACCCTTGAATTTGTCTTGCGCAATGGTCTGCTTTACATCGGCATTGCGATCATTGTCTTGTTCCAATCTGAAATACGGCAGGGCCTGATTTCGTTCGGCAACAGGTTCCGAATGCCGTTTACGCGCGCACATCGGGGCCAATTCGGCGAGGGTGTTTACGATGAAGTGGTACTGGCGGCGTCGACGTTAGCCTCAACAAAGACAGGCGCTCTGATCGTCATCGAAAGAAACGTTGGACTGAAGAACGTTACTGATGGTGGCGTGCAACTGGACGCGGAACTCAGTTACGACCTCCTGGTCAGCATCTTCAATCCCGCAACACCTCTCCACGATGGGGCTGTTGTAATTCGACGACATCGAATTGCTGCGGCGTCGTGCTTCCTGCCTCTGACCTTGAATCCCAGGCTTTCGAAAGAACTTGGCACGCGTCATCGCGCGGCCATCGGCGTAACCGAAGACACTGACGCTGTTGCCGTAGTTGTTTCGGAAGAGACAGGTCTGATTTCTTTTGTTCAGGCTGGAGAGATCAAGCGAGGCGTCGACGCGACCAAGTTACGCGCGTTAATCTTCGAGGCTTTGGGTGTTGGGCGGCGAAAAGAGAAAGAAGGTCCAAAAGTTACCGAAGCAGAGACGGACGCTGAGGAGGACATCGCGCCGGTTTACGAGAGATAAGCTATGCCGTTTCAAGACATCGACGAAGTTGGTCAAGAGACACCACGCACACCGAGCAATCTGAACCGGCTCGCGCGGCGTCTGTTTGTCGAGGATTGGAATCTGAAATTGCTGTCACTGGCTATCACACTCGTGCTCTGGTTTGTCGTGACTGGTCAAAACACTCCGGTGAATGTCCACGCAACCGTGCAGTTGAAATACCTCAAGCCCGAAGCACTGGAGATTAGCAACGATCCACCAAAGAGCGTCGACGTTTTGCTTACCGGCAGCAAATACAAACTCGATGAATTGAATAGATCCTCGCTCATTGCGACTGTCGACATCAGTGACCAGAGAGCGGGTGAGCGCGTTTTTAGATTGGTCGAACGATCACGGCTCGACTTGCCTCAGGGTGTTTCGGTCGATGCGTTTCAACCAAGCGGGATATCGATCCGACTCGAACCAGTGATCGATCGACAATTGGAGATCGACCCTAAAATTGAGGGCACGCCCGCAAATGGTTACGAGATTTACGCGGTTCGTTTGAGTAAGAACACAGTGAACGTCCACGGTCCCAGTAGTAACGTGAACGCCCTACCTAAAGCCCCAACCGAAACTATCTCCGTCGCCGGCCGGAAGGAAACATTCAAGGTTGACCATGCTGCTGTTGACATCTCGGATCCAAAAGTCGATGTGCTTGACCCGTCAGTGACCGTCGACATCGAGATCGGTGAACGGCGCGTCGAAAAGCAATTTGCAGATGTCGAAGCGACACATCAGTCGGGAGATGGGCTTGAACCAAATCGAGCGACTATTGTCGTGTATGGTCCACCGAACGTTTTGGCGGAGTTGAAGCCCACCGATTTGAGATTGATCGTGCCGGTCGACGGCGACGGTTCAAAGGCCAAACTTGAAGGTCCGGTGGCGACTCAAAACAAACTTAGTTTGCGATCAGTAAGGCCTTCCAGATTCAAATCCACCAAGTGAACAATAGTTGATGAAAGCTCTCTTTGGTACTGATGGTATTCGAGGCGAAGCAGGCAAGTTTCCGCTCGATCGTGAGACGGTCCGGAGGATCGGCTTCTCCCTTGCCAATTATCTGAATCAATCAGAAAAGACCTCGGTCATTGTTGTTGGCAGAGACACGCGCGAGTCGGGCAGCTGGCTCGAAGAGGCGTTGATCGAAGGTGCGAAAAATGCGAGCGCGGAATGTCATGCGGCAGGAGTGATCACTACCCCTGGTGTCGCCTATTTAACGGGCGAACTGAAAGCTGACGCCGGAGTTGTGATCAGCGCGTCTCACAATCCTTATCACGACAACGGAATTAAGATCTTCTCAGCGTCGGGGCAAAAAATTGCTGACGAAGTTGAGCGGTTGATCGAAGCCGATATTTTTGCCGGTGGCGATCTGTCAACTACGCACCTTCCAGGCGCCGCGGCTGACGAATCCGATCGACTCCAATCGCGCTATCTAGATTTTCTCTCCAATCGTATCGGCCAGGGTTTATCTCTTAGTGGACTGAAGATCGTTATCGATTGTGCCAATGGAGCTAGTTATCGCCTCGCGCCTGCGCTGTTTGAACGTTTGGGTGCGAATGTCGTTGCTATCAACGCTAAACCCGACGGTCGCAATATCAATCTCCATAGCGGTTCACTTCACATCGAAGGACTCCAGCAGAGAGTGGTGAGTGAGAAAGCGGATCTCGGGGTCGCATTCGATGGCGACGCTGATCGATCTCTTTTTGTCGATCACGAAGGAAGTTTTGTCGACGGTGATGCAACGTTGTGGGTTCTGGCTGGTTACCTGCTGGCGAAGAACCAATTGAAAGACAATACAGTCGTCGCAACGGTAATGAGTAACATTGGTTTGGAGATCGCGCTGCGCGGCAAAGGAATAAAGCTTGAACGTACCGATGTCGGTGACAAATACGTCCTTGAAACACTTCTGCGTCTTGAAGCTAGTTTGGGAGGGGAGCAATCCGGTCATGTGATTTTGCCGGCGTTAAGTTTGGCCGGCGACGGCATGATTACGACATTGTCACTCCTGCGGGCTCTACAGGAATCAAAAAGCTCGCTCGCCGTGATGACTAGAGGGTTCCAGCGTTATCCTCAGACACTCATCAATGTGCGCGTAAAACAGAAGCCTTCATTCTCAGATTTAGCAGCGGTCAATGAGGCAACAAACTGGGTGGAACAGCGTTTGGGACGAAACGGTCGGCTGCTCCTGCGGTACTCCGGTACTGAACCCCTCGCGAGAGTGATGATTGAAGGGCAGAACCAGGCTGATATTGAAGCGTACGCGCAGAAGATTGCCGACGCGGTCCAGCAGGAAATCGGGGTGTAAAGACTGCCGCGCCGGAAATTTCTACACGCGGATCCGAGAAAAATCTACACAGGATTTTGCTTACGCATGCATGCAAGAACCAGTGCTTGATCGCTTTCACACAACAAACATTGGGTTCGGTTCTGGTCGCCAAAAACCTGCTTGCACGGCACAGGCGTTGCGATGTATATTGTGGGGCAAGAGAGACGGTTGGTGGATCCTCCGTCTCAAGTGGTTGCTGGGGTGAGGACAGTAACCACGAATATGGATGGGCGCGACGC
>Ga0070669_100001637_pt1 | contig 16220 bp, 10 predicted proteins | sample KBSS53metaG_FD_64680 | JGI IMG/M metagenome (GOLD analysis project Ga0070669, IMG submission 64680) | Switchgrass rhizosphere microbial communities from Kellogg Biological Station, Michigan, USA - KBS S5-3 metaG | ecosystem: Host-associated > Plants > Roots > Rhizosphere > Soil ... | reverse complement strand
ATCCGTCGTCGCCGTATGCGTGAAATCCGCCTCGAGCGACGGATCTTCGTGGAACAGCAGCGTCACCGTCTCATTGGCCCCAAAGCCCGAGCCGGTGATGATCACCGGCGTCCCTGGCGCGTAGTCGTCCTTGTCCGTGGTCACCACCGCGCCGCCGGTGTTCGCCCCCGACTGCGTGATCAGCACGACCTGTCCGCCGATGTTCGTGCCGGTCTTCCCCACGGCGTCCATCGAGAGTCCGGCTCCGCCGCTCGGCGCCTGGAATCCGAACGACGCCATGTTCCCGTAGGCGAGCGTCGATCCGTTCGCGCTCAGCACCGCGTTGCCGGCCGAGGTCAGCGAGGTCACCGCGCTGTACGATGCGAGCTTCGGATCGGCGATGATCTGGAAGCCCACGATCGGCTGCACCCACGAGTACCGCTGCGTCACCACCTCCGAGTTGTCCTGCAGGACGACGAGACCCGGCGCGTTCACCGTGCCGAAGCTGCCACTCGCCCACGCCGCGAGATTCCGGATCAGCTGATCCTTCAGTGGTCGCGTGTCCGCGAGCACGCCCTGATCGGGAGTGCCCGACCAGAATGCGCGACGCCCGATCAACGCCGTCTTCAGTCGGTCCACGACGGCCTGCTCGCGCAGCCGCGCGTACGGGGCCGCCGAATCCGTCTGGGCCAGTGAGGGGACGAAGAAGACGGCGTACTGGAAGAGATCCGCCGTGCGGAGGTCGACCGTGCCGTTCGTGCCGTCGTCGCCCGTGTCGACGCCGCCGGGGAACGCGCTCGTGAGCGCGGACTTGACGGTCGTGCACCCGCTCTGGTCGACAGCGGGGCAGTAGACGAGGGCCTTCTGCGCTTCGGCCGACATCGGTCCGAAGAGGAGGATGAGTGCCGACGCGAGCCAAAGCGCGTGGACTCGAAGGATGTTCTTCATTGGGGGGGCCTGGGGATGGGCCGAGCAGATCGTTGGGAGGTGTCGTCGCGCGTGGGGACGCGCCTCGTGCAGTCAGTCGATCAGGTGCACGCGTCGTCGATCACTGCCTCGTATGCTGCGACGTCGGCCTTCAGCTGCTCGTCGTCCGGATTCTTGATCAGCTCTTTCTTCGCCTGCGTGGCGGCTTTGCGATACGACTTGCAGACCGACGCGATCTGCGAGTTGATCTGCTGCGCCAGATTGGGCCCGCTCGTCGGCGTCAGCGCCGATGCAGCATCGGGTGCCGCCTCCGCTGCTGTTGGCGCGACGGGCTGAGCCTTGTCGTCCTCACAGGCGGCGAGCCCGACGAAGGCGACGATGGCGAGAACACGGTAGGTGCGCATGAGAATTCTCCGGTCGGCAGAGGGGTACGCGACGCGCTGCCCATCGACAGACATGTCGATGCGCCAACGTGAGAGACGAACCCTTTTTCGGAAGCCAGGCGATCTCGAAGAGATCCGTGGCTTTGCGGACCGGTCTCGCGGCCGGGGTGCCGTTGTCGAAAGGGCGAAGCGATTCCGCCGAGCGTAGCGGGCTAGCGCAATCGGCTGGCCATTCGGGCACGGCCGCAAAATGCGTTGCGGCGCAACGACATACGAAGTGACCGGGTGTTTATTTGGAGCGGCGAGTGCGGCACACGCGCCACGGTGCCGCCGTGACTATACAACACGCTCGGCCCGGCAGCGTTCGCCACGCGCGCGAGATCGAGCCGTGCGAAATGCGCAGTTGGATGATCGCGCATTTTCAATTGAATTTCGCGCGTCTCTGCTGAGCTCGACGGCAACGCGAGCCGCGACGCCGAGCTCGCTCGTCAATCCTCGAGCAGCATCCGGAACAGGTTCGTCGCGATGCGCACGTTGTCGTTCCGCTCGATGTACTCGTTGTACAGCCACGGATCGCCGAGCGCGAACACCATCCCGCGCCCCACATGCGCGAGCGCCATCACGTCCGTCCCCTCGTGCGTGAGCATCGGCTCTGCCGGCGCGACGAGCTTCAGCGGCGCGACCTCGACCAGATACGCCTGCAGCCCACCCTCGAAAATCGGATGCTTGCCCGTGGCGATGAGGATCGCCTTGCCACTCACCTTCGGATACGTCTCCTCGAGGAACCGAATTCCGAACCGCGACGCGAGTCGGTTGAAGTGCGTGAATTCGGCGTGCCCTTTGTCGTTGCCGAGCAGCACGAGTCGGCCGCCATCGTTCACCCATCTCGCGATCGCTTCGATCTCGGAATCCTCGATGTACTTCGGCTCGGGCGTCTCCTCCGGCGTGTCGGGATCGACGACGATGAGCAGGTTGACGCCCTGCAGCGAGGCCGCGTCGATCCGGCTGCGCAGCGTTCGCACCTCGACCTCGTGTTCCCGAAAGCCGTTCGCCAGCTTCGAGAAGCCGCCGTCCGTCGTGCCCTCCCACTGGTAGTGCTCCGGCATCGCCCGCTCGGCGTTGTGATAGCCGTCGAGCGCCACCACGGTCTGCGCTCCGAGTGGAGCGGAGGCGAGAGTGAGCAACGCGAGGGCGGTCGGCAGGCGCATGTACATCGGTCGCTCCATATCGGTGGAAAGCCGGGCGCCTGCCGGCTGCGTCAGTACTTGTCGCTGTTGCTCACGAACGCGATGAACCTTCCGTCGGGCGACCACGAGGGCACGTTGATCGTGCCCTGTCCGCCATAGAGGTAGGCGAGCACCTTTGATGGTCCGCCGTTGACGGACATGCTGCGCAGATAGACGTGCTTGTACCACGGGTGGTCCTTCGGATCGATGTCGGGTGGGAAGGCGATGTACACGAGACTCTTCCCATCGGGCGAGACGTGCGGGAACCAGTTGTTGAACTGGTCGTTGGTGAGCTGCTGCGGCGCGCTGCCGTCCCCGTTCATGCGCCAGATCTGCATCTTCCCGCTGCGCGTCGAGTTGAAGTAGATCCGCCCGTCCGCCGCGTACTCTGGTCCGTCGTTCATCGCCTGGTTCTGCGTCAGCGCGCGCTCGGTCCCGCCCGTCACCGGGATGGTATAGATGTCGATGGCCGACCCGCGGATCCCCGTGTAGACGAGGTGCTTGCCGTCCGGCGACCAGCCATGCAGGTACGACGGGAACAGCGGCGTGATGCGTCGCGGTGTCCCTCCCTCCGTCGGCACCACGTACACGACCGACTGGTTGCGGCTCGCGCTGTCGCTCTGATCGCTGATCGCCAGCCACTTCCCATCGAACGACAGCACGTGGTCGTTGTTGTTGCGAATGCGGATGCCGGTGTTGATCTGCGACGGCTGTGCCGCCTTCAGGTCGAAGCGATACAGCTTGCCGTCCTGATTCCAGATCAGCGCCTTCCCGTCTCTCGTCCAGTTCGGCGCCTGGATCGACCCGTCCGCGTGGTAGACGATGCGCCGCCGCCCCGTCGCGACCTCCATGACCTCGACGTTGCTGCCGATGTACTCGCGGTAGGGAACGAAGCCGGTGCGCACCGGCACGGTGATCCGCACGTCGGAGAGGGTGGCGCGCTCGGTTACCGTGTCGTTGTGCGCCGTGATGTAGAGACCGACGTACACGTCGTCGCCAAGTGGGATGTCTGTGGCCTGCACGCTGGTGAGCGTGTCGCCGTACTTCGCGACGGACATGATGTACGTGCCGCCGCGACGTTCGAGCTGAATGACGTCCGCGCCCTTGATGGTCGACTGCACCTGCTCGGTCTGGCCGCCGGGCGCCTTCCGGAACTGGAGCGACACGAGGCCGTCGCCGTGCACCGCGGCACTCGCGTGCACTGCCGCCGAATCGAGTGAGCTGCGGATCATCCACCCGAACTTGCGGTGCGGGTCCACTCCCTTGCCGATGAGCTGCCCGCGCGCCGTGAGGATGAAGTCGCCCTTCATCTTTCGCCATGCGTAGTGGAACGCGTCGCGCGCCGCCCAGATGTTCGCCCCGGAGCCGGCGAGCTGGTACACGCCGGTCGTGGAGTCGTACGTCGCGGAGCCCGGCCGTGTGACCTTGCCGACGTCGCCGTGTTCGGTGAACACGCCGACGCCCTGCTGTGCGGACGCGCCGCGCGCGAGCGCGCCGACGGCGATCACGGTGAGGACGCCGAGTTGCGAGAGCGAAATGGGCTGCCAACTCATGGTGCTCCTCCAGGGCAGGGGCGCGATAAGGTGACGGCGAGGTGGAGCGCTGTCCAGCCGGAGCACCCGAACGCTCGGACGGCGATCTGGCACGAAGCATGACCCTGCCAGAGGCATGATACGCCTCACCTGGGTCATCGCGCTGGGATGCCTGTGGACGTCGGCGGCCTGCGCGCAGACGACGGACGGCCGCACATCGGACGGGCCGCCGGCGGTGGACCTCGCCCGCGGCGTCGGTGCCGCGCTCCCTGCCGAGCCGCTCGCCGTGCGTGCGGACTCGCTCGTCCGCGCGGGGCGCCCGTGGCCCGCGACGCTGTCGCTCGCCTCGACGCTGCGTACACCGGGCAGCGCGAGCGCCGCCATAAGACTCGTCGGCGCGCGTGCCGCCGCTGCGTGGCGCGGCTGGACCGAGGTCGAGCGGATCCTCCGTGATGCGCCGTGGCTCGACAGTGAACTCGAGGGGGAGGGGCGCGAGCTGCTCGCGCGGTCCGCACTCGAGCGCAACGTCTCCGCCGTGGACGACGCACGGCGCGCGCTGGCCGCGGCACGCACCGACGCACAGCGTGCCGTGCGGTCGGTGCTGCTGGCGCGCGCGATGGACCGCGCCAACGCACGCGACAGCGCGGCGGCATTCTACTCCGCCGCCGCGGCGCGAGTCGCCGAAGCGCGAGACTGGCTCCGGCTCCGCGCCGCCGGCGTCACGTCGGACAGCGCCGCGCGCGCGGCGCTCTTCGCCGGGATCACGGTCGCGCCAGCGCGCGCGCGCGTGGCGTGGACCGACGCGCAGGCGCGCGAGCGCACGGGCGACTTCGCTGGTGCCGCCCGCAGCTATCGGAGCGTCGGCGCCGAGCCGGCGGCTTTGCGCGTCGAAGCGCTCGCGGCGCGCGACGACGCGGGCAAGGCAGCGGTCGCGGAGCGCATCGCGGCATACCTCGCGCGCGGTCCGCAGACGGCGGACGCACGCGTCGCGCTCGACGTGCTCGAGACGCTGCGCGCGCCGCTGACGCGCGACCAGGAGCTTCGCGTGGCGCGCGCGGCGGCGACGGCCGGCGTGCCGGCGCGCGCCATCCGTGGCTTCCAGTTGGCCGCGACGACCGCCTCGGCGCCGCTCACGGCGAGCGATCGGCTCGCGTACGCGGGCGCACTCGCACGCGGCGGTCGACGCGCCGAGGCGATCCGCCTCTACGAGCAGATCGAACGGGATGGGGGCGAGCTCGCCGGCGTAGCGGCGTATCAGCGTGCGCGAGCATTGCTGCAGTCGGGCAGTGGTGCCGCGGCGCGATCCGCTCTGCGCAGCGTCGCCTCGCGCTACGGGAGTGTCGGGAACGTGAGCGCCGCGGCGCTGTTGCTCCTCGCCGACCTCCAGGTGGACGACAACGATCTCGCGGGCGCGGCACGGAGCCTCGCCGAGCTCACGCGCCTGTATCCGACCGCCGAGCAGGCACCGCTGGCGCGCTTTCATGGCGGGCTGCTCGCCTTCGCCGCGCAGCCGCAGCGAGCCGCGGCGATGTTCGATTCGCTCGTCGCACTGCATCCGGACGACGAGGAAGTGCCGGGTGCGCGCTACTGGGCGGCGCGCGCGCTCGAGCGCTCGGGCCGGCGAGCCGATGCCGTCGCGCGATGGCGCACGATCGCGACGGAGTCGCCGTTCACGTACTACGGCGTGGTGAGCGCCCGGCGGCTGGGGCAGCCCGTCTCGCTCCCTTCGGGCGGCGCCGACGCGCCACGCATCGCATCGGTGGACTCGGCGGCGCAACGCATCCGCGTACTGCGCCTGCTCGGCATGGACGTGGAGGCCTCGTTCGAGGTCGAGGCGCTGTTCGATCGCGGCGACCGCAACGGCGCGGAGGCGGCGACGATCGCCCAGACGCTCATCGACGTCGGCTTCCCGGCCCGAGGCCTCAGGCTCGCGGTGCGAGCGCTCGACCGCCGAACACCCGCCACACGCGCGCTCCTGCGGGCGGCGTTCCCGGTGCTCCACGCCGATGCGCTGAAGGAGAGCTCGCGCGCGATGGGACTCGACCCCGCCCTCGTTGCGGGACTGATCCGCCAGGAGTCGACGTGGAATCCGGACGCCGTGTCGCCGGTGGGCGCGCGCGGGCTGATGCAGCTGATGCCGCCGGTCGGCGCGTCGCTCGCGTCGAGCCGAGGCTATCCGGTCTGGAACCCGGTGCTCCTGTTCGATCCGGACGTGAGCATGCAGCTCGGCACCCGGCACCTCGCGTCGAGCCTGCGTGGGCAGGACGATCCGACACGCGCACTCGCCGCCTACAACGCCGGCGCCTCACGAGTCACGCGCTGGTCGCGCCGCCCCGGCGCGAGCGATCCCGAGCAGTTCGCGGAATGGATCTCGTTCGTCGAGACACGGGATTACGTGCGTGCAGTCGTGCGAAATCGCGCCGTGTACGCAGTGTTGTACGGGCTATGAACGCACTGCCGTACTCCGTACGACGTATCACGACGTAACCGGACTGGCACCCGAGCCCCACGAATGCGAAGCCGCTCCGGCGAGAGATCTCTCGCCGGAGCGGCTTCTTTCACGAGGAACCGAGACGCATTCGTGTGGCGTCCCCCGGGTCCGCGTACCGAGTACGACGTACTCGGTACGGCAGTGCCTGCCTTACCAGCCCGGTACCAACTGGAAGCCCCAGATCCATCCCTTCGTCGGCCGCTGGAAGGGATGCGCGATGTACGCCTCGAGGATCGCGTAGCCGAGGACGTTGAATCGGGCCGAGACGCCGGTGCTCACGACTGGAGTCCGATACTTGAGGTCGTTCGCGGCCGCGCTGAAGCTCGGACGAGTCGCGCCATTCCACGCGATGCCCGCGTCGACGAACGGCGCGACCGTGAGCGGAAGGAAGGGCACGTTGAACAGTCCGTACTCCGGAACGCCGAACACCGGGATGCGGATCTCGAAGCTGGCGACGGCGAGCTTGCTGCCGAGCAGGCGGTCGAACGACGCGCACGTGTAGAGCGACCCACCGTTCTGCGCTCCGCACTCGGCCTGGTCGAAGGAGCCCACGCTGTAGCCGCGCATGAGCTGCTCCTCACCCAGGAAGAGCGGATAGAGCGTGGTGGAGTCGTCAGCGCTCTTGCCGTAACGGCCGTAGTGCAGGCCGCGGAAGGCGAAGGTGATCGGGCGCAGGAACAGATACTCGCGGTAGTCGGCGAGCGCGGTGGTGAAGTTCAGGGTCCCTACGGTCGGCGTGACCTCGAACCGGTAACGCGAGCCCTGGATCGGACCGGTGAACGCCGAGTACGACCTGTCGCCGATGAGCGCGAGGCTCGCCTGGCCGTAGTAGATCGGGGCACGCGATGCCGTGTCCACGACTCGCTGGTCGTAGACGTAGCCCGACCCGTCGATGATCATCTGCTGGATCTGCGTGCTGAACCCGAGACGGGTCCCCGACAGGCTGAACTCGATGCGCTTGGTGGACGAGAAGGGATATGCCGTGCTGAATCCCGCCTCGTCGATGAAGATTCGCTGCAGGTAGAGGTTCTGCTGGAAGAACCCGTTCCCGACGTTCTCGTAGTTGAGATAGCCGGTGAGATACGGCACGTGCTGCACGCTCGCGCCGTAGTTCCATCGGTGCTTCAGGTTCTGGTAGATGAGCTGTGCCCCGATGTCCTGCACCGTGCCGTTGGCCTGCACGCCGAGCCCGATCTGCCGGTCGCTGAGCTGGTCGCCGAACAGGAACGACACGCCGCCGGCCACGCCGGTACCGAACGGTCCGCCCGCGGTGACGCCGACGGTCGGCTGGCCGACCGCGTCGAGCGAGAACGTCGAGCGATACGGTGAGTAGGTGAAGTCCTCGCCGGTGGCGAGGCCCGTGACCGGATCACGCAGGTAGTTGGTCACCGTGGCGCGGCCCGGCGTGTCGCCCGGCGGGAGCACTCCCGCATTCGCCACGGCGACTCCGGCGACGAGCGGCTCACCGTGCGTGCGCGTCGAGTCGAGCGCGTACACGGCGTAGCCCTGATCCTGGAACACCGAGAAGAGCATGCGTCCCGTGGTCGGCGCGACGGTGAGCGCGGGCGAGATCGCCGTGATGCCGCTCACCCCCGTCGACAGCCGCGTGACGCGAGAGACCGCGCCGCTCGCGAGCTCGAGCCGGTAGATGTCGCTGAACCCGTCCTGATCGCCGATGAAGAACAGGCTCTTCCCGTCCGGCGAGTACTGCGGGTTGATGTGCTTCCCCTGCGTGAACGGGGAGAACACGCTCACCTGTCCCGACGCGACGTCGATCGTCGCGAGCTGGAGTGGTGAGAACACCATCTTGGTGAAGTCCGTCGTCGGACCGCGATCGGTCGCGAAGGCGATCGTCTTCCCGTCCGGCGACCAGGCCGGCTGGATGTCCGCGTTTCGGTCGTTCGTGAGCTGCCGGACGGTGCCGGCTGCCAGGTCCAGCAGGTACAGATCGCTGATGCCGCCGGACATCCCCGAGAAGGCGATCGTCTGCCCGTTCGGCGACCAGGCGATGTGCGTCACGGAGCCGACGCCGGGCACGCGTACACGGCGCTCGATGTTGCCCGAGGTGACGTCGAGCATCGCGATCTCGTGGTTGCCCTCGGCCTGCGCCACGAACGCGAACTTCTTGCTGTCCGGCGACCAGGCGCCGGACGTATTGATGAAGCTGATGGCGTCGAAGTGCGAGTCGCTCGTCGGGCCCGCGAGCTTCTTGATCACGCGGCCGGTCGTGGCGTCGGCGACGAACAGCTCGATCTCGAACAGACTGCGCCGCGCGTAGAACGCGACGAGCTGGCCGTCGGGGCTCACCGTCGGCGCGAGCGCCATGTCGCCGGACTTGCGGCCGGTCTGAAGGATCGGATCACCCGCGCCGTTCGGGCGCGTGCGGCCCTCGAGCACCGGGAGATAGGCCCGGCGCGTCGCCGAGATCCAGTCCTTGGACAGCGAGTCCGTGCTGACGCCGAGCACGCGGCGGATCCCTTCCTCGAACCCGATGCGCAGCGACGTCCGATAGACGTCGACCACCGCGCGGTCACCCCACCGGCCGCCGACGTACGCCCACAGCGCCTGTCCGTAGCGGTACGGGAAGAAGCGTGCGTCGTTCGTGAGCTGCTTGATCGTCGGGAGATTGTCGCGCTCGGCCGCGTCGCGCAGCCACATCGCCGTGAGCGGATCGTCGCGCCCGAGCGAGAAGTACTCGGCCATGCCCTCGATCAGCCAGAGGGGCAGGGCGCCGAGCCGCGCGAGCCCACCGGGGCCCGCCTCGGCGACGCTGTACTGGAAGACGTGCACGAGCTCGTGGCCGAGCACGTGGTCGTTGTCGGCGTAGATGCCGGTGAACGGCATGATGACGCGGGTGCGCAACCCTTCGGTGACGCCTCCCGTGCCCTCCGACAGCTCCTCGCCGATCACGTTCGTCTGCTGGAAGTCGGGGTGGTCGGCATAGAAGACCACCGACTTCCGGTCGAAGGTGTGCCGGAAGCTGTCCGAATGTCGCGCGTACCATCGCTCGGCCAGTCGCGCGGCGTCGTGCACGACGAGCGATTCGGCGGGATAGTAGTACAGGTCGAAGTGCGACGACCGTACGAGCCGGAAGTCGAACTTCTCGTACTGTACCTTGTTGCGACCGAAGTACTGCGCTGCCACGGGGGCAGGCGCTCCAGCGAGGAGCGCACCGAGCAGGGCAAATAGCCCTGCGCGGCGGGGAGCGAAGGAAGTCATCGCGCGAATCCCGCGGAACGAACCGCGTCTGAGGATCGTGTCGAGTGCGCCGCGAAGCGACGCCTCGTACATGGAAGGGGCAAAGTTGGTGCCCCGCCCGCTTACCCTGACCGACCTGCACGAACGGTTGAAACGGTGCTCGACCAGCTTGCTGCGCCGGCAGCGTCAGTATGCGCTCGGGCCCGGTGCCTAACCTCGGCCTGGGCGCAACGGGACACAAGCGGCTGTTCGTCCCATATGCACGCCCTGTATTTGACACGTGATGCGCACGTCACCCCCTGTGCTCCCCGTCGGGGTGAACTGTCCCGTGTCGGCTGGCCGCTCTCACCCCAGTGCAGACGGTCGGAGGGGACGCTTTCATCCCCCGCCCAAGGGCGATGCCGCTCGCGCTAGTCCGCGTCGCCCCGGCGCATCCGTTTGGTCTCGCTCCGCTTTCGCTTGTCGCCGATCCGCTTCTCCTTCGAGGCGCGGGTGGGCTTCGTGGGACGCCGGCGCTTCTGCACCACGAGCGCCCCGCGCACCAGCTCCGCCAGCCGGGCCTCCGCCGCCTCCCGATTCTGCTGCTGACTTCGACGTGAGCTGGCGACCACCCGTAGCCACCCCTCGCCGTCGATGCGCGTCACCAGGCGGGCGGAGATGCGGGCCCTCCGCTCGTCGTCGAGCACGGTGCTCCGGGCGACGTTCCAGAGCAGCTCGATCCGGGTGCTCGACGTGTTGACGTGCTGGCCCCCCGCGCCGCCGGCACGCGACGCCCGGAACTCCAACTCCCAGCGTGGGATCGCCAGTTCCGCGGACACCTCCAACACCCCTTCCTTGCTCATCGCGTAACCCCTCTGGTGGCCGGTCGTCCAGCGAGATGAACAGTGGCAGAATGCCAGATTCGATCCTCCCCACCGCCTCTGGCACTTTGCGAGACGCGCCGTGAAACTCCCGACCCGCCTTCTCGACGAGGAACGAGCGTTCCTGCTGGACCCAGCGCGCCTCGTCCGCTGGGTCTACGTCGGGCGCCTCTCGATCGCCGGGGCGATCTTCCTCGCCGCGGTGATGGTCTGGCAGAACCCGGACACCGACGGCCGGAAGCTCCTCGTCGCGACGCTGGCGTTCGTCGCCTCCCTCATCGTCACCGGCGCGTCCGTCCTGTTCAGCGGATTCTACCACCGGAAGCTCAACAACACCTTCTATTATCTCCAGGCGGTCTTCGACCTCCTGCTCGTCACTGCCGTCGTGCACGTGACCGCGACGAACGGGAATCCCTCCCAGTTCGCCGCCCTCTACATCCTGGTCATCGCCACGTCGTCGCTGCTGCTCCCGGTGGGGGGCGGGCTCCTCGTGGCCGCTCTGGGGAACGTGCTCTACGTCGCCGACGCGATCTGGAGCGTCGGGTCGCCGTTCACGGTCGGCGTCTGGCTGCAGCTCGGCGTCTTCGCCATCGTGGCGCTCGGAAGCGCGTACCTCAGCGCCAAGGTCAAGGAGCTCGGCGCGGGGACCGAAGCGGAGCTGGCGCACGTGCGGCTCCAGGCCGCGGACATCCTGCACAACATCCGCAGCGGGATCGTGACGATCGACGAGTCCGGCCGCCTCCTGTTCGCCAATCCAATGGCCGAGCAGTTGCTCGCGCTCGATCTCGAGACGATGCAGGGCAGGGACGTCCTCGGCCGCCTGCGGACGATCGCCCCCGAGCTGGGCGAGTCGCTGCAGCGCGCCGTGACGAGGCGGCTTCGCACGACCCGCGGCGAGGGCACGATCAGCGTCGCGGGGAAGCGCCTGTCCATCGGCGTGACGACCACCTACACCGACGGCGATGGCCTGCGGACCGACCGGACGGCGACCGCCATCTTCCAGGACATCTCGGATCAGAAGCGCATGGAGGTGCTCCGGCTCCGCGCCGAGCGCCTCGAAGGCGTGGCCGAGCTGTCGGCGTCGTTGGCGCACGAGATCAAGAACCCGCTCGCTTCCATACGGAGCGCCGTGGAACAGCTCTCGCGCTCGCCGTTCTCCGGCAAGGACGAGCAGACGCTGGCGCGACTGGTGATGCGCGAATCGGATCGCCTGAGCCGCCTGCTCTCGGAGTTCCTCGACTTCGCGCGCGTACGCGTCGCGCGGGTCGAGCCGCTCGATCTCGGACTGCTCGGCGAATCCGCGACGCGGCTCGCGGAAGCGAGCCCGAACCGTCCCGACGGCGTCCGCCTGACCTGCGATGCCGACCTGGGCGACTTCATCGTCGACGGCGACGAGGATCTGCTGCACCGGGCCGTGTTCAATCTCCTGCTCAACGCCATCCAGGCCTCGCCCGAAGGGGGCGAGGTGCAGCTGGCGGTGCGGCCGGCACTTCCGGAGCACGTCGGCGGCACGCGGTTCGACCACGGCGCCGTGATGCTCACCGTGACCGACTCGGGGAGCGGAATCCCCGACGAGGTTCGCGATCGCCTGTTCGACCCGTTCTTCACGACCAAGCCCGGCGGCAGCGGTCTCGGGCTCGCCGTCGTCCACCGCGCGATCGACGCACACCGCGGTCTCGTATTCGTCGACAGCAGCCCGGCCGGCACGCGATTCACCGTCGTGCTGCCTCGCGCCGAGCCGTCGCGCCGGCCTTTCGGCACTCCCACTTCCTCCGTCGCGGTGCTCACGTGATCGCTCTTCGCACCCCCAAAGTCCTCGTCGTCGACGACGAGCAGGGGATTCTCGAGTCGCTCGGCATCCTGCTGCGCAACGCCGGCTTCGACACCCACACCGCGCATGGGGGCCGGCAGGGCCTGGCGCAGCTGGCGTCGCTCCAGCCGGACATCGTGCTCTCCGACGTCCGCATGCCGGACGTGGGCGGCGTCGAGATCCTCGCCGCGGCGCGGCAGCAGAATCCGGACACGCCGGTGATTCTCATGACCGCGCAGGCGACGCTGCAGTCGGCGATGCAGGCGGTGAACGAGGGTGCCTTCTATTACATCCAGAAGCCGTTCGGCAACGACGAGCTGCTGGCGATCCTCAAGCGGGCCGGCGAGCATCGCGAGCTCCGCGTCGAGAACCGCTCGTTGCGCCAGGAGATCAAGCGCCACGCGCAGGCCGCGTCGGGGCGTCCCGTGGGCAACAGCCGGAGCTGGCTCGAGGTGCTTCGCCTCGCCGAGACCGTGGCGCCGACCGACTCCACGGTGCTGATCCAGGGGGAGTCGGGGACCGGTAAGGAAGTGATCGCTCGCTACATCCACGAGCTCTCGAGCCGCGGCGACAAGAGCTTCGCGTCGATCAACTGCGGCGCGCTTCCCGAGAGCCTGCTCGAGAGTGAGCTGTTCGGGCACGTGAAGGGGTCGTTCACCGGCGCGGTGAAGGACAAGATGGGTCTGTTCATGGCCGCCTCGAAGGGAACGTTCTTCCTCGACGAGATCGGCGAGACGACCCCCGCCACGCAGGTGAAGCTCCTCCGCGTCCTGCAGCATCGCGAAGTGATCCCCGTCGGCGCGACGGACCCGCTGCCGATCGACGTGCGGCTGCTCGCGGCGACGAACCGCGACCTCGACGAGGAGATGAAGCGCGGCGGCTTCCGGAGCGATCTCTACTACCGGCTGAACGTGATCGCCCTGCACCTGCCGTCGCTCCGCCAGCGCGCCGACGACATCCCGCTGCTGGCCGAGCACTTCCTCGCGCGCATCGCCGCGCTGCGTGGAGAAGAGCCGAAGACGCTCATGGAGGATGCGCTCGACGCGCTGGTGTCGTACTCGTGGCCCGGCAACGTGCGCGAGCTGGAGAACGCGCTGGAGCGGGCGGTCATCCTCACGTCGCGCGATTCCATCCCGGTGTCCGCGCTTCCCGAGCGCGTCACGGCGCGTGTGAGCGAGCCGCTCGTCGCCGACCGGCCGCCGGCGAACCCGACGCTCGAGGCGGTGGAGCGCGCGTACATCATGTGGGTGCTGCAGAGCGAGGGCGGCAACAAGAGCCGCGCCGCCGAAGTGCTCGGCATCGATCCGTCGACGCTCTATCGCAAGCTCTCGCGGTACGGCGTCGAAGCGTGACCCTCGCAGTGCCCCTGGATCGCGAGGATCTGTCGCGACCGGCCGCCACGGCTGACGCAGAACCGCGCCGCGCCACGGCGTGGTGGCCGGTCGCGCTCGTGTGCGTCGGCGCGCTCGCGCTCGCGACGGGGATCGCCGTCGTGGACGCGCTGCCCGTCGGAGTCGTGGCGGACGACTCGTTCTACGTCATCCTCGCCCGCGCGATCGCGGCGGGCGAAGGCTACCGGTACCTGAACGTGCCCGGACATCCGGCGGCGACGCACTTCCCGCCGGGCTACCCCGCGCTCCTCGCGCTGCTCTCGTTCGTCGTGCCCGCGTTTCCAGCGAGCGTCGTCGCATTCAAGGCGTTGAACGCCATCTTCCTCGCCGTGGCGTCGATCTGCGTGGCGCGGCTGCTGCGCTCGCGCGTCGGGCTCGGTGCGCCGTGGTCGATCGGCGTCGGCGCGGTCACCGCGGTGAGCGTGCCGCTGCTCATCCTCGGCAACCTCGTGCTGTCCGAGCTGTGCTTCCTCGCCATCGCGCTGACGCTGCTGCTCGCGCTCGAGCGGCTCGTCGACGAGCCGGTGCCGGCGTGGCGCGTGCTCGCGCTCGGCGCGGCCATCGGCGTGTGCGCGCTCGTGCGCACGCACGGCGTCGTGCTCGTGCCCGCGGCGGCGCTCGTGCTCGCCGCGCGGCGGCGGTGGCGCGACGCCGCGCTGCTGACCGGCGCCGCCGTCGTGTGTCTGCTCCCGTGGCAGCTCTGGACGGCGCGACATGCCGGCACGCTTCCGTCGCCCCTGCTCGGCATGTACGACTCGTACACCGCGTGGTGGATTCGTGGTCTGCGCACGCTCGGCGTCTCGATGATCCCGGAGACCGTCGCGAAGACGACGAACGAGACGGGCACGATGCTCGCCGTGCTGTTCTCGCCGATGCGAGGCAGCGCCGCACACGCCGTCACGCTCGTCGCGCTCGCGATGCTCGCCGCTGCCGCGTGCATCGCGGCGTGGCGTCGGACGCCCGTCACGCTGCTCTTCCTCGCCGGCTATCTGGCGATCGTGATCGTGTGGCCGTTCCAGACGGCGCGCTTCGTGTGGACGGTGTGGCCGCTGCTGCTCGCGCTCGTCGCCGTCGGTGGCTGGACGGCGCTCGGGAGGCCCGACTGGCGGGCGCCGCTGCGTGTCGCGCTCGCCGCGGCGTTCGTCTGGGTGGCCGCCGGCTACTCGGCGTACGAGATGCGCGGGATCCGCGGGCGGTGGTGGTCGAGCATCCCGCGCGCCAACACGCCGCGCATCGCCACCGCGGTCCGGTCGGTCGCCGCCCGCACCGCGCCCGGCGAGCTCGTGGCGACGGACTACGAGGGCGCGGTGTATCTCTATACCGGACGCCAGGCGCTGCCGATCATCACGCTCACGCCCGCTCAGTATCTGCGCGACTACACGCCGCGCGAGAATGCGATGGAGGGACTGCTGCCCGTGCTCGACGCCTACCCCGTCCGCACCGTGGTGGCCGGCGCCGGCAAGGCGTACGACGCGGCGCAATTCCTCGCCACGCAGTCTCCTTCGCGACTCCGCCTGCGAGAGCAGGTGGACGGCGGCGGCATCTTCACCGTGACCGCACGATGACCTCTGTTTCCTCTCCAGAACGCACGATGACCTCGCCAGACTCCCCGCCGCGCACGTTCACGCTGGCGGCGAAGCCGCGGGCACTGACGCCGCTCGATCCCGCGACGGTGACCCTGTCGGTGCTGATCCCGGTGTACAACGAGCTCAACACGATCGAGACGATCCTCGACCGTGTGCACGCCACGCCGGTGAGGAAGGAGATCATCTGCGTCGACGACTACTCGACGGACGGCACGCGTGAGCGCCTCGTCGCGCTCCACGAGGCGGGTTACATCGATCGGCTCGTGCTCCAGCCCGAGAACGGGGGGAAGGGCAAGGCGATCCGGACGGCCCTCTCCAACTCGACGGGGGACATCGTCATCGTGCAGGACGCCGACCTCGAGTACGATCCGGCCGACTGGCCCGTTCTCCTCGAGCCGATCATCGCCGGCAAGGCGGACGCGTGCTTCGGCTCGCGCTTCCTTGGCGGGCCGCACCGGGTGCTCTACTACTGGCACTCGGTCGGCAACACGTTGCTCACGCTGTGGAGCAACATGCTGACGAACCTGAACCTCACCGACATGGAGACCTGCTACAAGGCGGTCCGCGGTGAGCTGGCGCGGTCGCTCGTCGGCGAGCTCAAGTCCGACCGGTTCGGCTTCGAGCCGGAGATCACCGCTCGACTGGCGCGGCGCGACGCGCGCATCTTCGAGGTGCCCATCTCCTACGCTGGCCGCACCTACGCCGAAGGGAAGAAGATCAACTGGAAGGACGGCATCGCCGCCTTCTGGCACATCCTGAAGTTCAACGTCTTCGCATGACCGAACGGACGCGCCGCTGGCTGCTGCCGGCAACCGTCGCGCTGCTGGCGCTCGCCGC
>Ga0070669_100001621_pt1 | contig 16262 bp, 15 predicted proteins | sample KBSS53metaG_FD_64680 | JGI IMG/M metagenome (GOLD analysis project Ga0070669, IMG submission 64680) | Switchgrass rhizosphere microbial communities from Kellogg Biological Station, Michigan, USA - KBS S5-3 metaG | ecosystem: Host-associated > Plants > Roots > Rhizosphere > Soil ... | reverse complement strand
CGTAGAACAAGGCCTCTTGCGCCACCCGGCGCTCGCCCATCATCGCTTGGTGTCCTTCAGCATCACAATGCTGAATCAGAGCCTCACCGCGACTGCAAGGCCGACTTTTTCAACGGCATCGCCCAAACTCCGACACTCAGGTAGGCAGGCAAACAGCCTGAAGCAGCCGAACGTTCGGTTTCGCCTTTTCCACACCTCTATGTGGGGCAGCCGGTCCGGCGAGCCTGCCTCCCTAATCATCGCCACCAGTCCGGTGGCGACGATCAGGGCAGTAGGCGTCGGGGATCGCCGGTTTGGCCGATTAGGCTTCGCGGACTAAGACATGGCGCTTCCGACCGGCTGAGATGGTCAGCACCCCGTCTTTCAGGCTTGCCGAGGTTACTACGGCGGTATCCTCAATCACGACTGCTTCCCCGACGCGTGCACCCCCGCCACGGATCAACCGGCGCGCCTCTGCCTTGGATGAAGAGAGCCCTGCCGTAAGTAGCAGGTCAGTAAGCAGCATGCCCGCTTCCAGTCGCTCGGCCGCTACTTCGATGGTCGGCATGCCGGGCGCTGCCCGGCCTTCGAAAGCAGCTAGAGCGGCGTGATGCGCTGCCTCCGCCGCCGCACGGCCATGGCACATTGTCGTCACTTCGTCGGCGAGCCGCATCTTGGCCGCGTTGATCTCGCTTCCGCCGAGCGCTTCGAGGCGGGCGACCTCGTCCAGAGGTACTTCGGTGAACAGCCGTAGGAAGCGACCTACGTCCGCATCTTCGGTATTTCGCCAGAACTGCCAGAAGTCGTAAGGAGGAAGCCGATCGGCATTGAGCCAGACCGCCCCACCTGCGCTCTTGCCCATCTTCACGCCCGAAGCAGTGGCCAACAGCGGTGCCGTCAGGCCGAACACCTCATGGCCATCGACGCGACGGGCCAGTTCCACGCCGTTCACGATGTTACCCCACTGGTCCGAAGCGCCGAGTTGGAGCGCGCAGCTGTGCGTTCGCGACAGCTCGAGAAAGTCGTAGGCCTGCATGACCATGTAGTTGAACTCGAGGAGCGACAGGGACTGTTCGCGGTCAAGACGCTGGCGGACAGAGTCGAAGCCTAGCATGCGATTGACCGAGAAGTGCCGACCGAAGTCGCGCAGGAAATCGAGGTAGCGCAGTTCGCTTAGCCAATCTGCATTATCAACCATCGTCGCCCCTCCTGATCCGCCATCGAAGGTGAGAAAACGTTCAAACACCTGACGGATGCCAGCGTGGTTGGCGGCGATCTGCGCGTCATCCAAAATGGGGCGCGACGTATCTCGGAAGCTCGGGTCGCCGATCCGAGTGGTGGCGCCGCCCAACAGCACGATCGGCCGATGCCCAGCTTTCTGGAACCACCGCAGCATCATAATAGGGATTAGGTGCCCGACATGCAGGCTGTCCGCCGTCAGGTCGAAGCCGTTGTAGGCGGTGATCGGGCCTTCACTCAATCGCTTGTCGAGGCCGGGCAAGTCAGTGCACTGATGAAGGAAGCCACGGTCCAGTAGGGTTTGCAAAACATCCGAGCGGACGTTTTTGTGATTCATGGAAATTTGCATGATGTGTCTCCGGTATGCCGATGGCCGGAGACAAGATGCTGAACACGCACGCCGCCGGCGATGCGGCGTCGTTGCTGTCTAAGGATGTGACCGTGCGCGCCGCCTCTATGAGAGCAGCGTATAGTACCGGTTGTTCAAGGCGCTCGGACGGGTCACGTGGCGGGTCTACAATGGTAATCACGCCGATGCAACGCCCTGCTAGGATCGCCAGCTATGCTCCTGTTCAGCCTGTAGCGGACCGGCGACTCACCACCAGGTTCAGTCTTTCCCCGAATCCGATCCCAACGGGAAGGCTGAACACCCGCGTGCCCTACAGCCGGAATAGGTTCAGCCCCTCAATGATTTCCGCCTTGGTCCGCTCCGTGACTTGGCGGCCCTTCTCCGCACCGGCGCGCAGTATGTCCATGATGGTGTCGGGATCGGCGGCAAGCTCCGCCCGCCGGTCGCGGATCGGGGCAACGATCCCCTGAAGGATGCCGGTGAGGCGGCGTTTCAGCACCATGTCGCCCAGACCGCCGCGCCGATAGTCCGCTTTCAACTCGGCAACCGCTTCCGCGTCCGGGTCGAATGCATCAAGGTAAGTGAACACCACGTTGCCCTCGACCTGGCCTGGATCAGAAGCGCGAAGGTGGTTCGCGTCTGTATACATGCGCTGCACCGCCGTCGCGATTTCGGAATCGCTGGCGGATAGCGGTATCGCGTTACCCTGCGACTTGCTCATCTTTGCCTTGCCGTCCACCCCCGGCAGCCTGCCCGTCGTCGGAATCAGCGCCTTTGCCTCGGGCAGGAGCGAGCGCCCGATCTGGCGGTTGAGACGGCGAACCAGCTCATTCGTCTTTTCGATTATAGGTGCCTGAACCCCTCGCGCACCAGCAGATCATGGATGCGCGTAAGCCGCAGTTTCTCGCGCCGCGGCCGTGCCTCATCCTCCTCCAGCAGCGTGTCGAGCTGACCCTGAAACGGTCCCAGCTTGGGCAGCGGCTGAACCTCGCGCCGGTACGCCATGTCTGCCTCCGGCGCCCGGATCGCCTTGCGATCAACCTTGCGCGAAAGATGCAGGTCTCGCGCGATAGCCTTGATGGCTTTGCCCGACGCGTGCTCGCGCCGGATCCTCAATACCGTCTCCAATACCAACATCCTGATCGCGCCGCCTGACACACTGCCAAGCGAGCAGCCTAGATCACAGGAATGAGGGGTCCTTTTTCGACGCCGATCACCCCGCTAACGGGGTCCATTTCGCACGCCGATCCACAGCGGCAGTTACGGCGCGCTGCGCAAAACTGGGCCAGGACGATTGATGAAAGACTTCAACGCGAAGCTGCTTTGAACATTGGCTACTCCCTCCACCTGCGTCATGGCCTCAAGCAAGTCGCGATAATGATCGAGATCTCGCACGACCGCTCGCAGCAGATAATCTGAACCTCCCGACATGAGAAATCCGCTCATGATCTCTGGTAGCTGAGACACCGCCTCCTCAAAGACGGTTAAGGCATGACGAACCTGGCGTTCCAGCGTGACGTTGATGAACACGCACATCGCACCGGCCAAACGCTGCTCGTCCAGTCTCGCGGAATAGCCCTGAATGAGTCCGCTCTCTTCGAGTGCGCGCACGCGCCGCACCGTGGGGGTCAGCGACAGGCCAATCTCCATGGCGAGATCGCTCCATGTGATCCTTCCGTCTTCGCTCAGGCGACCCAGGATCTTCAGGTCCATCCTATCGAGTTCCCGGTTTTCGATCATAACAGCGGTCACCTACGCATTATTTCTACTACCCTGACTTTTCTTAGCAGATATGCCTATCGCGCGCCATAGATTAAAGCATAAATGGCAACACCTGCTAGAGCTCTTGGGATATCCTCTACTCCGAGGAGAAAAGAATGAAACTGGATCGGGTTGTCGCTCTCGAGGCGATTTACAACGCGGAAAATGGCCCGAGTTTCATGAATGGGATTCAGGCGCTGGTGCGCCTGCCACTCATGCAGCGCCGTTTCGACCGTCATCGTGGCCTCTCGACCGCCGGCCTGATCTCCGGGTACCGCGGATCGCCGCTTGGTGCCTATGACCAGCAGCTCTGGAAGGCAAAGCGGCACCTCGAGCAGCACGACCTCGTCTTCCAGCCTGGATTGAACGAGGATCTCGCCGCCACCGCACTGTGGGGCGCCCAGATGCACAAGGCATTTGGCGCGACGAGTGTCGATGGCGTGTTCGGGATCTGGTACGGCAAGGGGCCGGGTGTTGATCGTTCAGGCGATGTTCTTCGCTGTGCCAACGTGCTCGGCACGTCGGCACTTGGAGGCGTCCTCGCTGTTGCGGGCGATGACCACGCCGCCCAGTCGTCAATGTACCCGCATCAAACCGACGGCATTTTCCAGTCGGTGATGATGCCGGTACTTCAGCCGGCAAATGTCTCGGAGATTTTAAGTCTCGGCATGGCCGGGATCGAACTGTCGCGCTTCTCCGGCCTGTGGGTCGGGATGAAGACGATCGCCGAGGTAGTCGAAAGCGCGGCGAGTTTCGATCTGCCGACCGGCTATCCCAATTTTGTCTCGCCCGACCAATGCGTACCGACACACGGGCTCAACTGGGATCCGTCGATCAATTGGCCCGCGCAGCGCTTGGAGTATGAGCGCCGGCTGATCGAGGAGCGCATTCCGGCCGCGATCGGATGGGCCACCGCCAATCGGATCGATACGCCGATCTTCGAGGCGCGGACGAAAAGGCTGTGCGTGGTCACCGTCGGCAAGGCGCACCAGGATCTGATGCAGGCGCTGGCCAACCTCGGCGTTGGAGAACCCGAGGCCGAGGCGCTCGGACTGTCCATTTACAAGGTCGCGATGAGTTGGCCACTCGCAACGGATCCACTCGTCACTTTTGCGGGCGACGCGAACGAGATATTCATCGTGGAAGAGAAGAGCCCCACGGTCGAGAACCAGCTTAAGGCAGCCCTTTTCAACGGCCGAACCAAGCCCGTTTGGGTGTCCGGAAAGACCGATGCGGCGGGCAAGCCGTTGCTACCCGTGGTCTCCGAATTTACGCCGATCATGGTCGCCGAAGCGCTTGTGAGGCACTTCGCCGATCATGATCCGATCGGTCTGGCGGGAAGGCTGGCCGCGCTAAAGGCTGCTGCGCGCGGTGGCGAAGTCGTTAAGTCCCCAACGCGCAAGCCCTTCTACTGCTCGGGCTGTCCCCACAATAGCTCCACCAAGACCCCGGACGGATCGATAACGGGCGGCGGGATTGGCTGTCATGTGATGGCGCTCGGTCAACCTCAGCTCAAGACGAAGACCTTCAGCCAAATGGGCGGCGAAGGCGTCCAATGGGTCGGCGCGGCTCCCTTCTCGCGGACCGAGCATATTTTTCAGAATCTGGGCGATGGCACCTATCAGCACAGCGGGCTGCTCGGAATCCGTGCTGCCGTCGCCGCCGGGACAAATATCACCTTCAAGATTCTGTACAATGACGCCGTCGCCATGACCGGAGGTCAGCCGGTCGAGGGCGTGATCGAACCGCGCAAGATCATCGCTCAGCTTCTCGCCGAAGGCGTTGGCGACGTCCGGTTGGTCAGTGACGACCCGGCCCGCTGGAATGACCTTCCGGGTGGCGTTCGCGCTTTCCATCGCGATCATCTCGACGCGATCCAGCGCGAAATGCGTGAAATCGGTGGCGTCAGCGCGATCGTGTACGAACAGACTTGCGCTGCGGAAAAGCGCCGGCGGCGCAAACGTGGCGACTTCCCGGATCCGGATCGCAGGCTCTTCATCAATCCGCGAGTTTGCGAGGGATGCGGCGACTGCTCCGTCCAGTCGAATTGCATTTCGGTCGAACCCTTGCCAACGCCGTTCGGCACCAAGCGCAAGATCAACCAATCTGCGTGCAACAAGGACTTTTCCTGCGTGAAAGGATTCTGCCCGAGCTTCGTCGAGATCGACGGCCCGGTGCTACGCAAGCCCGATGGCGCGCGCATCGCGGCGCTGGAGCAACTGCATTTCCCAAAACTTCCCGAGCCGGAATGGGCAAATCCGACAAAGGTCTTCAATATCTACGTTGCCGGAATCGGAGGGCTGGGCGTCCTCACCATAGGCGCATTGCTTGGCACGGCAGCCCATCTCGACGGGCTGGGCGCAACCGTTCTGGATTTTACCGGGCTGGCGCAGAAGAACGGCGCTGTCGTCAGCCAGGTTCGCATCGCGCCGTCTGCAACCCCGATCCATGCCGTTCGGATCGGGGCCGGTGAGATCGACCTGCTTCTCGGCACCGACGCGGTCACGGCTGCCAGCCCTGATGCCCTCTCCAAGATCGCCATCGGCAGAAGCGCGCTCGTGCTCAATGACGATGAGGCGCCCGTCGCGGACATTGTCACCGACCGGGATGCCGCGCTGCCCATGACGCGGATGATCGATACCCTGCTCGACCGGGCAGGAGAGCATGCCCATGTGATCAGTGCCACGCGCATCGCCGAGGGTTTGTTCGGCAGCAATGTCGCCGCCAACGTCTTCTTGGTCGGCTTTGCCTGGCAGAAGGGGCTTTTGCCCCTGTCGTCCGAAGCGTTCGCAGCCGCGATCGAGGCGAACGGCGCGGCGGTTGCGCTCAATAAGCGGGCCTTTGCCTGGGGGCGCCTTGCTGCGGTCAATCGTGAACTGGTCGAAAATGTCGCCGGGGTCGCTGCGCCAGAGGAAGCGCCGGAGGAAGCGATCGACGCGCTGATCGAGCGGCGCCGCGCCGATCTGACGGCGTATCAGGATGCCGCCTATGCGACGCGCTACGGTGCGCTGCTCGATGAGGTCCGCCGGGCCGCGGCCCCACTCGGGGCGGCGGGTGACGATTTTGTACAAGCTGTTGCCCTCAACGCCTACAAGCTGATGGCGTATAAGGACGAATATGAGGTCGCGCGTCTCTATGCCGCGCCCGATTTCCGTCGCGGTCTTGAGGCACAATTCGCAGGGACGAAGCGCCTGGCGGTCTGGCTGGCCCCCCCTTTCCTGACCCGGACCGATCCGCGAACCGGGCGCCCAGCCAAACGCAAGTTCGGGCCTTGGATCTTCTACCTGTTCCCGCTGATGGCGCGTCTGAAAGTGCTTCGAGGTTCCGCGCTCGATCCGTTCGGCAGAACTGCGGAGCGCCGGGCCGAGCGGAAAATTCGCGATGAATATGTCGCGACGATCCGGGAACTATGCGCGTCGCTTGATACGGCATCACTCGAGCATGCGACCGCGCTCGCGACATTGCCTAATGAAGTGCGCGGCTATGGCCCGGTAAAGGAAGAAGCGTTGCGCCAATATTCCGAAGCTCGGAGCAATCTGCTCGCACCGACTGCTGCGGCAGATCCAATCAGGATCGCAGCCTGACATGACGATCCTCACGGAAACGCAGACGGCTATCCGCGACGCCGTACGCGACTTCGCGCAGGCGGAGGTGCGACCACATAGCGCTCGGTTCGAAGCGGCGGGCGGCTATCCGCCGGAACTGTTCCGGCAGCTCGCGCACCTCGGGCTGATGGGAATGACCGCGCCGGAGGCCTATGGCGGCGCAGGTGCCGATTACGTCAGCTATGCGCTCGCGCTGATGGAGATCGCGGCAGCGGACGGCGCGCTGTCAACGATCGTGTCGATCCAGAACAGCCTGATTGTCTCCTCGCTGCTGAAGGATGGAACGGTCGCGCAGCGCGACTTGTTTCTGCCCGGCCTGATCGACGGTACCGTTATTGGCGCCTTCGCACTGACCGAGGCAAATGCAGGCTCTGACGCAGCGGCGATGCAGACTCGGGCCGAACAGGTGGATGGCGGCTACCGCCTTAATGGTGCCAAGCAATTTATCACCTCCGGCCGCATCGCCGGGCTCGCGATCGTGTACGCCGTGACTAATCCAGGCTGGGGAAAGCGGGGAATTACCGGCTTTCTCGTGCCTACCGACCGGCCTGGCTACGCCGTCGACAAGGTCGAGCACAAGCTTGGCCAACGGGCTTCGGACACGTGTGCCATTCACCTCGAGGACCTGTTCATCGAAGATGCGCTACGCCTTGGCGAAGAGGGTGCGGGCTACGCCATTGCCTTGTCCAACCTCGAGACGGGGCGCATCGGCATCGCCGCGCAAAGCGTCGGCATGGCGCAAGCTGCGCTGGATATCGCGATCGACTATTCAAAGGACCGGGAAAGCTTCGGCCAGTCAATCATCCGGCATCAAGCAGTCGGCTTTCGTCTCGCAGACCTCGCGACCCGCCTTGAAGCCGCGCGGCAATTGGTGCTGTCGGCTGCAGCGCTGAAGGATGCTGGCGAACCTTGCCTGACCCAAGCTTCAATGGCCAAGCTCTTCGCCTCGGAAACTGCGGAAAGCGTTGTGTCTGGAGCGATTCAGACGCTTGGCGGCTATGGATATCTCGAAGAATTCGGCCTCGCCAGGATCTATCGCGATGTGAGGGTGTGCCAAATCTACGAGGGTACGTCCGACATTCAGCGCCTCGTTATCTCGCGCTCCTTCTGAGGCTCGTCTCATGTCCGACATCATCGTCTGCTCCTACGCCCGCACCCCCATGGGGAGCTTTCAAGGCGCCTTTGCCTCCCGATTCTGCAGTCGAACTTGGGGCAGCGGCCATCAAGGCGGCTGTAGAGCGCTCGGGCGTCGATGCCGGAAAGATCGACCGCATCTACATGGGCTGCGTTCTGCCCGCTGGACTGGGACAGGCACCCGCTCGTCAGGCCGCGCTGGCCGCCGGACTACCTCATTCGGTCGAAGCCACCACTGTGAACAAAATGTGCGGCTCGGGGATGCAAGCGACAATCATGGCTGTTGAGGCGCTCGCGTCAGGCAATGCCATGGTCGTGATCGCGGGCGGCATGGAGAGCATGACCAACGCGCCCTTTGCTTTGCCAAGGCATCGCTCCGGCGCGCGCCTCGCCCATGATCATATTGTCGACACCATGATGATGGACGGACTCGAAGATGCCTATGACCGTGGCAAGCCCATGGGAGCGTTCGCCGAGGCGAGTGCGCGTGAGTATGAGTTCACTCGGGCCGAAATGGACAATTATGCGCTGGAGAGCTTGGCGCGGGCCACTGCTGCGATCACCGAAGGGGCCTTTGCCGACGAAATCACGCCGGTGGCCGTTGATGCCCGTGGCGGCCCGGTTAGTTTCTCTGTCGACGAGCAACCTGGCACAGCCAGCCCTGAAAGGATTCCTTTGCTCAAGCCAGCATTCGCGATCGGCGGCGCCATTACGGCTGCCAGTTCGGCCTCGATTTCAGATGGCGCGGCGGCACTGGTTCTAGCCCGGCAGGACGCTGCGGCGCGCTTTGGCCTGAAACAACAAGCCCGGATCGTCGCGACGGCAGCGCACGCCCATGAACCCGCCCGGTTCGCGATCGCACCGCTCGACGCCATCCGAAAGGTGCTCGCCAAGGCCAGCTGGAGCAGTGATGCCGTTGATCTGTTCGAAGTCAACGAAGCTTTCGCGGCCGTCGCGATGAATGCCATGCGGGACCTGCACATCCCAAGGGACAGAATGAACGTCAATGGGGGCGCCACGGCGCTCGGACATCCGATCGGGGCCAGCGGCGCGCGCATCATCGCCACCTTGGTCGCGGCGCTGAGAGCGCGCGGACTCAAGCGTGGGGTTGCTGCACTCTGCATTGGCGGCGGTGAGGCAACAGCCGTCGCGGTAGAAATGATGTGAGAGGCGCAATATGAAAATCGAGGGTTTGGGAGCGGTTGTAACCGGTGGCGCGTCAGGGCTAGGGGCCGCAACCGCACGCCTGCTCGCCGATCGTGGCGCTAAAGTCACTCTGTTCGACCTCAATGCCGAGGCCGGCGAAGCGATGGCTGCAGAGATTGGCGGCTTGTTTTCCGCCGTCGATGTCACGAACGAGGATAGCGTTGCGGCAGGCCTCGATGCTGCGGAGCAGGCGCACGGGGTCGGAAGGATTCTGGTCAATTGTGCGGGTGTGGCTCCTGCGATCAAAGCCGTCGGCCGTGACTTCGTGCCACATCCGATCGACAGCTTCCGCCGGGCAGTCGAGATCAATCTCGTCGGCACCTTTCTCACCACCTCACGCTTCGCGGCACGACTGCAGCAGGTCGATACAATCGGAGAAGAGCGCGGCGCGATCATCAACACGGCTTCGGTTGCAGCGCTTGAGGGGCAGATTGGCCAACCTGCCTATGCTGCGTCCAAGGCGGGCGTTGCGGGGCTGACCCTCCCTCTGGCGCGCGAATTCGCTCAATGGCAAATTCGTGTCGTCACGATAGCGCCCGGCATTTTCTGGACGCCCATGCTGGCAGGTCTGCCCGAAGCAGCGCAGGACTCGCTTGGTCGGCAAGTGCCGCATCCAAGCCGTCTTGGTCGTCCCGAAGAATATGCTCACCTCGTCGAGAGCATCATCGCCAACCCGATGCTAAACGGTGAGACCATTCGTCTCGATGGCGCGATCCGGATGGCACCTAAGTGAAAGCGAGAACTCCATCGCCACGGCCAGGAATTGGCAGGCTACCCTTCATTTGACGCGCGCGACCGCTGAGCTGCTCAGACCAAAGCGAATTTCAGAACGAGAGGCATAACGTCGTTGCTCAAAAAGGCTTAGTCACCGCAAGAAGCGCGACGATGGCGAGGACGAACGCTATGGCTCCCGAGGCAGCGAAGGGGCCTCTAGCTAGCACGATCTGCTCCCCGGCGCGCAGCCGCCTCAGTCGGCCCGACTGGACGCCGTGCAAGCCGCTAAGCCCAAAGACGAATACAAGTTTCATCCAAAGCCAATGGTTCGAGAACAACCCCCCTACGGATGCTACCGTTGCACCTGTAAGCCACACGGCCAACATCGCCGGCAGGGTGACACGCTGATCCCACCGCGATACCAGGTCCACCGTCTCGGTTCCCCCGCGGGCACCGGCGGCGACGCCGATCGCCTGCGTGAAGAGCCCGCCCGTAAATATAAGGACGGCGACGACATGCGCTGCCTTGAGCCAAAGGTAATCCACTATCGTGCCCCGGCCGGGGCGGCGGCTGCGGCCTGTTTACGACGCAGCAGCCGAGCGTTGGCGAAGCCACCAAATGGGACGAACCCGGCCAGCACCAATCGCACGAGCTCCCGTCGCGTCCAATTGCCGCCACCGCTGACCGCTGCGGTGACGCACCAGGCATAAGCTATGAACGCTGCGCCATGCACGGGCCCCATTATTCTGGTTGCAATGGCATAGCCAAGGACATGCTTCAGGGGGGCCGCGATCATTAACAGGACCAAAAGCGTGCTTGCCTCAACAAACGAGGCAAGGCGCAACCTGCGGATCGCCATCAGATCTTCACTCGCAGTTATGGATGCCGCCATGCGTTCACTCCGATTCATGGGCTCGCCGAAGCGCGTTTCGAGATGCGGTTGGAGCCATGAATGAGCTAAGCTTCGGCCCGGATAGAGCCTTCAGACGGGTTATGCCGTTCAACCAAGGCATCGAAAGCGACGCCAGCCCGCATGTCGGCGTCATCGCTCTGAAGAAAACGGTTCGACAAATGATGTGCACCTCGTTGCGCCCAGCGCTGCATCACGGCCATGAGCGACTTCCATTCTTCGTGCTGACCATTGAGCATCGTGAACTTCACCCAATCGGTGTACGCGAGCGACTGGTCCAGGGTGAATTAACGTTCACGGACTAAAATAAATCAAGCGCCAAATTCCGATCACCGTCAAAATTTGAAACGAACACCGAGCGAGAACTGTCGACCGACCACATTGTAGAGTACCGGGTTGGTCGCTTGTGGCGCGAAGAAGCTATATGGGTTGGCCGGCGGATCTTTGTCGAGCAGATTGTTGATGTTGAAATACATCTCGACGTTCTGACGACCACTGTTGATGACCGTGTAGGCAATCGACGTGTCGAGGTAGAAACGGGCAGGTATATTGTTGTCGGCGATATCCAGCGGCCCATAGGTCACGTTATATTTGCCACTGCCGATGTAACGACCCTGGAGGAAGGCCGTGAAAGGACCATTCTCATAAGTTGTGCTAATGTTGAACGTCCAGTGCGGCACCCCACCGTTGTTCGTTCCAACATCGCCTGCCCGATCAACCGCCGTCCTGCCATCGTTGGTGATCAAATGCTGAACATAGGTGCCCAAGCCACGAAAGGTCAGCGCACCGCCGCTCTCGGCCCCTAACTGCGACAGCGGCAAACGATAGACAGCTTCAATGTCGAGGCCTCGTGTGGAGATTTTCGCGACGTTAATATACTGGGCGGTAACCGTGGTCAGTGTGCCGCTGGCGTTGCGGGTCAGCAGGTTGCAGAGCGCGGTATTGCCGGCGAAACAGCGGGTGACGATGTCCTGTGCGCCCAGCGTTGTGATCGCATCGCTGATTTCGATATTGTAGCCGTCGACCGACATACGAAAGCCAGGGATAAAGCGAGGAGTGAGCACGATGCCGCCAGTCAGCGTATTAGCAGTTTCGGGGGCAAGCGCACGATTGCCTTGGCTCAGATAAGAGACTGTCAACTGCTGATTATTATTGAAAGGATCGGTAACGGTAAAGAAGCGATATAGAGTATTTGTGAATAATTCATCGAAGTTTGGTGCACGAATATCACGTGACCGTGTAACTCTCAGGAGCACATCGTCGCTTATCTGCCAGACACTGCCAACCTTCCAAGTAAGAACTGTGCCGCTTGTGCTATAATCGGTAGCTCGAACTGCGCCGTTGATGCCCAACGCTTGGGCGAAAGGGCGATCATGGAACAACGGTATTTCGATTTCCCCAAATGCTTCCTTCACGTCATAGGAGCCTTTCATTGGCCTCGGATTACCGAGGAGCCAGCCGCCGGCCTGGCTGACGTCATCTGACGTGCCAACGATCGCGTCGCGGCGATATTCTACACCCGCAGCAACTGCGACCGGTTTGCCCCCGACGTCGAACAGTTCCCCCTGAAGACTGCCAGAGCCGACACGCTCGTCTATTTTTACGCGATAATCGGTAGTACCAGTGAAATAGGCGACCCCCGCCGGCGTGGTGAGTGGTGATCCGGTACCGAATATATTTGTAGGCGAACAATTCGGTGCTGTGGCCGTGACCTGGTTGACGCGGCAGACGATCTGGCCAGCGGCGTTGCGCACCGCGTCGATCGATTGGTTATACTTTGCAACGTTGATGTTGTTGGTCAGCAGCGAGTGGTAAAAAGTATGGCCATATTCACCATAAGCGCTCCATGTCCAGCTGCCGGCGATCGGGCCCTTGAAGCCACCGACGAGGCGCGTCGTGCGGTTGCTGTCGTCGGCACCGATCGGGGGAAGGTCGGTGTCCAGACGCCCCATTGTGAAGCTGCTGGTCGTCATCGCCGAGGCCACCGCCGCCGGCAGATAGGCGTTATCGTTCTGGATTATGATATTGCCAAGATGGAAGGCAGGGATCAAGCGATTGGTCTTGCCTTGGGAGTAGGAATAGGATGCTTCGTAATAAGCGGTCACTGGCCCGAGATCATAGTTGCCAACGCTGTACACAGTATAGCGGTTGAAGGGCACTGTAATTGAAAGCTGTCTGCCCGCGTTCACCCCGCCACCACCGATCTGGTACCCGGCGGCATATTGGCCGTAGGTGAAGGGGGCAGTGGCACCGCCCGGCAAGAATTGCGTACCCTTCAAATTGCCGCTATTGATCAAGCCACCGACGCTCGCATTGGCGAGCTGGAAATCGTCGAGGATAAACTGGCGATATTGGCCATTGGTCGCGGTATACGCGGGATTGGAAATCAGCCCCGGCGCGCGCGCGGACCAAGGGCGCTTATTGGCGCTGGTAACGCCCTTATTGTTCTGGCCTTCGATCGCGATACTGAAATGGCCGCGGCCGTCGGCGAACTCCTTGCCCCAGCCGATCGAGCCGAGCAAATCCCCATTGTCGCCATAGGTGCTGATGCCGCTTTGGAGGGTGCCAACGAGGCCGTCGAGATTCTTTCTGAGGACGATGTTGATCACGCCCGAGACGGCGTCCGAACCATACGCCGCAGAGGCGCCGCCTGTAACGACTTCAACACGGTCGATCAGTGTCACTGGAATGACATTGGTGTCGACAGTAGCTTGGGTTGTAGTCGGCACGAAGCGGCGACCGTTGACCAGCAAAAGATTGCGGCTCGCTCCCAGACCTCGCAAATTAAACACTGCGGCGCCGGCGTTTTGCGAGGACAGAGTGGTTGATGCCGGCGTAATTGACCCGAGCATGGAAGGTAGCTCTTTCATGATCTCGCCCACTGAAGTCACGCCTGTCTTGGCAAGATCATCGGCACCGAGCACGGTGACTGGTGTCGGCATCCGAAAACCGGTGCCGGTAATGCGCGAGCCGGTAACGACGATGTCCGATGCATCAGGTGATTCATTCTCTGCGGATTCCGGTGTCGCGGCTTGAGCGAAGACCGGGGTCGACAGAACAACAGCGGCGACGCTTGATAGATAGGCTAATCGTGCGGAACGCGAAATCATGGATGACGAGCGCTGAATAATCATATTTTCCCCGTTGCTCAAAAATTGAATACTCACAAGCTAGTTCATTCGCGGCCTGAAGAGGCTTGTTTAGTGACGTGCAACGAACCGACAGTCACGTTCTCGTGGCCGACCAACTTTTCACATGCGCGGCAATCTCTGCGTGGGTTGCAAACCATGCACCACCCATGGCCTTCGCGTGGCGAATGAGTTCGTCCAAAATCCAGATTCGAGATCTTGCAGCGATGATGTGCGGATGAAGCGTTAGCTGGAATAGACTGCCGGCCTGACGTGCTCCTTCCATTTCCCGCCGAAATATGTCGAACACATCATTCGGACCAATGTAGGGTCGTAGCGATTGGGAGCGATGCATGAGAAAGTAGGCCGCGTCGTCTCGTATCCATTCGACCGGCAATTCAATAACACCGCTCGGCTCACCATTGAGCAGCAGTTCATAGCATTCCTCGTCAGCCATCAGCGAAGAATCATAGAGGAGCTCCATCTCCACAGCGATGCGCAACGTATTCGAACTGAAATCCCATGATGGCGTCCGCATTCCGATCGGGCGTACGCCTGTGATGCTCTCTATTGTGTCTGATGAGCGCATCAGCAGTTCCCGCTCGTCATGATAAGCAAGGGTTGAGTTCAGTTCGTGGATCCAACCGTGCAGCCCAATTTCGTGGCCCTCTCCAATCAGACGGCGTTGTTCATCTTTATGCAAAATGGCAGCTACGGCGGGGACATAAAAGCTTGCACGCACATCATGCTTGTTGAGCAGCGCCGTTAATCTTGGAACACCGACACGCGCGCCAAACTCACCCCACGCCAAGCGGCCAATGGATTGGCCTCCATCGCGCAACTCATTCGTCTCATGATCGCTATCGAAAGAGATCGCGACGGCCCAACTGCAATTTTCCGGCCAACTTTTCGGACGTAAGGATCGGCCGGCGCGGACCTGGTTGACGATCTGCTGCCAGTGATGTTCAGGCCACTCCCAACAGGCTCCGGGAGTAAACTGCGTATCTGACGCTGTGTTCATTTCATCTCCCGCCATTAACTTCAAGGATTTGGCCATTGATAAAACTTGCACGGTCTGACGCCATAAAGTGCACGGCATCGGCGATCTCGTCGACCGAACCCAACCGTTTCATCGCAACTGATCCGACCAGTTCGTCGCGCCTTTTGTCGTCGTAACTTGCCCATTGTCGGCTGGTCGCAGGATTAGTGACGACGAAACCTGGGGCGACACTATTCACACGTATCCCGAATGGGCCAAGTTCATGCGCGAGTTGCCGTGTCAGCCCCACGATCGCGTGCTTAGATGCACAATATGCCTGTACACCAGTCATTGAGGCTTGCAGCCCTGCACTGGACGAGATCGTAACAATAGCGCCGCTTCTGGCTCGCTTCATTCCCGAAACAGCCGCACGGCATAGAGACATGGTTGAACCAAGGTTGATGGCGATAACCTCATCCCAATCGGAGTCCTCCACATCTTCAAAAGGACAGTACCTCTGATTGGCCACACCTCCCGCGTTGCAGACCAATACGTCGATGTGGCGACCGACACTGTCCTCGATCGAGTGGATCCAACGAGCGGCGACGCCACGATCTCTGAGATCGATCCGCTCATACGTAATCGCAGAGTCTGTCTCTTGAGGAAGGATATCACACGCATAAACACGAGCTCCGCTTGCCGCGAAAAGCTGGCAAATCGCTTTGCCAAAACCAATGCCCCCTCCGCTTACGGCAACTGTCTTGTTGCGAAAGTCTACACCAGACATTTGGCCAGCTCGCTCAGGTTTTGGTCGTCGTTGGCGCGCCCGCCCCGCTCGATTTGATCGATCATAACGATCAGCCTATCAAGAATAGGACACGGAATATTGCGACGGCGACCCTCCTCTGCCGGACCTTTCAACATGTCCCTCTCGACTGGGCGCTTGCGAACGACGAGATCCCTCCAGACTCCCGAATGGGTTTTGGCATTCGGCCTATTAAATGCGACCATCGCTGCAATGCAGCGTTTAGCATCCTGTTCGCTTGCACCCGCAGCAAACGCGTTGGGGTCGAACCCGTCGAATCCCACAACCTCTACCCCGGCAGCGTGAGCGATCCTGACGATTTCGCCGATGAGCCGCCGCCAAAGCCCAAGTAAGTCAGGCCGCTCTAGGCATTCAGCAATTCCTTGTTGACCCACGGCTTGTGCAAATAGCATTGAACCATAGGCAAGTTTGCCCCAGAGAAAGCCGTCAATG
>Ga0070669_100001616_pt1 | contig 16274 bp, 17 predicted proteins | sample KBSS53metaG_FD_64680 | JGI IMG/M metagenome (GOLD analysis project Ga0070669, IMG submission 64680) | Switchgrass rhizosphere microbial communities from Kellogg Biological Station, Michigan, USA - KBS S5-3 metaG | ecosystem: Host-associated > Plants > Roots > Rhizosphere > Soil ... | reverse complement strand
CTTGTACACAACTCCAGGTTGGACGTCATGTGCGCGTACCACCAGGGGAGCGGCGTGCTGCAACCCGCGTGTGCGGTTCTCGATGTCGCGCCGGTACGCCATCAGGAGGTGCTGGGTCATCTCCTCCGTCCCTTCGGGACCGTAGACATCGAGCTCCTTACGACCGAAGACCCAGGGCATGAGTAGAAGGTCCGGGTACCCGACCGTATGGTCGGAGTGGTGATGCGTGAGAAACGCGACGGCGATCTTCGTCGGCTCGAGCGCGGAAAACCCCTTCGCGGCTGCCGCCGCGGCGCGGCGGACGACACCGGGACCGAAGTCGACGAGATAGGCGCGATCGCCGACGACGATCGCGGTCGCCGCCCCGGAGCGATCCGGATTCGGTCTCGGTGTACCGGTGCCGAGCATGACGACTCGCGTCTGCATTTGTGCTTGAACGGGCGTCGCCGGCGACAGGACGGTGGCGGCGAGAGCGATAACGAGGCAGGAGCGCATGAAAGCCTCTGACGGGTCCGTTGAGATCAGCATGACCACGATTGCAATTCGATGATGTTTCCTTCGGGATCAGTTACGTAGACCCAAGTCACGTTCGGTCCGGTCGCGGTCGCCAGTGTCACGATCTCGCCGACTGGCTTCCCGCCGGCGCGCAATACGGCCTCGCGTGCCGTCGGCACGTCATCGACGACGAACGCAATGTGGCCGAACCCCGGTCGGTTCACGCCGACCCCGGGTCTCTCGCGGAGAATGTTGTAGGTGAAGATCTCGAGCGTAGGTCCGTTCTCCCCATGACCGGGCAAACGCAGATGCACTCCACACAGGTGCGCGCCCGTGATACCGGTTCCGCGCTCGAGGTCCGGACCCTTGAAGTCTCGCTCAGGCGGCACCGGAACGCAGCCGAACTGCTCCTCGTAAAACCGTGCCAACGCTCTCCAATCAGCAGCGATCAGATTCGTATGGCCGTATCTCGCGCCAGGGATCATGATGCGCTTTGTATGGGCTCCCATACTTGTGCGGTGCGGGTCAGGAGCGCAGGTGGAGAACAGCCACCTGCACTCCGTCGCGCCTACCGCTCGATGGCGGCCAGCAAGCCGATATTTCGATCCAGCGGGATCGTGCGGCGTGCCACGTTGACGCCGAGCTCCTTGCCGGCGGTGATGTCGAAGCGATAGTGAATCCCGGCGTACATGCGCGACAGCCCCGCCTCGGTCAGCCACGCGTCGACCTCACTGGTCTTCTTCGGGAACAGATGACTCAGCGCCGTGGCGGCGGCCGACGACACGCAGGAGTGCCCTGACGGATACGACGGGTGATTCGGCAACGCGAAGCTCAGCGTGATGGCGGTGTTCGCCTGGGACGGCCTGATGAACCAGTAGTAGTACTTGGCATCCCAGCAGCCGATGAGCGCTTCCATCATCGCGACGCCCGTCAGCGCGAAGGCGTGCGTGGCCGCGCGCTCGTCCCGCCGGAATTCCTGCACGTAGCTCCCCGTGACGAGATTCCAGTAAGTGTGCCATCGATCAATTCCGCCGCAGGATCGAGATCGCGCCCACGTGGGGGCCGGGCCACAATGGCCTGGCGATGGGGCTCGCACAGAAAGGGATGCTCGCGGAGGCTTTTGCCTCCGTGCGGACGTCGATCCAGCTGTCGCCCGAACGTCCCGATTTCGTGGCGGATCTTGCCTGGATCCAGGCATTGATGGGACAAACGACAGCTGCACGAGCGACGCTGCGCCGCGCCAAGGTGATGCCCTTCGAGCCGTACAACATCGGGCGCGCGTACGTGGCGCTGGGAGAGCCCGACAGCGCCTTTGCGTGGCTGGAGCGAGCGACCTGGAATTTTCCGCATCGCGCGGACCGTCGCGATCCGGCGCTGGACGGTGGGGGAGCGACGCGCGCTTCGCGCGCCTGGTATCGCGTATCGACCGTGAGATGGGGCTGCGGGGGACGCACTAGGGCAACGCAGTAGAGATTCTTGCCGCGCGCAGGTCGCGATTGCTTCGCTCAGCGCCCGCTGTCAAAGCGTGCGCGGAGGGCCGCTTGGTCCTCAACGCGTTACGCGGTGGGCGTGTAGAACTCATAACCCGCGCGGATCGACTCGCCGGACGGCCGGGCGCGCTACAGCGAACGCTTCGGGACGGTCGAGCCGGTGTTCCCCTCGGGCGATGGTCCAGCCGCACCCCGCCTCCGATCGCACGAACCAGCAAGCACCGAACCTGCCTAACTAGGGACCGCGACAGCACACACCGTCTCCAATCCGGGTTTTTTTCTACAGCCTCAGCGCTTGAAGTTGAGCTGCGGGCGGATCAAATCATTGCGAGCGAAGCGAGCATTAATAGCCGGCGCGCCAGCTCCAACGGACGTTAGGCCGCCGGCGGGTATAGTCCGGAGGCACAGGTAACAGAGTAGTCCAAAGACATCGGTAACACTCGACTAACCTGCATCACAGGACTCCGACAGGGAGGCTGTGATGCCGTGGACGGAGAGCGATGCTACGGCCGCGTCGCGCTATGCGGGCTCGCGGCGGCCGTATCCCGAGCGGCTGCCCACGCCCGAGTACCGTGGGCACTTCCTCGTGAAATGGGTGACCGACGCCGGGACGTTCCGTTTTCAACAGCGCTTGCTCTACATCGCGAACGCGCTCGTGAACCAGCATATCGGCTTGGAGGAAACCGACGACGGCGTGTGGGCCCTTTCCTTCCCAACACGGGGCTGATCGCCATACTCGATGAGCGCGACTTCCTCATCCGCGGGTAACCTGAAAGTGCTACCCATGTCCTCAGACACCTCTGTTACCTATCTCTCCGGCTGCTCACCGCGACGATGCTTCCTGGCAGGCCGATGTCGACGACGAGCGGACGATGGTCACTCCGCCAGTGTTGCTCCGAGAACGGACCGACATGAACCGATCGTATGAAGTCTTTCCAGTCAGCTGGTACGAAGCAATAGTCGATGTGAAACGGATTCCGCTCTGACCACTGCCAGAAATGTGTGGGGCGCTCCGGTACGTCCGGATCGTAGCCAGGAGCATTGTGGTACGCGCTGACAAGATGAAAGTCCTGGCTCAGACGACGCGCGAGTTCAGCGTGATTCTTGGAGGGAGCCGCTCCGCGCCAGTGGGCGAAGCAATTGAAATCGCCGACGACAACGCTCGGCGTTGCGCGCAGAAACCCGGCGTACGCATCGAGAGCATCTAGGATCGCACGAACGTAACTGGGGCGACGCAGGGCCCAGATCGCGAGTATATGGAAGCGCGTGGGGCCTGAGACGATCGCGGGATACGCAGAGTGATCCAGCGTAGAGTTCAGCGGTCCCGCCGTGACCTGATATGGGGAACGCGCCACAATGCCCACGCCGTGCCTTGCGTTGACGCCGAACCAGGCGTACCGCCCCTCCGTTCGTGGAGACTCGGGTCGGGCGCACTCCTGAAGAACGGCGATATCTGGACCGAGAGGCGCCAAGTCGGCGGCCCGCTCAAGGCACGACCCGCGATAGCAATTCCAGGTCGCAATTCGCATCGATCCGCCGAGAGTCTCCGTTGCGGGCTAACGCCCCAGATTCCATGTCAGCTACAGCGTTCGTTAGGTTGCAGGCGCATAGATCAGCGACACGACGTGTGCCAATTGAAGTGCGTTTCAATCAATGATGTCGCAGAGGAACCGCATCGGCTGCGAAGGATACTTGGCAAGAAACGTGAAGAGCGCATCAAAGTCGTCCGCGTACTGCTCATTGTGGGCGCGCCAAATCGCCCCGCGATCTGCGACGACTAGAGTTAGCCGACCTCCAAGTCTCACCTTTAGGCGATGATTCGTAGTGACTTCGCCGAGGCGTGCGGCGATGTCGGGCGTGGCCAGCGTGTAGGCGATTTGACGTTCTTTCTCGCGCGGAGGTGTCGCGTACGCGAGAACGCCTTTCGTTACGGCGAGTGAGATTTCAGCCACGGGATCTAAAGGGAGAGTTGTTGCAACCTAACGCCTGAAGTTGAGTTGCGGGCGAGTAAAACAAAAGGTGCGGGCGCAGCCCCGCGCACTCCGAAGATCGCCCGTCTGCTCCAACGCACGTTAGGCCGCGGCCAAGCCTATTGATCCTGTACCGCGTCACGCGGGTCATCGAGGTCACGGCCTCTGGGCTCAGGCGTGTAGTACGTGGTGACAATGGTGACCACGCTCAGCAACGACAGATACGCCGCGAGCGGAACCCATGACAAGATGGCGGCCTCCTTGTCGTCGCCATAGAAGTTGGTCGTCCAAGCGATGATGCCCGCGCCAACCAGCGGAGCCACACCCCCCGCGATCACGGCGGACACCTCCCGGGCCATGGCTACGCCGATGTACCGGTGCCGTGCACCGAATAGCTCCGACAGAAATGCGCCCTGCGCTCCGAACATGCCCCAGACCCCGACTCCGAGCGCGATGGACATAACAACTATGCTCGAGGTCTCATCGCCGCGGCTGAGCACCCACCAGACCGGAAATGCAATCAGCAGCTGGAAGATTGCGAATGAGCGGTAGGCGATGACCCGCCCATAGCGGTCGCTCAAGATGCCCGCCAGCGGGACCACCACCGCACCAACACAAGCAGCACACACGAGCGAAAGCGTTCCGCTCGAGCCTTTGAGGCCGACCACGTTTACGATGTAGCTCACCGCGAGGGCCTGATACAGGGAAGAACCTCCATTCTCGCCGAGACGCAGGCCGATACCAAGCAGCACTGTCTTCTTCGAGTGTTCCAAGAGGTGGGCAAGCGGTCTGTCGTCCACCTCGTGACGGGCTTTCAGCTTTGCGAATTCCGGTGACTCCTTGAGCTTCACGCGGATCCAGATCGCGACGCCGATAATGACCACGCTGAGAAGGAAAGGAAGACGCCACACCCAGCTCTGGGCCACGTCGTCAGTGCGAAGGAGGAGGACGAAATACACGAGGGACGCAGCCACGGTCCCCAGTTGGATGCCCATGAAGGGGAGCGCAGCGAAGAAGCCGCGCCTCGTGCGGGGGGCATATTCCGTCATCAATACGGAGGCCCCCGCCTGCTCCGCGCCCGCGCCCAGGCCCTGAAGCAGGCGCAGCCCGACCAGCATGAACGGAGCCCAGTACCCGACGCTAGCATACGTCGGGAGTACCCCAATCAGCGTGCTGGCCGCGCCCATCAACGAGATCGTGGTGACGAGGGCAAACTTGCGTCCGAGCCGGTCACCAAGGATGCCGAAGACGATGCCGCCGACCGGGCGTACTGCGAAACCGAGGAAGTAGGTGCCGAAGCTGGCCATCCTACCGACGGCCGGATCTTGCTCGGGGAAAAAGAGAGGCGCGAAAACCAGAGCGGAGGCCAAGCTATAGAGTGCAAAGTCATAGTACTCGAGCGCGCTACCCAGGGAGCTGGCCCATGCTGCGCGGTATAGAGCCGACGACGTGATCCCGACAGTTTCGGTCGGCGATACGCTCTCAGCGGTATCCCTGCGCGCTGATTCCATGTGATCGGCGGCCTGACGCCCAAGTTCTGCTACAAGCGAAGTATCACCGTTGCGGCGTAGCCGCAACCTCAGATCGCTTGTCTGCAGCAACGATGCGTTAGGCAGCGGGCGCGGCAGCCTCAGAACCGAACGCCGACGGAGGCAGCGCGGCGCCTTTGAGTGTGGCGCCAAGCTTTCACGAAGATCGTGGACGCGGCGCCGGAGCCCGGTACCATTGAAATCCCTCGCGACTCTCCGCACTTCGCACCGACGCTTGCTACCTTCTCCTGTGCCGAGGAATGCGGCGAACCAACCCATCCTGTTACCGATCTCTTAACTCGTCGGGCTGACGCTACCCGATAGCCTCCGGAGATTCTTGATGAAGATCATGAAGCTTGCCGTCCGGTCGACCGGCGCTCATTGGCGGCGCGCGCACAGCGTGCTGGCCGTCGCAGCGACCGCCTTCGCCACGCCGACCCAGCGCGCTCCGGTGGTGTTCCATGTAAGCTTGGGTCAAGCGTCGGCGACGTCGGTCTCCGGTCGCCTGTTGGTCTTCGCCAAGCCGCTCGGACCCGCGGACAAGAGGCCCGTCGCGGCGGTCAACATGGACCAGATCGATACCCGCGCGATCGCGATCGCCGCCCAGGAGGTGGCGCGCCTCGAGCCCGGTGCCACGGTCGACTTCGACGCGGACGTCACCGCCTTCCCCACACCGTTCTCGCAGCTCAAGCCCGGCCGGTACGCCGTGCAGGCGGTGCTCGATCGCGACCACAGCTACAACTACACTGGACGCGGCCCTGGCGATCTCGTGAGCGGGGTAGTGGAGATGGACCTGCCCGGCGACGCCGCCCAGGCCCTAACGCTTGCGACCGTCATTCCCGAATCCGATCCCCTCCAACCCCTGTCCAACGTGCCGGCGGCGCTGAAGGAGATCTATGCTGCGGCCAAGGCCGACATCAACCCGATCACCTTCGCCAGCCCGGCGCTCAGCGGTTTCTGGGGTCGGCCGACAACCTTACGCGGCTGGGTGGTGACTCCGCCGGACTACGCGGCTCATCCCGGCCGGCGCTATCCGACGGTCTACTACACCCAGGGCTTCGGCGGCTCATTGCGCTCCCTCCACGACGCCGCCGTCGCTCGGTGGGATGAGATGAAGACGGGCAAGGCGCCGCCGATGATCTGGGTGGGGATCGACCAGTCGAGTCCCAGCGGAACGAGCGAGTTCGTCAACAGCGTCAACAACGGGCCGTGGGGCCAGGCGCTGACGGTCGAGCTGATCCCCGAGCTGGAACGCCGATACCGCATGGACGCCAAGCCTTCGGGCCGCCTGCTGACTGGACACTCCTCTGGAGGCTGGGCGGCGCTATGGCTGCAGGTGAAGTATCCAAAACTGTTCGGCGGCGCCTGGCCCACCTCGCCCGACCCGAGTGATTTCCACGACTTCTTGGGGCTAGACCTCTACGTCCACGACGCCAACGTCTATCGCAAGCCCGATGGCACACCCTGGCCACTGGCGCAGGACAAGGGCCAAATGCTGGTCTCGGTCGAGGACTACGCGCGCCGGGAAGTCGTCGTCGGGGAGTATGGTGGCCAGTTCGCCTCCTTCGAGTGGGTCTTCTCCCCACGCGGTGCCGACGGGCTCCCGGTCCCCATGTTCGACCGCACGACGGGCGAGGTCGACTCGGCCGTGATCGCGTATTGGAAGGAGCATTATGACGTCGCGGAACTCCTCCGCCGCCACTGGCCGGACCTCAGGCATGATCTCGACGGGAAGATCCACCTGACCGTGGGTTCGGCCGACACCTTCTATCTCGACGGGGCGGCGCACCGGTTGGAAGCGACGCTGAAGGGGCTCGGGGGCCGAACCGACTTCCGCTACGTCGAAGGGCGCGGCCATTTCGACCTGTACGCCGTGGGCGACGACCGGTGGGGTCTGTACAAGGCCATTGGCCGGGAGATGTACGCGGTGGCTCGGCCGGGATCGAAGCCGTCGCTGCCCGTCAGCACGCTTCCGGCCGCGCCACCACAGCGCCCTTGACAGCTCCAGTGTACGTTAGGCAGCAGGCGCGCCAGGGTCAGGCACGCCGCTGCCACGTTGGTTGAGCTGTCCCATACCAGATGTGGGTTGCTGCCTAACGCCTCCCTGCATGATGACGATGTTCTTTCCATCGATGGTGTGGGCGGGCTTCCCCCACTTACACTCCTCCGTCAATCCCAGGCCACCGAGCACGCGCCGCATGGCCGCGATCTCTGCATCCCATCGCTCCCGATACGCCATCTCCATGCGGGACACTCACCCTAGAAGAGCTTCATCCGAAAGAACGTCACGAAGAGCACCGCGCCGACGAACACGACGGCGTGTATGGTAAACGCGAGCCAGTTCAAGGTTGTTGCGGACCATCGGGCGGCGAGGGTACCTGCAGCGAGCACACAGACCAGGATCGCGTACAGCGGCATCCACTGGTCGGAGGCGGACCAGGTAATGCCGCGGAAGAAGTACCCGAACCACCGCTGCGCCCAATAGACGACCACGCACGCCGCGATGATGAAATTGACGGCTGGGACCAGCAGCCGCCACTGTGCGGATCGACGCGCCAGAATCGCCACCAACACATGCACGCCGAGTCCAACCCAGGCAATCGCGGTAATGGCCAGGTTACTCATTGGCAGTGGATGGTGTGTAGTCGCTCGCGAGCGGGAACGTCAATGTTCGTTAGGCATCATGCGGGTGTCATCCGAGCAATGCGTAACAGTGTTATCCGGGAGCATCGGTAACACTCCGCCTAACCTGAACGGCGTGTCTCGAGGTTGTCGATGATCCGCCTTGACGGATCGATCGCCAGCTTGAGGTAAAAGTACTGGCCGACGAACTCCTCGGTCAGCGACGGACCGATTGTGCCGGTGTACCGCTTGATCCTGACCCACGCCGAATTTTGGAATGCCCACACCTCGAGGAAGTCGTAATTGGTTTTCGAGCTCGAACGTCCCGATCGTCACGAGGCGCAACTTCGTTTCGCCGGCCGGAAGGTAGGCCTCCTTCCAGGTAGCGAGATTGTTGTCATAAGGGTGCGCGGTCTCGAAGGTCGAACCCGCTACCGCTTGCCACAGCGACAAACTGGTTTTGGAGGGGACATCAGTTCCATGGGTCGCCCGAGCGAGGGCCGGGAAGAATGAAACACGCTCAATTTCCCAAGTGACGCTCCAACCGAGCCTCGATTCTCATTTTGAGATAACGGCAACATTCCGATGACGGCTTTAGGCGTCCTTCCACGTAAAGAGTGTTTAGCTGCCGCCCACACCGTAGGCTATTACCCACTCCACCCCGGTGCCATGCTAACCTCCAACGCCTCCCGTCGTCGTGTCCGCTGGTTCCTGCCCGTGCTTGGCATCGCCACGGTAATCGCCGCGGCGTGTGGCGGCGGTGGAGACAAGGGGCCGACGCAGCCGGCTCAGAGCGACACCACGTTGACGGCGTCGCTCGATGGCGGCACCTCGTTTACGGCTGCGACGGCCACTATCACGTCGGCGGCAGGCCGGCTGCTGATCATTGCCTCGAACGGGCCTAACGAGTCCATGGGCCTGGGGTTCGATCTCCAAACCGGGACCCAATCGAGTGGCACGGGCGGCACTGCTACCGCAAGTTATGTGCGGATTGGCCAGGGAAGTTGGGGGGCAGGCCCCAATCTCGCTGCCAGCAGTGGCACCCTGACGCTCACGACGGCGAGCGCAAACCGGGTCGTGGGAACGTTCAGTTTCGGGCTGGTCAACATTTCCGGCACACCCGCCACCCGTCAATTGACGAACGGACGGATCGACATCACGTACTGATGAGTGTCCAGCGTGGAGACTGGCGTTAGGCGACTCCGGACATGTCGTCCCTGCTCGCTATTTCAGTCCCCTGGTAATCGATGAAGCCTTTTGATTCACTTCAAAGTCAACCGAAGAAACGTTCTTTACGAACGGTCGGCTTACAACTGCTTTTACCAGGTCAGAGTGCATGAAGGCTTCCATTGCAGCTTTGTTTTCCCACAAGTAGAAACCTCCAAACGAATTTTTCTTTTCGTCTGTCAACCAGACTTTCGAAATGAGACCCGGTACACTCGCCAAAACCGGGGCATCGGGTTCTACCATTTGCTTCAGATAGTCCGCCTGGGAGATGTCTCTGAGTTGGTAGGTGATTAGTTGAGCTTGCATAACGCCTCCGTTCTGTTCAGTGCGGATTGTCTGCGGGCGACTTCAGGATGGCAATTCTGCCATACTGTCCCGTTTTGCCTGTATCAACTCCTCACAGATCCCTCTTGCTCGCGGCTCCAACGAACGCAGCGTAGTATGGAACACCAGTCTCACCTCGGTCTCACCTGGATCACTCGGGCGACCGAGAAGCGCGCGACGTGCTGCGCGAGTCGCTGGGGTGCGCACGAGCCGGCGGCCGACGCGCTTGACCCGCACGGCTGGGGAGGCAATGTTGGTCCCGAGCATGCGTGGGAAGACCGCGCGCTCGCAGATGCTGACAAGTGCCTTCATCCGCCCACGCCATGGCGATCTTCACGCTCAGGATCAACGGCAAGACACAGCAGGTTGATGTCGCGCCCGACACGCCAATGCTCTGGGTGCTGCGGGATCACGTGAAGCTCGTGGGTGCGAAGTATGGTTGCGGGATTGCTCAGTGCGGCGCGTGCACCATTCATCTTGGCGACACGGCCGTGCGCTCCTGCTCGATACCAGTATCTGCAGTGGGAGATCGGGCGATCACCACCATCGAGGGCTTGTCCGACGACGGCGACCACCCGGTGCAGAAGGCCTGGCTCGAGCACGACGTCGCCCAGTGCGGCTATTGCCAGGCCGGGCAGATCATGAGTGCCGCCGCGTTGCTCAAGAAGAACCTGACGCCGAGTGACGCTGACATCGACGCCGCAATGCGCGGCAACATCTGTCGGTGCGCGACATACGTGCGCATCCGGGCCGCAATCAAGGCAGCGGCACTTCAGCCATCACGGACATGACGATCGTCAGCACTTCGTATAGCCGACGTTCCTTCCTCAAGACCAGCGCCCTCGCGGGCGGTGGCTTGATGCTCAGCTTCAGCTGGCTCGCCGGCTGCGCGTCGTCCGACGAGGAGCTGCTGACTCTCCCGAAGGAATGGTTCGACTTGAATAGCTACCTCAAGATCGGCGAAAACGGAGTCGTGACCATCATGTCGCCCAATCCGGAGTTCGGGCAGAACGTGATCACGTCCATGCCGATGGTCGTGGCCGATGAACTCGATGTCGACTGGGAGGACGTGATCGTGGAACAGGCGCCGCACGATCCCGCGAAATTCCCGGACGCGATGCTCGGGCAGTTCACCGGTGGAAGCCGCGGCGTCGCCACCAAGTGGAAGGCGTTGCGCACCGCGGGCGCGTCGGCGCGTCACATGCTGCGGCAGGCGGCGGCACAAAAGTGGAATGTCCCTGCGGAAGAGATCACGACGAGCGCCGGGATGTTGAGGCACGCGAGTGGGAAGTCGGCGCGCTACGGCGAGATGGCGTCCGCGGCCGCGAAGGTCCCCGTGCCGAAGGAAGTGAAGCTCAAAGAGGTAAAGGACTTCAAAATCATCGGCACGTCCCGGAAGAACGTCGAAGGAAAGAAGATCGTGACCGGGAAGCCGCTGTTCGGGATCGACTATTGGGTGGACGGCATGCTCATCGCCATGATCGTGCATCCGCCTGCGTTCGGCATGCGACTGAAATCGGCGGACTTTGCCGTGGTCAAGGCAATGCCGGGCATCACGGATGTATTCCCGATCGAGACACTGCCTAACGAGCAGGAGCGCGGGGCGTTCGACACGAACGCGTTCCCCCAATTGTTGGCCGTGGTCGGGCGGAGCACCTGGGAGGTCATGCAGGCCAAGAAGTCGCTGCAGGCCGAATGGGAACCAGCGCCCGCTTCGTCGATGGTCGTTTCGGGGTTCGGGAACAAATCGACCGTCACCGTTCCCGCGGGGCTCGAGGACAGCGCGTCGCACCTAACGAGCATGGAGGCTGCCGCGGCGAGGCCTGGTCGGGTCGTGCGAAAGGACGGCGACCCCGCCGGCGCCTTCAAACGCGCGGCCAAGGTCATCGAGCGCAGCTACTCGGCGCCCTTCCTCGCGCACAACTGCATGGAGCCGATGAATTTCTTCGCCCACGTGACCGCCGACCGCGTGAAGGTCGCCGGCCCGTTGCAGGCGCCAGGGTTCATCGAGCCAACGCTGTCGGCACGGCTTGGTGTCCCCGCGGACAAGATCGACATCGAGATGACGCGCATGGGCGGCGGGTTTGGTCGCCGCGCCTACTCGCACTATGTGATCGAAGCGGCGCTCATCTCGCAGAAGGTCAACGCGCCGGTCAAGCTGCTCTACACGCGCGAGGATGACATGAGCACGGGCATCTACCGCCCGTCGTATCATGCGACCTACCGCGCGGCGCTCGACGCGGACAACAATCTGATCGCGCTGCACGTGAAGGCGGGCGGCGTGCCCGAGAGTCCGCTCTTCGCGAATCGATTCCCGGCGGGCGCCGTCGAAAACTATCTCGCCGAAGACTGGTCGATTCCCTCGAACATCTCGATCGGCGCGTTCAGGGCGCCGCGCTCGAACTTCATCGCCGGCGCCGAGCAGTCGTTCCTCGACGAAGTCGCGGAGGCGGCGGGGAAGGATCCCATCGAGTTCCGGCTCGAGTTGCTCCGGCGCGCGAAGGCCAACCCCGTAGGCAAGAACAACGAGTACGATGTCGATCGCTATCGCGGCGTGCTCGAGCTGGTACGGGAGAAATCAGCGTGGGCGAACCCGCCGGCCGGCGTGAGTCGCGGCGTCGCGGCCTACTTCTGCCACGCCAGCTATGCGGCGCACGTGCTCGATCTCACGATCGAGAACGGCAAGCCTGTCGTGCAGCGCGTCACGTCGGCGATCGACTGTGGGATCGTGGTGAATGCGGACGCCGCCACCAACATGGTGCAGGGCGCCGTGATCGATGGCATTGGCAATGCGCTGTTCGGTGGGATGCCGTTCAAGAACGGCGCGCCGGAGAAGACCAACTTCAATACGTATCGCATGATTCGGATGCCCGATGCGCCGAAGGCGATCGACGTGCATTTCGTGAAGAGCGAGGTCGACCCGACGGGACTCGGCGAGCCGCCCTTTCCGCCGATCTTTGGTGCGCTCGCGAATGCGATCTACAAGGCGACGGGGAAGCGACTGTACAAGCAGCCGTTCGTTGGGGAGACGCCGGTGCTGGGATAGGGACGGCTCCTCAGTTACGGCAGTGTCTTTGTGGACGCCCGCGGCACATCGAGGCACGACGGCTGTGCACCGAACGCGGCCTAGCATGAGACGCCGATCTCACCTCGGCCCCATCTGGATCACTCGGGCGACGGAGAACCGCGCAAGGTGCTGCGTCTCACGACGTTCGGAGGCCTCTGCCTGGAGGGTGACGAGGGTCCGCTGACCGGGGCGGCGGCCCAGCGGCGGCGGCTTGTCCTGCTTGCAGCGCTCGCCGCCGCCGGTCAGAACGGAATGAGTCGGGACGCCGTCGTCGGCCTGCTATGGCCTGAGGTAGACGAGGCCCGCGCGCGAGCGGCACTCTCGCAGGCGTTGTACACGCTCAAACGGGACACCGGCGAGCACGAGCTCGTGCTCGGGCACGATGTGCTCACGCTTAACAGTGACATTCTCCGGAGCGACGTCTCGGAGTTTGAGCACGCCATCGCTCGAGGAGACTTCGAAGCAGCGGCGAATCTCTACAGCGGGCCATTCCTCGCCGGCGTCTTCATCTCCGAGGCTGTGGATTTCGAGCACTGGCTCGATGGCGTTCGCCTGCGTCTGAGCCAAGCCGCCGAGCAGGCCCTAGGGGCTCTGGCGATGGACGCCGAAGGTCGGCAGGACTTCGCGGCGGCCGCGCACTGGTGGCGCCGGCTCTTGGGACTCGATGCGCTGAGGACCCGGGCGGTGCTTGGCCTCATGGAGGCGCTGGTCGCGTTAGGCGATCGCGCCGACGCGTTGAGAACTGCCGAGCGCTATGCACACCGTGTCCGCCAGGATCTGGATGGTGAGCCGAATGCCAGGATCCTGGCGTACGCGTCCTCACTGCGAGGCACGCGGTCACGCCTTCCGGTGATCGCCGATGAAATGATCGGACGCGACGATGAGCTCCGTGTCGCCACTTCGCTCATGGAGCGATCCGACGTTTCACTGCTCACGCTCACGGGTGCTGGTGGAACGGGAAAGACGCGCCTCGCGATTCAGGTAGCTCGCGCGGTCGAGCCTCGAATCGATCGCGTCTGGTTCGTGGATCTTTCGGCATTGCGCGACTCGGCGGGGGTGATTCCCGCCGTTGCTTTCGCATGTGGAGTCCAGCCCGAGCCGGGGTGCGATCCAGTCGACGCGATCGCATCGTCGCTTGCCGGGCGTCGGGTGCTGATCGTCCTCGACAACTTCGAGCAGGTTGTCGATGCGGCAGGGGCGGTTGCTCGGCTGGTGAACGCAGCACCTAACGCGAAACTGCTCGTCACGAGCCGAATGCGACTCGGGATTCGCGCCGAGCATGAATTCTTCGTCGCTCCGCTCGCGCTCCCCGTGGACCCAACCAATATCGACGCGCTGCGAGTGAATTCCGCGGTCCGCTTGTTTCTCCGTCGCGCGGCTGCGGTGAACCCGTCGCTCGCTGTCGACGACGATACGCTTGGCGCCGCCGCGCGCATTTGTGCGCGCGTGGATGGATTGCCGTTGGCGATCGAGCTCGCAGCGGCACGATGCCGCCTCATGTCGCCCCTAACGATTGCGACGCGCCTGGAATCTGGGCTGGATCTGGTGTCCGGCGGTGGACGAGACATGCCGGCGCGTCACCAGGCGATTCGCGAGACCGTCGCTTGGAGCGTTGCATTGTTGTCCGAGGTCGAACGACGGGTGTTCGCGCGCTTCGGCGCTTTTGCCGGGGGCGCGTCCGTTGCCGCAGCCGAGTGGGTTTGCGCTGACACCGATGGCTCCACCTCGGTGCTCGACGCGCTGAGTGCTTTGGTGGATGCGAGTCTGCTCGTGCGCGAACCTGCGCAGCGCGACGATCCGCGCCTTCGCATGCTCGAGACGGTACGCGAATTCGCGATGGATGCGTTGCTGCGTTCGTCTGAGATGGACGCCGTGATGGGTCGGCATACTGAGTGGTACCAGCGGCTGGCGACGCAGCTCGAGCCAAGGCTCACTGGCGAGACGCAACAGGACGCGTTGACGACGCTCGCGCGCGATCACGCCAGCCTCGGCGCCGCGCTCGACTGGATGATCCGCAGCGATAACGCCGACGGTGCGCTTGCGCTCGCGGCAGCCCTGTGGCGGTACTGGCTCGTTCGTGGGCATCTCGAAGAAGGTCGCGTCTGGCTGGCGCGCGTCCTGGACATGCCGGCGTCGCGGGCGCCTGATCTCGATCGGTTACGCGCTGACGCGATGACGGGGGCCGGCACTCTGGCTCAGAACAACGGAGCCGTCGCGGCGGCCAAGGAATATTTCGAGGCGGTGCTGGCGATTCGTCGCGCGCATGAAGACACGGCGGGTATCGCGCGTGCCCTCGCGGACCTGGGCTGGATTGCCTGGCGCCAGTGTGATTTCCCGAAGGCGCGGCAGTTGTCGCGTGAATGCCTAACGCGGGCCGAGGAAGTCGGTGCGACGCGAGTGGCCGCCCTCGCGCTGACGAACCTCGGTGCGACGGCCCTCTTCGAAGGAAATTTCCATGAGGCGTGCGAAGCCTTGGAACGCAGTTCGGCGATGCGCCAACAGGTGGCAGATCGACGGGGTGTGGCGTTCTCCGACACGTTGCTCGCGTGGACGCGGTGCCGGATGGGTGAGATGTCGGACGCGATCGCGCTTCTCGAGCGCGCCGAGCAAACGCTCGACGACGTCGGAGATCGCCGGCTGATCTATTTCGCGCGCGAGATCAAAGCGCACGCATTCCTGCGACTCGGTGATGCCGCGCGTGCCGCAGAGATTCTCGAGATCAACGGCCTTCGTCGATTCGGCGATCGGTGGGGCGTGGCGCATGGTCTTGCGCTCGCGAGTTGGGCGTCTCGACTGCTCGGACTCAACGAGCAAGCCGTGGCGTTCGGCAACGAGAGTCTTGCGCTGCGCCGCGCCGAGGAGGACCGGTATGGCGAGGCCGAGTCACTTGCGCTGCTTGCGGCGGCGGCGAGCGCCAATGGCGATGAGGCGACGTCGTTGACATTGCTTCAGCAAAGTCGCGGCATCCGGCAGGCCATCGGTGACCGTGCGGGCGTGGCCGAATGCGACGCTGAGCTCGCCCGGATCGCGGCTCCGGCATGAGCGAACCGATTTTTCTCATGCGCCGGCTTCGATGTGTGGGGGGTGACAAGGGCGAGGAGGCGATCGCCGCTGTGCAGCACCTCGCAACCGAATTGGCGCAGGACGTAACTCCAAGACGATTTCGGGTCGAGCGCGTGGAGTCGATGTCCCAGAACCTTGTCATTCCGAGCGAAGCGCGCGCTTCGCTCGGAATGACAAGGCATCATCAGTTAGAGGGTGCCGTTCCGCCTCGGCGGCCCGCGCGCGGCGTCGGGGCCCATGCGGCGGTATCCGCCGCGCTGGCCGGGCCGATCCTGCCTTCAGCGGATTTGAACAGTGCCTCCGGATCGTAGACCCGTCCCGCCTTGATGACGACGCGCGGATTGCGAACACGCCTGATGTCCTGCAGCGGGTTGCCGCGCAGTACGACGAGATCCGCCCACTTTCCGGCCTCGATCGAACCGAGCCGGTCGCCGAAGCCCATGGCGCGCGCACTGTTGATCGTCGCGATCTTCAGAATCTGCCAGTT
>Ga0070669_100001615_pt1 | contig 16294 bp, 10 predicted proteins | sample KBSS53metaG_FD_64680 | JGI IMG/M metagenome (GOLD analysis project Ga0070669, IMG submission 64680) | Switchgrass rhizosphere microbial communities from Kellogg Biological Station, Michigan, USA - KBS S5-3 metaG | ecosystem: Host-associated > Plants > Roots > Rhizosphere > Soil ... | reverse complement strand
CGCCTTCAAAGTCTTTGGGGGTCCGGCGGAGAGATCGCTGCGCCGCGCTCCGCGCCCTCGTCGTGCCCTCCGCGTTCTCCGCGCCGATCGGTCGCCGTTGCCGTCACAGCTCTCTGTGCCTCTGCGGCCCTCTGCGCCTCAGCGTGAAACTCCGGCGCGACGACCCGAAGTCCAAGGGGCCAGACACCTCGGTTCAAGTGTCTGACCCCTTGATCGGATCAACGACTCTGACCCCTTGAAACGGCTCGTTGGTAGAGCGGCGTCCAAGCATTCGTGGGGCCGGTATGCCAGTCCCGGTACGGCGTCGTACGAGGTACGTAGTACAGCAGTGCCCTCCTTCTAGAATCTCCACTCCCGCACTATGAACGCCCCGAACTGGCTCGTGCCGGACGATGTCTGGCCGGCGAGCGTCGGGGGGTCGAGGATGTAGCGCGGGGTGAGGCTCGTCTCGAACCGGTAGCCCTTGTTCGTGCGGTACTGCACGGTGGCGCCGAGGATCGAGCACGAGCTGTTCTGGCGACTTCCGCCGGCGCAGGTGATGATCCCGGGGGTCATCACGCCCGAGACGAAAGTGCTCGGACTGATGTAGCGGCCCAGCTCGATCTCCGTGCCCTGCAGGAACTGCGACACCGCCCCCTGACCCTGCTCGATCGGGATGTCGCCCGGCGTCACGTTGAACACGTCCATCCCGAGCGAGCGTGCCGCATCGCCCTCGAGCTCGTCCAGCGCCACGCCCACCGCGACGCCCGCGAGCCGCGAGCTCGCCGCGTTGATCACGCCCGTGCCCTTCAGTCCACCGGCGATCGCGCCCGTGCTGCCGACCTGGAGCAGCGAGCCCGAGCTCGCGCCGAACGCGAGATAGCTCAGGAGGTCGCTCTGCGAGAGTGGCGGCTGCGCGTCGCTCTCGAGCGAGATGCGCGGCTTCTGCAGCGTGCCGCCGACGAGGACGCGGATGTTCGTCACGGTCGTCGCCTGCTTCACCTGATACTCGGCCGTCACCTGGAGCGTGGGATTGAGATCGGGCGAGCCGATGAACAGCGCCGAGCCGCGCGTGATCTGGAAGCGCTTGCTGAGGAAGGTGTATTCGCCGCGGTCGGCGTTCACCGCGCCGGTGATCGTGAGCGCGTCTCCCTGGACCGCCACCCGCATCGGGCCGTCGGTGTAGACCTCGACGTTGGCGTCCTGCGACCGCACCCACGTGCCGCGCTGGACCGAGAGCTCGACGTCGACGACGAGCCCCTCGAACAGCGGCGACTGTCCGGGGAAGATCTCGCGCTCGAGTGCGACCGACGTGTCCACCACACTGAACAGCTGTGGATCCCCCGCGCCGACGAGCTTCTTCCCGTTCGACTCGGGGACGTAGAGGACGCCGTGCACCACGTCCACGCGCCCGGTCACGTTGGCGTGCGCGAACGGCCCGGTGATCTTGAGGTCGGCGTTCGCGTGCACCTCGCCGCGGTCGGTGTTCAGCAGCTCCGCGTCCTGCGCGTGGAACGTCAGGTTGAACGTCGGCTCGCGCCAGTTGCCGATCGCCATCGTACCCGTGAGACGCACGGGACCGTTCGCCGAGCCCGCGATCGAGTCGACGTACACCGAGTCGCCGGTCATCCGCACGGTGCCGTTGACGTCGTCGAGCATCGTGCCCGTCGCACCGAGCCGGAACCGCGCCCGGTACAGCGCCAGCCCGCCTCGCATCTCCGGCTTCTTGAGCGTGCCGCCCACGGTGAAGTTGGCGTGCGCCGTCCCGCCCGCCTCCGTCACCATGTCGGTGAAGTTGGGGACCAGCGCGAGCGGCACGCTGTCGGATACCACCTTCACGTCGATCGGCTCGTCGAGCATGCGCGAACCGGTCACGCCGCTCAGCGCCAGGTTGATCGGCAGCGTGCCGTTCACGACCGCGAGCCGGATGCCGGTCGAGTCGATCGCCGACGCGTTCGTCGTCAGCCGCTTGTCGGCGTAGGCGAAGGTGCCGTGCACGTCGGGCACGCGGGTTCCGTTGTACGTGCCGCGCGTGAAGTCGAGCCGCCCGTTCAGGCGCGGGTCCGTTCCCGTCCCCTCCACGTGTGCGTCGAGGCTGACCTGGCCGGTCACCGGCAGGTCGCTCTGCAGGAGCTCGGCGACGTTCTCGACGGCGAACCCGCGCACCTGAAGGTCGAAGTCGGCGCGGCCTTCCGTCGGCAGCAGGCCGTTCGCGTAGATGCGCCCGGAACCGTGGATGAGCTCGAGGTCCACGACCTCGATGCCGCGTGCGCCCCATCGCACCTTCGATGAATGGGTCGTCTTCCAGGTCGTCGTGTCGAAGCGCAGCGCCACATCGGCCAGCCGCAGCTCGTTGCGCTCGTGGTCGATCGTGAAGTCGCCGCTGAGCGCGTAGTCGCGCAGGTCGCTCTGCCGGATGCGCACGCCGATGCTGCCGTTCGGCTTGAGGTACGACAGGTCGGCGGCGAGGCTGTCGAACGCGAATCCCAAGGCGCTGATCGTGTCGCCGCGCACCGCCACGGTCATCTTCGACTGCGGCGTCCGCGCGTCGGTCCAGTTGTACGTCGTGGCGATGTGGCGTGCCGCGTTGCCGCGGACGATCAGTCCGGCGGCGTTGGCCGAGCCCTGCAGGTTGAATCGCTCGATCGAGCCGGTGATCGTGCCGCTGGCGCGCAGCGAGCCGGCCAGCACGTTGCGCGGGATCGCTTGCGGCGTGTCGACCTGGACGCGCATCGGCGGCGCGCCGCGGATCGCGCGCGCCACTTCCGTCTGCCTGTTCACGCGCTCGACATCCGAGCGCGAGCGTTGCACCGCCTCGGCGAGGATGCGCGGGCGCGGCGGCACCGCGCCCGTGTCCGGTCCGGCGCTCGCCGGCAGGAAGCGCGCGAACGTTCCCAGCGAGTCGACGACGACGGAGTACGTGAGCGCGCCGCTGTGCGCCGCGTCGAGCCCGAACTGGCCCGCCACGTTCACCTGCGCGCCCGATCCGCGCACCTCGGCGCGTGCGACCGTGGCGAGCCCCTCCGCCAATCGCGCCTGCAGCGCGATCGAGTCCACCGCCACCGTGTCGAACCGCGACGGGCCGAACGCGAGATCGACCTCGCTCAGCATCGTGGCCGGCTTGAAGCCGCGCCCGCGCGCCGTGCCGCCGCCGTTCAGATCGGTGCTCGGCCCGTTCGCCATCACGCGGCTCAGGTCGAGCCCCGTCGCGTCCAGTACCACGTCGTAGCCCAGCTCCTTCGACTTGAAGTCGACGACGCCGTGCAGCCCGAACGTCGCGTCGCCCGGCAGCGCGAGCTTCGTGTCGACGCGCAGCGCGTCGAGCGGTCCGGTCGCACGGAACGGTCCGGTCGCGTATCCGGTGAGCGGCAGCGCCGGCGCGAACTTCGAGATCTCCGCCAGCGCGACCGGCCGCGCGATCACGTCCACGTCCATCGTCTGCCGGCCGGTGGTGTGCACCGCGACGCGCCCGACCGCGCGCGAGCGGTTGGGCCCGTCCTGATGCACCACTTCGAGCGGCGAGATGACGAGCTGCCGATCGCCCGAGCCGTTGAGCGTCGCCGTCCCGGTCAGCGTCCCGCCGATCGGTAGGGTCGGGAAGAGCAGCTTCGCGATGTCGATCTGGAGCGGCGCCATCCGCAGCTCGAGGTTGCGCGCGCTCACCACGACCGGCGTCCCCGACATGCCGACGACGCCGTCGGCGACGACGCGGCTCGTGCCGCGGTTGTACGCCGCGAAGGTGACGTCGGCATCGAGGTCGAGCCGCTTCGGCGTGCCGTCGAACTTCGCGCGTCCGGCGAGCACACCCTCGCGCGGCGGCCTGATCGCCGGCGCGATCTCCTTGATCAGCCTGGTCGTCACGCCCGTGAAGCGCAGGTCCGCGTCGTGGAACACGATCGTGTCGGACATCGTGACGCCGATGTCGCCCAGGATGTGTGCGCCTCCCGTTCGGAGATCGCCGCTGCGCATCACGTAGTCCTGCGTCGCGCCGCGCCACTGGATGAGCATCGACGCCGTGCCGCCGCCCTCCTCGGGCATGTGGGGATACAGCCAGCGGAAATCATTGAACGCCGCGGGCTGCCCCGTGGCGGTGAGCCGCATGTCGCCGTTGTCGATCACGTAGACGCCGTCGCCGCGCATGTTCGACTTCGGCAGATCGACGCGAGCTCCCTTCCACCAGATCGAGTCGTCGGTGAACCGGAAGCGGCCCTGCATCGCCGTGATCTCCGCCGCGGGTGGACGGAAGGGCAGGGCCTGCATCTCCAGCGAAGCGACGTCGAGCAGACGGATTTTCGTGCTCGGGTCGGCGAGCTGCACGAGCGGGAAGTGTGCGTTGAGTTTCCGTAGCTCGACGACCTTCACGTAGCCGCCCGGCACTTCCACGACCATCAGCCGCGACCCGCCCGAGAGCGCTTCCTTCACGAGACTATCGCGCGCCCGCGCCGTGATCCCGGCGCGCGGCGACCACGGCGACCGCACCGTGAGGTGTCCCTCGACGATGCGCGCGTCGTCGAACCTGATCCACGAGCCGAAGCCGGGCACGGTGTCGCCCGGCGTCGGCTTCGACGCGGGCCAGAGCCGGCGGTAGTTCCAGTCCTTCTCGCCCGGCAGCTTCTCGATCACGATGTCCGGGTGATAGAGCACGAGGTCGGCGATCGTGATTCGCTTGTTGAGCAGGTTGCCGAGCGAGTAGCGCGCCGTGAGCGAGTCCGCCTTCAGGAACGGACGCCCCGCGCTGTCGGTGATCGAGATGTCCGTGATCGTCGCGCCGGTGAGCAGGTCGCCGCGGACCGTGCCCATCTTCACGATTCCGTGCGTCGACTTGGACAGCGCGCCGAGCGCGAACCGCCGCACCCGCTCCCGGCCGTACGTCGTGTTCGACACCACCCACACCGCGACGAGCGCCAGTGTGACGAGTGCGAGGAGCACGACGAGCAGGCGGGCGATGCGCTGCAGCATCAGTACGCCTGGCCGATCGAGAGATGGAGCGTGAGCCGGTTCAGCAGCCGTCCGATGCCGCTGCCTCCCCCACCGGCCGAGTAGCGTCGCGGTGTCTCGAGCGGAACGATCGTCAGCCGGCCGTTCTTCTCCAGCTCCGTCACCACCGGGAGGTCTTCCGCCCGCGACGGGTTGATGCCGATGTCGACGCGGATCGGTCCGACCGGCGAGTAGTACCGGATGCCGAACCCGGGAGTGATCGCGCCCGTGCCCTTCACGAGATCCTTGAACGTCTGCAGCCCGCCGCTGAGCGGATCGAACACGCGCTCGCCGACCGCGGCGCCGTCGATGAACACCGCGCCGCCGAGATTCTGCAGGAACAGCGGGAAGCGGTACTCGACGCTCCCCTCGATCAGCGACGTGCCGCCGAGCGGGCTCGGCGTGAAATCGTCGTCGCTCGCCAGCGGGTAGACCGGAGTGCCCGTCTTCTTGTCGATCGTGCCCGTCGAGTCGCGCGCGGTGTTCGGATCGCAGAAGCGGATCGCGTCGGAGAACGCGTCGCACGGCGCGCCCGACGACGTGCGCGCGTTGATCAGGAAGCCGTGCGGAAGCGTCAGGATGCGCGGACCGAGCTGGTTCTCGCCGAAGCCGCGCACCGACTGCGAGCCGCCGGCATAGAACCGCTTGCGCGGGTGGAGCACCGCGTCACCGTTGACACCGATGCGCGGCCGGACGAACCCGATGCGCAGGTGGCCGGCGAGGACGTTGCGCGGACCGCCCATGCGCATGTAGGTCGTGCCCTCGGCGTAGAGCCGGTTGTACGAGTAGTCGGACACCGTGGCCTGCGACGCGTGCTCCAGCTCGAGGCGCGCCGTATAGCCGCTCGTCGGGGAGAGCGGCACGTCCGTGCGGTCGACGAGCATCGTGGCGAGCACGGGTGACAGCCGCTGGTGCGATCGCAGGTTGCCGATCGTCGTCGTGTCGCACACGCCGAAGTTCACGCAGAAGTAGGCGTCGCCGGCCTGGACCTGCGTCACCTCGAACACGTAGTTCAGGCTCGCCGGCGCGCGCACGCCGACCGAGCGGGTGAAGGTGACGTTGCCGCCGTAGCTGTGATCGATCGCCACCGCGGGCACCGAGCGCCGCTGCGCGAACCCACCAAAGCCGAGCGAGTTCTTCGGCCGCTTGAGGAACGCGGGCTGCGTGAACTGCACGCTCCCGTGCCACGTCGGTGAGAGGAAGTCGGCCGGGTTGCCGGTGATGGTGGAGTCGACTCGCACGGCGTGGAAGATCCCCGTGCCGTCGAGCTGCTGGGCGAGCAGATTGCCCACCGTGATCGTCGCGTCGAGGCGACGCGCGCCGCCCAGCAGGTTGTAGTGTGTGAAGCGGCCCTCGGTCTGGATGTAGTCGACCGTGTTGAAGCCACCGCTGAGGCGCGCCTCGTGGAGCTGCGCCTCGCGCAGCAGCACGTTCACCGTCTTCACGCTGTCGAACGACTCCGGCACCTGCAGCGTGGCGAGCCGGAACAGGTTCGACTCGTACAGGTTGCGCTGGCTCTCGAGCACCGCGCTGCGCCGGTACAGGTCACCGGGCCGGAAGGTCAGCGAGTTCTGCACCGTGGCCGGAGAGATCTCGTCGGTGCCGCTGATCACGATGTCGCCGACGCGCGTCAGGTGGTTGGGCACGACGCGGAACTGCACCTGCGCCGTGTGCGCCACCGGATCGACGATCGACGACGTGTCCACGAGTGCGTCGGCGTAGCCGCGCTCCCAGAGCTCGTTGGTGATCGCGACGCGCATCGAGTCCTGCTTGTTCAGGTCGAAGGGCTGGCCTCGACGCAGGAACCGGAACGAACGGATCTTCCGCCGCGTGAGCAGGGTGGAGTCCGCGGTGATCTGGACGGCGGTGACCAGCGTCGGCGGCCCCTCGCGGATGGTGAACCGCACCTCGACCTGCTTGTCGTTGAGCTTCGTGACCGCCGTGTCCACTTCGGTCTCGCGAAAGCCGCGCTTGTAGTAGAACACGCGCATGCGCAGCACGTCGCGCCGCAGCTCCTGCCGGTCCAGGTAGTGCCGATTCTCGATCGCGCGCCACCGGCTGAACTTGCAGACGAGGGCGAGCAGGGCGCTCTCGCAGCTCGTCGCGGTCGTGTAGATGTTCGCGCGCAGCTCGTCCTTGTCGATCGCCTTGGAGACGCCGTCCAGCACGAGCTTCCGCACCTCGGGCGTCGGAGAGACGTCGCGGTGCGCCTGGGCAGCGAGGGGAGCGGCAGTAGCAAAAGCGCTCGCCACGAGGACGAGCGCCACGCGCCCGGGTCGGCGGGGGGAGAAAGCCATACCGGGCAATACAGTAGCAAAGGGCGGGCCCCGGAGGGGCGAGCGGCCGGCGCCTATTAGCCGGGGCGCCCGGACACCGGTTAACGGTTGTCGGTTTTCGGTTTACGGCCGACCTCGGGCAGGTTCTCCCGCCCTCGCTGAGCCGCCAACCGCCAACCGTCAACCTTCAACCGTCGTCAGAGTCCTGCCAGCAGCTGGTCGTTGTTCGGGGTGTTCGCGATCCGCTTGATCAGCCACTCCATCCCGGCCTGCGGAGGCATCTGGCTCAGGCCGCGCCGCAGCGTGTAGACGCTGTCCAGCTGGTCCGGACGGAACAGCTTCTCCTCCCGCCGCGTGCCGCTGGTCGCGATGTCGATCGCGGGATAGATGCGCTTCTCGGCGAGGCTCCGATCGAGCTTGATCTCGCTGTTGCCGGTGCCCTTGAACTCCTCGAAGATCACGTCGTCCATCCGCGACCCCGTCTCGATCAGCGCGGTAGCGATGATCGTCAGCGAGCCGCCGCCCGACGTGGACGCCACGGCGCGCGCCGAGCCGAAGAACGCCTTCGGCTTCGCCATCGCCTGGGAGTCGAGACCCCCCGACATCGTGCGGCCCGTGCCGCGCTCCGCCGTGTTGTGGGCGCGGGCCATTCGCGTCAGCGAGTCCAGCACGATCACGACGTCGCGCCCCTGCTCGACGAGGCGCCGCGAGCGCTCGAGCACCATCTCCGTCACCTCGACGTGCCGTGCCGCGGGCTGGTCGAAGCTCGACGCGATCACCTCGCCCACCCCCCACGAGATCGCCTCGCTGACCTCCTCGGGACGCTCGTCGACGAGCAGGATCAGCAGCGCCGCCTCGGGATGGTTGATCGCGATCCCCTCGGTGATGCCGTGGAGCAGCGTCGTCTTTCCGGCGCGGGCCGGTGCGACGATCAGGGCACGCTGGCCATAGCCGATCGGCGCGATGAGGTCGATCGCGCGCCGGATCAGCTCCGGGCCGCCCTTCGCGGGGCGCCCCGTCTCGAGGTAGAGCTTCCGTTCCGGGTACGTCGCCGTGAGCGTGTTGAACTCGGGTCGGCGAAGCGCCGCTTCCGGAGGACCGTCGTTGATCGACGTGATCTCGATCAGTGCCGTGCGCCCGCGCGGATCCCGGCCCGTCGTTCCCGCGATCAGGTCGCTCTTTCGCAGGCCATGCTGCCGAACCAGGAAGGGCGCGACGTACGCGTCGCCGGCGTCGGCGAGGTAGCTCGCCTGCGCGCGCCGCACGAAGCCCCCGTCGCGGGCGGGGTCGAACCACCCCTTCGTCTCACCCGTGGCGACGAGCTGTACCGGCTGCGCGTTCGCGGCGGGACGCTCGCCCTGCGGATGTCCCTGGGCCTGATCGCGACGACCGCGTCCGCGGTTGCGCCGCCCTCGTCGTCCATTCTGCCGATCCTGGAATCCGCCCCCTTCGCGAGGGGGTGGCGTATAGCTGCCGTTGTCGGTTCGGGGGGGCGGTGGGGCGGCGGGAAGGGCTGATGCCGAAACAGCGGGCGCCGCGTCGGCGCTGATGGCCGGCTCCGGCTGACTCGCCGCGGGCGCGGCGGAAGGTGGCGGCGGCGGAGCGGGAGGCACTGCGAGCTCGCTCGTACGCGGGGAGCGCTCGACTGGTGCATCGCCCGCTTCGCCCGGTCCGTCGCGATAGGGGTTGGGCTCGCCCTGGTCGACGGCGGGACGGGCGGTACGAGGTCCGCGGCCGCGACGGGGAGGACGCCGGCGTTCGTTCATGCAGGTGCTGTCGGTCAGGGTGAATGCTCGCGGGTCACGCCCTGGCGTGCTCGCGGAAAGGCTCGATGTGAACGTCCGATCGCGTCTTCGCGGAGGGAACGTGTTCTCGCGGGAATGCCACGCGGCAAGCGCCGCAGGCAGATCGGTCGATGTTGGATATAGAGCGACGCGACTGGTGCTGTGCCTCGATCGCCTGCCGGCGCGGATCCCTCACGCGGGGTCAGGCAACGGTCCTACAAGGGGGCGCGGCGCTTGATCTCGCCTCGTGTACCCTCTTCCGGGGACACTGGTCCGGCCGCGCATCGATGCTCGGTCGGTCGACGCGGAGCGCTGTCGTACCGACGGACGCAACGAGTATGGCCAACTCCTCCGATTAGCGCAACCCACTGCTTCGGGCTGTCGACCTGGGCTGCGAACTTCATGCCCGCAGTTCGAGCGCTAGCTTTCGCGCATGCGCTCCTCATCGCCTCCGGACATCGCCGCCGCCCTCGACGCCGCCGTTCACGAGTATCGGCAGAATGGCGACGTCGGCGCACTGCTCGACCAGGTGAAGGCGGCCGTGCGCGAGGCGCCGCCCGAAACGCTCGAAGCCGCCGCGAAGCCGTACATGGACCTCCCCGAGGTGGTGATCCCGGTGTACGAGCGCATCGTCGAGGCGTCGCCGATGGAGGCCCAGCCGATGGTCGTGCTGGCGAACGCCTACTGGCTCACGGGCCGCGGCGCGGACGTCGTGGGGCAGCTCGCCGAGCGGGCGAAGTCGGTCGACGACCGGAACCGGGGTGCGTGGCACCTGTGGGCCCTCGCCGAGCCGGACCCCCGCGCGCGCATGGAGCGTTGGCGTGCGGTGACGGAGCATTTCCCCGCCGACCAGCTCGCACGGGCCGCACTGGCCGACAACGCGGCGAGCGTGGCCGGCGCCGAGCACGACCCGTTGGCGCTGGAGCTGGCGGTGCGGACGTTCGAGGGCCTGTGGGCGGAGGCAAGCCGCGACGAGGAGCGCCAGGCGCTCGAGGAGACGATCGCGAAGCTGAAGGGGTGGAAGCTGTAGCGCGTCGGCTCGGTCGCGGCGGGACGCAGGAAGGAGCGGAGGACGCTGCACCGCAGATAGCGCCTCGAAAGGCGCGACAGCGCGGTCGGCCACTCGATGACGCTACGGTGACGGCTCGGTCGATCTTCACGAGACCGTAGCCTCGCCGGCGCGCCGACGCGCCGCGGTGCACACGTCGCGCACGCGACGTCGATCGCGCGTTCGATGACGTCGGCGTCGAATCGGTGTCGGGCAGCGGCGTGAGCAGCGGTATGCTGACCGCTCTCCGACTCCTCCCCGCAATGCCATTCTCATCGTGCGACGTTCGCGCCCACTGGGCGAGCGTTCGCGACGGAATCGTCGTCCTCTCCTGCGTGACGCTGATCGCGCTGATCGCGCCGGCGCTCGCACGACCGCTGTCTGCGCAGAGCGCACGAAGCCTCGCGCCGTCGCGCACGGTGCCCTTTCGATGCCTGGACACCGCGGCCACGGTCGCGCCTGCCCGGCTCGACGCGAAGCACCTCATCTACACGGAGCAGGAGACCGTCGTCACCCAGCGTGGACGGACACTCGTCGCGGGCAATCCCGTCTGGGTGTGGCGCGACAACGGCCAGGGCTACGACATGCTGGCGAAAGACTCGCTGTTCGGCATGGTCGTCGACACGACGGCTCTCGTCCACGCCATCCCGTCGCCGCTTCCGGGCCGCATCCTCGATGGGATGCGCGCCGTCGCCCTGCCCGATGGCTGGTGGATGGTCTCGTTCGCCGAGGTGATTCCGGCCGATCCACCGAAACGGCCGACCGTGCTGGCGATGTGGATCGGCGAGACGGACGGTGAACGATGGCGGTCGGTGCACGCGCTTCCGCACGTGGTCGACTCCCTGGACGTGACGATGTCGGCCCTCGGCCGGCATGACGGGCGAGCGCGACTGCTGGTGCCGTTCAAGAGCGATCATCGGAAGAAGCTCGTCGTCTACTCGCTCGACCACGGTCGCTGGACGGCGTCGACGACCGACTTCGAATCGCTCGCCATGTTCGCCCTCCGCCTGACACCGGATCGCGACGTCCTCGCGGTGGTGAGGTCGGTCCTCGACACGATCCCTGATGTCAACTCGCTGTTCCTCTACTCGAAGAGGCCGACCGACAGTCTCTGGACGAAGCGGCAGCTCATCCTGCGTGCGGGACGCGAACCGGTATTCGATCCCCTGTTCATCGGGGCCGACACACACCTCCTCTCGTGGCGACAGTCCCGGAACTCGAAGCGTGAATGGGACGCGTGGTTCGCGAGATACGACGAGCGCACTGACAGCGTCGTCGCGCCGACACGCCTCACGTCGGATGCCATCGAAGTAGCCGCCGTCGCGGACGAGGGTCACGCGGCCTGGGCGGTCTCGAACCGCGAGTGGCCGAATCCAATCGTGCAGCTCCTCGAGACCGACGCGGCGGGAAACGTCGCTCGTCTGAACCGCGATACCCGATATCGCGGTCTGTTCGGCTTGATCATCACGCGTCACCGCCTGCTCCTCATCGCGGCGCAATCGGCCGCGAGCTCCCGAGAGCCAGCGGTGGTTTCCATGATCGAAACCCACACCTGGAGGTGCCGACAGCGATGACGTGACAACAGCGCGATACACCCAAACTCAGGAGGCGCATGAAATCATGGCAAGCAGCAGTCTCGGGTCTCGCGATCCTCGGTGGCTTGGCGTGCAGCGGGTTCGACACCCTGCCCACCCAACCTGCCGCAGCACCTCGGCTCGACGCACCGGGCGAGGGACCCGACCGGGCGATCTCGACCACCTCGGAGAATCCTCCGTCCGGAGTGCCGGAGGAGTATCAGCATTACACGTGGATCGACGTGCAGGTGGATGTCGGTTGGAATGGCAGCATGGCGTACGGTCAGGCAATCGTTCGCTACGGCGCCAACAACGCGACGGCGGATATCGAGCTCTCCGTGAGAAACTCGCAGGGAACGCTGATCGGCTCGAATCACGGCACGGCCCAGGCCTCGCACGTCTTTCCGGGCGATCATGTGCTGTACGCCAGCACGACTGTCTTCGTATCCGCAACGTGCGGCTCGATCGCGCAGGCAACCGCCAATGGAAGCGCCTTCGATTCCTTCTTCACACCGAGCCAGTCTACGCTCACGTGGGGCAAGAAGGTGCAGAGCGCATCCAACAGCAAACCACAGCCGGTATGCCAGGGCGTCACTCCCCCGCCCACCTCTCCAAGCGGTGGTGACGGCTCGACGCCTCCGTCCACGGGCACCACCCAACCGCCCACCTACGAGCCCGCTCCGTTCGTGCCCAGCGGCCACTGGGAGTGCAACATCTACTTCATCGGCACCGACTACGAGCGCGAGTACTGCACCTGGTACGCCGACTACACGAGACTGCCGAAGACCTCACCAGCATTCGCGCTGAGCGCCACTGACGCCGCGTCGCACACTCAGCTCGCCACCGACCTTCCTTCGGTCTTCGTCATCGTCACCGATCAGGTCCCCGCCGACGCCATGGCCGTCATCGAGCGGCACAAGCAGGGACCTTACAAGAACGTCCTGCTCATTCCGTCGAGCACGATCCGTCCGGCCGTTCTCGTCGCCGCGCTCCGGGCACTCGCCGATTCGCGCGGTGCACAGGGCGAGACGCCCGACAAGGATCTCCAGCTGACCCTGAAGGGCGGCATCCTCGACCAGCAGATCCCCGCCGCCGCGCGCGACTACGCCGCGAGCTTCACCGCCCTCATCGCCACCGCGAAGCGTGGCCAGGCCGGTGCCTATGGACTGCGGCCGATGCTCGAGCTCCGACTCGCCGACAGAAGGTGAGCATCTGATCGGGCGCATCTGCACGCAGACGCGACCACTCCGCCTGGAATGCCAAGAGGGGAGGGCCGGTGAACGGTCCTCCCCTCGCCTCGATCCTCGACCGCGCGCGGCGAGCTACGCCCGCTTGCCTCCGACATCGCGCCTCCGGCGCGGCACCAGCGCATCGATCGCCGCGATCATCTCGTCCAGATCGAACGGCTTCCGGATGCTCGGGCACTTGCACGCCTGGATCAGCTTGTGCGCGCGCTCCGAGATGTCCCCCGTCATGAACAACGTCTGGTGGCGCAGGTGCAGGTGCGTCGCCGCCGCGAGCTCGAACACCACGTCGCCGCGCGTGTCGGGAATCCGCAGATCGAGCAGCAGCACGTCCACACGCTCGCGCGAGAGCACGGTCAGCGCGCTGTCGCCCGACTGGGCGGCGATCGCGTCGTAGCCCGCGCGTTTCAGCGCGACCAGCAACGCCTTGCAGATCGCCGGCTCGTCGTCGACGATCAGCACGCGCGCGCACTCCGATTGCATCCCGCCCTCGCCCATGGTGGTCCTCGTCGTCCGCATCGGACTCCGTTGTACGCTCGCTGTCATCACACCGGCTCCGCCGCGTCCTCGACGCCATGCTCCGCGTTGGAGCGCAACAGGTGCGACGCCAGCATCCGCACGAACCGATCAGGTGTCAGCGTGCTTCGCAGATCCCTCGGTGAACATCCAGTCCATTCGCGCAGCTGCTCCGTCAGGTGATCGGGATCGGCATATCCCAGCTTGAGCGCGATCTCCTTCATCCGTACCCCTGGCTCCCGCACCAACGTGTAGGTCCTCAACAGTCGAGCACAGATCAGCAGCTGGCGCGGCTGCAGCCCGACGGGCATGAGATGCCGATACAACGTCCGCGGAATCATCCCCGCCAGGTTCGCCAGCTCCTGCGCGTTCTTCACCCGGGCGGGTGAACGGAACAGCTGCTCGATCGCCCGGGTCACGATCACCGGCAATGCCCGCAGCGGCACCGCCAGCTCCTGCAACATCGCCTCGGCCAGCGGATGCGCCGGTGCGCGCTCGATCAGATCCAGAAACCGACTCGGCTCGTCGTCGAACCGGTTCAACACCACGTGCTGCAGTCCCAACCGCGCCAGCCGAACCACCTGCCGCATCGCCTCGGGCGTGAGCGCCGTGTAGACGATCGCCGGAACCTGCGGGTACGCCGTCAGGAGCGCGTCCAGCGAGGCATCCGATTGCCCTTCGTGCATCGCCGGGTCGACCACCATCACGTCGACGTCCGACGACCGCAGCACCGCGTGAAGCTCCGCCGCGCTCCCCGCCGCGCTCAGGGAGTGTTGCTCCCGGAGCACGAGGCGGAGATGAGTCAGCAGGTTGCTCGGAAGGAGAGCGGCGACGTGCAATCGAGGCGCGGAAAGATTGTCGCAAAAACCGGGAATTTTGTCTCAAAATGCCGGTTTACGCGAAGCATCGCGACCCTACGTTCGGCCGTGAGGTTCCCCAACCCCAAATCACCCGGTCCGGAGTCGCTCATGTCCCGTCGCCAGCTCACCCTCGTCGTCCTTACGCTCGCCTCCCTGGTTGCCACTGCCTGCGGTGCGTCGCCCATGGAACCGCGCAAGGACGCATCGACCATCGTCGTGAGCGGCTCGAGCTCCTGACCGAAGCTCCAGTCCGCGTCTCCTCACACCATCATCGACGCTCGCATCTCCTTCAGCTCCGCCGCGATCTCGTTGACGTCGTCCGGAATCTCGAACGGTGTCGACGTCGGTCGAGACGCCGCCTTCGGCTCGTTGTTCGCCAAAGCGCTCTCGGCCTCGAAGAGGAATTGATTGAGGGAGTGCTCCGACGCGCTGCGAGCGGCTCGCTCCAGCCACGTGCGCGCCGCGGAGAATTCGCCGAACGACTGGTATCCGCGGCCCACGTGGAGCTCGAACTGCGTCCGTAGCAGCGGAGGCAGCTTGGAGCCGGCCAGCTGCTGCCGATGTCGCTCGAACTGAAGGCTCACGCCCTCCTCGGCCGCCAGCTCCATCAGGTTGATCGTCGCCACCCAGCGCTGGTATTGCTCCTGTGCGGTCGCGGCGAGAATCGAGAAGGCGTCGCGCGCGGCCGACTTCACCCCCAGCATGTAGAACGAGCCGGCGAGGTCGCCGAGGATGCGGTCCCGCTCACGCTCGCTCGTGCTCTCGCGCATTGCGTCGTAGGCGAACCGGACCGCTGCATCGTACTGGCCGCGCATGTGGGCGATGTACGAGCGGTCGTGCGTCGCGAGTGACCGGACTTCGGTCAGCTCGTGCTCGCTCGCCTTCGCTACGGTCTCCTCGAGCAGGCTGTCCGCGGCGGGCAGGTTGCCCTTCGCCGCCAGGACCTTCGCTTCGCCGATCCGGGCGCGAAGCGCGCCGATGATGTCGCCGGACCGGGTCGCCACCTCGGCCGCCGTCGCGTACGCCGACGAGGCGCCGGCCAGATCGCCGGTCTGTCGCAGGCAGTAGGCGCGGCGCAGGAGCGCATTCACCGCCACGTCCGCATCCTCGACGGGATGCACGTGGTTCAGGATGGTCTCGTAGACGTCCGCCGCGAGCGTCCAGCGCGCATCCAGGTCCAGTGACCGTGCGTACGCCATCAGCCTCGGCGCGACCCCCTGCAGATCGCCGGTGGGCGACGAGGTCAGGGCGTCCACCACGCCGGCCAGCAGCGTGCGCGCCGGCATCCCTTCGGGCATGTCGTCGATCGCCGCACGGACGGAGCGAACCCCCCAGCTGTCCGCGGAGACCACGGCGGCGCCCTCTTCCACCCACGCCTCTACCAGGCGTAGTACGACGAGCCCTGCCGTCACTGCGCGCCACGCGGGATCCGCATCCGCCAGCGATGCCAGCTCGATGAAGAACGCCCGGTGCCGCAAGCTCTCAGCCGTCTCAGAATCCACGCGACCTCCGGGGACGCGGTCTGGGGAGGAGTGCACGTCTCTCTTGATAGAGATCATCGGCAGATCCGGATGGCCGCTCAAGGGGAATTTCGGACTGAAACACCCCTCTTTTCTGACATTATCCACATCGGTCGAGCCGACCGTCTGCGCGCGTTCCTTATATGCGACTCGACGCCCATCAGAGCGACGCAACGCCCACCGGAGCATTCGACGCCGCGATCCACTGCATGGCAACGTGCACGGGGCGATGCCGACTCGACACCGCCCCGTTGCTTCGCCCACTGGCCCCGCCTCGTGTGACTACTTCCCCGGCGGCACGAACCGCGTCCCGTCCTTCGCCAGCTTGTTCAGCTGCCGGCTGATGTCCGTTCCGATCGCCTCGATCCGGTTGATGCTCTTCGGATTGAACTGCGGATCGTAGGGGCTTCGCGCCGGCCCGCCAGCCACCTCGAGCACCGCGTCGAACTTGTAGCCGTGCGTCTGCTTCGTCTTCGGATCGGTCCAGCTCCCCTGCCAGGCGAGCGGCCGGTTCTT
>Ga0070669_100001613_pt1 | contig 16302 bp, 12 predicted proteins | sample KBSS53metaG_FD_64680 | JGI IMG/M metagenome (GOLD analysis project Ga0070669, IMG submission 64680) | Switchgrass rhizosphere microbial communities from Kellogg Biological Station, Michigan, USA - KBS S5-3 metaG | ecosystem: Host-associated > Plants > Roots > Rhizosphere > Soil ... | reverse complement strand
AGATTTACACAGATACACGCGGATAAGAGCTTAGAACTTTAGGCGTTGTAGTTCTCGTTTCCTAAAACCCTTGATACCTAATACCGGCTGACACGAACAACGGCACAAAGCACAAAATACAAAGTTCTAAGCTCTTATCCGCGTGTATCTGTGTAAATCTGCGGCCCAGTTCTTCTAAATCAACCGGTCGCCTTCAAACACAACTCCATCCTGCCTGTAATGACATCCGCGACTCTGTCGATTGTGCTGCGCGGCTTGCGCAACGATTAAAGCGACCTCAACAGCGTTTCTTAAACCAATCAAGCCATCCGACAATTTCGTCGTTCGATAAAACGTCTCGATCTCGTTCCACAGATGACGCAGTTCGCGAATCGCTCGCGAAAGTCGATCGGCGTTTCGCACCAAACCCACGTAGTGCCACATGATGTTTTGGATCGTCTGCATGTCGCCGTGAATCAATGCCGGATCTGGATCGGCACTTAATCCGCTTTCGTCCCACCGGGGAATGTCTTCAAACGCGGGTCGCTGCGGCGGATTGCTAGATAGCACCTTCTCGACATCTATCGCTGCACGATTTCCCCAAACGAGTCCTTCCAGGAGAGAGGTTGAGGCCAGTCGATTAGCGCCATGAACACCGGTGCAACTAATCTCCCCGATAGCGTAGAGGTTCTCGATGTCGGTGTTTCCCCATTCATTTACGAGCACGCCGCCACAGAAGTAATGGGCCGCCGGCACAACCGGCACGGGCTCGCGGGAGAAATCGATTCCTACTTTCAAACACTGTTCGCAAATGAAGGGGAACCTTTCTCGAATTTGATCGCTCGGCATGTGCGACGCAAGATCCAGAAGCACGTGTGAATAACCGTGCGTTTCCATCTCGTGATGAATGGCTCTCGCAACAATGTCACGCGGTGCAAGGTCTTTCCATTCTGGAGAATAGTCCGCCATGAATGGGCGCATATCGGGTGTCAGCAACACGCCGCCTTCGCCACGCACGGCTTCGCTAATCAACAAACCTTCCGCGCCGGGTGCGGCAAGTGCCGTAGGATGAAACTGAACGTATTCAGCGTTAGCGATTCGTGCTCCGGCGCGATGGGCCATCGCTAATCCATCACCACGCGCGCCAACGGGATTTGTCGTGTTGCGATAGATCCTACCCAGTCCACCGGTTGCTAAAACTGTTACGTCTGACAGATATCGATGGACCTTGTTTTCAGTTCGATCGAAAACGTATGCGCCATGGCAGGAGATTGGTTGATAATTATCGAGTGGATCGCGCGAATGATGAGGGAACGTTATCAGATCGACGGCGGTCGCGTTCGTTTCTATCTTTACGTTGCCGCACGCGTCGAGCGCAGCGGACAGTCCTTCCATGATGGCTCGACCAGTAGCATCGCCAACATGAAGTATTCGTCTACGCGAGTGTGCAGCTTCTCTGCCCCAAAGCGGCTCGCCAGTCTCTGCGTGATCAAAGACAACACCGGCAGTCTTCTCCAACACTTCAGATAACAGCGGTGGGCCTTCGGTGGCGAGTATGCGCGCAGCGTGTGGTGAACTGACACCTGCTCCCGCGTCAAGAATATCCTGCAGGAGGAGGTCGGAACTATCGTCCAAACCGCTGCCGATGATTCCGCCCTGTGCGTATTTAGTGTTTGATTCCTGAGGTTCGCGCGCGCGGGTGATGATGGTTATCTGGCGCGACGAGTTGCGAGCGAGACGAAGAGCGGCAGTTGCTCCCGCAATGCCGCCTCCGATTATCAGAACCTCTGTTTCAGCCACAGTGCGTTAACTCAAAACCAAAAGAAATCATTTGAGAATTATTATCTGAGACTTAAGAATTATGATTTGCTCCAATTTCGACGATTCGTGTTTCTGTGAGGATCAAAGCCCGAACGAAATGACAAAATGATAATTCTTAAATCTCAAATAATAATTCTCAAATGATTTCTTTCAAACGGACAACTTATTCAACTACCCAATGGCGAGCATCCGCTCAACCGCCCGATACGCTCGCAGTCGGATCTCTTCATCGATCTGGATCTCAAACTGCTCTTTCTGCAATGAGAGCAGCGTGTCTTCCAAAGTGATCTCGTTCATGTGCGGACAGCGCACGCTACAAAGCCGTAGCATCTCTTTGTCTGGATTGTTCGCAGCAACGTTGTCGCCCATCGAACACTCAGTCAGTAACAAGTAGCGCGGCGCTCTTGTTTTTTCGACGTAACGGATCATTGCCGTGGTGCTGCCCGAGAAGTCAGAAGCTTCAACCACTGCGGGACTGCATTCCGGATGGGCAAGAATCACGACATCCGGAAACTGCTTACGAACGTTTTCGATGTCTTCAACGGTGAACTTTTCGTGCACTTCACAACGCCCGGGCCAACCAATCATCTGGTAATCGAGATCTTCTGGAAACTGATGTCGAGGATCACGTGTTGGAAAGATGATCTGCTTTCCAGTTTCGCGAGCGATATTGCCGGCAAGATACTCATCAGGGATGAAGATCACTTTGTCACTGTTTAGTGATTCAACTACGGCTGCGGCGTTCCCTGACGTGCAACAGATGTCTGATTCAGCTTTCACCTCTGCATAGGTGTTGATGTAAGTGACCACCGGAACGCCGGGAAACCTCCGCTTCAACTCGCGAACATCCTCGGCAGTGATGCTCTCAGCCAAAGAGCAACCTGCTTTCGGCGACGGCACAAGCACTTTTTTGGTTGGGTTGAGAATCTTCGCAGTCTCAGCCATGAACTTCACGCCACAGAAAACGATGATGTCCTGATCCGCCGCCGCGGCCCTGCGACTCAACTCAAGCGAGTCGCCCACATAATCAGGAATCGAGTAGAACAGCGCCGGTTCCATGTAGTTGTGCCCCAGGATCAGCGCGTTCTTCTCCTTCTTGAGCCGGTTGATCTCGACCGCGAGGCCCGCCTTCAGCCGCAACTCAAAGTCCGGCACCGTATCCGAAAGCTTCTCCCTCAGATACTCATACATGCCCTCGGCAGTAATCTTTTCCGCAATCATGGTTGAACTAGACATCGAATCAGTTAACTCCCACTTCTTAGTTGATCCTGCTGCCAGTTTAGTTTTCTGCCGCCCACTTTAAACTGACGTCAAAAACCGGCGCCGAATGTGTCAGCCCGCCCACGGAGATAAAATCGACTCCTGTTTCGGCAACAGCGCGAACACTCTGTAGTGTGACGTTGCCCGACGCCTCGAGCTTCGCCTTTCCCCCGTTTAGCGCGACTGCTTCTCGCATCGTTTCGATGGTCATATTGTCGAGCAGCACTCGCTCGACTCCCAGGCTCAACGCCTCACGCAGATCTTCCAGAGTCCGTGCTTCAACTTCGATTTCGAGTCGTGTTCCGCTCGCCCTGACGCGCTCGACCGCAGCGGTTATCGAGCCGGCGAAATCGATGTGGTTATCCTTTATTAGAACCATGTCGAACAGCCCGGTGCGATGGTTCTGGCCACCTCCTAGACGCACCGCGAGCTTGTCCACAACCCGTAACCCCGGAGCGGTCTTACGTGTATCGAGAATTACTGCTTTGGTTCCAGCAACCGCATCGACGAATTGCCGCGTCAACGTTGCGATTCCCGACATGCGACCGAGAAGATTAAGCGCAGTTCGTTCGCCAGTTAGAAGCCCTCTTGCTGACCCGCTAACCTGGGCCAGGACCATTCCTGCTTCGACAAACGAACCCTCACTGACATTCGCGGTCAGACTGATGTCCGCACTTAACTGTTGGAAGACCATCTTCGACACTTTGAGGCCGGCAACCACTCCCGATTGCTTAGCGACGATTTTACCGCTCAGCCTCGCGTCGACAGGTACGATACTGTCGGTGGTTACGTCACCAGTGAAGATGTCTTCATCCAAAGCGCGGCGAATACATTCAAAAATCGTCGCGCGCAGCTCGGCGTCGAGAATCGAAGTCTGCACCGACTGATCAGCGATTGGTCTGCTCATTTCAGTAAACGGATATCTTGCAATAAGGAGGCCACGAGAAGCAAAGGGTGATCTGTGGATCCGTGACACCTGAAGTCGGATGCGAAGTCTCGAACGTTACAGTGCTCTGTGACTTGGTTTCTCTCACAAAGGCCACATGCACTTTCTTCTCACTGCATCACCTTCTTTACGTCCATCATCGCCTCCTGGTTGATTTGAAGGTAGCCTTGGCCCGGGCGGTCCAGGTCTGCGATAAGGAACATTACGATCGAGAATCCGCATACAACAGTAATGACCGCAATTGAGCGGCGTTTGCTCGCCATGCCTTCCTGATAGCCAACGGCTGCCATTGCCAGAATCAGCACCAAATAGAGCCCAATCCAAATAGCTGCTGGGATTCGGCTTCGAACCCCTGCAGTGATTCGCTGCGAGTGAAGCTCGAACAGCTGGTTAACCGACTGACTAAAAAGTGAGGTAACGACAGACTTTTCCTTTTGTATTGCGAGAACTGCTTGTGCCCAGAGACGTCTGTGGATCTCTTCCGACTTCGAGATTGACTCTGCTAATTTGGCGGGATTAGTACCTGCTAATCTTGTATCGACGTATTCTTTTAACAGCGCCTGAGTATCGGTGTGCATAGGTTCAGGCAACAGGTCCGCCCGAAGATATGTGGTTGAGATGGCGTTTGCTTCCGTCTGCACAAGCTGGCGACGCGCTTCGAAACGTGTTCCGGCGAGTCCGAAGGTGAAGGCGAGCATGAAGGCGAGTAAGCCTAGCGTCGCCCCAACCATTCCTGCAGAAGGCGCTTCTGGCTCAGCACTACGCTGTTTTCGATAGAGAGCCGCCCGGAAACCTAACTCAACCGAGACCAAAGCGATCGCGATTGTGATTGGAAGCAGTGTCCAAAGTGGAAAGGGATCAAGCAGTCCCGTGTTTTGCATTTACGATCTCCTTGATTTCGCAAACTTCGATTTCTGAGAGGACTCTTATAGATCGTCAACGTCGGAAAATGAACCTTGGATTGAAGTTATCTGTATTTTTTTGAAACGCTCCAAAGCAAGAGCGTTGCGTGAGAGAGGTAGGGTACGTGTGTATTTGGCGGCGTGGGGAGTCAGGGGTTCGACTGCGAACGCTTCGAGAGCTTCGTTGTCTGCCTAAGCGCTTCCTCGTATTGTCGGTGGAGTTCAGTATGCTGTACCTGTCCCAACATTTCAGCCAATTTTTCCAGCTCCAGAAGAATATTTGTCTTATAGGACCAAGCCGATTCGTTTTCGGGCGTTAGAGTTATTGCCATATTCGCCATTTCCAAGCCGCGGTTGGCGCATTCGTTAGCCCGTTCGAAGTCACTCCGCTCTTTTGGCATTTGGTAGTTAATGTTCGCTTTGTTTCGGTCTACCGTCGTAATCTTGTTATTTGGTAGTTCGGTGATCTTGAAGGAACAATCCCAGTCTTTCGAAGCGAGAACTACGAACGCCTCGGCTCGCTTGTCGTTAGCCAATGAGACATCGCTGGCGCGTTGAAGGACCCATTCACGCAATAGTTCGTCTTCCTTTAATGTGCCATACAGATATGCTACTGCTTTGTAAGCTTCATCATCGCCCGGTGAACGCTCAAGGATCTTCTGATAGGCGACTATTGCCTGCCGTGCTTTTGCAACATTCTCCGGTGTGAAGTCTCCACGTTTGTACTGCGCATGAATTGCGCGAGCCACAAAATACGGTGCTGTTTTGTTTTGCGGATCAAGCCGCAATGCCTTTTCGGAATGAGCCTGCGCGTCCGCGAAGTTTCCTTCCCTATACGCCTTGGCGGCTTCATTCAGCTCTTGCTTCGCCTGCGCTTCGGCTGCCGTGGGAACGGGTGCAGGAGTTTGTGCTAGCAGTGGCGCCATTAGCGCGATCGTGATGGTTAGCGAAGTTAACAGTTTCATGTAGGGTACGCTCCGCCAGGGTGTTGAATCGACGGCGGGTATTATCTCAAAACTCCGAGGAATTGAAAGGCTTGTGTTTGCCTTCGGTAAGTTCACGGCCATTGAGTCAGAGTGCACAACAAACGAAACGTTGTACTCAGATGATCCCTGCGCGATGGCAATAATGTTAACGCCTCGTTTGCCGAGCGCGCTGAATGTCCTTCCCGCAATGCCCGCGATTGCTTATTACGAATCAGTTACAGCGCCAACACTTGCGCTCGAGACAAGCTTTGCATACTTGAATAAGACGCCGGTTGTGTATCGCGGTGGCGGTGGACGAAAGTTTGAACGACGCGTCTCGAGAACTTCGGCCGGAACGTTCAACTGTAACAGTCCTTCGTCGGCATCGATCGTGATCGAATCTCCTTCGTTAACCAGTGCGATAGCTCCTCCGACAGCGGCTTCAGGCGCAACATGTCCAACTACCATGCCGTACGTGCCGCCTGAAAAGCGGCCGTCCGTGATCAGTGCAACTGAATCTCCTAAACCCGCACCGATGATCGCTGAAGTCGGCGCAAGCATCTCGCGCATTCCGGGTCCCCCTTTTGGGCCCTCATAGCGAATTACAACGACATCACCCGCCTTGATATGTCCCTTGAGGATTGCATCGAGACCACTTTCTTCTGAATCGAACACGCGCGCCGGACCCTCAATCTTCCGTTGCTTGATACCCGTCGTCTTCGCTACCGATCCCTCGGGAGCAAGATTGCCTCTTAGAATTGCCAGATGGCCATTGTTATAAAGAGGGTTGGACCAGGGACGAATTACATCTTGGCTCGGTGAAGGTTGATCAGAAACATCTTTGAGTACTTCAGCGAGTGTCTCCCCAGTTATTGTTAGTGCACCGCCATGAATTACGCCGTGCGCGAGGAGTATCTTCATCACCTGCGGAATACCGCCGGCTTTATGCAAATCCGTTGCAACGTAACGCCCCGAAGGTTTGAGATCGCACAGAACCGGAACGCGGTTACGTATCTCTTCGAAGTCACTAAGCGACAATTGCACGTTAGCCGCATGAGCTATGGCCAGGAGATGCAATACCGCATTAGTTGATCCACCGACGGCGAATACAACTGCGATGGCATTCTCAAAAGCGTGTTTGTTCAAAAGGTCTCGCGGGAGGATTTGGTTCCGGATTGCTTCTGATAATACTTCTCCAGACCGGGCGGCGCTGTTAGCCTTTTCCTCATCCTCAGCAGCCATCGTTGAGGAGTAAGGAAGACTCAAACCCATCGCTTCGATCGCGGACGACATGGTATTGGCCGTGTACATACCGCCACATGAACCCGCGCCCGGACACGCACGACGTTCGATCTCGAGTAATTCTGTCGCGCTAATCCGCTGCGCCGAGTATTGGCCCACAGCTTCAAATGCACTAACGACTGTCAGATCGCGATCTTCATAGTGCCCTGCTTTAATGGTCCCCCCGTAAACAAAGATGGACGGAATGTTGAGTCGGGCGATCGCGATCATCGCCCCTGGCATGTTCTTGTCGCATCCGCCAATTGCCAGAAGACCGTCGACGCGTTGCGCCTGACAGACCGTCTCGATTGAATCGGCAATCACTTCTCGCGATACGAGGCTGTACTTCATGCCTTCCGTGCCCATCGAAATACCATCGCTGACGGTTATCGTACCAAACACCTGAGGCATCGCTCCGGCTTGACGAAGCGAGTCGATGGCCCGCTCAGCCAATCCGTTCAATCCCATGTTACAAGGAGTGATAGTGCTGAATCCGTTCGCAACACCGACAATCGCTTTTTTGAAATCTTCGTCACCGAACCCGACCGCCCGCAACATCGCACGGTTAGGCGTGCGCTCGGGCCCAAAGGTTATAAGACGACTTCTCCGATTTATGCTCACGATAACTTTTGGGGTGCTTTCTATTCGTCAACCTTGCGACCGCACTTCAGCTATTCCGCGTAGACCATTTCAAGAAACGGTCTGGAGCAACTGGGGACTGTTTTTCGACGGTGAAGAGATTGGATAGAGCCAGTGGTTGTATTTTGCGTCTTGACCTGCAGTGGCAGCAAAAAATACTCGTTGAATCTCAGACGTTACTGGCCCAGGCGTAAGATGGCCGATTGAATTTCCGTCTAGTTCTCTGATTGGTGTTACCTCCACCGCGGTTCCGGTGAAGAAGGCTTCGTCAGCTTCGAACAGATCCTGAAGACTCAGGGCTTTAACCCTTACGGAATAACCAAGATCATTGGCTATTCGCAACACGGCGTCTCGAGTTATCCCGGGAAGAATAGAATGGCTCGCGTCATTCGTAAATAATTCCCCATCTCTTACAATAAAGAGATTTTCACCAGAGCCTTCGGCAATCCGACCATCGACGTCGAGCAGAATGGCTTCCGCGAAACCTCGGCTGATCGCATCTCTTATTGCCAGCACTGAATTCACGTATTGACCGCATGCTTTGGCGGTGGTAGGCATCATCTTTGACTCAAACTTCCGCCACGGCGAGACAGTTACGGAGACGCCAGTGTTTTGACCCTCGGCGCCCAGGTAATCGGCCCAGGGCCAGGCAAGAATCACAACTTCCACTGCACAGTTCCGTGGATAGAGGCTTAGACTTCCACTTCCGAAATAAGCAATCGGTCTAACGTAACAAGCGTTGAAGTCATTTTCCCGAATGACTCTCACCATCGCTTCTGTAAGGTCATCCATCGAAAACGGAATCTCGATTCCGTGTATTGCAGCCGAGGCAAAGAATCGTTTGAGATGTTCTTCCAGACGAAAAAGAGATGGGCCATTCCTGGTTTCGTAACAGCGGATACCTTCAAACACGCCGGTGCCATAGTGAAGAGCGTGGGAGGAGACATGCGTTGTTGCTTTGCTCCACGGAACCAGCCCCCCGTTCATCCACACCCATTGAGTTCGTTCGAATGTCACCGTTGTCCCTCCGAGATTCAATTCGTAGTCTTGTCGACAAGTCTACTCGCATTCAACCAGGGCATCATCTGCCGCAGTTTCATTCCGACTTGCTCGATTGGGTGCTCTTTCGCTTTGTTTTCCAACTCGCGAAACAGCGCCTTTCCGTTTTGACTCTGTTTCATCCACTCGTTTGCAAAAGCACCCGATTGGATATCCGTAAGCAGCCCCTGCATGCGCCGTTTCGTCTCGTCGTTGATCACAATCGGACCTCGAGTCATATCGCCATACTCGGCAGTATTTGAGATTGAGTAACGCATTTCGGAAATTCCGCCTTCGTAAATCAGATCCACAATCAACTTCATTTCGTGGAGACACTCGAAGTAGGCCATCTCCGGCGTGTACCCGGCCTCGACAAGAGTTTCAAACCCGGCTTTGATCAACGAAGTCAGCCCACCGCAAAGTACTGCTTGTTCGCCAAACAGATCCGTTTCGGTCTCTTCGCGGAAGTTGGTTTCGATAATTCCAGCACGACCGCCACCAATAGCCGAAGCATAAGCAAGGCCTACCTCCTTTGTTTGGCCGGTGGGATCCTGATGGACCGCAAGCAGGCAAGGTACTCCCGCTCCTCGTTTGTATTCGTGGCGCACCAGGTGACCGGGCCCTTTCGGCGCAACCATAAAGACGTTGGCGTCAGCGGGCGGCTTAATGAAACCGTAATGAATCGAGAAGCCGTGCGAAAACGCTAAATACTTTCCGGGTGTCATCGACTCAGCGATCTCTCGCGAATAAACGTCGGGGGCGAGTTCATCGGGCACGAGCATCATCACAATGTCTGCCTCGGCAGCGGCTTGGGCCACTGGTCTAACTTTCAATCCCGACGACTCCGCTTTTGCTCGTGAAGGGCTGTCGGAGCGAAGTCCAACTATCACATCGCAACCTGAGTCGCGGAGATTATTCGATTGCGCATATCCCTGACTCCCATAGCCGATAACCGCAATACGTGTGTTTCGTAGAGAATCAAGATTGGCGTCTTTGTCATAGAAAACGTTCATTGTTGTCGGTCCTTTGTTTGTCGCGTGTGTTTAGCCTGCTTGCTCGACGAAGATCTCATCCTCATCGACTACGTTAGTTGTTCTTACCGGTGATAATCGTCCAATTGCGATGCAGCCTGTGCGGGTAATGTCGCGGATACCGATTGGTCTCAACAGTTCGATGAATGCTTCTACCTTCTCTTTGTTACCTGACGCTTCGATGATCATTCCGGTTTGGGAAATATCGACTACTTTGGCACGAAAGACTCCGACCAGGCTGAGTACCTCCTGACGCATTTCACCGGGAGTCGCAGCCACATCAATCAGGGCCATCTCTCGTTCAATGTGTGGTTGACGAGTGACATCATGCACTTCGCGAACGCGCGCGAGTCGTTCACACTGCTTCACAATCTGTTCGATCGTCCGATCATCACCACAAGTGACAACTGTAACTCGCGACCAACTCGAGTCATTTGTTTGCCCAACTGATAACGTCTCGATATTGAAACCACGCGCGCTGAACAGTCCGACGATGCGTGAAAGCTCGCCAGGTTGATCAGCTACTACAATGGAAAGTGTGTGACGCATTGAATCAAATCGTGAATAGAATTCTCAGACGATTTACTAATCACTATTTACTATTCACTGTTTTCAAGACTGACTTACGATCATGTCTCGTGAATTCCCTCCGGCTGGCACAATTGGGAAAACATTTTCTTCTTTCGCAACAACTACATCGATCACAGCAACGCCTTTGTGTGAAAGACCTGCGGTGAGCACATCCTCTAACTCCTCTGGTCGAGTGGCCCGAATCCCTAACGCGCCGTACGCTTGAGCTAGCTTGACGAAATCCGGAGAGACTGACAGATCGACTTCGGAGTAGGTCCGGTCGTAGAACATCTCCTGCCACTGACGCACCATTCCCAGGTATCCGTTGTTCATGATTAGAACCTTCACGGGCAGCTCATATTGCACGGCCACGATCAATTCCTGATTCGTCATTTGAAATCCGCCGTCGCCAACAACAGCAACGACGAGCTGATCAGGTCGTGCCAGCTGCGCGCCAATTCCGGCAGGCACGCCAAATCCCATTGCGCCTAACCCGCCACTTGTGATCCATTGGCGTGCACGGCTGAAGGGATAAAACTGCGCCGCCCACATTTGATGTTGTCCTACATCTGTGACAATTAACGCGTTACCACGGGTTAATCGGTGCAGCTCTCGAATCACGGACTGTGGCTTTATCTGCTCTCGCGATCCGGAGAACCTCAAGGGTTGTTCGCGTTGCCATGCCCGGATTGTGGTCCACCATTGATCTCGCCGCTTCACGGCTTCCAGTCGTTCGCTTTGTCTGCTGGCGATCTCCGAATGCAAAGCTTCAAGCGCCGCACGAGCATCCGCAATTAACGAAATGTCCGGTGCACGATTCTTTCCGACGTTGGCAGGATCGATATCGATGTGGATAACTCGCGCATGCGGCGCGAAGGTAGCGAGTTTGCCGGTGACTCGATCATCGAAGCGCACACCGATGGCAATCAATAGGTCGCTCTCCGCGACTGCCATGTTCGCCGCATACGTCCCATGCATTCCCAGCATGTTTAGGCAAAGCGAATGCGCTGACGGAAACCCACCGAGGCCCATCAGCGTCGGTGTGACTGGTAACTGCAATTCCTCCGCGAGTGATCGCAGCGCATCAGCGGCTCCGGAATTAACAATGCCACCACCAACATAAAGAACGGGACGTTCAGCTTTCAGAATCGCATCAACGGCTCTGCGAACGACAGATGGATCAGGCATTGAACTGCGCTCGACGCAGGGAAATGTAATGTTCTTGAAACGGGAATAAGAAGCTTGCGCTGCCGACACGTCTTTGGGGATATCAATCACAACTGGTCCAGGCCGTCCGCTACGCGCAAGGTGAAATGCCTCGTGAACGATCGGCGCAAGATCGCGCACGTCTCGCACCAGATAATTGTGCTTTACACATGAACGTGTGATGCCAACCGTATCAACTTCCTGAAATGCGTCGGTGCCAATCAGTGGCGTCGGCACCTGTCCCGTAATGACAACGATCGGGGTTGAATCCATGTAGGCATTCGCAATACCCGTCATTGCATTCGTAGCGCCTGGTCCTGACGTTACTAGCGCTACCCCGACTCGGCCTGAGGCACGCGCGTAGCCCTCAGCCATGTGTACAGCACCTTGCTCATGACGTACGAGGTAGTGCGTAATGCGGTCCCGTGCGCGCCACAACTCGTCATAAATATGCAGGACAGCGCCACCGGGATATCCGAAAATCGACTCCACACCTTCATGGACCAGCGCCTCGATCAATATCTCTGCGCCGCGGGGCTTCTGTGCGATCAACACGCCCGGAACGCGATCGATCCTGAGTGTTTGTGTCGGTGTAGTCATCTCCGTCTCGTTCACCCATCAGAATTGAGTTGCCGACAAAGAAAAAGCCATCAACTTTTTGTTGATGGCCTGTGCAGGAGCTTCATGGATTTCGGCGACAGGCCTTTAGGTGCTCTCCTTCTTTACAGTTAGTGAAACATTAATCACGACGGGCGCAATTACAGGTCGCGGCAGGGCAGTAACAACTAACAGTGTGTTGGGTTGAAAACTCTTCATCTCAATTTCGCACAAGCTGAGTGTTTCCAGCAGTCGATAGCAATCTACCTCTTTCTTTGACGCTCGCATAATTGATTATTTTTTGAGCCCTATAAATTTGATTCCATGCAAGGATGCGCCTTGGTCAGAGCGCGCCCGACCGGACAAAACACAATTTTGTCGCGGAACAGAGCACGAAGAACCTGGAATTCGGACGACATTTCTGTCGTTTGATTTGATTACAACTACAAAATTGTAGTTCGAAGCATGGTTGGGCGGAGTTAAGTTATGGTAGTATCCGGCCGCACAGGACGCCCGCCAAAATGGAACTAACTCAACTTGAGTTCTTTGTCTCGGTCGTTGAGACAGGAAGTTTTTCGAAGGCAGCTTTGCGCGTTTACCGGACGCAGCCCGCCGTGAGCATTGCCATTCGAAGGTTGGAAGAGGAGATCGGCGCGCCTCTCTTTGATCGTTCGCAGAAGACGCCAACGCTAACCGACGCTGGCCAATTGGTCTACGACTATGCGCTTCGAATGCTGGCATTGCGTGACCGGGCGCAAAACGCCGTCTCAGAACTCCGCTCATTGGAACGCGGTCGAGTTCGAATCGGCGCAAACGAAAGTACATCGCTGTATCTCTTGCCACAGTTAATTCTGCAGTACCGGGAAAAACATCCTCACGTTAGAGTCGAGATCTATCGAAATGTTTCAGAGGTCCTTCCGAGAGAAGTGCTGGATCGTAACGTCGATTTCGCACTGCTTGCGTTCGAACCAGAGGACAAAGACCTGGAGACGTTTCCCATTCTGGATGATCGGCTCGTATTGATCTTGAACCTGGACCATCCTCTCGCGAAACGTGAATCCGTCACGATTAAAGAATTGGGTAATGAGTCCTTCGTCGCGCACAACGTAAAAAGCGGCTCGCGACACAAGGTCGTGGAAACATTCGCTCAGCATCACACGCCACTCAATATCGCACTTGAGTTAGCAACCGTAGAGACTATCAAGCGATTTGTGCAGCTGAAAGTCGGTCTGGCATTTGTCCCTCATATGTGTGTTGCGGAAGAGTTAGCGCGTGGGACGTTAGCAACCGTTCCCGTCGAAGGATTGAGTTACTTGCGGACGCTCTGGGTTACGCACCGCCGGAACATCACCTTCTCCCATGCGGCCGCTGCGTTTTTGGAAGTGTTGCATGAGCACGCAGCAAAGCGTGGGACAACTCCGGTTACGAGTTAATCGAGAGTTTTACTTTGCGTCTAATCTAGATATATAAGGCACAGCGGTGATTTGTCCGCTTAAGTTAGAGAGGAAAGTTTAATCCCTTATCTTTCCCTGCATGTGGCGTACAACTAATCAGATTCTCAGCCTTTTGAAGAGTGAGGTGCTGTATGTCTTTAGCTCTGCTTCTTTCGTTCTTAACTCTGGTCGTTTCGTTTGGTTCGTATGGTAGTAACGTTGGTGTTGTCGCGGCGGCAGACGGTGTTCCGATTCATTATTCTGTTCAAGGCAAGGGCGAGCCTACATTGGTCTTCATCCACTGCGGGGGCTGTGATCGGCACGTCTGGGACAACCAGGTTTCGGCATTTGCAAAGAATCAGCGAGTCGTGACTATCGACCTACCAGGTCATGGCGAGTCTGGCCAGGGCCGGAAGATCTGGTCAGTCGAAAGTTTTGCCGACGACGTCAATGCCGTTATCACTAAACTCAAACTCAAACGCGTGATACTTGTCGGTAGCTCAATGGGTGGACCGATCGTGCTGGAGGCGACTCGGCGAATGCCGGAGCGCGTGGTCGCAATTGTTCCGGTTGATGCTCTGCATAACGTAGAAAACAAGGTGCCTCAAGAACAACTCGACGCGGTGGTCAAGCAGCTTCGGGCAGACTACAAAGGCGCCATGACTGGTTTCTTGAATCAAATGCTCTTCTCTCCCAGCACGCCTGCCGCGGTAAAGACTCGCATTACCTCTGAAGTAACCTCGCGACCACCCGAGCTTGCGATTGCAATTCTTGAAGGAATCTTACCCTACGATTCAGTTCCAGCACTGAAAGAAGTCAAAGTACCGATTCACGCGATTAACGCGGACATGAATCCCACTAAGCTGGAAATCAATCGCAAGTACGCACCGCAGTTCGAGGTCGTAATTATTAAAGGCAGCGGCCACTATCCAATGCTTGAGGATCCAACCCACTTCAATGAACTCTTAACGGATTACTTGCTACAGCTAAAGAAGGCGTCGCTCAAATAATAATTTCGCCGTTAAGAACTCTGTAGCTGCGCGCTGAGTGCATTCTGACGATTGAGCTTTAAGCGTGACCCTATTGAGTCTCTATATTGCGAGTATCTTCCGCAAAATGGCTCCACATGCTTGACCTGCAAAGTTGTGTTAGTTGAGAATCTGAGACGTAACAGAAAGCTCGCCGTGTGATCCAGTAAACCGTGAAACAGTTCGTTCTCCTAGCAATCCTTTTGCTGTCGTTGGTCCTGAGTGCGTCGATGGGCCTGGGCCAAATGCAACCTCCCGCCCAATTTCAGGACCGCACCGGTCTTCCTGACTTTTCGGGGTTTGGTCTAATCGATAGCTTTGCGAAGCTACCACCCGAACGAACCAAGATCGAAACCCTGTGCGAAATTCGGCGCACCTCTCTTGATGAAGCTTCGCGCACCATCGAGCTCGCATTGCAAGCCGTTAATGAGTCAATCGATCCGCCTAAAGCGATTCGCCTACACAATGCTGCGGCCACTGTTTCCCTCTACAAAGGCGATACTACAAACGCTATTGCCCACTTTGAAGAGGCCTTGCGCATTGGGGAGGCGCATGCGACTGAAAATGCAAACCTCGGCGCGATGAGGAACATCGTTCTTGCCGCCCTCGGCATAGCCCACATGCGACGTGGCGAGGTCGAGAATTGTGTTACTAATCGCAATGCCGATGTCTGCATCTTTCCGCTAACTGCCTCGGCGCGGCATAAATTGCGATCTGGTTCGCAGCGCGCCATCGAGTACTTCGAGCGTTATCTTGAAAAGGAACCGTCAAGTCTGGAGGTGCGCTGGCTTCTCAACGTGACGTATCAGACGCTTGGCGAGTATCCCGACAAAGTTCCAAAGGCTTATCTGATCCCTCCGGCAGCTCTCGAATCGAAAGAGAACATCGGCAGGTTTGTGGACATCGCTCCCTCGCTCGGGCTGGACACGGTAGACGCGGCCGGAGCTTCGATTGTCGACGACTTAGATAATGATGGATTTCTGGATGTCATAGAGACTAGCTTTGATCCATGTCAGCCGATGCGCGCCGTCCGCAACAATGGAGATGGTACGTTCTCGGATGTGACCACGCGCTCGCGTCTGACTGAGCAACTCGGCGGTATAAACGCGGTGCAAACCGACTATAACAACGACGGTTGGCTCGACATCTTTGTGATGCGTGGTGGGTGGGAGTGGCCCATGCGTAACTCACTGTTGCGCAACAATGGGAACGGCACCTTTTCGGATGTAACGCTTGAGGCGGGACTTCTGAGCGTCGATCATTCAACCCATTCCGCGGCGTGGGCCGACTTTGATAATGACGGTTGGCTGGACGTCTTCATTGGACACGAGAATACACCGAGCCAACTTTTCCGAAACAAGGGTGACGGCACCTTTGAAGATGTCTCCGCGCGCGCACGTGTAAACCAGGTCGCGTTTACGAAAGGTGTCGCCTGGGGAGATTACGACGACGATGGATATCCGGACCTCTACGTCTCGAATTACGGGACCGAGAATTTCCTCTATCACAACAAACGTGACGGCACGTTCGAACAAATTGCGGCGCAGCTTGGAGTTGAGCAACCGCGCTGGAGCTTTCCTACCTGGTTTTGGGATTACGACAATGA
>Ga0070669_100001603_pt1 | contig 16348 bp, 11 predicted proteins | sample KBSS53metaG_FD_64680 | JGI IMG/M metagenome (GOLD analysis project Ga0070669, IMG submission 64680) | Switchgrass rhizosphere microbial communities from Kellogg Biological Station, Michigan, USA - KBS S5-3 metaG | ecosystem: Host-associated > Plants > Roots > Rhizosphere > Soil ... | reverse complement strand
GACGCGCTTACCTGCTTCAACGGGTCGCACGCGCAATCGCGCGCGCCAGTCCCGGAACGTGCGCCAGCATATTTCGCACTATCGAGCGGTGTTTCCCGTCGGTCGCCAATCGCCTCAGGATTGAGGATACACGCAGTTTCTGGGAATACACTGCGCGCAGAGCACGATCACACTCGATTCTCAGATTCACGGTCGAGACTGTGCCGGCGTCAAAAAAACGATTAACAATACTAGCAATAAGATCGGCCCCATCCAGCGCGCGCAGGATGCCACTTCCCGTGAAAGGATCAATAAATGCGTACGCGTCTCCCACTCTGATTTCATTTGAATCGTCTGCTGGACGCGCCGATTTGCCAAAGCTCACCGGGCCCGTACTTAGCCATGATCCATCAGGTACAGCGTCTTCTAGAATTTCCCGTGCCACCGGGTTGCGTCTCATAGTTCGATCGAGCAATTCATTGCGGTCCTGACTGGCATCGGTGAGTAGTTTCTCATCTATCAACATACACAGGTTCGTTAAACCATCTTCAATGTGAGCAAGCCCTCCGTATCCACCCTCGAAGAAATAGAGTCCATTGATTTGAGCTTCAGGATCGATGCCTCGCAGGTGCACTTTACATCCAAAGAGACGGTCGCGCTGTGATGCCATCTCGATCATGGTTTTTCGTGAAGTCGGATTCGCAGCGAACGAGGAGGCCCGACCCGCAGCATTCACCACGGTTCGCGTGTTGAACGCAAGTTTCTGTCCTTCGGGACCCATTGCCTGAACTTGATATCGACCAGCAACGAAGTTTGTTCCCGATGCGACACGCGTCCCTTCGAGTACTTCTGCACCTAGTTCGCGAGCTCGATCCAGAAGGATGGCATCAAGGCTCGCACGCGATAGGCCGAGGGCGAAATCCACTTCCGCATTCAGCAACGAGAGTGGCAGTTCGACGGACTTGCCATCGGCTCCTACCAATATCATCTCGCGAATTCGCCTGGCACCTGCAGCCATCATTCGTTCGCCAACACCAAACTCATCGAGTTTTTCGAGGCACTCAGGACTAACGAATTCTCCGCAGAGTTTTTGACGCGGAAAATGAGACTGCTCCGCTACAAGCACGCTTCTTCCGGCAGCTGCAAGACGCGCGGCAAGGCTGGAGCCTGCAGGTCCGCCTCCCACGATCAGCACATCATATTCAGGTGAAAGACTCAGATCAGAACTTCCTTCGCGCCCAGTCGACGCGCAATCTCTTCAGCCTGTTCGGCGACCTGAGGTTTCATCTTCACGGCCACGAGGAATCCATCGCGATTTGAAGGGGGAATTGTAGCGACTGAGCGTAACTCTTTCTTTTTTCTCAAAGCACTCCAGCTAGTTCCAATCACAGAACCCGCAGTGGCGCCAAAGACCGCCGCTACAACAGAGTGGGGGAAAAGACCTGCGGCAAAAGTCAGATGGAACAAGCCTGAGGCATAGAGCGCTATACCACCCAGAAGCCCAACCGCGCTACCAAGCACAGCGCCCGTTACAGCATTTCTTGCTCGGGGAGAAACTGATTTTGGAGGTGGTTTTGCGACAGCACCGAAAGCTTTCGCTGCTTCGGCGACCTGGCTGAGCTCGACTCTGACTATACTCGCTTCACTCGTATCGATTCCAAGGGCTGCGAGGCGGTCAAGAAGTTCTGAGGTGCGTTCCTCAACTTCGTAAAGCACCACCATCCAAAGATGCTCCTGACTTCCCCCTGACATCGATGCGCCTGTGGCTCTATTGGCAGCCTCCATCGATACTGCTTTACCACGTTCTGCTATAATCGCAAAGCAACTTCTACCCTCTGAAGGTGTCAAGTTTCCGCCAAGAGGCTATAAAACGAATGCTCAAGCAAATGTTTCAAAAACTGGTCTTTGTCGCAATTGTGATCACTGTAGTCACAATTTCGAAAGCGCCCGGGATAAATGCAGGTTCAGGCTCAGTAATGGGTGATCCGCTTGATGACCTGGCTGCGCTCTTGCCTCCATCACATATTGTCGGAGTGCTGGACATGCCGCGCGCAGCTCGCGACCTGCTGCCACGCCTTCGATCAAATGAAGGTGGTAATCTCGCCCGGCTCGCACGCGACATAGAACAATTCATTAAGAACGCCGGCATTGATCCCGATAAAGTAACGTCCGCCGTGGTTGGATTGAGAATGGAAGGGATTAACGTGCGTGGCGGAGTGCTGATTGCTGACGGCGTAGCACTTGATCCAAAACTGCTTGAGTCATCGGCCAGAAACTCCAAGCTGCAATTCGAGACGTTTGAGATAAATGGAAAGCAAGCCTACCGGGTGATTCGTCTGAAACCTGTTGATCCTGCAAACCCGCAGAATCCGCCTGCTAAGGATGGGGAACTAAACTTCGCATCTCTTGGTGGGAAAAGAATCGTGGTGGGGGATCGTGAAGGCATTGCTGCTGTGCTTCAGCCCACGGCAGGCCAAGCCGATTCGAATGGAGTGCAATGGGCGGCGATCAAGGAAACCCGGCCGGCGGCATTGCTGCGATTTGGAGTAAACCTGCCGGAGGGTCTTCGCGAAGTACTCAAGAGCCAGGGAGAGCTTTTCGAGCAGCTTGCAGGGATAAAAGTAATATTCGGAACGATGGATATCACCGCAGAAAAAGATGCAGCCATTGATTCGCGCCTTAGAGCCAAATCGAAGGAAGAAGCTGCTCAAATGCAGGAAGGCCTGAAGAGTCTCGTGTTTCTTGGCAAGTCATTCCTTTCAGGTGACCAAGACCCCAGGTATGCCGGCGTTTCTCAGTTGCTGGACCAGATAAAGATTTCTTCCGACGCAACTGATGTCACGTTGTATCTGAAGATACCTTCGTCTGTGTTGGATTCGCTTATAAAGTGAAAGAAGTCGGTGGTCGGTTGTCGGAAAGGAAAAGCCCCGGACCGGAGTGATCAGGGGCTTTGAAAGACACAGGAACAAGGCACCTTAATTACCCGCGAATCTACAGGTGCCGTCTCAAACCTTCGTTAGTTCATCGATAAGTTTGTCTCAGAAACTACGATCTCCCGTTTCCTCCTGGCCACCGGTCCTCATTGTCCTGAACTAAGCGCACTGTCGATCCGATCTTGATAGATCTTGATGAGGCCCTGGTCCTCGTACTGCTTCCGCGTTGCCTTTAAGTACGCGTCGTAATAACCATTTTGACGCTCCTGCAGCAGTTTCTGACGGATCCCTTCACGCTCTCCCGGAAGCCGGGTCATATCAGGGTCCGTACGTTTATTGGCCGCAATCACCAGATAACCTGCTCCCCACTTGATCGGATTTTTTGAGATCTCCCCTTCCTTCAAGTTGAGTGCCGCCGACCGTGCCTGCTGAAGAATCTGCAAACCTCCAGCTGCCGCTCCTGGTGAAGTGAGTGTCTCGAGATTGTTAGCTGTCTTGACGTCGATGCCTTCAGCCTTAAGCATCGATTGGAACTCAGCAGGTGTTTTGGCCTGCGTTACGATCTCAGTTGCCCGCAGACGCGCGATATCCGGCTCTCGTTCCCGGCGCAATTCCTGTTCAACCTCATTGCGAGCCTCTTCAAACGTTAACTGCGTTCCAGGGCTTCGCTCATCGACCACCTGAGGAATTGCATAGCCTCCAGGGATCTGAACCTTATCACCAATATCACCCTTCTTGAGATCGGCAATGCCGCTCTCGAACTGAGGGACGTTGCCCCATTCGGGAAGCGAGTCGCCCTTCTTGAAGAATGGCGTGGTCTTCAGCACCTTATCGGTACCAAGCTTCATGTCCTTTGCGAATTCGTCGGCAGCCTTGTGCAGATCCTTGTACTCGGTGGCCTTCTCATAGACTTTGTCGGCGAGCTGCGAAGCCTTTGCAAACGCGCTTCTGTTTCTCAACCCGGCAAGAGTAGTTGGCCGCATCTCAGCAAACGGGACTTCCCGCTTCTCAGTTACTTTCAGAAGATAGTAAGCACTTCCGTGACGGAACGGGCCATCGATCGTATTCAGATCGACATTGAATGCCCGCTGCTTCCAATCCTGACTATTGTTCGGATTCTTCTTTACAAAGCCGATGTCGCCGCCGCTTGCAGCCGACGCGTCCTGGGAATTTCCCTTCGCTACTGCCGCGAAGTCCTCTGGTGTGGCGCCATTCGCGCCTCGAATACGATTATTCAATTCATCAATCTTTGCACGGACCGTCTGCTCGTCGTTCTGGGTCAGGACATTGAGTTTGATTATGCTGACGCGAGGCTCAAACTGCTTGTTCTGCTCGTATTCTTTCTTCAGTTCGTCTTCGGTGAAGTTAAGCGTCTTCGCAACTTCGTCGGTCGGAACGAAGATGTAGTCCACTTTCCTCGCAACCGTCTCTGGCTTGAACTTGTCCTTGTGTTGATCGTAGTAGCCCTGAAGGTCAGCGTCAGTCGGCTTGAATTTGCTTCGAACCTTTTCAAGGTCGACGATGGCGTAGAACGTTTCTACTTTCGTGTTCTCATTCTTGAAATTGTCTTCGATTTCGCGGTCTGAGATCTGCTCAGCAGAGGTCATGAATCTGTTGAAACGTCCGAGTGCCGCGGCGCGACGAATATTGGCTTCGAACTTGGTAACGTCCTCACCACGGAGCCTCAGAGATCTCATGTATTCGGGGCGGCCGATAAACTTGCCCGTGTCAGGGTCAACGAAAGTTCGGGCTACCTGCTCACGCACGTCTTCATCAGTTCCGCGGATGTTAAGACGATCCGCTTCAGCCAGCGCGACTTTTTCATCGATCAGTCGATCAAGGGCCTCCTTATCGAGACCCAACTGACGCACGAGGTTAAGCGGCAGTGAATTTCCCTGACTGAACCGCGAACCCATGACGCGGATGGCGTCGAGGTATTCTTTGAGCGTAATTTCCTGAGATCCAACCTTCGCGACAATAGTTTTGTCGTCATTGCTGGCGGCAAGATTGGGGTTATCGACAATATTCCTGCTCGGAATGTAGAAAATGACCAAGCCTACAAGCAGGATCAGAGAGAAAAGTAAGAGGATGAAATTACGCGATCTTTGGAACTTCGAGAAAAAACGCAGCATAGCTACTCCAGACGTTAATAGAGTCGTAGGTACGAAACTGGGGATTTTACACTGACGTCTGGTCCTGTCGCAAGGACGCGAATTGCCTCACCAAAAATCGAAACGAAAGCGAATCATTGTCGGCGCCGGAGGCGCCGCGGTCAATAGCCGGGGGCGGAGCCCCCGGTACCTTCGCCCCCAACGACATCGGCCCTGACGGGGCCGAGGAGAACCGTCATGAAGTATCATGATGCGCTTGGTCTATTCGCTTGTTGCCCAATCACTCAAAGGTCCGAAACATGTTGAGGTTCGGGCTGCGTTCGATCCTCGGCCCCTGCAGGGCCGACGTTATACGGGGGAAGGCGCCGGGGGCTTCGCCCCCGGCTATTGACTTTGGCGCCTTCGGCGCCGCCATTGACCACCCAATTGGAACTATGGCGCATTCGGCGCCGCCACTGACCACCCAATTGGAACTGTGGCGCATTCGGCGCCGCCACTGACCGAGAAGCACCGTGCCTAAATCAAGGATAGCGGCGCGGAAGTAGAAGAGCCGATTTCGGCATGTCTGAACTAGCTGGTTTCATCTCGACCACGGAAACGACAGGCAGGTCCAGGGACAGCGGCGACTCAACAGTGGGAAGTTCCAGATCCGGCTCGAACCCTTCATTTAGGCTCGCCTGAAACGATCCTGAATGCTCGATACACGCAGGAGGTATCAACGAGAAGGAGACCAGCATCTTCTGACGATGCGGACAGAATTCACTAGCGAGCATCCCGTTGTCTGTATCTATCTCCACGGTCTGCACACCGGACGGCGTCGGGAACCGAGCAGCTGCTAAATCGGGTCGCAACTCGAGTGCACGTTTAACAAAGTCCGTCCAGATGGGTACGGCAGCCTCACCTCCCGTGACGCCAAGATCATGATTGTCGTCATTTCCTACCCATACCACTACCAGAAGCTTGGGCGTGTAGCCCACAAACCAGGCATCGCGTGACGTGCCAGTCTTGCCGGCCGCAGGTCCTCGATATCCCAGGCTCCGAATGCGTGATGCAGTGCCTCTGTTAACGACGTCAGACAGCGTGTCGGTCACGAGGTATGCGACAGAGGGTGTGAGTACCATCGACTTGGTGGCGACGCACGTCTTGACCACTTCGCCGTTGCTTTTTATTGATCGAATAGCCAGAGGATCAACCCGGTTGCCGTCATCGGCAAACACGGTATAAGCGCGAGCAACATCAAACGGAGTTGCTTCAAACGCACCTAACGCCATCGAAGGATACAAATCCGGCCTTGGCAATCCAACCCGATCAGCCATATCAGCAACACGATCGAGGCCGGTTTGCATTGCAGCCTGGACGGCGACAACGTTCAACGAACGCACGATTGCTTCACGCAAGGTGACTTGCTGGTATGAGTATGATTGCCGAAAGTTCTCGGGTTTATAAACAGCGTTGTAACTGTATTCGAACTTCTGGGGCGCATTGGTAAACGTCATCGCAGGTGAAAGGCCTCGCGAAAGCGCTGCAGCGTAGACTATCGGCTTGAACACTGAGCCGGGTTGTCTCGAGGCGTCCGTAGCGCGATTAAGCTGGCTAGTCGAATAATCACGGCCTCCCACCATCGCCAGAATCTCTCCCGAATGCGGATCAATCGCAATCAGTGCTGCTTCAGAAGAAGATTTCTTCGAACGATTCAGATGTTTGCTTATTGCCTGATTGGCAGCTTGCTGCAGATCAACATCCAGCGTTGTTTCAATTCTTAGCTGGGGCCATTCCTCGTCTTTGAATTCAAATCGACCGAGTTCACGTTTCAGATAATCGACGAAATACGGCGCCGACGTATCGTCAAGTTTTTGTGGCGGCAGGATAGCCAGTTGCTCTTCTTTTGCCGCACTTGCTTCTGCAGTCGAAATCTTGTTCGAGTCGACCATCGCATCCAGCACGATATTTCGGCGAGAAATCGCGCTGTCGAGGCTGGAATGAAGCGAATATCGATTTGGAGCCTGCGTCAGGCCTGCCAGGCAGGACGCCTCACTCAGCGAGAGCTCACTAAGGCTTTTTCCGAACAAAGTCATCGCGGCCTGCTTAAAGCCATAAATCGATACGTTACCGCTGTGACCCAGATAAACGCGATCACAATAGAGGGCAAGGATCTGCGGTTTGGTCAAACGTCGCTCGATGGCGATTGACATCATAGCCTCGGCAACTTTGCGCCGGTACGTACGCTCCGAGCTGAGAAACTGATCCTTCATCAACTGCTGGGTGATGGTTGAACCGCCTTGCTCGATTTTTCCATGAACAAAATTGGTATAAAGAGCACGCGCAATTCCCATAAAGTCAATTCCGCTATGCTCATAAAAGCGTCGATCTTCGATCGAAAGAAGTGCATTGACCAGATTTGACGGCAACTCGTCATAGCTCGTCGGACGCCGAGTTTGCTTCTTTGCATTTATGTCCTCGGTGAGCATTTGGGCGGGCAGGAAAACGGTTGACAGTTCCTCATGGTTCTCGCCGTCCTCCATATGAGTCACTTCATTGTTTTTGAATCTGATACACAAGCGGGCCGGCAATTGGTCGCCGGTGACAAATGGGCTGGTCCGCATCTCGACGGTATCAGCTTTCAGTGAGTAGCTTCCCACGGCGAATTCCGAAGGCTGCTCGCCTTCCTGATAGCCCACACGTACCAGACGTTCAACCATGTCATTCTGTGAGATCCGCTGACCTCGACTTATACGGCCTGGCGCAGCGTAAATGCCCGCTGGATACATCAATGAGTGATCCGCGAGCCTGGCGTCAACCATTGCTGAATAATAGAAGTAAGTTGATATGACTTCGCTCACTCCGTAGAGTGCGCCTAAGAACACAACGCTGCACACTCCGCCACACACAAGCAGCCGCCGTTTAGTTGTTAATCCTAATTTGCTGGCTATGAGGTTGAAACCATCGGTTATTCGCATTCACCCACGATGAGTGCAAGCGATGTGCCGATGACTAAAACGGGAGGAAAATCGCGGAAAGCGTTGAGAATTTTGGTTCTAAGTGTAAGTTCCGCGCGGACTATTGCCGCGTTGGGTCATTTCTCCTCATCAACTTACCTTCCACTTTTCCACGAAGCGTGCCTGCGTATCGTTCTCCGGGGAGGTGATTCGCCCATCGGGGCAATCCTTGCGAAGAATTGAGAGTTTTGTGAGCGCCTCCTCTGGCGTCATCCCCTGCTCCACAAGCCAGCAGCCTGCGACCGTACCGGTCCGGCCAATTCCACCGTAACAATGAAAATAAACGATATGGCCGTCAGAAATCGCAGCTGCAATCGTGTCGAGAATGTTCCGCATCGTCTCGATGGAAGGGATGCCTCCATCTTTGACGCCAAAGCGTCGATGAATAATCGGCACTCCCAAGATCTTAGCTTCTTCGGTGAGGGTGGGAGCGTAAGGCTTCAATTCTCCATCTTCAGTCAAATCCACGAAGAAGGTGACTCCAGCGGCAAGGAAGGCCTTCACTTTTCGCTGCAACTCGGTCTTGTCGAATGATCCAGGGTATTCACCGGCGAGCAGGCTCTCCGGGATGAGCCAGTAGGAATCAGGGATGGGGGCTTTCTCGTTGAAGTGCGTCATCACACTAATATTTAAACCCATTCACGAAATGAGGGCAATCGCGATGACAGATTTCTTGAACGGAGATTTACCCTATGGTACGTTAGCCTGTTACAGGCGCTGGTGGCTTGTGCCGGTCGCCTGCGGCAGCACCTGAACGATCCCAAGTCTCTATCGGCCGACCTTTAGACCCCCTTGCGGAGCCAATCACTTAAAGAGGTGCACGGGTGGAGTTTGCTCAGAAATATTTAAAAAATGAATTTACGCTCGGTATTTAGCCTTTTTTCAAGCGATCTCGCCATTGATCTTGGCACTGCCAACACTCTGGTCTTCGCACGCGGTCGTGGAATTGTGGTGTCTGAACCCTCAATCGTCGCGATTAACAAATTGTCACACAAAGTCGAAGCCGTAGGCCGGGAGGCAAAGGAAATGCTTGGACGCACTCCCGGCAATATCGTCGCCATCAGACCGATGAAGGATGGAGTGATTGCGGACTTTGAAGTGACGGAAAAGATGCTTCAGTACTTCATCCGCAAAGCTCACAACGGAAAACAGTGGGTTAGCCCGCGCATTGTCATTGGTATTCCATCCGAGATCACACAAGTCGAACGACGCGCCGTTGAGGATAGCGCCTATCGAGCCAAAGCCTCAGAGGTTTATCTGGTCGAAGAGGCTATGGCTGCGGCGATTGGCGCCGGGCTGCCGATCACTGAGCCCTACGGCAATATGATTGTTGATATTGGAGGCGGAACTACGGATATCGCAGTGATCTCAATGTCCGGCATCGTTTATTCGAAATCCGTTCGCGTTGCCGGAAATGAGATGGACGAATCGATCGCCCAGTACATCAAGCGCAAATACAACCTGCTCATTGGTGAACGAACGGCTGAGCAGATAAAAATTGAAATTGGATCGGCAGCTCCGCTTGACGAAGCGATGTCAATGGAGATCAAGGGTCGCAATCTGATTGAGGGAATACCAAAAACAATTGTAGTCACCGATGATGAGATACGAGAGGCCCTGGCAGATTCGGTCGCGACTATCATCAATGCAGTACGCGTAGCCCTCGAGCGCACTCCACCTGAATTGTCTGCCGACATTGTTGACCGCGGGATCGTATTGACCGGTGGTGGCGCCATGCTCAAGAAGCTTGATGTCAGACTGATGCAGGAAACGGGCTTACCCGTGTCAACGGCCGACGATCCGCTGTCATCAGTCGTTCTTGGAGCGGGAACAATGCTCTCAGATTTTGATCTATTGAGAAGAGTCAGGTGGGACGGCACGGCGATGCCGGCGTAAGAAGGCAGAGAGGGAGAGAAGCAGGGAGGCGGAGAGGCGGAGAGGTTTAAGAAAACGCACTGTATGTATAGATTCGCACGGCTCATTAGACGAATCACTTCTCTGCCTCCCTGCTTCCCTGCCTCCCTGCCTCCCTGCCTCTCTGCTTCCTGGCTTCTCCGCTTCCGTGCTTCCGATGTCCGTACTTACTGAACGATTCCAGAAGAATCCAACGGCGCTATTGGCAATTTTGTTGATAGCGCACATGATAGTGTTGTCACTGAACCGGATTCCCGTGCAGCCAGGAGAAGAAACCAGACAACGGTACTTTCAGGTCTGGCTGATGACGGCTCTGACGCCACTTCAGTGGGCAACCGCAAAAGTAGCGTCAGGAGTGGGAAACACGGCAAGGAGATACGTTTCGCTCAAAGATGCGCGAATCGAAAATGAGCAGCTTCGAAATCAGCTCAGCGAGCAGAACTCGAAGTTGGTTGACAGTCAGGAGAAGCTTCGACTTGCCGAACAGTTAAAAGGATTTGGCGAGTGGGAGACAACAAAGGACTCGGTGACGATCGCCCGTGTGATTGCACGGGATGCGGACCGGTGGTTCGCCAGCGTAGTCATCGACAAAGGCACAATAGCGGGGATTCAAAAAAATCAGCCGGTCATAACGCGCGAAGGACTCGTGGGGCGCACCGTTCAGGTGGGTCCGATTTCTTCCCGAGTACTTCTTTTGACGGATGAGCGCCACGGCGCGGGTGCAATCGTGGGGCAGCTTGCAGATTCACGATTGCTCGGAATCATCAAAGGAAAAGGCGAGGCGCGTTGCGAAATGAAATTTGTGGATCCCCCCGAGCAGGTCCCGACAGGCGAATTGGTCCTGACTTCGGGACAGGACGGCGTTTATCCAAGAGGCCTCATTATCGGCCGGATCAAACCCGTTGAGCGTAAAGCCGGTGGTGGTGTGACTTATGAAGTCGAAACTGCCGCCAGCCTCGCCAAACTGGATATGGTTTCGGTGCTTGCAGTCACTTCCGACAAGGTGCGTGAGCAAGTCGAGGACCTGATGAAGGCCGACCGGAAGGACGATAAGGAGAAGCAGGGTCGAGCGCCTGCACGGCAGCGGCGCTAAGATCGCGCTTCGTTGAAAAAGTTGCGTTGGAGAAAGAACCTCTAGGGTCGAAGCGTTTTCTCAAGGTTGCAATCTGTCTGCTGATAGCAGCCTTTGCACAAACCACGCTTCCTCAGCGCATTGGATTATGGCTGGAACCGATTAACTGGTTGCTCCTCGTTACTGTATATGCCAGCCTCCTGCGCGATCCTTTTCTGGCTCTTTTGACAGCCAGCACGGCAGGAATTCTGCACGATGCTTATTCCGGCGGCCCCGCCATCGGAGTGAGCGGCATCTCAATGGTTCTGGCAGCCTATGTGGTGTACCAGATCACATCGATGATCGTGCTGGAGCATTTCCTGATTCGACTGCTCATGGTAGCAGTCGCCGGCGCTGTACATCTCTCCGTTACGCTCGTTTTCTACCACATCCTGAAGCTCGACCTTCCACCTGCATTGATCGGACCCCGGAGCATCCTCGCAACGATGCTTCTCTCAATTACGATCAATCTGATCGTTGCCTTGTTCCTCTTTCCGCTGCTCGATCGTATTTTCCGGCCTGGTTCATTTCGTCGATCGCGGAGAAGTGAACCCTTTCGCGGCCTGAAACGACGGTGGTGACTTTAACAAGCAGTCTATGAAGAGCTTGAAAAAAGAAAACGGGCGTGATGCCGGCGACGACCTCAGAGAGGCGAGCCGTCGTCTGGAAATAATCCGTTATCTTGCGTTAATCATCTTCGTCGTGCTGGGCGCTCGCCTGTGGTATCTGCAGGTGATGAACGCCGGAGTCTTCGCCGAACAATCGGATCAGAACCGAATCCGCGAACTGCCGATTCCTGCAAGGAGAGGCACGATCTATGATCGTACCGGCCGCGAACTCGTGACCAGCCGCTCGTCCTACAACATCGTCATCAGCAGAAAAGACATAAAGAGCTTCAATGATGTCGCAGACCTTCTCGTAGAAAAGCTGCACGTCGATCGCGAATGGCTTAGCGAGCGATTCAAAGCAGCGCAGTTCGAAGCCAAGTGGGAATCTCTGGTCGTGAAGGAGCTTGCAACACCGTCAGATGTTGCGTGGGTAGAGGCGCATCAATACGAGCATCCCGAGGTTCGCGCCGAAGAAGCTCCTCAGAGAGTCTACCGATTTGGAGTGCTCGCGGCACACGCGATTGGTTATGTAGGTGAGGTAAGTCCCGAAGAGTTAAAAGGAAGCGACTTCGGCAGAGAAAAGGGATTCAAGCTCGGCGACGTAATCGGCAAGTTCGGACTTGAACGCTACTACAACGACATCCTGATGGGAAAGGATGGCGCGCGCCGAGTGATCGTAGACAGCAGGGGGCGCATTCAGTCCGAGATCGAACGAATCGAGCCCGTTCCGGGACGCGACCTTTACACCACGATTGATCTCGACATCCAGAAGGTTGCAGAACACCAGGCCGACCTCATGCCACAGGGTCGTGGAGCGATCGCCGTCATGGACCCACGCAACGGCGAATTGCTGTCAATGGTAAGCAGGCCCGCTTTTGATCCCAACATTTTTTCGCAGCGCGCAAAAACTCCAGAGGGTAAGGAAGAGATTCGCACGCTTCAGGAGAATCCCGACAAGCCTTTGTACAATCGAGTCATACAAGGGACCTTTCCGCCGGGTTCAACCTGGAAGTTGATGACCTCGGTGGCGGGACTCAACGAAGGCGTGATCACGCCCACGAATTCCCGAATTCAGGATGGCGGACTTCAGGTTGGAAATTATTTCCTTCACACCATCGGAAACTACGGACAACCTGATGTTGTGACTGCAATATCGAAATCAGCCGATGGGTATTACTACCGCCTTGGACTCAAGCTGGGTGTCGAGCGGTTTGAGAAGTGGGTTCGCATCTTTCGCTTTGGCGAGCGCACAGGGATTGATCTTCCGAACGAGAAAGTCGGCATCATTCCGACACGCGGTGCAAATGAAATGATCGCTCGCAATGCTTTAAAAAGCAGACGAAAGGCTGAAGGCAAAGAGTGGACTGATAAGGATGACATCGAAGTCGCAAAGCTGGCCCGCTGGACAGATTTCGACATGGCCGTCTCGGCGTTTGGTCAGGGAAAAAATGCCTTAACGCCTATTCAGCTTCTACGCTATGTCGGGCTACTGGCAGAAGCCGGAAAAGCACATACGCCACATTTCCTTTTGCGTTCGAGCGCGGGTATTGACCGCGAAGGAAACGTTCATCCTGAAGTGAAGTACATCGACAAGAACCTTTATACAGTGCCCATGAGCCCTGCTATTGCAGACATCGTCAAGAAAGGGATGTGGGGCGCCGTTAACGCCGGGGGAACTTCGACAGGTACTGCCATTCCCGGCTTTGATGTTTGCGGAAAGACAGGTACCGCGCAGGTAGCATCCTCTGCACGGGTAGGCAAAGAGACCAAGGACCATGCTTGGTTTATGAGCTTTGCACCACGTGATAAACCGGAAATCTGTTCGGTAATACTGACTGAAAACGTAGGCTTTGGAAGCACATACTCGGTGCCGAGAGCGCGTGCGATTTACGAGGATTACTACTATCGCACCCGCAATCTGCCAATACCAGATCCTGAACTTGCGGCGAAGGCAAAACGCTAATGGCGATATTTGGCGTTAACCGAAGATTCTTTTCTGATTTTGACTGGCTGCTGCTGGCATTGGCGCTTATCGTTTCCTGTTTTGGAGTGCTGGAGATTTCAAGTGTTCAGCCATCACCTGGTCACTGGGAAAAGCAACTAACGATGATCGGGATCGGTATCGGTATCGCGATCATCACAACGTTCATCGACTACCGCACGATTGTTCAGGCTGCACCTTTCTTTTATGGATTCGGAATAATTCTTCTCGGCCTCGTACTGGGGCCGTTAGGAAAGGAAGTAAACGGGAACAGGAGCTGGCTCGATCTCCGGTTCTTTGGGTTACAGCCCTCCGAATTCGTAAAGATATTCACAATCCTGATGCTGACGTGGTACCTGTCCCAGGTTCGGCGAAGGCCTCTGGAGATACGAGCAATAGTTAACGCCGGCCTGCTTTGGATTGTACCTACGGTCATGGTTTTCCTGCAGAACGACACCGGCAGTGCTCTGAGCTTCACTTCGATCCTGGTTGCGCTTGTTTTTCTTTCGGGTCTCAGATGGAGCTGGACCGCGGCAGGTCTCGCTGCGGTGGTACTACTCGGTGTCCTTGCCGTTCCCTTTATCAAGGAGGCCAAAGGCTACAAGGCTGAGCGGATTAAGGCAGTCTACTGGCCGGAATTGGCTGACAAGCGTTTCCGTTATCAGAATGATCAGGCGGAGATCGCCGTAGGATCGGGCGGAACGGTGGGAAAGGGATTTTACAGAGGAACTCAGGGCTCGCTTGGCTTTATCCCTGAGGTCCATACAGATTTTATCTTTGCTGTCGCAAGTGAAGAGACGGGCTTTGTAGGCAGTCTCTCAGCTTTGACGATTTATGTGCTCCTGATTATGCGGCTGCTTCAAATAGCGCACCAGGCACGCGATCGTACGGGATTATTGCTTGTCGCCGGACTGGCGGCACTGCTTCTTTATCACGTCACGGTAAGCATCGGCATGGTCTTGCGCCTGCTGCCAATCATGGGCATTCCACTGCCGCTGATGAGTTACGGCGGTACTTCTGTCCTGGCTACGTTCTTCGGGCTGGGACTTGCGCTTAATGTGCGCTTGCGCCGCTTTGTGAATTAGCGGCGCGCGCTGACATTTTGAAAATGAAAGGAAAATCCACGTCCCCGCCAGAGCGCACCACGAGAAAATTCGTGTTCATGCGCGCCGTGGAACATCAAGAAAAATATGATGTCGAAAGAATTGATTGTGAGCGTCAACGGACGCGAAAAGAAAATTGCGATCGTCGAAGACGATCAGGTTACTGAGTTTTATGTCGAACGAGGCGATGAAAACCAGGGAATAGTCGGAAACATTTACAAAGGCCGTGTAATGAAAGTATTGCCGGGAATGCAGTCGGCCTTTGTTGATATTGGCCTTGAACGTGATTCGTTTCTTTATGTTTCCGATTTCCTCGAAGGCGAAGAATTCGAAGGCGCTATTGATGAGCGCAAGCCTGCTGCCCGGCCGGAACGTGAGCGGCCTGAACGCTTCGAAAGAGCGGAGAGGCCCGAACGCGGGCGACCGCAACGACCGGTACCGGTAATCGCGTCCGACGCCTCGGACGAAGAGCAGGAAGAAACAGATGAGGACGAGACTGCAGTTCATGAGCTCGCTGCCCTGACACACATCGCCGAACTTGCTCAGGAGCCAGTTATCGAGGGTCAGGAGGACGATGAGGTCTTGTCCCGGGAGACCGAAGAACAATCCACCGAAGCAGCGTCCACTCGAGGAAGCGGCAGTTTGCCAGCCGAGCCGTCTGAGGATCGATATGGGCGGCGTCAGCGAAGACAAAAACGGCTACGCTACTCGGGACCAGAAGAAGAAGCGAAGGAGCCGGTTGGAGTGCAGGCACAGGAGCCTGAAGCCGAATCCTTATCCGCGGAATCTGATGAGGAGGAGTCAGCAGCGTCAGGCAAAACTGGTAGAAGGCGGCGGCCACCGCGGAAAAAGAAAACGGAGAGTGACGCAGAGCGGACGCAGGCTTCCGAAGAGGAAAGCGGTACCGCAGCTCTTTTCGAGCCCACAGCTCACATTCTTCTGCATCGCGAGCCGCTCGAAAGGATCATTGATGATGATGACTCTGGTGAAGGTGAAAACCTGAAAGATGCGATCATCCAGGAACGAATCTTTGAAAGAATCAGGGCCGAGGAGTACCAGACATCTACGCTGGATGTTGAACCGACACCCGAAGTCCACGTCGGCTCACTCCGAGCTAATCTGACACACGGCTCGGACTTTGAGCGGGTGAGTGATGATGAAGCACACGAGAGCTATTCAAAACGATTTGAACAGGACATCCACACAGACCAATCAATAAACGAACCACTCTCTGAGGAAAGTGCCGAAGTCGCGGCATCACGTAGGAGCGAGGTTTCAGGCGACGAGACGCCAGACGACCTTAAAGATGCGGAAGCAGAAGTTCGTATGCCCAGTTCGCGTGAGGAATTTGCCACGCGTAGAGGCGGACGAGGACGACGCAGATTCCGGCGGCCGCCTGCGACAGATGCGACGGCCGAAGCGGAGGCAGCGGAGGCTCCAGCAATTGAAACACGCGAGACGCGTGAGCCACACGAAACCCCACGCGAGACTCCACGCGAAACTCCGCGCGACACTCCGCGCGACACTCCGCGCGAGACTGGAAGACTACGCGATCCGCGAGAAGGACGCGACGGACGTGTCGGACGTGAGGGTCGTGACGGCCGCGACGGTC
>Ga0070669_100001599_pt1 | contig 16371 bp, 11 predicted proteins | sample KBSS53metaG_FD_64680 | JGI IMG/M metagenome (GOLD analysis project Ga0070669, IMG submission 64680) | Switchgrass rhizosphere microbial communities from Kellogg Biological Station, Michigan, USA - KBS S5-3 metaG | ecosystem: Host-associated > Plants > Roots > Rhizosphere > Soil ... | reverse complement strand
CATTCAGGTACACGGCGCGTTTCTTGGCAGGCATGGCGCGAGTATGCGACCGCGGCGTCGCCATACCAAGGCATGACGGTCCGGAATCGCACGAATTAGCGCATGAGCGCGCGTTCAGGGTTCTGCGTTACCATGGTGCGTGCGCGGCCGGCCAATGCCTATGAAAGGGTCCGCCGGTGCGCAATGACATCACGGCACTGGTGATGAAGCCGGGCGACGGCGTCATGAAGATGGGCGCGTCCGTGCAGCTCAACCTGTTCGCGCAGAACCGGAGCGGCGGCCTCGACCTGATTCCCGGCACCACGGCGGCCTGGTCCAGCGACGATGTCGGCGTCGGCGAGGTCAACCGCCAGGGCCGGCTGACGCCACGCGCGCCAGGCCTGGTGACGATCACCGCGCGCTACGCGGACCGGAGCGTCGACGCAGTCTTCATCATCGTCGACTGACTTCCTACTGCGACCACGTCCCGGCGCCGACGTCGATCTTCCAGGTCGCCTTGTAGGTGGGCAGCGAGATCTTGGTGCCGTTGAACACCAGCGGCTGGAAGACGTGAGTGGCGAGGTAATTGTGGCGGCCGGGTGCGGTGGTGCTCTCCGTGCCGTCCCAGTGGTCGCCCCAGTAGAGGTAGACCGTGCCGTTGCAGCCGGCGACGGGCTGAACCCAGGTGCTCTGCGACAGCCAGGTCCGCTCGGGGGAGATGTTGTCGGCGGGGTCGGTCACCGGCGCGAGGTAGCCCTGGTACGTCCACGGTCCGGTGATCGCTGGCGCGGTCGAGTAAAAGTTGTTGTTGGCGCGCCAGCCGGTCTTGTACGAACCGATCCAGTAGTAGGTGCTGCCCGCCTTGAACACCGTCGGTGATTCGGCGCCACCGGAGTCGCCGTTGACGGTCGAGTAGGATTTGTCGGAGACCCAGCTGTGGCAGTCGCTGGCCAGCGTGAAGACGTGGGCGCTCTCCGTCAGGACGTAGGCGCCGGTTTCGTCGGCGTATGCGCTCATGTCGCTGCGCGCGATGATGGTGCCGCTCGCGTTCTTAAGCGGTCCCTTGTACGCGTACTGGCCATTCACCGTCGCGGAGGTCGCGTAGACGATCTCCTTGTCGGTCTGGTAGTCCTCGGAGGCGGCGTGCGCGTACAGCACGAACTCGCCGGTGCTCGGGCAGCGAATGATGTGCGGGCGCTCTCCCTTGCGGTTCGGGCCGAGCTCACCGCTCGCCTGGCGAGGCAGGATGAGGCCCTCGTTCTTCCAGGTGGCGAGATCGCGGGACGAGTACATCGAGAAGCCGACGAAGTTGTTGTCGGTGGTGGTGCTGAGGAAGTACATGCCGTGCATGTAGAACGTGTCGCCCACCTTGATGATGCCGCCGCCGTGCGCGTTCACGCGCTCGCCGTCGGTGTCCATGAACGCAACGCCGGTGGCCAGCGCGCCAGAGATTGTGCCGACGGGCCCGGAGCACGCGGAGGTTCCGCCGCTGCCGGCGCCGCCGTTGCCGCTGCCGCCGGCGCCGGCCGTCGCGCCTCCGCTACCTCCGCTGCTCGCGCCGCCTCGCCCGCCCGTTCCGCCCGTTCCGCCCGAAGCGCCGCCGCGACCCGAACCGCCGCCGCGTCCGCCCGCGCCCGCGGCGCCACCGCCGCCACCCCCGGTGGTTCCGGCGCTCCCCGCGCTCCCACCCGATCCGCCGCCGCCGCCCGTGCCAGCCGCCGCGCCGCCGCCGCCCGTGCCCGTGCCGCCGCCGCCACCCGAGCCAGCAGCCGCACCGCCGCTGCCCACGCCCGCACCGCCACTGCCCACGGCCGTCCCGCCGCCACCGGCGCTCCCGCCACCGCCACCAGCGCCACCGGAACTCGCGCCGCCGCCGCCCGATCCGCTACCGCCGCTCGTTCCGCCGGTGCCCCCGTTCGCACTCCCGCCCCCACAACCAGACAGGAGGCCGGCTAACATGATCACGAGCAGGCCGCCGCGCGCTGCCGATGCGGAGCTCATCGCGTCCCGGGACTATAACCCGCGCCGACCGTCAGCGAACCGCATCGCCAGCACACTTTCGCGCGCTCGATACTTCGAACGGCACGACGTTACGCGCTGCACGACGTAGGCCGTCCCACCTACGAAGAGTGATTGGTTTTCGTTAAGATCGCATCATGTGGATGTGTGTCGGTGCGGGTTTGATCGCGTTGGCGGCCGCGGGGGCGGCCCCCGCCGCGCCGCCGGCGTGCCGGCCGGCGACGTCGCGTAGCGCGTTTTCGGTTGCCGTCGCGGTGACCGAATACGGGAGCGGACGGCCGCTGCCTGGCGCGGTGGTCACGTTGACACACCGTCGGAACTGCTCGAAAGCAGAGACGCGTGCCGGTGAGCCGCAGTGCGTGCCGACCCACCCACACCCGGCGCAGCAGCTCGTGCTCCGCTGCACGGCCGGTCCCGAAGGGCGCGCGACTTTCGACGTCCCCGACCACGACTACGAGGCATCGGTCACCGGCCCCGGACCGGCGCGCTATCTCGAGCCGTGGGAGATCACGAAGTTCGAGCGTGCCATCGAAGACAAGCGGCGGCTGCAGGAGACATCGCATGCGGGCAAGCGTGGTGAGCTCGCCATATCGGTGCTGCTCGTGCCCGCCGCGTTGATCGAATCCCCTAACGTCATCACGACGGCAGAACGCGCCACCGCGGTCGCACGGGCGGCACTGGTGGGTAAGGGCTGCGACCTCACGGCGCTCGCGTCACCGCCGGCGGCTCCGGCAGCGCCGCCGGAGCGAATCCCGCTTGGGCGTGTCCAGCCAAGGATGCCGCCCCAGCGGCGGATGGGGGCAACCAACTACTGGGGCCAGTGGCGCGTCGATTTCGGCGCCGCCGGCGTCGATGTCAACGCGATCACCGGCGAGGCGCGCGTCGTGATCTGCCAGGCGGCCTGCTGCCAGGACCCCGAGCAGGCGCCAACGGCGGGCGCGATGTACTCGCCGTTCGAAGCCCTGGCGGACGTCGCCGCCGCGCCGCTGCAACACGTCGGCACCACCGTGTGGCCGGGAATCTTCGAGATCCCCTCGTGCGTGTACCGCAACGAGCGCGTGGTGGTGGTCGACGTCTACTGCACGACCAACGAGATGAACAGCGCCTCGCTGCTGGTGCTCCATCCCAAGCGCGGCCGCGTGAAGGTCTATGCAGAAGATCGATCGCCGATCAGTACGATCGCGCGCGGCGGCTACCTGCACTGGAAGCTGGAATCCGAAGAGCCGCCACCGGCGGCAAAGATTCAGCCGCCGCTCGCTCTCGGAATGAACCTGGCCGAACTGGTGGCGTATGAAAAACGCCGCTACGACCTCTCGCCTCCCGCGTGCTGGGTCTCGCGGTGGACGGGCGCACGCCCGGGCAGCCCATCCCCGCCAAGCGACGCGCAATGCCGCCGCAAGACGCCGGAGGCCGTGCGCGCGTGGAGCGCGGCGACGGTCGGGTTCGGCCAGCCACCGGACGTCTGGTACTCGCTGCTCGCGGAGTTCCGTGCACTGGCCAGGAAGCACTCCCGGGCCGTCCCTGTAGGGGCGCCGCCGATGCCGGCGGAAGCGACCCCCGACCCGCGCGGCCGCTGCCCTGCGCCCGGCTACTGGGACGAGCAGTCGCACAGCTGCAGGATCGCGCCCTGTGCCGGCATCCCCGGCGGGTGCCGCAACGACAATGACGACCTTCTAAAGGGGGGTAAGGTCCCGCGCTGACGGACGCGGGGATTGATTCGAGGACCTCGCTGCTGACGGACGGGATCCCTCGTCACCGCGTTGTCACAGACGACACCGATCGCTCTGTACGTCCGTGACGCAAAACGATCCTCGCGTGCTGGTCGGGACTGGCCGTTGCCTCCCCAGAACCACACACACTCGTGCACACGACACGAAGTGAAAGGAGACACTCATGAAACGGATCATCGTGTTGGCAGTTGCAATGGTGCTCGTCGTTGCTGCCGCCGGGGCCCAAACATCGACACGCGCCGACGCGGAGCCCTCCACTCGAAGCGCGAAAGACGTTCGCGGCGCTACGCCATACCTCGAAATCAAGAACGAACCCGCGCCCAAACTGATCGTGGACGCCCCGCTCCCCAACCTCCTCGCCCAGGGCGTGGTCTGGGTCCAGTGGCGGGTCGAGAACGTCAACATCGTACCGGTGTTCGGGAAGGGGGCGCTCAACGTATCTCCACGAGTCGGGCACTTGCACGTTCACTTCGACGACCTGCCTTGGTTGTGGGCCGATGCGAGCAACCTCAACACGATCGACCTTGCCGGCGTGCCGCCCGGTCCGCACAAGTTGGTGGTCGAACTGGCCAACGCGAACCATGAGGTCTTTCCCGGACAGTCCAAGACCGTGACGTTCACGGTGCCCAAGCCAACGTCTGGCTCAGCGTCTCACTCTCACTGAAGACGTGGGGCTAGTAACGGCAGTGGCGGCGATGGCAGGTGATCGATTATTCAAGGTGCCTGTCGCGGCGTTCTGTGCAGCGCGGGGCGATCAGCGTCGTTACGGACAGCCGGGCGTCGGACACGTGCCGGCGTCCCACAGGTTGTACGTCGTGATCGATCCCGTGCGCGCGGCGATGGCGTTCACCTGGCACTTCGCCAGGGAGGGACTGTTGCCGATCTCCGCGAGAGACGTGGTCCTCAGGACCGGCATGCTCAGGCACTGCAGCACGGGATTCGAGATGATGGCGAGCTTGCCGGTGTTGGTGAGGTTCGGAAAGCTCAGCAACCCGAAGACCCCCTCGTAGATCTCGAAGTTCTGGGTCGTCCGGCTGATGTTCATCGAAAACGTCGGCACCTTGGCGTTGAGCTGCAGGAACAGCGCTTTGATGGTGCCCTGGACGCGCGACACCGCGTCGAGCGAGGTCAGGACGTCGTTACCCAGGATGTAAACGCCGCCGTTGATCGTCGTGAGGTTCTGGAAGCCCGACAGGGTTTTCAGCTGCCTGTTTTGCTTGAGGGTGAAATCGCCGGTCACGGTCTGCAGACCCTCGAAGCTCTGGAGGTTTGCGAAGGTATTCAGCTCGATCGTGAAGGCCCCGCCGACCGACGCGAGGACGGGAATGTCGAAGGTCGGGGCGCCGCCGCACGATCCCAGGTAGAAGCCTCCGGTCATCGCGGACAGCTTGCGCAGTCCCAGCTGGACGAGCGCTCCAGCGCCGGTCAGCGCGAAGCCGCCAGCCGTCGTCATCTCGTTCATCTGCACGGTGGTCACCGCGGGCAATCCGTTGACGCCGATGCCGCCGCTGACGCTCACCAGGTTCGGGCAGACGATCGACGACACCATCGGGACGGAATCGATGGTGAACGCGCCCCCGATCGAATACAGCTTGGCGAGCGGCAAGCTCGGCACCCTGGGTAAACCCGAGAAGGACGCCGCGCCGCCGATCTGGCCCAGCAGCGGCATGTTCACGGTCGCGAGCATGCCGTCGCTGGCAATCGAGAGCGCGCCGTCGACGAACACCAGCTTGGGCGCGGCGAGGCTGGCGAGCGCCGCATCGCTGCTGACGGCGAAGGCGCCGGCGACAACCAGCAGAGCATCGAGCGACAGCGCGCCGAGCGCGCCGTTGCTGCTGACGTTCAGGTCACCCTGCACCCAGGCCAGCTTGGCGAGGCCAATCGCCGACGCGGCCGCGTTGCTCGTGATGGTCACCGGTCCGCCCGAGTAAACGAGCGCGGTCAGATTGAAGCTGGGTAGCGCGCCGTTGCCGGTGACGGTGATTCCGGTGCCGGTCTTGGTGAGCCCGACCAATTCCTGAATCGTGGTGAGCGCCGTATTCGTGATCGAAAGCCGGCCGCCGATCTCGGTCAGCGCCGCGAGCCCGCCGCCGAGATCCGCGAGCTGCGGGTTCCCGGCCAAGGTGAGGTCGCCGCCGACCAGGGTCAGGGTGCGCAAACCGAACGTGCTCACCAGGCCCGGGTTTCCGCTGACCGTCAGCGCGCCGCCGACCTTCGTCACGCCGGACAGCGCGCTCAGGTTTCGCAGGTCGGTGTTGCCCGAGATGTCCAGCTTGCCGCCGATCTGGAGCAGGCCCGTCAGTCCCGTGAGCGCTTGCAGCGCAGACGTGCCGGCGATCGTCACATCTCCCGACACGTACTTCAGCGCCTCGAGACCGGTCAGGCTCGTCAGCGTCGTGGTGTTCACGGTCAGCGTGCCGTTGATGCAGGCGACGCCGGCCATGTCGGCGATGTCGACGGCCGTGCTGATCCGGATGTTCCCGGGCCGGGTCACGAGGCCGCTGCACAAGCTGGGGTTGAAGCTGGCATCGGCGAAGGGACCGGGATCGAACGTCGGGCGAGTGGGCGCGGTCGCGTTCGACCCGGCGGCGCCTCCCGTGCCGGTCGCGCCCGACGCTCCGGCGGATCCCCCGCTGCCTGCCGCGCCACCGGTGCCGCTGACGCCGGACGAGCCGCCGGTACCGGCCGCGCCGCCCACGCCCGACGCGCCACCGGTGCCAGCGGTCCCGCCTGTGCCCGCGGTGCCGCCCACGCCGGACGAGCCGCCTGTGCCTGCGGCACCGGTTGTGCCCGCGGTCGCGGCTGTGCCCCCCGCCCCACCAGCCGCCGTGCCGCCCGTACCCGTCGTGCCACCTCTGCCCGCGGTGGCTCCCGTGCCCGCCACGCCACCGGAACCCGACGCGCCGCCGGTGCCGCTTGCGCCGCCAGTTCCGCCGGCGCCGGTTGTTCCGCCCGCGCCAGTTGCGCCGCCCGTGCCGGTTGCGCCGCCCGTGCCGGTCGCTCCACCCGAGCCGCCCCCGCCGCCCGCGCCAGCTGTCGTCCCGCCTGCGCCGGTCGTCGCGCCCGCGCCGGTCGTCCCGGCTGCTCCCGCCATCCCGGTCGCCCCGCCGGTGCCGCCAGCACCCGCCGAGCTGGTCGTTCCGCCCCTACCTCCAGCGCCCGCGGTTCCGATCGTGCCAGACGTTCCTCCCGTACCGCGCGGGGACTCATCCGAGCAACCAAGAGCCAGCGCCAGCACTGACGCCACCACGACCCGCATCGACGTACCCCGCAAGTGAGACCTCCTGAGTTGGCAGATCACGGCCGCGCGGATCATCTCATCGGAGCGCGGAACAGATCAAACATCATCGACACCACTGTCCCGCCTACGGCGCTGGACGCCGACGTCGCGAGCGCCTCGCGATCAACAACGCGACGGGCAACAGCCAGACCGCCGAGCGCGGCCCGCCGCTCGAGACGCCGCAGCCGCAGCCGTTGCTGGCCGGGTTCGTGTTCCGGGCGTCGGAGCCGCCGTCGCGCCCGCCGGTGGTGCCGCCCGTGCCTGCGCCACCGCTTGTCCCCGCGTCGCCTGAGACCGCGGTACCGCCGGTGCCCGCCGCGCCGCCCGCGCCGCCCGCGCCGCTGACGCCACCGGTGCCGGCGCCACCAGTGCCGGCGCCACCGCCCGTCCCTGTCGCGCCGCTGGCTCCGCCACCGCCGGTCGCGCCCGCGCTTCCGCCGGCGCCGCCTGTTCCGCCGCTGCCCGCCGCGCCGCCAGCGCCCGTGGTACCGCCCGTGCCCGCGCCGCCGCCCGTGCCGCCCGTTCCGGACGCTCCGCCACCGGTGCCCGCGACGCCGCCGGTGCCGGCGCTTCCAGCCGCACCACCGGTCCCGCCTGCGCCGCCGGCGCTGCCCCCAGTGCCTCCGGTTCCGCCCGTTCCCGTTCCGCCGTCATTGGCGCCGCCGTCGGGCTGCACGCACGTGCCCGCCTGACAGAGACCGCCCGTGCAGGGCGTGTCGTCCGCGGCTGGCGGGTTGCTGCACGCGCCAGTCGATACGTTGCAGGTGCCCGCCACGTGGCACGCGTCCGTGGCCGCGCAGACGACCGCTGTTCCGGTGCACGCGCCCGTCTGGCAGCTGTCGTTCTGCGTGCACGGGTTGCCGTCGTTGCAGGCGGTGCCGTTCGCGACCGGCGGGTTGCTGCATACGCCGGTCGTCGGATTGCAAACGCCCGCGGCATGGCACTGGTCGAGCGGGCTGCAGGTAACGCTTCCGCCCGCCGTGCACGCCCCGGCCTGGCAGGTCGCCGCGCATCCCGTGCCGCAGGGCGTGCCGTTGGCCTTGTTCGGGTTCGAGCACGTCCCCGTCGACGGATTGCAGACGGCGTCGTGGCACGCGTCGGCTCCGCCGCACGCGATCGGATTCGAGCCCGTGCACGCGCCCGCCTGGCAGGTGTCGGTCTGCGTGCAGGCGTTGTTGTCGTTGCAGGCGGTGCCGGTCAGCGGCGTGATCGTGCACGTCGCCGTGCCGTTGCACGCCCGCGTGTTGCACTGATCGCTGGCGCAGGTGATGGTGCTGCCGCCGCCGCAGGCGCCGTTGCTGTCGCACATCTCACCGTAGGTGCAGACGTTGCCGTCGTTGCAGGCCATGCCGGTTAGTGGCGCAACCGTGCACGTCGCCGTGCCGTTACACGCGCGCGTGTTGCACTGATCGCTCGTGCATGTGATCGCCGTGCCCGCGCACGCGCCTGCGTTGCTGCACGTGTCGCCGTAAGTGCAGGCGTTGCTGTCGTTGCAGGCCGTGCCGGTCAGCGCCGTGACCGTGCACGACGCGCTGCCGTTGCACGCGCGCGTGTTGCACTGATCGCTCGTGCACGTGATGGTCGTGCCGCCGCCGCAGACGCCGCTGCCGCTGCAAGTCTCGCCGTAGGTGCACGCCTGACCGTCGTCGCAGGCGACGCCGGTCCGCGGCGTGACGGCGCAGGTCGCGCTGCCGTTGCACGCGCGCGTGTTGCACTGATCGCTCGTGCACGTGATCGCCGTACCGGAGCACGCGCCCGTGCTGCAGACGTCCGTGTGCGTGCAGGCGTTGCCGTCGTCGCAGGAAGTTCCCGACAGCGTCGTGCACGTCCCGTTCACGCTGGCGCCGGCCGCGGCGCTGCACGCCTGGCAGTCGGTCGCGACGCTGCCGCCGCACGCGGCGTTGCAACAAACCCCGTCGACGCAGAACCCGCTCGCGCAGCTTCCGCCCGTGGTGCACGCCGTGCCGTTCGGGTCCGACGACGTCTGGAAGGTGTAGACGCGCGCGTGGCCGGTGTCGACGCCCCCGACGGTGTCACCGTAAGGAACACCGACCAGCGCCCGGCTGCCATCCGACGACAGCGCCACCGAGTGCCCGAACCGATCGCCGGCGAGGCCGGCGGCGGAGAGCACGATCGCACCTTCGGCCCAGGTCGCTCCCGTGCGCACGAACAGGCGCGCGCTGCCGGCGTCGGCCCCCGCGGCGGGATCGCCGAAGGGAACGCCGACCAGCGCCTTGCTGCCGTCGCCCGACAGCGCGACCGACGTGCCGAACCGATCGGTCAGCCCGCCGTTCGAACCGAGCAGTGTCGCCTCCTCGGCCCAGGTCGTGCCGGTGCGCAGGAAGACGCGCGCGCTGCCGGTGTCGCCCACCGGGAACGTGACGTCGTAGGGCGCGCCGACGAGCGCGCGGTCGCCGTCCGACGACAGCGCCACCGCCGACCCGAACCGATCGCTCATCGCGCCGCCCGCCGCGAACAGCGCCGTCTCCTCCGCCCAGGTCGTGCCCGTGCGCAGGAGGACGCGGACGCTGCCGGCGTCCGTGCCGCCCGTGGTGTCGTCGGTGGGCGCGCCGACCAGCGCCCGGCTCCCGTCCGACGACAGCGCCACCGCCGACCCGAACTGGTCCCCCGCATTGTAGTTGGCGGCGAAGAGCGACGTCTCCTGGGCCCAGGTCGTGCCCGTACGCAGGAAGATCTTCACGCGCCCCTGCTGGCTGACGGAACCCAGGCTGTAGTTCGGCGAGCCGACGATCGCGCGGATGCCGTCCCCGGACAGCGCCACCGCGGACCCGAACTGCTCGCCCGACGTGGGATCCGGGGGGACCAGCGTCGCCTCTGCGGTCCAGGTGGTGCCGGTGCGCGCGAAGACGCGCGCATTTCCCGGGACGCTGCCGGCCCCGGACGAGCCGACCAGCGCCCGGCTGCCGTCAGCCGACAGCGACACCGAGCAGCCGAATCGATCGGAGTCCCCCCGGGTCGGCGTCGCCAGCAGGATCGCCTCCTCGGTCCAGGTGGTCCCTGTGCGCAGGAAGATGCGCGCGCTGCCGCTGCCGTTGGACGCGCCCGGGCCCGGCGTGTTGATCGTCCCGACCAGCGCGCGGCTGCCGTCCGCCGACAGCGACACCGACCAGGCGAAGTAGTCGTAGCTGCCGCCACCCGACGCGACCAGCGTTGCCTCGTCCGTCCAGGTCGTGCCGTTGCGGACCAGCGCGCGCGCGCTGCCCGCCCGCGGAACACCCCCGTAGACGTCACGCGGCACGCCGACCAGCGCCTGGCCGCCATCCGACGACAGCGCGACCGCGATACCGAAGGTGTCGTTGGGCGCGGCGTCCGCGTGGAGCAGCGACGTCTCCTCGGCCCAGGTGGAGCCGGTGCGCAGGAACACGCGCGCGCTGCCGGCGTCGATGCCGCCGGCGGGGGTGTCGTCGCGGGGCGCGCCGACCAGTGCGCGGCTGCCGTCGGACGAGATCGCGACCGACCAGCCGAAGTTGTCGTTCGCCGCGAGGCCCGTGGTGCCGACGAGCGTCGCCTCCTCGCTCCAGACCGCGCCGCTCCGCAGGAAGACGCGCGCGCTGCCCGTGTCCACGCCGAACGCCAGCGTGTCGTCCAGGTATGCGCCGACCAGCACGCGACTGGCGTCCGACGACACCGCGACCGACCAGCCCAGGTTGTCGCCCATCGCGCGATCCGACGCGAACAGGCTCAGCTCCTGCGCCCAGGTGGTGCCGGTCCGCAGGAAGACGCGCGCGCTGCCCGCATCGGTGGCGCCCGCGATGTCGTCCAGCGGCGCGCCGGCGACGGCCCGGCTGCCGTCGGACGAGATCGCGACCGACCAGCCCAGATTGTCGTTCGCGGCGCCGTCGGGAGCGAGCAGCGCGGACTCGAAGTTCCATGTGGTGCCGGTGCGCAGGAAGACCTGCGCGCTGCCGGCGTTGGCGCCGCCGGCGGTATCGTCCAGCGGCGCGCCGACGACCGCCCGGCTGCCGTCGGCCGAGATCGCGACGGACCAGCCGAAGTTGTCGCCCTGGGCGCCGCCGTTCGGGACCAGCGTCGCCTCCTCGGCCCAGGCCGTCCCGGTGCGGAGGAAGACGCGCACGCTGCCCGTCTCGACGGGGGTATCGTCCATGAACGCGCCGACCAGCGCCCGGCTGCCGTCGGACGACAGCGCCACCGCAATGCCGAAGCGATCGCCTGCCGCCGCGCCCGATGCGACGAGCATCGCCTCCTCGGTCCACGTGGAGCCGGTGCGCAGGTAAACGCGGGCGCTGCCGGTGTCCGTGACGCCGCTGCTGTCCCGGTCGTCGGTCGGCGACCCGACCAGCGCGCGCGTGCCGTCGGCGGAAAGGGCGACGGACGTGCCGAAGTCGTCGATCAGGCCGCCGCCCGACGGGATCAGCGTCGCCTCCTCGACGGCCACGATCGGATCCACGACGATCGGGTAGCGCGCGCCGGCGTCGTCCAGCACCAGCGCGATGCGGCCGTCCCGCACCGCCATCCGCGCGGGCACGCGCGCGCCGTCGGCGTCGAGCACGAGCAGGCGCGCGTAGGTGGCGACGCGCACGCCGCCCGCGCTCACCAGCGCGATCGCATCGGATGAGAGGGCGCGCGCCGCGAGGTTGCCGCCCGCCTCGACCTCGATCTCCAGCTCGCCGCTGCCCGCCGGGCGCTCGGCGAGCGTCAGGCCGTGTTCCAGCCCGCTCGGCAAGGAGCGCCACCACTCGCGCACGCCGCCGCCGCGATCGGTCCGCACCTCGGGCCCGGTGATCGCGAACCTGGCATCCGGGCCGAGCACGCGTCGCGCACCGCCGTCGCGGCCGATCCGTGCCGCCGCCAGCGATACCTCGTGCGCGCCGAGCGCCAAGCGCGCGCCGCGTGCGGTAAAGTGCCCGATCATGGGCCCGCTTCCCAGCGTCGCGATGCCGTGCTCGATCCGCGGCGCGTGGCGCGGGTCCCTGGCCGCCATCGCTTGCTCGAGGCCGATGCGCTGCGGCCAGCTCAGCGCGTTCAGCGCGGCCGCGCCCTGCCCTGATACTTTCAACGGCGCGTCCGTCGTCGCCCGCTTCCGTTCGGGCTCGCTGCCGGAGCGGCAGGCGACCGCGCCGGCGACCATGACGATAAGCAAACCAGACCTGATCGAACGTCCGCGCATCATTCCCTCCGGGCTGTGCGTACGCGCGTAGCGCCCGGGATCGTCGACGAACCTAATCGCAATTGCAATGAGAATGCAGCCTCGACCACACGCTTCCGGGCGCGCTGATCAGGACGTCGCGACTCGTCTCGGTGCGTTTCTTGGGCTCGCGGTCGTGAGCATGGTCCTGTGCGGTTGCGGCGGCGGCGGTGAAGCGCCGCCGAGTTGCCTCTCGGTCTACGCCTGCGGCGGCGATCTGATCGGGACCTGGCGCTTTCTCGGCGCGTGCACGGCGGATATCCCGACGTGGACCGCCATAGAGCAAGCGCGCTGCCCCAGCGGCACGGTCGGAGGCGTGGGCGTCGGCGTCTCCGGGACCGTCACGTTCAACGCCGATCTCACCTACCGCGCAGCGGGGTGGAATACGACCTTCAGCGAGACGTCGTCGTTCGATGAGCGCTGTGGGGATGGAACGAGCTGCGCGGATCGAAGCGCGTCCGTCACATCCAGCGACGGAAGCTTCGCCAAGAGGATCTGCTCCGGCAGCGGCGTTTGCGCCTGCAGCACCTCGTCGCTCGACGCCGTCACCGAGACCGGCACCTACACAACCAGCGGCTTTCAATTCGAGCTGGTCGGGCCGACGTCGTCGCGCACGCGTGATTATTGCGTCGAGAACGGGTCGCTCCTCCACATCGTCCAGCGCGGTGTGACCTCGACGGACCCAACCGCGACGACGATCGTCGTGATCGACGGGGTGGCTGCGCGACAGTGAGGGATGCCGACTCGATTCAGCGAGCGCGCGGCCGGCGGCGTAGCTCAGGCGCGAAAGCTCGACCGAAATGAGCCACTGGCGGGCCCATGACAGTCGTTAGCTTCTCCAGTTGGAAGGAGGCTTCCATGGGCATTGCCGGACTGATCCTGTTCGTTGCCGCCATCGCGATGTTCGCGGTCGGCCTGCTCGGGGTCATGCCCGCCGGAGCGGCCGTCGGTACCTTCATGTTGATCGCCGCCGTGTTCGCGCTCGGCATGTCCGCGGCCGAGGGCGACGGGCTGCACCTCAGGCACCGCCGGGCGCGCTGAAGGCGCTGGCCCCGCCTGCGAAGCGACGGCTCAGCCAATCGACGCCGTCCGCGATCACGACATCGCGATCGACCTCGAGATACATCTCGTGGAAGAGCTTCTCGTACACCTTGAGCTCGACGACGGGGCCCGCGGCGTGCGCGAAGGCGATGGCGGCGGCGCTGTCGACGAGGCGATCCTCGCCAGCGACCTGCATGAAGGTGGGGACCTTGAGCAAGGTGGCCGACGCGCGCAGACGCGCCTGGGTGGCGCGCACCTCGTTGAACCAGCGCGGCGTGGCCACGTGACGGATCAGCGGGTCCGCCGCCATGGCAGCGCACGCCTTCGGGTCGCTGCAGGTCAGGTCGAGCGCGATCTCGTTCGACATCGTGAGCGTCGGCCAAAGCACGCCCATCACCGGTGAGATCATCCGCTTGTAGAGCGGAACCTTCATCTTGAGATCGAGGTACGGCGCGGCGGCGACGAGCGCATCGAACGTGCCGACGCCTCGGAAAAGGTAGTCCAGCGTGACGGCCACGCCTTGGCTGTGGGCGGCCACGGCGAGCGGCAGGCCGGGCGAGCGGTCGCGGGCGCGGGCGATGACGCGCCCCAGGTCGTCGGCGTAGTCGGAGAAGCGCTTCACGTAGCCGTGCCGGCCCTCCGACCGCCCGTGCCCGCGGCAATCGAACGCGGTGACGGCGAAGCCTGCCCGGACCAGCGCGGCGGGGACGTGGCGAAAGAGGCCGCAGTGGGCCGAGAAGCCGTGGACCATCACCACGGCCGCGCGCGCCTGCGGGATCGCGTCGAAGGTCTCGACGTGGAGTTTCAGGCCGTCGAAGGCTGTGAGTGTCTCTTCGGCGTCAGGCGAGATCGCCATTCGTCCAGTCAAAATACCCTATCAGCCGTTTCATGGACGGTCCGGCAGCCCCGCGTCGAACTCCGCGCAGAACGCGTTGCAGACGGCGAGCGGATCGGACTGGAGCTCTTCGCAGGCCTTGGTCCTGGCACACGCGGTCACACAGCTCGTGTAGCCGAGCGGTGCGCTGCCGGAGCAGTCGATGAACGCGGTTATTCCGCAGCTCGCGAGATGAAGGTTCGCGTCCCCGCATCGCTGGGTGCAGACCTCCGGCGCCTCGAACTGCTGGACGTCGGGGCAGCCGTAGCCGAGCTCGAAGCAACTCTTGGAGCTGAATTGCCCGTCGTGCAAATCGCAGCTGTTCCTCGTCACCCCCTCCCAGCAGAACCGGAATTGCGGGTAGACGGCGGCGCAGTTGCCGACGTCATTCCCGTTGCACGACGCGATCGTCGCCGCCGCCAGCACCCCGAACACCCGCGCAGAAATCGTTCCCATCACCCGCCCATCGGAGCAGAGCTACCCTTTTCGAGTCAAGGTACGGTGGTCACAACCGGATCGCCTGTGATTCCGACGGGCGCGCTCAAACGTCTGGTGAATCGCGAAGCCACGTAGAAGGCGATCGCGATCGTGGCCGCTTGCGGTACCAGCGTGAGCGTCGCAAGGAACCTGGGATCCATCGGCCAATCGATGGGCCAGTAAAAGTTGAGCACGACGCAAGCGCCGACGAGCAGCGCGAGGGTTCGCGTGGTCGGCCGCGCTTGCGCTGCGAGCAAGGTTGCCATCCACAGCGGGGGAAACCCCGCGTACGCGTGGGGAAGAAATGGACTGCGCAGCGTGGCCAGGGTCAGGACCGCCAGCCACACGAGGGGCTTGTCCTCGTCGGCCACGCTTCGCTTGCCGAGGAGAAACGTCACGGCGACGACGACGATCGTGAAAAGCCAACCGACGACTTTCGACGCGCCGAAGCCCATGCCGGGAACCCCGAACAGCTTCAGCTTGAACACGAGCCCCGGCACCGAATAGTTGACGGCCGTCGACGCGGGATTGCGAAACGCCGGAAACGCCTCGCCGCCGACGAGTCCTGGTAGATGCTCGAGGAAGGCCGCGTACCCTCGCACGCCCAGTACCACCAGCGGCAAGAGCGTGAGGATTGCGCCGAATGCGGCCGTCCATGCGAGCGCGCGCCAACGACGTTGCACCAGCAAATACAGGATCAGCATTCCGGGAAACAGTTTGCTCACCGTCGCATACGCCAGGAGAGCGCCCCCGAGCGCCCAGCGACGCCGTTCGAAGGCCACCATCGCGATCATCGCCATCGCGATCATCGCCCCCTGCACGTTCCCCTTCTCCAGGAAACTGACGGTCGGGATCGCGCCCATCACGAGCGGCGACAGCAGCAGGGCTCGCGTACCGGCTGCGGGCCCGAGCGACCGCGCGACGAGCACGCACGCCGCCAGGAGGACGAGGCCGTTCAAACCGAACCACAGCGTTCGAAAACGGAGGAACTCCGGCGCCACGAGCTGAAGCGAACGCGGCACGGCCAGAAATGGCGGCGGGTATTCGTAGACGTCGACGTTGAACGGACCGAGCGTCTTCGGCTTGCGCATCCGGGTCGGATCGTCGTCAGGGGCGTTGTAGAGCGCCGTGTCGTAGACGTTTGTCGAGATGTTCGCGGCCTGCGCGGCCACGTAGTAAGCGGAGACGCAAGAGTGGCGGACTTCGAACTTGCTCGAAGGAAACTGCGCGAAGTTCGCGCGCGACGGCGCGACCATGAACACGGTGAGCCGCGTGAGCTGCGCGAAGGCAAGCACGGTGGCCATCGCCGCCACGATGGCCAGGCTGCGCGGGCACGCTGTCGGGTCGAGCTCGACGAAGGGGCGCTTCCAGAAGAGCCATCCAACGACTCCTGCCGAGACCAGGCCGATCGCACCCGCGGCAGCCCAGGAGCCCGTCACCCCGACGCCGAGCGCGAAAGCGAAGAGACCGACGGCGAGTCCGAGCGCTGAAGCGACGAGGAGGCGCACGATTGGGTGCAGGGTGCCAGAATTCGTCGGGCTTGTCGCCCGGGCGCCCTGGCGACATGTACGTGTGCGCGACTCGAGCACCCGTTCATCGTCCGAATAAGCGATGGCAGTGTGGTCTGGATGTTGGAGGCCTGGCACTGAATCAATGCGTCACGGGCGACGGCCTTGTCGACGCGACCGGTGCGCTGCAGCGGAGGATCGTCGCCGCGTACATCTTTTGAGCGCGTCATCCGTCGCTGCCTCGGCGGTTCGAAACAAGGAGAGGCGACCCAGATGATGCCGTTGAAGTCCGACCG
>Ga0070669_100001579_pt1 | contig 16503 bp, 15 predicted proteins | sample KBSS53metaG_FD_64680 | JGI IMG/M metagenome (GOLD analysis project Ga0070669, IMG submission 64680) | Switchgrass rhizosphere microbial communities from Kellogg Biological Station, Michigan, USA - KBS S5-3 metaG | ecosystem: Host-associated > Plants > Roots > Rhizosphere > Soil ... | reverse complement strand
CAGACAAATGACGATGCGCTTGCTGCCTGATGGGGGTCGGCTTGGCACGGCTGGTGGTTCGTCGGGGTTAGCCAATGCGGAACTCCGCCCATAGCGGGAAGTGATCTGAAATCCGCCAGGAGGTCTCGTTCAACGTCAAGTCGGGGTAGCACAGCGGAACGAAATTGAAGCTGCCTGCCCGCCGGGTGTAGGTCAACGACTCCAACAACGGAGTGCCAGTAGGGGTTTGGAACCAGGCGATCTGGTCGTAGAAGTGCTTGTTCTTCTCGTCGTCGAAGATGGTGCGGGGAAGGTCGTTGAATTCGGCGGGCGCCCACAGGCCAGTCGATACGAATGCTTGGAAGAGCGGGTCATCGAGCCGGTCGAGGTTGAAGTCGCCGAGGACAAGCAGGTTGGTGTTCCAATCGGACTTCCGCTTGGCCCACTTCAGCATCCATTCGGCGAATGTGGTGAGTTCCGGTAAGCGTTCGGAGGGGTCCTTGCCCCAGATCACGTGCACGGTGGTGAGGATGAACTCGACCTTGCCGCGCTTAAAACCGGCTGCATACGGCGAGCGGGCGAACTGGCGCACGGTTCCTTTGGCGTCTTCCGGGAGCACGATTTCTCCGACTAGTCCTGATGGTTGGACGCGCTCGGAGTTGTAGACGAAGGTCAGACGTTCCTCGTTGCCCGCGTCGCCTTCCGTGACGTCGGAGATGATGACGCGCCACTCAGGGCCGAGTGTTTCAAGCAAGAACCGGAGTGCGGTTGTGTCGCGCCGAACTTCTTGCAGCGCAAAGACATCGCAGCATCGGATGACTTCGGCGATGAGGGTGACTGCTCGCCAGTCGCGTTTGGGTGAGTCCTTGCCTGTCGCCTGCCACGTCTTGCTCAGGCCGCCGAAGGCCCGCAGATTCCACGTGCCGATGACGACGTTGGTTGCCGTCTGCGGCGCGATTGTCTCCACGGCCTTTTGCCGCATCTTTGTCCGCTGTGTCTTGACATCACTCGGTATCCCCACCATGGCTTATTGGATCACGTATTGCCTGGTTATTGACGGATATCGCAGATGCAGTCCCAGCCGGGTATCGCGACACTCCGCGCCTGTGTTTTCGGTCAGGACGGACCATCTTCCGACAAGATGCGACAAGGTGAAGATACTTCACTGCTAGCGCTCTTTACCGAGCCCTATCCGGGGCTTTCATGCGTTCGCGGTCCGGTTACTAGGTGGCATCTCGCTTTCTCAGCGATACCGCTGGTACTGTTGCAAGTACAGGGGATTCATAAAGGAGTGAATTGTGGCCGAGCGCGTCGTCCGACAACTGATCGATGATATCGATGGTTCCGACATAGTCAATGGGAGTGGAGAGCGGGTCGAGTTCTCCGTGCGAGGCGTGGCGTATCGGATCGATCTTTCGAGTGCGAATGTGGCGAAGTTCGACAAGGCTCTCAAACCCTACCTTGACGCGGCGATGAAGATGGGCAGCTCCAGAGGTCGGCGAGTGAAGATGAATGGCAAGACCAACGGTAAGTCATCACCCGAACACTTGGCAGCAATCCGGGACTGGGCACGTAAGAACGGCCATGAAGTTGCTGATCGTGGCCGGATCAAGACTGAGATCGTGGATGCCTTCGAGGCTGCGCATTAATCTCGTCTTTCAAGTATTGGCGCGGCATTCTCTATTTTCAAATGAGTTCATCAGAGTTATTATTGATAGTAGATATGACTCAAGATCAATTTACAAAGCTATTTCGGCACATGAATGGACGCTTCGACAAGATCGATGCGACGCTCGCCAAGAAGGCCGATGCGGACGAAATGTATCGCCGATTCGATGACGTCATGGCGGAGCTGGATGACATCAAGACGGAGCAAGCTGCGCCACGTGTGCAGCTGAACCGTCATGAACGCTGGCACCATGCGGTCGCTGACCACATTGGGTTGACCTTGAGGCGCGAGGCCTGACTTGTCCGAACGAAACTCGACCGGCATTTCTGAGTACCAGCAGACGATGGCGCAGGCCGACGAGCTGTATGCCGATGTTCTATCAGAGCTTAAGACCTCAGGCTACGACGCAACGATCACCCAGACAGGCGGCATGTGCCTTGCGATCGCGATCAGCCTTGACGACGGCCGAACGATCCTTGTCACTGACAAAGACGACATCCTTCCGTGGGAACGAGAGTCGCACAGTGGCTGGGGAATTGGTCTCTACACCGATGTCAATGACGCAGCGCCGATTCAGTTCGTGTCGGTTGACGATGGTTCGCCGTCGGCCCTCGTTGGAGCGCTCGTAGCTTTGAGGTCTCCAACCGAGTGACGGTATGAGCGCCAGCAATGGCTTGGTAGCGACACGCGCATCGCGTTCGACGAATCCAACGTGCGGGAACACCTGGGCGCTAACCCACTGCGCGAATGTTCGTTAGGTTCGCGGGCTTCGCTGGTGGCGATCCGTAATGGCCGCTCGAACGTGCGCTCAGCGACCGTCAGGTTGCTGTATTGCATCCGCTAGATTTGACGGATGCCTGACCAGCGCTATGACGCAACTCGACAAACCATTGGCATGTTGCTGAGCACCACCAGCCCACGTATGGCAGTTCCGGAGTGGCAGAGGTCGTACTCATGGGGGCTTGAGGAGATAGAAGCGTTCTGGTTGGACTTGCTGCAATTCGACGCGGCGTACCCCGGCAAAAACATCGACAACGAAGAATACTTTTTGGGATCGGCCGTGCTTGTGACGGGTGGTACCGACAATCTCGTGCTGGATGGTCAGCAGCGCCTCGCCACGGCAACCATCTTGTTGTCGACTTTGCGAGACGCGCGAAGCGCGTTCAAGGCCGATGCTGCAACGCGTTTGCAGAACAAGTACATCGCAGACTTAGACGACGCTACGGGGAACACGACGCCAGTCTTGACTCTGAACATCTACGATCAAGACTACTTTCGCGCCGAGGTGCAGGATGAACGCGTGGCCGGCCAAACCCGGCCAAAGCCAACGTTGAAATCCCACGCCCTAGTGCGTAACGCGCGCGATTTCTTCGCGCAGAGGGTTAGGCAGGAGGAGAGCGCCGCCGGAGGCGGTCAGACGGGTTTCCAGCGAAACCTGCGGATATCGGATGTGCTCTGCAATCACATGTCGCTTGTCATCGTCCATTCAAGTGACGAGGATAATGCCGCCACAGTCTTCGAGACGTTGAACGACCGTGGGATCGGCCTCTCAACTCCGGACCTCCTGCGCAATCTGCTTCTTCGGAGAGCCCCTGGCGCAGATGCGCGGAGCCGCGTCGTGTCGGCATGGCAGGACATCCTCGGTATCGCAGACGAGGCCTCGATCGACGAGTTCCTGCGACACTTCTGGGTAAGTAAGCGAGGTGATGTCAAGGCACGCAAGCTGTATCGAGAAATCAAGGACACGATTCAAGCCGAGAATGTCGACTCCGTCGAGTTTTCCCGAGAGCTGGCTGAGGCTGCGGGCATTTATCGCGATCTGGCCCGCGGCCGCGACAGCGATAAAGAGCTTCAGCGGTTGCTAGAGGGTATCCGAATGCTCGGTGCGAAGGTCATGCTGCCCGCGCTACTCTCGGGCAGCGCTGCGCTTGCAGAGGAGGCGCCCAAAGATAAGCTCAATGCCCTCGCCTCGGCTCTTACAACCCTGTTCGTGCGACACACTGTCATCGGTGGACGGGAATCGACCACGCTTGAGTCGACCATCTACTCAATGGCGGCCAAACTTCGCGAGGACAAGGACTTTGATGCTGCAATTTCCGCCTTGCAGTCGTTCGCACCAGATGCCGAGGATTTTGAAGCCAGGTTCGCACGCGCCAGCGTAGGTCGCACAGCGACGGCCCGCTACCTGCTGCGTGAGATCGAGCACGCCAAACGCGCGACCCAGGAGGTCTTGGTCGAGTTGGGAGATCGTGTCCATGTCGAGCATATCTACCCCCAGACCCCTGAAGGAGATGCGCGATGGGACAACCATGCACAGATGGTCAACCGGCTCGGCAATCTGACGTTGCTCGGCAAGCGAATCAACACCTCGATCAAGAATGCCGACTTCGAGACCAAGAAGAACCTTGGTTATAGCAGTTCGGATATACTTCTAACCAAAGATCTTCTCGCAGAGGAGAGTTGGTCAGCGGAGACAGTTGAGAAACGTCAGAGGGTACTGTCAAAACTTGCATTCGACATTTGGAAGTTTCCCGGCGAGTCGGCACCCGGCAGTGCAGAGGTCGAGGATATTGCAGAAGCGATTTCGGTAGATGACAACGACGTGCAGGTACTCGATGAACTTCCTGAGGTACCAGACTGAGTGATTGGGTTACGTACCGAGCTGTGACAGCCAGTGCTCAAGGCTCGCTACGCGTCCAGAGTTGATATGACTCAGAGCACGCGTAGTGCCACTGCTCTGCCGCTGAGTTGTTGTATTTGGCAACGCCTCGTAAACCACCCGTGGCCCGTGCGGATTAACATGGACGACGTCAGTAAAGATCACTTGATTAAGTCTCCGCATTTCACAGGCGGCCGCGAGGCGAGCGGGATCGAACTCGTTTGTTACCAGCACATAGTCGAAAGAATTGCCGCTTGCTTCAAGGCGCGCATAGGTCTCGAAGTCCGTTGCGAACTGCTCTTCGCGATCGCTACGTACGGACCACTTGCAACTCACGAGGATGCGGCGCCGATCTTGACGGCGCACCAGTGCCAGGTCGACCTTTCGGGTTTTCTCCCCACCGCGGGGCCTGTTGAATCCGGGCAGTTCATGGAGGGCGGGGCGAACCACGATCTCGTAGACGTCACTCACGCCGTGTAGGCGCGTCAACAGGCCTGCAAGCGTGTCCTCAAATCCCTCTCCTACTAGGTTTTTCCGCTTGTTTTCGCTGCTCAAGTGGGCCTGTACACGCTCGGCTAGCAGGCGCACCAACTCCTGCGGTGGAACTGCACCGAGACCGGAAACAAGAGTTTCCTTGATCAGTGCCTCCAGCTCAAGATCCTCTCCGGGAAGGGGCATGTTGTCACTCTCGTACGGTTCTCGCTGAGCCCATGTCCGACTCTCACGATTTACTGCCCTTGCGTTGGCGGCACGAGCGAGATCCTGTGCAGCTGCTGCAAACAGCCAGTCGATACCACCCGCAAGATCTCTTGCTGTTGTGCCCAGTTCAGCTGCCAGCCACTGATGGAACCTCAACGACCTTGCGTACCAAGGCCGGCCGGGCTGGCACTTATCGCTCTCATAGCAGTGAGCCAGCCCGATTGTCCGGTCGATCCACATCAGGAGCCGATAGGTGTGTCGCCAAGCGGACTCTGCGGAGACAGGCTCGGTCGCGACTGTCGAAAAATAGACGTCGAGCAACCTCGCCCGGTTATCTGCGCCGAACGCCCTGTTGACGTCGAAATCGACTTCTTTCTCAGGCATGCTTTAAGCCCGCAGAACGGTACGTAGTGGAAGGCGCTCCAAAATGGAAACGGCGATAGCGCGGGCAAGCAACGGAGGCACGGCGTTGCCGATTTGCCGATATCGACTATGGGTTGCTCCGTTTGGCAGTCGCCCGGGAATCTCGCCCCTTCTCTCGTCAGTGATGACTACGAAATCATCGGGGAAGGATTGGAGCCGACAAAACTCCCGAACACTCAAAGCTCTCGACTCGGCATAGTGATAGACGGCATCCGCTTTGGTATTGAGCGTCCACGCCCACAGCCCTGGGTGAAGCCTCCGGTAGGCGTAGTAGTGCTTCCGGGCCAGGAAGTCGGAACCTGTGCTTGGCCCCCACTTCTGCCCCGTCAGATACCGCGCCTTGAGCGACTCAGGCAGGTCACGATAGTTTCCGCCGGCTGGTATGCCATCGAGCCGAAGCTTGGTGTCCCCGTTAATTCTCGGCACGCTCAGATTCGAGATGTTCTTCGATCTGCGCATCAGCCTTTGATAAGCTGACTTGGCGGACGGAATCTGGTTCATGGAAAGCGTGTCTTCTCGATTGCCAGCGACAAGAAAATCTAGGTCGCCGATCGCCTGTTCCGCCGAAACCACCCCGAGGTCGCGAGCCTGACGCAGGCGGTGGAGTAGTTCCTCAGCGACCACGTCGTTTCGCAATCCGAGGCGATAGCCACCGCCCTGCACCGCGTCGTTCATTAGAGTTAGGGCAACGCTGGCTCCGGACCCGACGATCTCAGGCGATTCCTGCCGAAGATCGCGATGAAATCCGACGAAGATGAGGCGTTTGCGAGTCTGTGGAACGCCGTAGTCGACGGCATCGAGCAGTTGAGCTCGCACACGATACTTGCCGGACTGTCCCAGGTCTTGGAGAACTTGTTCCTGGACGCCCATCTGGGCCATCCCCTGAACGTTCTCCATGACAAAAGCTCGTGGCTCGATCTTTCCGACTACACGCACGAACTCCCGGTAGAGCGAATTTCGTGGGTCATCTATCAGTCGCGAGTGGTTTCGAACCTGGGAGAAAGCCTGGCACGGGGGGCCGCCAACGACGACATCCGCGCCCTTGCCCGCCTCGATCACTGCGCTGCGAACCTGATGCTTCCGAATGTCTCCTACGAGAGCCGTGGCCCCAGGAAAGTTCCGAGCAAACGTAGCCATGGCGTCGGGATCGTTGTCAGCGCCGGCTAGTACCCCGAAGCCTGCCTCTTGAAAACCGACCGACAAGCCCCCTGCCCCGCAAAATAGGTCGACCACGGTGGGGCGATTTCCGACGTCAGACGAAAGGCTGGTCATGGACACACAGGTACTCTGCCATCCACGGCAGACAACCTAGGTGAGACACGCTAAATAGGCCGTGTTGACGAACTCGTCGCGACTGGCCGGACTTTCAACCGTCGTCAACACTACAGACCGCGGGTCACCTAGCTTGACGGACTGCGAGCAGAATAAAGTGTCGTACGCTCGCCGTGCCGCTGACTTTCGCGACGAGACGACGCTAGGATTCACGACCAGAACCAGCTCCTCCTTGTTCTGGCTACGCGACCAATACGAAGGTTCCGCGCCGGTGACTTGTGCGCGGTGGTGGAGAATTCGGTACCGGATCGTGACTCGGTCGAAGGGAACAAACGGTATTGGTTACTCCTGGGCTGGCCTCTGAATGCGTCGGCGCTGAAACGGCCCGACTGTGGCGATGACTTGCGTTGACATCGTCGGTCTTGCGTTGGCTGTGTTCGGGATTTTGTTGGTTGTTCCGACAATGGTCAGCTGGACGACGGCACGACTCAAGTTTTGCGCTGCGCTGTGTGGTTTCGCGGTCGCCGTCGGAATTGTGTTTCTTCCGGTAGCAAGCACTTCGGGAGTTCTGTGCGGCAGCATCGTCAAACATGAGAGCGACCCATCGCCAACTACCGAGTACCCGCGTGGCACCTCGGAACTTGACCGTTACCAGGACACGTACCAGTCGACGGGGCCTTGTGAGGACGCCCGGAACGAAGCGTTGGCGGTGGCGGCTCTCCTCGCCGTACCATGCCTAATCGGGCTCATTGGATACGGCGTCGCTGTTCGCCGACAAGGCAGTGACTGAGCACTTGCTCAAGCTAGGGAATGCAACGTCGTCCAAGATCGACTTCGCGGTGTCAATTGGTGTCGGGCCACAGGACTCAAAAACAAGCTGGACTCAATCAGCGGGAACAAACACGCCACCCTCGCCCGGACCACCGTTGGCGACTATGCCGTCTCGCCGTCGACGTCGGCCGCGAGCCTGACTTGGATCTCTCGTCGAACGAGAGCTGGCAGCGCCAGTGCCTCCAGATCCTGCTGGCGGAGCCAGGCGAGCGCACCCGCTGGTTCGAGGTCGTCGTCGATTATGAGTTCGGAAATAGCGATAGTCGTCGTCCGCGAAAGCCCTAGAGCCATCAGTGAGACCTCTGTCGGTCTTGAGACGCCTAGTTCCAACATCATGCTGATGTCGAAGGTTAGGTCGTCGAAGGCATTGCTACCCACTTGTATGGCGTAGGCCCGCAACAGATCCTGATAGCAAGCCAGGTATTTAGGTGCCTGGAAGCGGGCAATCTGTTCGACGTCCGACATGGTCTGACGAATGACGGCAGGAATGTTCGAGTTGCCCCGACCTCTAGCGTACGAGAGTCGATCGCTGATCAGTCTCGACAGCGGCATACCGCGCATCCACTGAGTAATGAGGATGGCGAGTTGGAATTGTCGACCTTCTGGCCCCCAATCCCCTCCGAGTTCGCTGCTCACCTTCGCGATGGCCCGCACGTAGTCGGTTGCGGCATCATGGCTTTCCGGCGGTGGCAAGATTACGTCGGCCGGATCCTCATACTCGCTGAATGTGTCGTACAGACGCTGCATCGATAACGGGCTAATGCCTGCATGCCGCTCGATAAGTTCCGGCGGGTAGGTGACGCGGCTTAGCGCGGCGGAGATTGCCGCCTCCAATGAACTGGCTTCCTCAGCCTCCAGATCGACTCCGACAATGTTCGTGATGCTCTGCCCTCGCACAACCCTCGACGCGAGCAGGCTCAGTACCGGTTCGAGGAGGGGGCGCTCGCGACTTAAAGAAACAGGGGTGTCGTCGTCGACGTAGGCCGTAAGCGTGGCAAGGTCGTTAAGAACCTGGTCGCTTGAACGCGCGATCGGCTGCCGCACCCTAGTTGTTGGTGGCGTCGGCCACTGCTCGGCGTCCGTGGTGTCGACGCAGACGATGTTCCCTTGGAACTCTTTGCCCCAGCGACCCGCTCTGCCGGCCAAGTTCCAGAAGTCGGCTGCGCTCATCACATTCCCGCGGCCCTTGCGAGGACCACGAACGAACAGGTTCTTGCACGGCAGGTTCACGCCTTCCAACAGGGTGCTCGTGCAGACGAGATAGCGGATCTTTTCTTCCTTGAAAAGGCGCTCGATCTCACTCTTCAGTAGCAGCGGCATGTTGCCGTAGTGGAACGCAACTCCGCGGCGGAGAACCTCATCGAGCAAGAACTGCGGGTGAACTGCCGTCGAGGCGAGCTCCCGGAGTGCCACGATGTCTTCGTCGTCTGATAAGTCGCATTCGTCGCCGAGCGCTTCGTAGATCTGTTTCGCGGCCTTCTCGGCGTCCGCTGCGCCGTTCACGTAGACGACGTTTCCCGACCGCGGGCCGCCAAGAGCGACGGCGACAAGTGGCAGTCGCTTACTCTTCGGCGATGGTCGTGCCGGTAGCTCGAAGGTTCCGCACGCGTTGACCTCGCTGTGAGCAAGGAGACCGAGAGTCCAGTTCAGAGGCCGACGCCTCACTTGGTTGGCGAAGAGGAGGTTCTGATTAACGGTCACTGCCTCGCTGCTGAGCGAGATGGTTGCCGATGCGGCGGGGGCACCCTCCAACAGGATTTCTGGGTTGGAAGTCATCGGGCTGGCAAAGATGATCTGCGCCGTTGGCTCGCGTCGAACAGTTTCGTCTAGTACCTGTTGAAGGAGGACGCCGCGTGCTCCGTCGTCGAACTTCTGGGCTTCATCGATGAACACAAGGCTTGGTGAGAATGTGGGGAACCGTTGCTGGAGTAGGTGGAAGCGCTCTTGTGTCAGGACGAAAACTTCCTTGGGATGCTGGCCGATTTCTGAGTCCCAGGGCATCGTGTGAACTCGGACGCTGCGACCGAAGTCCTCCATCAGGTCCAGGCTGACTTCTTCGATCAGCGCTCGCGTTGGTACGACGTAGGCGGCTTTGAACTCGTCCGCACGGCCTGCAGACTCTTCGATCCATCTCTTGACGATGAATGACTTGCCTGCGGAGGTCGGCGCACTCACACTGAGCCACTTGGCGCCTAACGCTGCGGTCCAGAACTGACGCTGGAACGAGTTCGCTTCAACCTCCGCGCCGTTTCGGGTCGGGATCGATAGTTCGAGGCGTCTGCGAATGACGTCCTGCTGGAGCGGCGCGGGCGCTTCTAACCAAGAGTTGCTCGCGATCATTCCGCGGCGTGCCGCGAGGTTCAGAGACTGGCGGTTGCCGATCCGTTCCAGAATGACTGCCGCAGCGTTCTTGATTGCTGCGTCTGTGTCACTCGCGAGGCAACTGTGCGCGATGCGAAGCGCGGCGTCCTGCGCTGCTCGGCTATCAGCGCGAGTGAGCGCGCTTCCGCAAAGGATCGCAAAGGGCCAGTCGATCGCCGACTCGTCTTCGATCGGAGAGACGGCAGGTAGGTCGGCGGCGATGGCGTCCCTAGTCAATCGTGCCAGGGTGCTCTGAAACCTCTGCGATTCAAAAACGACATCTTCAAGCGACTGTGAGGTCATGACAGTGCCAACCGTGCATTTAGGCTGTTGCGGAAGTTCTGGACGGAGGGAACAGGTACGCAAAAGATTTCAATCTCGAACGAAGCAAGGCTGTGCGTGCCGACCTTGTCGCTTATGCGTTTGATCCAGCCATCGATTGCTTTCTGGACCTCCACGCGAATCGCCTGGCCTGAATCGTCTAGTGGGTCCGGGTAGTCGTCGACGTCGAACCCGACTAGGCAGCCCGCGCGGACCTCGATCTTGGCGGACTCCTCGGTGCCTTGACTGAAGTACCGGATCAACGCGGCCGTCAGTTCCTCGGAACCGGTATCTAGGTTGTTTCGGACCAGCAGCAGGTCACGCTGCGCTGCTCCATCTAAGCCTTCAATCAGAAACGGACCTACGCTTTCAAAGCATTTGTCGATCGCCGAGTTCACCTTGGCGTGCAGTTTGGACTCACCCCAATAAAGGGCAAGGTTGCCGCTGTCGAGCATCTTGCCGTGGATGCCGTCACTACCGTGGATGTGCATCTGGCTGTTCGTCTTAAGGGGCATCTTGCAAATAATCTGGGGAATGCGCAGCACTTCCTCCAGGAGCGTGTAGAGAAGCAGTTCCCCGCCCTCGCCGGATGTCGCCAAGTTCGTAAAGAGGCTACGTGCCTCCTCCGACAGTCGAACGAAGTCGGCTGTCGATCCCGTCGTGTGCATGGCCGCGAGAGCCTCGTTGATGCGGGAGCGCGGGATGCAGTAGTCGACGGCTTTTTGCGCAAGCACGTTGACCAGCGCGTCTACGCGAGCTCTGCCGTTACCGTCCTTCTTCACGAAGTGCGTGCGGCATGAGGTCTTGGTTCCAGGGAGAATTATTGGATCGCTAACTGATACAAGCAGCCCGCTGACGACGTCGGGGTTGCCACGCGCCATATTCGCGACGGCCTGGATCAACCAGTCGCTTACTCCGTCAGCTCGGAGCTTGCTGGTGACGTCCTCAGGCATGACGAAAGCTGTGTGGGGTCCGCGAGACACACGTGAAGTGGCGGCAAGACTCCGGACGCTGTAGGTACGCGACATAGTGCTCGGTGCTGACGCGGGCGCACGACTCCAGGGGTTTTCTGGCATGGGTGGCGGCGTCAACCACACTCGCCGCCTGGCATGACCCACTCTCAGCACGCACCATGGCCTCACGATAATGAAGCGCTCACGCAGTTTACGTCCAAGAAACTGGCGTGTCCTGACGACTTCTAGGGCGACTAGGTCGAGAACTCACGGGGCACGGGTTTGTACCGAAGGCGGAAACGTGGCTCAGCGGCGGTGGGTCGGGAAAATCGGACGTATCCGAACGCAGTTATCCCGGTCGCTCTCGCCCACAGCTCGGCGCCCTCGCCGCTGGGTGTCGGCCAGTCGGTGTTGCGGGCAGTGGCGCAGAAGGGCGTCGGGTTGCCCGGGAACAGCCAGATTCGAAGTCGGCCCACACATCGCTAGTGATTCGGCGTTTCTGACACATGCTGGCCATGACCCGTTGGAATGGTTGAATCCCACTACGACCCGGCGAGGCGCCGAGACCGCTCCGCCCGGCGTAGGGCGCCCGTTGCGTTGAGTCGGAACTGGATCATCTGTGGGCTCACTCCGAAGCGGAGTGCAGCTTCTGTCTTGGTCCACCGCCCACGGGCGACTGCCAACGCAACTTGTTCAGGTACGAGGAGGGTGCTCGCCAGCCAGCTTGCCTCAAATCGAGGCGGGCAAGCACCGCGACCAGCGCGACCTCGACGCATACTTCACCGATCGGGCGACGTCCGAACCTTGTGCTCGGATCCGAAAATCTCCCTGGCGCCGGCTATGGGAGTGGTTGAACGCGCCACGCCGCCGATAGTGGTCGACGCTCTATAGACCCACTGCCCAAACGGCTGTCATCGTGTGGCGGATCGATTTGAACCCAGTCCCGCGACGCGATCTCGCGAACAGTGCCGACTCCCGTGACTGCGCGTCGGGCTGTGTGCCGACGGGAGCGGGTGTATCCTTAAGGGAAGGCCACGTCGTATGGCTGACCCCGAGTCGAAATGGATGCCCGTGCATCCACTGACATTTGAGGGCACGGTCCACAGGATCTACGACAATCGCGTCCGCACTGTGTGCGGTGAGCACGGGATAGCCGCACGGAGTGTTAGGAGCACGCCATGACGAAGAATTCTGCGTGGAAACGCGCTGCACGCGACTACATGAAGCAGCATCCGGGAGTCAATCTTCACGAAGCCATGCGGCAAGCGAAGCGCCTTCATGAAGAGCAGCGAGAAGCTCGGGACTGGGATCCATTCGACGATGTGATGACGATCCAGGAGATACTGGAATCCGCTGTGACGGACGAAGAACAGTTGTTGAACGTTCAGCTGAGCATCGACCACTCGGGCGGCGCCTTCGACGTGGACCTGGGTCCCGAGATCGAGGAAGGTCCGGTCAACGTCACTGACGTCGAGATCGACCCCAGCACAGTGTGGTACGACATACACGAAGAGGTCGAGGGTGGGCTGTCGATCGGCGAGGCACACGTCACGGCAACGATCGCCTACGACGCCTGTGTTTTCAAGTCTACTTATTACGGTGCTCCGGACAACGTCTCGTGGCATGTCACCAACGCCGACTGGAATGACCACTACGTCCTGGTTGAAGGTGAGTTCAGTGGTGAGCTTGTCTACCACTTTTCGATCATCGAAGGCGAGAATCGCGTGGACGGAATGGATCTGGTCGAGTTAATCCAGCTTGACAACGGCCCTGATAAACGACGGTTTGGCGCGATCCGCGCGTAGCCTTTGAGGTGTGTTGTTTCTCGCAGCGCTCCAGGCAGCCAAGGCGAAATTCAACAGCAAGGCAGCGAGTTAGCCGATCACGACTCGGCCGCTTGTGGCCTGACGGTATTTCCGGGACGGTATTTCCGGATGATCACCGATGCGGTGCTGTGGCTACAACCCACAGCCTTGGCGATCTGACGTGTCGTTTTGCCCTCTTCGTGGAGTCGCATGATGTCCCGGTCGCGTTGGCTGAGGAGGGGGTTGGTGCTGGTGTCGATGCCGGCGGCAAGCAGATACTTGCGGACGGTGCCGTAGTCGAAACCGAGACTGCGGCTGATGGCGGCGATGTTGTTGCCGTCATGCCAGGCATCCAGGATGGCGCCAACGTCGGCGGGACGAAACTGCTTGTTTGGCCGCGGCAGTGGAGTCGTCCGTACTGGGCGAGTGCCTTTTTCGGCCTGAGCGATGATCTTCTCAAGCCGTTGAGCTGCAGAAACATGATTGCAGTAAGACTGCAGGACCCGCACCCATTTCGCTGGGCGGTGGACCTTCACGATGGTCGTCCTCAGCCATGCGTGGGTTCGCCGTCGGTCGTCACCTCGAACGTTTTGAGGAAGTTGCAGACCAGTTGGTAGAAGCCGACGGTCATGACGAGGTCGGCCAGCTGGGTGACAGTGAGCAATTTCAACGCCGCTTCGCGGTCCGCCGGACTCAGCGTGTGGTGATCGAGCAGCTGGTCCGTCCAATCGATGATGGCGATCTCGTCGTCGGGAAGGCCTTCGGCGTCACCGGTGGCGGCAGCGGCGATCGCGTCGTCCGAAAGACCTGCGTAGCCCGCGATCATCACGTGCTGATGCGTTTCATAGGACGCGTCGTAGCGGTATCCGACCCGGAGAATGGCCAACTCGCGCAGATGTGGTGGCAGCGAGTTGGCTTGGAACATTGCGTCGGCCATCACGAAGAAGCCAGGCGCGAGGCCCGTTGAGTGCATCACCATCTTGTAGATGTTGACTGAAGCGTGTTGCGCAAGAGTGTCCTTGAGGTTCTGTGGCAGCGCATCGAGGTCGGGATAGTCCATGTCACTCACGCCCGTCCACGAATCGGGTCGGAGCCGTCCCAGTCGGCGGCGACGCTCCGGATGTATTGGAAGAATTGACCTTTGGGCCCACTGACGTCGGAGAGCTCGATCACGGTGCCCTGTTCGCGCTCAGTGTCCAGATAGGCGAACCGGCCCTGCTCGCCGCCGATGCTGCCCTCTTGGCCGATCACATAGCCGTCGGCGAGTGCCGAGTCGAGCAGGTTCTGGTAGTCATTGCTCCAGTAGGCGATGTGCTGCATGCCTTCTCGGCCCGAGTCGAGGAACTCCTTGTACATAGACGGGACGTCGTTTCGCGGCTGGATGAGCTCGAGCTGCATGTCGCCGGAGTTGGCCAGTGCCACGCTCATCTGCATGTCCGAGTCGACGCCCCGGTAGCGGAAGAAGTCGGTCTGGACGCGGTCGACGTAGAACCACGGACCGACGCCGTGGCGCACCCAGTTGTCCATGGCGGCATCGATGTCGCGGACGACGTAACCGATCTGCGCGATATTGCCGAACTTCGTACTCATTTCTTGTTGTCCTCCTTCTTTTGGGACGGCGTGGTTTCGACGTTCAGCCGAGCGCGCAGGAGCTTCTCGATCTCGGTGCGGCAGGCGCCCAGGTCGACCTGCTCGTCGAGCAGCGATTCGAGGGCGGTGCCGCGCAGCATGGCGATGATGACGCTTGCGAGGCCCGCCGCGTCGACGTCATCCGGGCACTCGCCGTCGGTGATGCCGCGTTCGATGCCGGCGACGAGGGCCTTGCGGAAGTCGCGGTCGGCGGCCACCATCGCGGGCCGGACGTCGGGTGACGGCGTCGCAACGGCATCCGCCCATAGGACCAGTCGGGCGCGATTCACCGGCATGAGGTGCGACATCGCGTCGAAGTAGGTGTCGACCAGATTGAGAAGCGCTTCCATCGTCGAATCTGACTGGTGCTCAACGTGTATCGAGACCCGGAATTGGTCGGTCACGTCGTCGACGAGGCGCTGCATCATCGCACCCTTGGACCCGAAGTAGTGAGTGGCGAGTCCTCGGCTATAGCCAGCGCGGTCGCCGATGTTGGCCAGCGTCACTCCAGCTGGACCGATCTCGCCGATCAGTTCCGCGGCGGCGCCCAGGAGACGCTGCTCGGCTTCGTTGCGGCGCTCCTCCTGGGTTCGGCGGGTGGGAGCATCAGGCACGGGTGCCTCCTCTTTACGCGATCTGTGGAGTATTGACCGCGCCCACCGCTGGAAATGCTCCACGAATCGCCAGGGGTTGGGGGATTTCGAGCACGATCTTGCCGATCGCCTGGTAGCGCCCCATCGTCGGTATCGTCGACAACTTCCTTGTTGACAAACAAATGTTTGTCGATCAACAAGTTACTGCTCACGCAGCCGAACGTCAAGAACCGAAGCGTTCGGCGCGACAACGATGCATCGGCGAGCGTTTCCGCGCCGAAATCGCAGGTGCCAGGTGTACAACACATCCATGGGGGATGAACGCTTACTCGAGTTGCGCATTCATGGGGTCAACAACACTGCACCGGTGAACTTGCTATATGCGATCGAGGAGGAGTACGGCGACGCGCTGACCGGTGTCTACAGCCAACGAGAGACCGAAGGCCCGCGGGTCAAGGCCTATTCGTGGGGCGGTCTCGCACGCATCTCGGCGAGTCCACGAATACCATTCGCGAACTGGCTCGGTTCGGTGACGTCGGCGGCGTGGATCGCCGTGATTCCGTTCGGTTTGGCCAACGTGGCGTACTGGTCGCGCCGGCTGGTCATGCCGGGGCGGAAGCTCGATGAGGTTCGCAATACCGCGGCACTGTCGCGAATCTTCTCGCTCGGGCTCACGTTGCTGTTCGTGGCGTCAATCTGCTCGGTGAGCCTGAACATGACAGAGGCACGAGTGCGCGCGGAAGCCGATCTACCGCAGTGGATTTCGTGGCTCAAGACCCTCGAGCCTGGCGTTAGAACGGCGATCTTCTCGCTGCTACCCGTCATCGCGATCATGTTCCTGCGATACCTGGCCAACAAGACCCGCACCTTGTACGACAAGGGCCACGAGGTCGACGGGCCACCGGCCACCGCGACGACGGAGAACGGGCTCGTTGCGTCGCAGGAGACCTGGAAGTTCGCCACCAAGAGCTTTTGGGACAACGCCGATCTCTCGAAGCACAACGCGCAGCTGCACACTGCCGCCGGCGTTGCACTCTCACTGGTCTGGACAGGGCAATTCTGGTTGCCCGCAAGCGCTTTCTTCGGTTGGGCAATCATCGTCATCGCGACACTAGTCATCGTCGGATGCGGATGGCTCATCAGACGCATGCCGCTAGCCACCGAAGGCGGCATCAGCGATCGGCGAAAGCTGTTGGCGAACAGGCTATATCAGGGCATATTCGTGGTCTTCCTCGTTCAACTCGTTGCGCTCGCGGTCGCGGGTCACCGCGGAGCCGACAAGCAGCACCTGGTAGGCCTGTCACTGATT
>Ga0070669_100001571_pt1 | contig 16556 bp, 15 predicted proteins | sample KBSS53metaG_FD_64680 | JGI IMG/M metagenome (GOLD analysis project Ga0070669, IMG submission 64680) | Switchgrass rhizosphere microbial communities from Kellogg Biological Station, Michigan, USA - KBS S5-3 metaG | ecosystem: Host-associated > Plants > Roots > Rhizosphere > Soil ... | reverse complement strand
ACCAGCGCATCGGGATGGCGCCAATCGTCCCAGCCGGGGCCGACGCCGTGGAGAATGAAACCGAGACGAAGCTCTCTCTTGGTGGTCATGTCATGGTCCTTTCCATCTCCCCGGAAGATCACGTATTTTGCGCGATGATAGAGCCTGTCGGCGGCGAGACGACCGAGTGCTGCTCAATTCAATTCGAGAATTGCCAATGCGCCGCGCCGCTTTGCGACCCAGGCTGTGTTCAAAAGGCGTAGGCGGCCTTGAGGAACACGGTGCGCGGCGGATTCTGCGCGCCTTGCAGCAGCAGCGTTCCGGCATAGGGACCAGCCTTGATCGGCGCGCCGACCGGGGAGAGCGCGGTGAAAAAGAACGAATTGGTCAGATTGCGTCCGGTCAGCGTGAACGTCCACTTTTCGTCCGGCGTGGCGTAGCTGATGAAAGCATTGGCATAGCCATGGGCCGGGATCTGGTATTCGGGCGAATTGAGCTGGTTCGAAAACACCGAGGTCTGGAAATTTCCGCTGGCGCCCAACTTGATTTCGCCCGGAACGCCGGCCGGCACCGTCCAGGTCGCCGAAACGAAGTATTGCCACTTGGGCTGCGTGGGGAACTGGTTGCCGGTATAGGTATAGGCCGGCACCGTGCCATAGGCGGGCGCGGCATAGTCGTCGTATCGCGTGGCCAGATAGGTCACGTTGAACACCAGCGCCAGGCTGCGCCAGGGCTGCGCCGCCGTCTCCAACTCGAACCCTTCGGTGTGGGCCGAAGGGGCATTGCCGCGGGTGGAGACATACGTGCCCGAAACCGGGCTAAACGCCGAAACGGCTGTTTGCAGGTTCTTGTATTCGTTGTGGAACCCCGTGAGGTTCACGCGCAGGTCGTGGTCCAGCCATTCGGTCTTGATCCCCGCCTCGAACGTGTTCACCGTTTCGGGATCATAGGGCAGGGCAGTGGCCAGGTTCAGCGCGCGATTGTTGAACCCGCCGGCGTCGAACCCCTTGGCATAGCTGGCAAAGAGGAACACGTCAGGCGTGGCCTGCCAGGAAAGGCCGGCCTTGGGCGTAAACGCATGCCACGTCTTGGCGTTGAGGATCGCGGCATTGGTGAAGTTGACCTGTCCCGCCGCGACATTGACGCCCAGCGCGGGGATCGGCCCGCCGGTCAACACTTGCGGATAGAGCGCAGGATCGATCGGCCGGCCATCGAGATCATAGTTCACCCCGCGAAAGGCAAAGGCGCGGCGCTGGATGATATAGCGGCCCCCGGCGGTGAAGGTCAGGCGCGGGGTAAGATGGATATTGCCCTGGAGGTAGGCGGAGTAATTGAAGCTGCGCGTGCGGCCGATCTGGTCGAAGGGGGCTGCGGGCAGGGCCGTATCCGATTGCGGCAGGCCAGTCACATAGCCGAGCCGATCGCTGGCGAAATTCTCGAACAGGTAATAGAGACCGCCGGTGAAATCGACGCTCTGCCAGGTTCCCTGCAGTTGCAGTTCCTGGGTAAACTGGTGCTGGCGATAGGTGATGTAATTGTCTGACAGGTCGATCGCGCGCGGCTGGGCCGAATTGTAGGGCAGCTTTGCCTGGCCATCGTTGTTGTAGTTCACCGGGTTCTGGCTGAAGGCGCGCAGTGCGGTGATGCTGTGCAGCGCCAGATGATCGTCCAGGTCGTAATCGATCCGCGCCGTCACCCCGCCGCTGCGCGAGGTATTGACCGGATAGCGGCCGGCATAGCTCACATTGGCCCGATAAGGCGCAAACGACGTTGGGTTATAGAGCGTGCCGCCGGTGATCGCACCCAAACCGCTCTGCGCCGGATTGGCGGCGTTGTAGGTCGTGGCGACATATTGCGCCGCCTGCGAATGGTCGATCGTGCCGTCTGCGGTGAGCGTCAGTTTCAAGCCGGCCGCCGGGGTCAGCACCAGCTTGACGCGCCCGCCGGTGGTGTTCTGGTTGTTGACGTGGGTGCGCAGCGAAGGGTTCCAGGTATAGCCATCGTGCTGGTCATGGGCGATCGCCACGCTGCCAAGCAGCAGGCCCGGCACGAGTGCGCCTGCGGCGTAGCCATGGGCATTGACCGTGTTGTAGTTGCCATAGCCCACGTCTCCGCGCAGGTCGAAGTGCTTGGTAGGGGTGCGGGTGACATAGCGGATCGCCCCGCCGGCAGAGTTTGCACCGAACAGCGTGCCCTGCGGCCCCCGCAAGATTTCCACGCGTTCCACGTCCGTCAGGTCTGACATGCCGTTGATGGCACGCGCCAGGTACACGTCGTCGATATAGGTTCCCACGGTGGGATCGAAAATCGGATCGCTGTTGCCGATCCCGCGAATGAAGAACGTGTTGGTCAGCGGCGTGATGCCGCTGGGCGCGGTATAGAGGCCGGGAATCTGCCCTGCCAGATCGCGCGCGGTGATCACGTTCTGCTGCGCGCGGAACTCGGTCCCGATCACGCTGACGGCCACGGGCGTTTGCTGCAACCGCGTTTCGCGCCGCGTTGCGGTGACCACGATGTCTTCGCGCGCGGCGGGTTCGGCTTCGGGCGCCGCTTCGGGCGCGGGCGCTTCTGCGGCACGGGCGGATGCGACAGACACGGCAAATGCGCTGGCCGACAGGGCCAGCAGAATGGCGGCACGGTTCATGATTTTCCCCTCAGGACGTGTTGCGAGCGGCCTAGAACGGCCCAAACGTTGAGTCCTATTTAATCTCAACTATAAGAGTTGAGTTATCATCATGGGCGGATCGTTCCGCATTGGCGATGCTCATGAGGGGAAAGGAAATCTCATTGGTATGGCGAAAACTCAACGCATAAGGTTGAGTATATGTCTCGCTTTGCCGCACCTTCCGATCCGGGCCTTGTCTTGCCCCGCCGCCTGTTCCTCGCCGGTGCCGGCGCCGCGCTTCTGGCGGGATGTGCCGGCAAGGCCAGGCCCGCCGCGCTGCGCGTTGCGGTTACCGGCAAGGGCGAAACCGACAACCGCCTGATCTTTGCCACCGCAGGGATCGTGCCGGATTTCCCCATCCACTATGCCGAATTCGAATCCGGCCACCTGGTGGTGGAGGCGCTCAATTCCGGGGCTATCGATTTTGGCGGGATGAGTGAAATCCCGCCCGTCTTCGCGGCGGCGTCCACGGTGCAGAGCTTCCGCCAGATCGCCGTCTACCATGGAGACGTCAACAACCAGGCCGTGATCGTCCCGCGTGGATCGTCGTTGCGGTCGCTGGCTGATCTCAAGGGCAAGCGCGTGGGCTATGTGCGGGCCACGACGACGCAGTATTTCCTGATCCGGATGCTCGAATCCGTGGGGCTCGGCTGGGGCGATATCGAACCGATCGCGATGACCGTGGCCGATGGCGCGGCAGCCTTCGGCAACGGATCGCTCGATGCCTGGGCGATCTATGGCTTTCCCATCCAGCGCGCCATGGCAACGCAGGGTGCGCGGATTCTGCGCACGGCGCTGGGCTTCCTTTCGGGCAACTATGTCGTGGCGGCGCACAAGGACGCGATTGCCGATCCCGTGCGCGCGGACTGGATCGGCCGCTTCCTGCGCCTGACGCAGCAGGGATATGCCTGGACCGCCGCCAATCAGGACGCCTGGGCCGGCAAGGTGGCCGACGCCATCGGTGTGCCCGTGCCCCTGGTCAAGGACCAGTTCGCCCGCCGCAGCGATCCCTACACCCTGCGCCGCGTGAGCGAGCAGGCCATCGTTTCGCAGCAGGGCGTGGCCGACGTGTTTTCCAAGGCCGGCCTGATCGGCCGCCGTGTCGATATGCGTCCCTTGTGGGACAACCGCTTCAACCCCCAGATCAAGGAAGCCTGAGCCATGGCCACGCATCCCCTTGCCAACGATCAGGCCGATCCTTCGCCCGATCTTTCCGACGTCGCTCTCGATCGGCTGACACGCGAACTGGCGCACCGTGCCGAAGACTATGACCGCAACCCCCGCTTCCCCCGCGAGAATTTCGATATCCTGGCGCGTGACGGGTTGATCGGCCTGACCGTTGATCAGAGACTGGGCGGGGCAGGTGCCGGCTTTGTCGATACCTTGCGCGTCCTGGGCGCCGTGGCCAAGGGGGAGCCTTCGACCGCGCTGATCCTGTTCATGACCTATGCGTTTCATGCCGCGCCGGAAAAGGGCCGCCGCTGGGACCGGGCCTTGTACGAACGCCTCGCGCGTGAGGCCGTGGCGGGGAGGGGCCTGGTCGGCACGTTCCGGGTGGAGCCGGAACTGGGCACGCCCGTGCGCGGCGGCCTGCCTGCTACCTTGGCCCGGCGCACCGACAGCGGATGGCGGATTTCGGGCGAGAAGATCTATTCCACGGGATCGACCGGGCTCGACTGGTTTGCCGTATGGGCCAAGACCGACGAAACGCCGGTGCGCGTGGGCCTGTTCCTGGTGAAGCCCGACAGCCCAGGCATCACCATCGAACCCGAGTGGGACCACCTGGGCATGCGCGCCACTGTCAGCCACCGCGCGGTCTTTGCAGACACGCCGGTGCCCGCAGCGCTCGCGGTCGATCTGCGCGCGCCCGAGGAATGGGCGCCCCGGCCGGACGACGACAGCAGCCACCTGCAATGGAACGCGCTGGCGATTGCCACGATCTATGACGGGGTGGCCCGCGCGGCACGCGATTGGCTGGCTGCCTATCTCAATGCGCGCAAGCCGGCCAACCTGGGCGCTGCGCTCGCCACGCTGCCGCGCGTGCAGGAAAAGTTCGGCGAGATCGAAGGGCTGCTGCTGACCAATCGCGTGCTGATCGATACCGCTGCCCGCGCGGCCGATGCCGGCTTGCCGGTGTCCACGACCGAGGCCAACCTGATCAAGCACCTGGCCAATGCCAACGCCATCCGCGCGGTCGAAATCGGACTGGAGTTGACCGGCAATCCGGGCATCAGCCGTGCCAATCCGCTGGAGAGGCACTATCGCGACGTGCTGTGCAGCCGCATCCATTCGCCCCAGGCCGATACCGTGCTGGTGGCTGCCGGGCGGGCCGGCCTTGGCGTTGGCGCTGGAGGGGCGGGCCAATGAGCTTCACCATCGCCAGCCAGCTCGAACCCTCGATCAACGAGGCGCTGGCCACTCATCCGGCGCGGCCGACGGTGATTCCGGCACCCGAAGACGAACCCTGGCGCGCCGCGGCCGATGCCGATGTGCTGGTGGTGCGGCCCTCTCCGGCCTGGGTGCCGGCAAGGGCTGCGCCGGCACCGTCGATCTGGCCGGGCCGCCTGCGCTGGGTGTGCAGTGCTTCGGCCGGCATCGATTTCTATCCCGGCTGGTTGCTCGATGGCCCGCTGGTGAGTTGCGCGCGTGGCACCGCGTCGGAAGAGATTGCCGACTATGTGTTGGCCGCGATCTACCGCCAGGCCAAGGATTTCGACAGCGTGGCGCCGCGCGGTCCGCAGGATTGGCGCTATAGCCAGCTGGGCCAGGTCCTGGGCAGCACGATCGGCCTCGTGGGCCTTGGCGCGATCGGCCAGGCCGTGGCGCGGCGCGCACTGGCGCTGGGTGCACAGGTCGTGGCCGTCCGCCGCAGCGGCGCTCTGCCCGATGACCTGCCCGGCGTGGAACTGGTATCGCGCGTGGAAGAGGTGGTGCCCCGCGCCGATCACATCGTGCTCGCCGTTCCGGCAACGCCGCAGACCCGCCATCTGGTCGACGCCACGCTGCTTGCGCAGGCCCGCCCCGGTGCGCATCTGATCAACGTGGCACGCGGCAGCGTGGTAGACCAGGCTGCCCTGCTGGAGGCGCTGGACAGGGGGCAATTGGGCTTTGCCACGCTCGATGTTACCGATCCCGAACCGCTGCCGGCCGGGCACAGGCTCTACAACCACCCGCGCGTGCGCCTCACGCCGCATCTTTCGGCCAATTATCTGGTGGCGCGGGGCAAGCTGGTGGACAAGATCATGGGCGATATCACCCGCTTTGCCCAAGGCCAGCCGCCGCGTGACCTGGTGGAGCCGGCGCGCGGCTATTGAACGGCCACCCATGAGCATTGCCAATAGGTTTCCGGCACAACTCAATTGATATGATAGACATTTGCGCCGAAACCTTGTCCGGCATTTCAATCAGAAAGGGTGACGGGCCATGACCATCAAGTTCATCGGCTATATCGGCTTCAACAATACGTCCGAGATTCACGGGCCCGTGCGGCGCATTCTCGACCGGGCCTATGTGGAGGACGCAGCGCGTGCGCAGGAGGCCGGCGGCTTTGACCGGGTGCTGATCCCCTTCGCGTCCAACAGCCCGGAAAGCCAGATCGTGGCGGCCCATGCCGCCGCATTGACCAGCCGCCTGGGCTTCCTGGTGGCACATCGTCCCGGCTTTACCCAGCCCACGCTGGCCGCCCGCCAGCTTGCCACGCTTGACCAGCTTTCCGGCGGGCGCGTGGCCGTGCACATCATCACCGGCGGCGCGGACGAGGAAATGGCGCGCGACGGTGACGTTGGCCCGAACAAGGCCGAGCGCTATGCCCGCACCGACGAATATCTCGATGTGCTGAAGCAGGAATGGAACGAAACCGTTCCATTCGATCACAAGGGCCGCTTCTACGAAGTGCGTCAGGGGTTCAGCTCCATCAAGCCCACGAATCTGCCGGTGTTCTTCGGCGGCTCCTCACCCGAAGCGGTCGCCGTCGCGGGCCGCCATGCAGACGTCTATGCGCTGTGGGGCGAAACGCTGGGCCAGGTGGCCGACGCGGTGCGCCAAGTGCGCCAGTCTGCCGCGAGCCATGGTCGCAAGCCCGGCTTCTCGCTCTCGCTGCGGCCCGTGATCGCCGATACCGAAGAAGCCGCCTGGGCCAAGGCGCGTGACATCGAAGGCCGGGTTCGTGCTGCGCGTGAAGCGGCCGGCCTGCCGGTTTCCGGCCATCGCCCCGCCAATGCCGGCTCGCTGCGGCTGCTGGAAACGGCCACGGGCAATCGCCGCGATGCCCGGTTGTGGACCGGCGTTGCCGCGCTCACCGGCGCGCAGGGCAACAGCACGGGCCTGGTCGGCACGCCCGAGCAGGTGGCCGAAGCCATGCTGGCCTATGCCGATCTGGGCATCGACCACTTCCTCATTCGCGGGTTCGATCCGCTGGCCGATGCCATTGCCTATGGCGAGCATTTGATCCCGCTCGTCCAGTCCAAGCACGCTGCGCGCCAGGCTCGCCCTGTCGCGCTGGCGGGTTGAAGGAGACGCCACCATGGCTACCGTTCTCGAACGCCCCATCGCCGACACGCAGGAGCGCCCAGATGGCATCAGCGCCGCAGAATGGGCGGTGCGCGTCGATCTGGCTGCGTTCTATCGCATCTCGGCGATCTATGATTACGACGATTTTCTCTACACCCACATCACCGCACGCGTGCCCGGCCCCGATGCGCACTTCCTGATCAACCCGTTCGGCCTTGCCTTTGACGAGATCACCGCGTCGAGCCTGGTCAAGGTGGATATCGATGGCAACATCATCGGCGAAAGCGAATACGGCATCAACTATGCCGGCTATGTGATCCACTCGGCCGTCCATGGCGCGCGCGAGGATGCGCACTGGATCGCCCATTTCCACACGCGCGACGGCATGGGCGCCTCTGCGCACAAGGACGGCCTGCTGCCGATTTCGCAGCGCGCGCTCTATATCATCCCGCGCCTGGGCTATCACGATTACGAAGGTGTCGCGCTCAATCTGGACGAGCGCGAGCGGCTGGTGGCTGACTTGGGCGACAAGCAGTACCTGCTGCTGCGCAATCACGGCACGCTGGCGCTGGGCCACACGCCGGGTGAGGCATGGGGCGCGATCTACCAACTGGAGGAAGCCTGTTCGGCCCAGGTTGCGGCCCTTGCCGGCGGGCGCGACAATGTGCTGCTGGCGCCCGCCGAAGCGCAGGAAGAAGCGCTGCGACAACTGGCCGAGCGCCCGTCCGCTGCCCGTGCCGCCGAAGGCCGCAAGCCGCATCACCAGCTGGTTTGGGAAGCGGTACTGCGCCGTGTGGGCCGCGACCTGCCGGGATTTGACAGGTAAAGTATAGCATTGAAATCACGCTTTTTACTCCCCTCCTCTTCAGGGGAGGGGAGGAAAGCGAGCCCAACTCGCAGTTTTCAAGCGGCGACAGCCGCTGGCACAGGCGCCAGATGCTCGGCGAGGTGCTGCGCTTGCAGGCGGATATCGGGCACCGCCACCATCTCCCAGTTGAGACCCTTGGACAGCGCGCCCATTGCGTGGATCGGCAAGGCTGCCCGGCCCTGGCCGTCTCGCAAGCGCCAGTGCGCATCTACATCCAGGCCGAGGCGCAATGCGCAGGGGCGGGCCATGCCTTTTGCCAGTAGCGCGCGCAGCAAGGGATCGCGGCTCTGCGCCGGATCGCTGCCTGGCCCGGTGCACACGATGACATGATCGACAGCGCGGCGGATGGTGCCGACAGTGCCACGCGCCCGCCATTCCGCCAGCAGGCCATCCCCTGAATCCGCAACGGCAGACAATGCACCTGCCACAACCGCAAGCTGTCCGGCGCTGCGCATGGCGGCGATCCGTTGCGCGATAGGCGGTGCCATGCGGTGGCGGTGCACGTCCCACCAGGGCCGCGCGTGGCGCAGGAAGCGCGCCTGCTCAGTGGCATCGTGCGCCTGCCACAGCGCATGGGTATGGGGCCGAAGCTCGTCGATCGCATGGCGCCAACCAACGGCACGGGCGCGCTGGCGGATGTGCAGGACCAGGGCGCTGCCCCGCTCGCAAGGCATCGGCTGCGCTTCCACGGCGGGGCCGCTGGCTGCATGGGCGCGTGGCATCAGGCCACGCCGGGATAGCGCGATGATCGATCCCACGTGGCCCCGCGCGTCAAGCGACTGGATCACGTCGATCGCCGTAAGGCCGGTCCCGATCAGGAGCACGCGGGCATCGCTTGGGATGGCATCGAGAGCGCCGGGTGCCCAGGGATCGGATATGACCTGCGGTTGATCGATGCCATTCAGGGCGCGGTGCCGTTGGGGCGGCAGATTGCCTTGTGCCAACACCGCTGCCCGCGCTCTGACAACCTCGCCATCGGCAAGAGTCAGCCTCAGCCCGCCATCGGGCGTTGCCGCGATATCCTCTGCACGGGCTATCGCGATGGCAATCCGGCCGGGCATGGTGGCCCGCGCCGTGGCGAGCAGGCTGGCCAGATAGGCGCCATAGCTGGCCCGCGTGGCAAAGTGGTTGGCTGCATCAGCGCCAGTAGCGTCTGGCCCGACGCCCAGCCAGCGCAGGAAATGCGTGGGGTCGTCGGCAAAGGCGCTCATATTGCCGGCGCGCACGTTGAGCAGGTGCTGTGGGCCGCAAGCGCCGAAAGCAAGGCCGTGGGCCAACGCCTGCGGATCACGCTCGATGATCACGACGCGGCTGCCGCGCCGGGCGAGATGGATAGCTAGCAGCGTTCCGCTGAACCCGCCACCAATCACCGCTACTGGCAGATCATTCGACACATTCAGACTTGCCATATCTCAACCTTTCTGGTTGATAATAGATGTCAAGTTTATATTTATGCGTCAATAGCTGATCTATCACCTTGCCAAGGTCGGCTTGCTCAAATCACGGTAAATCCGTGGGTGCCGTCGCGGCGCAATTGCTCGACCAAGCCGAACTCCCAATCGAGATAAGCCTGCATCGCCGCAGCAGCGTTGTCGGTCCCTTCGTAGGGTCGCTTGTAGCGGCCTTCGGGCCCGCGCGGCGGGGGAGCGCCATCATTGCCGGATTGCAGCGCGGCTCCCTTCGGCCAGACGAGCACCGCCACGTCCCACCCCAGCTGCGCCAGCCACGAAGCCGTCATGTCTGCGCGCGGGCCGATATCGTCGGCGAGCACGATCCGGGCGCCGCGCACCGGGGCGAAATGATCGGTTTCCTGCACCAGCTGCCCGCCTTGGGCATTGCGGAAGCCGGTAAGGTGGCCTGCGACAAAGTCTTCCGGCAGGCGGACATCGTACAGGTAAAGCGTGCGGGCGTCATCGGCCCGCAGGTGAGCCAGTTCATCCCAGGTGATCTGCCGCACGCCGGCGCGATAGGCCACATCGCGGGCGCGGGCGCGGGACTCGTCGGTCCACGCGTCGGCCGCCTCGGGCAGCGGCGCGCGGCGGCTCTGGCCCGTGTCCAGGCCCTGGCCGGCAAGGGTCCAGCCGATCGTGCCGTTGCGCAAGGCGAAGATCTTGTTCGGTAAACCGGCATTGATCAACGACTGCGCACCGATGATCGAGCGGGTGCGTCCCGCGCAATTGACGATGATCGTGGTATCGGGATCGGGCGCAACCGCGCGGGCGCGGAGCACGAGTTCGGCGCCAGGGGTGCTTACGCCGCCTGGAATGCTCATCGTGGCATATTCCTCGAACCGGCGGGCATCGAGAATGGCGATATCGGCTTTCTCTGCAATCAGCGCGGCCACATCGGGCGCGGGCAGGGACGGGGTGTGGCGATAATGTTCGACCAGTTCGCCAAAGGCCTTGGAATAGGAATTCACATCCTCGAACAGTTCATAGCCCTGTTCCCGCCACCCGGAGAGGCCGCCCTCCAGCGCCGACACGGTGGTAAAGCCCAAGCGCTCCAGCAGGTCGATCGCCGGTGCGACAAGGCCTTCGCCCGCGTCATAAACGACAATCGGCACATCGGCACGCGGCAGACGCCAGCGCGCTTCGTGTTCCAGCCGGCGCAAGGGGATCTGCGCGGCGAACAGCGGATGGCCGCGGGCAAACTCGGCTTCCTCGCGCAAGTCGATCAGGGCCAATTCCTGGCGCGCGAGCAGGGCAAGGCGCACGTCTTGCGCGGTGGTGGTGCGAAGCGTTGTCAAGGTGTTCATGGGTTTTGCGATCGATCCCACAGGTTGGGCAGAACGGCGCTGGCATAGCCGGAGACGAAGCGCCGGGCGGTGCCATCGAGCGAATAGGTCGCGCGCTCGACCGCGCCGATGTTGGCGCCATAGACATGGATGGAGATGGATGTTCCATCGGCCAGTGCATTGCTGACGCGGTGGATGTCGCCCGCGCGGGGGCTGAGCGCCTCCACATCGCCAGCACGCATGCGTTGCGCCGGCCCGTGAGGCTTGAGGCTGCCATCGGCTTGGCGGATGAAGCGTTCGGATGTTTCCGCCCCGCGCAGCACCCCCACCAGGCCCCAGACGCGGTGATCGTGGATCGGCGTGCCCTGGCCCGGCCCCCACACGAACGACACCACGCTGAACCGCTCGCGGCTGTCGCAATGGAGCAGGTATTGCTGGTAGCGATCGGGATGGGGTTTGGCGAACGCGTCAGGCAGCCAGTCGTCCTGCGCAATCAGCCGCGCCAGAAGCTTGGACCCGGTCTCGAGAATCTCTGCCTCGTTGCGCGTGGCGCGGACCAATTCGGCCAGGTTGGTGACAAAGCCGCGCAAACGGGCAATGCCCGAGCTTTTCTCCGCGATAGGGGGGGCAAGCGTGGCCATGGCTTCAGGCCCCGACCGCGTAAGGGAAGGGGATCACCTGATCGCCACGCGGCTCACCGCCGCCCAGAATGCCCAAGAGCTTTTCCTTGAGCGGCACGGTAAGTTCGGCGCGGCTGCCGCGCGGAATGGTGATGCGTTCCTGCGCGGCAATGCGCCCGCCGTCGAGCACCAGGATGCGATCCGCCAAGGCCACCGCCTCGTCCACGTCGTGTGTGACCATCAGCACGGCGCACCCATGCGCACGCCACAACGCCAGCACCAGTTCGTGCATGCGCAGGCGGGTGAGCGCATCGAGCGCGGCAAAGGGTTCATCAAGGAGCAGCAACTGCGGCTCGCGCACCAGCGCGCGGGCCAGGGCAACGCGCTGTGCTTCCCCGCCCGAAAGCGTTAGTGGCCAGGCATCGAGGCGGTGCCCCAGGCCCACTTCCTTGAGCGCGTGCTGGGCACGGGAACGGATGCCGGTGCCCTTGAGGCCCAGCGCCACGTTGCGCCAGACTTTCTTCCACGGCAGCAGGCGGGCATCCTGGAACACCACGGCGCGCGCGGCCGGCACGGCCACGTCCTGTCCTTCGGCACTGTCTAGCCCGGCCAGCGTGCGCAGCAGCGTGGTCTTGCCCGAGCCCGAGCGACCGAGCAGGGCCACGAATTCCCCCGGCTGGATCGCCAGGTCGAGCCCATCGATGACAGTCACATCGCCAAAGCGGCGGGTAAAGTGCGACAGCCGCACAATAGGATCGGCCGGCGCGGCGAGCGGCATGGCGGAAGCGTGGTCAAGGAATTGAAGGCGGGCGTCCATGGGAGCACTCCTTGGCAAGGTGGCCGTCAGGCCTTGATGAGGGAAGGGCGCCAGACGAGGGCGCGGCGCTCGACCGTGCGGACCAGCGCGTCAGCCGCCAGGCCCAGCACGGCATAGACCATCAGGCACACCACGATGATGTCGGTACGCATGAAATCGCGGGCATTGTTGATGAGATAGCCAAGCCCGGCCGAGGCATTGATCTGTTCGGCCACGACCAGCACGAGGATCGCGATCGACAGGGAATAGCGCAGCCCGGTGAGCAGTGCGGGCAGGGCGCCGGGCAGGATGACGTGCCAGATCAGCTCTGCCTGCGAAAGGCCGAAGCTGCGCGCCCCTTCGAGCAGGCGCACGTCGACCCCGCGAATGCCGCTATAGAGGTTGAGATAGACCGGGAACATCGAGGCAAACGCGATCAGCGCCACCTTGGGTGTCTCGCCGATGCCGAACCAGACGATGAACAGCGGGGTCAGCGCCAGCGTGGGAATCGTGCGCTTGATCTGCATGATCGGATCGACGGCCGCTTCCCCCTGGCGCGAAAGGCCGGCCACAAGGGCCAGCACCACGCCGGCCGCCACGCCAATGGCAAGCCCAAGGCCCACCCGCCCGAACGAGACCAGCAGGTTCTGCGGCAGTTCGCCCGAAACCAGCATCGTCCACAAGGTGGCGATCACGGCCGACGGGGCCGCCAGCGTGCGTTCCGGGATCAAGCCCGTGCGCGAAGCCAGTTCCCATGCGAGCAGCAGCGCGACCGGGGAGGACCAGCGCGAGTGCACGATACGGGTGAATAACGGAGTGGGCATGGGGCAGGACCTGTTGGACAAAAATATGGCCTTCAGCAGAACCTGCATTGTCTATTTGATCAATTGAGTTTTTGCCTCGATCCATGAGCCATGCTCATAAGCAATGAGAGAGTGGCCGGAATCCGGGGGCGGCAAGCGTCGGCAAACACTTGCTTTAGTATTCCAAATGTCTACTATTTTGATAGATAAAGTGAAGCGCGATAGCAGGCGGATGCAGACGCTTCCTGTCTGGCCGCGGTCATCCGCACCAGAGTGCCACCCTTGATATTCCGGTTGTCCACGCGCCGGTTCGTTGCAACCCGTTTTCCGATGGTGCCCTCATGCCGGTCAATCTCCCTACCAACCTGCTGCGCAGCTTTGTCGCGATCGTTGACACAGGCTCGATGCTCAATGCCTCGGAAAAGGTCTTCGTGACCCAATCGGCGCTCAGCCTGCAGATCAAGCGGCTGGAGGAATTGCTCCAGCAGGCGCTGTTTCATCGCGACGGTCGCCGGCTCACGCTGACTCCGGCGGGCGAGCTGATGCTCGACTATGCGCGCAAGGTACTGGCCTTGCACGACGAAGCTGTGGCTGCTGTGAGCGCCGGACAGTTCAACGGTCCGGCGCGGATCGGGATGGTGCAGGATTTTGCCGAGATGCTGCTGTCGGGCCTGTTGGCGCAATTTGCCGAGCTTCATCCCGAGGCGCAGATCTACTCGCGGGTGGCCGGCACGGCGGAACTGCTGGGCCAATTGGAGCGCCGGCAGCTCGACATCGTGCTGGGTTATGGCCTGCCCAACGATGAAAGCGCGGTGTCGACCGCCGACATGGCCTGGTTCGGCGAAACCGGGCTGGCCGGCCGACCGGTTGTTCCCCTGGCCGTTCTCGAACAGCCCTGCCGCTTTCGCGAGGCAGCCATTCGCGCGCTGGAAGATGCTGGCCGTGCTTATCGCATTACCGTCGAAACGCCCAATCTCACCACGTTGCGTGCCGCTGTCCAGGCAGGGTTGGGGCTGACCGTGCGCACGCCCGCGTTCCTGCCCGCCGCGCAACTCGAACCATCGATCCTGCCGGCGTTGCCGCGGGTGTCGTGCATCCTGCAAACGGCCAGCGTGCTTGACGGGGCAACGGCGCGGCTGGCGGAACTGGCGCGCGAAACGGTTGCTGGGCTGTGATGTTGTCAGCTGTGATATTGCAAACTCTCATGCTCCACCGCCTGTAACTTGATAGCTGCACACGCGCTGGCGGGTTAGCCCAGGAGGCGAGAACAGCCTCCAGGAGCGCGCCATGACCCAGAGCACCACCAAGAGCCTTGCGGAACGCTATGCCGATCTGGCCGCAGAGCGCGCACGCACCTGGTCGGCCGAGCAACTGGAGCGCAACGCCCATCAGCGGCGCCTGCTGACAGAGCGCCATGATAACGCCGCTCACCCCGCCCCAGGCACGCAACTGGACGCATTCACCCTGATCGATGCCGATGGAAATATCCGGCCCAGTTCCGCAATCCTCGCCAATGGTCCTGTGGTACTGGTGTTCTTCCGCTTTGGCGGCTGCCCGGCCTGCAACATCGCGCTGCCCTATTATGACGAGGCGCTGTTTCCCGCGCTTCAGGCCGCTGGCATCGGCTTGTTGGCCGTCAGTGCGCAGAATCCGGTCGATCGCGGCCCGACGCAGCGCCATGGCTTACGCTTTCCCACGCTGGCCGATCCGGGCTATGCGCTGGCACGGCAACTGGGCATCACGTTCTTTCCAGAAGATCAGCCGGCGGTGGCACCGGGTGATGGATGGATCGGCGCGACACTGGGCACCGACAGCTATGAAATGACCCAACCCGCAATCGCGCTAATCGGTCCTGACCATGTCTTGCAGTACCTGTCGGTGAGCCCGGACTGGCTGGATAGACCGGCCGCGCAGGAAATTCTTGCCCAATTGCCGGCGGTCCATCGCGATTTGCCGCAGCGCGCCACGATGGCGGAAATCTGATTGGCAAGGTGCACCGTCCACCGGGCCACCAGGCTTTCGATGGCCGATCCATGCGCCGACGCACCGGCAATCCCTGCACGCGATAATCCATCGCTGCGGCCAGTGCAGCGCGGGGAACAACACGCGCCTTGATGCCTTCTCGAACGTGATCGACGAGCAGGGAGGCCGGGCGTGTTTGGCAGTGATGTTCGGAAGACCGATGAAGGCGGCAAGCCACACGTTGGCGAAGCCTGGAAGCTTCATCACAAGGATAGCAAGCTGCTGATCGGTTTCCTGTGCGTTGCAGCCGGTCTGCTGGCCCTGTTCTGCCTGGGCTCGGAAGTTCTGGAGGGCGATACATTCGCACTCGACAAGGCCATCTTGCGCGCGCTTCGGACCGCGCAAGACGTGGCTCTTCCCATCGGGCCGCACTGGTTGCCGCAATCGGTCATCGACATAACGGCGCTGGGCGGGTTTACGGTGCTGACGATCCTGACATGCCTTGTCGTTGGTTTCCTGTTGGCCGACAGAAAGCCAGGCACCGCGCTTTTCGTGGCACTTGCAATCGCGAGCGGCGCGCTGTTGAGCACCGCGCTGAAGGATTTCTTCGTCCGCCAACGCCCCGAAATCGTGCCCCATCTGGTTCATGTGAGTTCGACCAGCTTCCCCAGCGGCCATGCGATGAATGCCGCGATGGTCTACCTGACGCTTGCGGCCCTGCTGGCGCGCTCGCAGACAGTGACCCGCGTGCGGCTTTACCTGCTGGGCTGTGCCATCGTTTTAACGCTGATGGTGGGGCTAAGCCGCCTTTATCTGGGCGTTCATTGGCCAAGCGATGTTCTGGCGGGATGGAGCTTTGGCGCGATCTGGGCGACCGTATGTTCGTTCATTGCCAAGCAATTGCAGGATGCCCGCACGATCGAGGCCCCCAGTTCAAGCGACGCCGCCTAGCGTCGGCATCACCAAAAATATTGTGGCGTGATGGCCGTCACGCGCAAGCGGTTGTTGGGCGCTGTAGTCAATCCCCTGTCAGGCGAGAGCGTCTGGACGGATTTCCACAGGGGTATTGACCATGATCTCGATCACCAACTTCGCCAAAACGGTTGCCCTTTCTCTGGCGGCTGCCGCTACGTTCGGGGCCATGCCCGCAGCCGCGCAGGATACGGCCGCTGACGTGCCGCATGCCGACCTGAACATCGCCCATGTCGACTTCATCTCGCCCAAGGCGGTGAATGCGCTGAAAGTGCAGTTGCGCCGCCTGGCCACCGAGATCTGCACGCCGTTCAGCGACGGCACAGGGCGCATGTCGAGCGACGAGATGCACTGCTACAACACCGCGATGAAGGGCGGCCTTGCTGCGATCGACAGTCACCGCCAGCTCGCGCTGGCCCATGCCCGGCCAACCACCGTTGCTGCCAACACGCCGGTGCGTTGATCGCGCCAACCCGATTTTCACCTATCTAAAGCGCGCGAAGCCTGTGCGATGGGGGCGTGCGCTTGAGGCGGCGTGGACAAATTCCACAACGCCACGGTTGCCCTATAAAAGGCCCTGGCGAGGCGCGAGGACGCAGGAAGAGTGGGCCTCTTTCCAGGCCGAGCAACGCTGCCAGGGCCTTTTAT
>Ga0070669_100001565_pt1 | contig 16576 bp, 18 predicted proteins | sample KBSS53metaG_FD_64680 | JGI IMG/M metagenome (GOLD analysis project Ga0070669, IMG submission 64680) | Switchgrass rhizosphere microbial communities from Kellogg Biological Station, Michigan, USA - KBS S5-3 metaG | ecosystem: Host-associated > Plants > Roots > Rhizosphere > Soil ... | reverse complement strand
TTCAAATGCAAGAGCGCGAAATGTGCCATATGGCGTAACGACCGTCGACTCTGCAACGTTCCGGACAAGAACTTCTGTGCGCATCCGGTAGCGGATCAGATCAGCTACCGAGATGATCTTCAGCGAATGTCTTTCGGCAAAATCCACTAGCTCTGGAAGACGCGCCATCGTGCCGTCCTGGCTCATAACTTCACAGATGACCGCAGCCGGCTCCAAACCCGCTATTCGCGCAAGATCGACGCTTGCTTCCGTCTGTCCAGGCCGCACGAGCACCCCGCCTCGCCGCGATCTGAGCGGAAGAACATGACCAGGCCGCACAAGATCAGTAGCGCGCGAGTTGGGATCCGCTGCTACACGAATTGTTGTAGCCCGATCAGCTGCCGAGATTCCCGTCGTGACACCAATCCGGGCTTCAACTGAAACAGTGAACGCCGTACCAAAACTTGAATTGTTTTCGCGTTCGGAAACCTGCAAAGGAAGATTGAGCTCGTCGCAGCGATCCTCACTCAGTGGCATGCAGATCAAACCGCGCCCCTCGCGAGCCATGAAGTTGATGATTTCCGCTGTGACAAGCTGAGCCGGGCACGCCAGATCGCCTTCGTTCTCGCGTTCCTCATCGTCAACAATAATCACCATCCGCCCGGCGCGGAAATCCTCAAGACCTTCCTCTATTGTCGCAAGCGGCATCGTCTAGTAGCCCAGCGCCTTTAATCTTTCTATCGTGAGTGTCCCGCCCTTGTCGTCAGGATCTGAACGTTTGTCCTCATAAGCCATCATTCGCTCAACGTATTTCGCGATGATGTCGACCTCGAGATTCACACCCGCCCCGGGACTCAGCGAGGACAGATTTGTGGCTGACCAGGTATGAGGAATGATGGCCACCGTAAACACCTGTTCACCTGCACCGGCTCCCAATGACGCAACTGTCAGGCTTATCCCATCGACTGTAATTGAGCCCTTCTCGACGACATACCTGCCGAGGTTTTCCGGAAAACCAATACTGAGAGTGAAGCCCTCGCCGCTCCGCTCGATGGCAAAGAGCTCGCCTACGCCATCAACGTGCCCCTGAACGATGTGACCGCCAAGTCTCGCCGACGGCGTCAATGGTCTTTCGAGATTGACTCTTGATCCAGGAGTAAGTGAACCGAGGGTGGTGCGCTTGAGTGTTTCTTCTGAAACATCCGCACTGAAAACTCCGTCATTGATTTCGACGAGAGTCAGACAAACTCCATTGACTGCTGTGCTGTCGCCAATGCGAGCGCCCTCGAGCACCCGTGCGCACGCGATGTCGATCCGCGCTCCATCAGCGTTCTTTGATATCTGTCGCACCGACCCAAGTTCTTCAATTATCCCTGTGAACATTGTGCGATTCTGAAATCAGAGCAAGTGCTCGCTTTATCATTTCCTCAATAGTCAATGTGGACGTGTCAATGGATACCGCATCGTTGGCCTTGATGAGAGGAGATGCCAGCCGTGTCGAATCTCGTCTGTCACGTTCGAGGATTTCATTCCTGGTCTCCTCAAGTGAACCGTCGATGCCGCGCGCCGCCTCTTCTTTGTGACGTCGTTCGCCTCGTGCCGTCGCGGACGCATCAAGATAAATTTTTACGTCGGCATTCGGGAAAACGACAGTGCCAGTGTCTCGACCTTCTGCAACAACTCCTCCATCGCTCGCAATCTTCTGCTGAAGTGAAACAAGCGCTCTTCGCACTTCAGGATACGCTGAAATGACAGAGGCAGCTTTTGTAACTTCCGGCAGAGCAATTTGAGAGCTCACATCCTCGCCATCAATGACGACGTGCAGATCATTTGGCGCTCCCTTGAGTTCTATCGTTACCTCCTGGGCAAGCCTTGCGACGCGGACGTTATCAGCTGGGTCGACATTGTCATTGAGAGTCTTCCACGCAAAGGCCCGATACATCGCTCCGGTATTCAAGTAGAGGTAGCCAAGTCGCTCAGCAAGAGCCCTGGCGAGCGTGCTTTTGCCCGCTCCGGCTGGTCCATCAATCGTTATTGTCAGGCGTTTGAGCATCGGCGCGATGATTAGATGAAAGCGGCAAACACTTCATTGGCGAGAATCTTCCCGCTTCTCGAGATTCGAATGTTGTCAGTATCCATTTCGATCAGTCCGGCTGCCCCGAGCCGCTCAATTTCATCCTTGTACCGGCTGCGAATATCCACTCCGAATCGTTCCTTGTATTCTTCCAGCTTGACGCCTTCATCGAGCCGAAGACGTAGAAATATAGCCTCACTCATTCGATCTTCGTCAGTTAACTCAACTATCTCGCTGACAGCTGATTTTCCCGCTTCAATCAAATCAAGATACTCATTGATGTTCCTGGTATTTGACCATCGAGAGCGGCCATCATAACCAGCGGCCGATACGCCGAAAGCCCAGTATGGCTCTCCTGTCCAATACTTGAGGTTGTGCTTTGATCTCATTCCCGGCGTTGCCCAGTTGGAGATCTCGTAATGCTCATAGCCGCTGGCGCACGCCCTCTCATCAAGCGAGAAATACATCTCAGCTGTTAAGTCATCGTCAATGGCTGCCAGCTCGCCTCGCTTGATGCGATGCTGAAGTGGAGCATCTTTGTAAAGTTCGAGCAGGTAAACAGAAAAATGTTCAGGCGCGATCGCGAAGGCTTCATCGAGATTTTGTTCCCATGTAGCGCGTCGCTGTTCAGGCAGGCCGGCGATAAGGTCAATACTGATGTTATTGAAGCCTGCGATCCTGGCATCATCAACTGAGCGCTTTGCTTCCATCGCAGTGTGTGTACGCCCGATCATGGCCAGTTCCGCATCGTCAAAGGACTGCACTCCGAAACTCAGCCGGTTGAAACCTATCTCACGCAATTGCGCAAGATAATCTGTCGTTACAGAACCGGGATTGGCTTCGATTGTTATTTCCGAGTAAGGTTCGATGTGGAAAGACTCTTTCAGGGCTCTGAGAATGCGCTGAAGTTCAGGAATCGAAAGTGTTGTGGGTGTACCGCCTCCGAAATATATTGTGTCAACGCGGCGCATGTGGTCGCGGCTCGAATCAGACGCCGAGCGGCTCACGTCGGCTTCGAGTACGGTAACATAGCGCTCAGCGAGCGATTTCTCGTAACCGCCCGTCGCAAAATTGCAGTAGTGGCATCGGGAAGCGCAAAAAGGGATGTGCAGATAAACACCCGCCAACGGACCCATAAGCGATTGAGTATACCACGCTCAAAACGCGCGTCGGGCTCCGAATTGACAAGCGCCGAAGTGCCTTGATATCTTCGCTAGTGTCTGAATCGAGCCGAAAAAACAGGATAAACCCATGACTACACAAGCTTCCACGGCCGGACTCAGGGACGTAGTCGCCGCTCCCAGCAGCATTTGCTTTATCGATGGCGACAAGGGGATCCTCTCCTACAGCGGATTTAACATTCATGACCTGGCAGAAAAATCGACATTTGAGGAAGTCATCTTTCTTCTTTGGTATGGTCGGCTGCCTCGAAAGGACGAGCTCACCCGGCTTCAGGCTGACCTGGCCGCGAATCGCGAGCTGTCTGCTCAAGCGATCAAACTGATCGCCGAACTTCCAAAGGGCGCTGTCCCGATGAATTCGCTCCGGACAGCGGTTTCGGCTCTTGCCTTATACGATCCGGATGAAAGCGACACTTCGCTCGAGGCCGCTCACCGCAAGGCTTTGCGCGTTACGGCGCAGATGCCAACCGTAGTTGCGGCTATCGATCGAATACGCAAAGGGCTCGAACCGATCAGACCGCGTGCAGACCTCAGTCATGCGGCGAACTTTCTTTACATGCTTACTGGACGCGAGCCTCTCGATGTTGAGGCGCACGCTTTTGACATCGCTCTTATTCTTCACGCGGACCACGAGTTCAACGCATCAACCTTTGCTGCGCGCGTGACGGCAGGAACTCTTGCGGACCTCTATGCTGCGATTACTTCCGCCATCGGCGCTCTTTCAGGCCCACTTCACGGCGGCGCAAATGAGCAGGTAGTGAGGATGCTTCTTGAAATAGGCAGCATGGACAAAGTCGATGACTATGTTGCAAAGAAGTTCGCGGCAGGTCAAAAGATCATGGGTATCGGTCACGCCGTCTACCGTACTGAAGATCCCCGCGCCACGCACCTGCGCCAAATGAGCGAAGAGATCGGCAAGCGGCAGGGCGATACGCGATGGTTTGATATCTCGCACCGCATTGAGCAGCTGGTAATTGCCGAAATGGAGCGCAAGGGCAAGAAACTCCGGGCCAACGTCGATTTCTATTCGGCCTCTGTCTATTACATGCTCGGCATTTCGCCCGATCTCTATACTCCGATTTTCGCCGTCAGCAGGATTTCAGGCTGGACCGCTCACACCCTGGAGCAGCTCTCAAACAACAAACTCATTCGTCCACGAGCCGAATATACTGGCGAGTTGAATCAGCCTTACATACCCATGGAGAAGCGAGCGAGCTGAATGGCCGACGTTGTTATCTTCACGAAGCCGGGCTGTCCGTACTGCGCGAAGGCTATGGCCTGGTACAAGAGCGAGGGTGTGTCATTCACAGAAAAAAACGCACAGGACAACCGCGAATACCGCCGCGAGATGTTTGTCTTCTCAAAGGGCGATCCAACCGTGCCGGTGATCGTTGTCAACGGGAAGCTCAAACAGATCGGATGGGAAGGTCGGGGCTGAACGATCCATTGACCGGCGGCGCCGGTCACCAGGAAAGGGAAACGAAACGGCGGTTTCAAAGCGAAACCGCCTTCATTTTGCTTGCTCGATTGAAATGAATCGTCGTGAACTGCTTAAAGCAAGTGCGGTGACGGGCGCTCTTTCATTTGTAGGACCGAAGCGGAGCGTACGAACCGAAAGCAGTGTGACAGGATCCATCGTCGATGTCGCGGGGATCAGGGTTGGTCACTTTACCGATACCCGCCGACCGACCGGATGCACCGTGCTGCTTATTGATGGCGCTGCTGTCGCGGGAGTAGATGTTCGCGGAGGCGCTCCGGGTTCACGAGAAACCGATCTGCTCAGATCGGAGATGAGCTCGACCGAAGTTCACGCCATTCTGCTTTCTGGCGGAAGCTCCTTTGGCCTCGACGCCGCATCTGGCGTAGTGAAATTCCTCGAAGAACGCTCGATTGGCATTCAGACCCGAGCGATGCGAATTCCGATCGTTCCAGCCGCGATTCTTTATGACCTGTTGTTAGGTGATCCGAAAATACGTCCCGATGCTCAGGCAGGCTACAAGGCTTGCGAAGCGGCGAGCACTGTCACACCACAGGAAGGCAACTTTGGTGCGGGAGCGGGTGCTACAGTCGGCAAGCTCTACGGCATTGAGAGAGCGATGAAAGGCGGAATCGGCAATGCGTCAATCACGATACGCGGATCGAACGGACTCACAGTTGGTGCAATCGCTGCGGTAAACGCGATTGGTGATGTGATCGATCCTTCAAGCGGGCGAATCATCGCGGGTGTTCGCAGTGTCGACGGTCGATCAATCGCAGGCGGGATGACCGCCATCCGATCCGGCGGGCCAATTCCACCGCTCATGGGCGGCACATCAACAACTCTCGCCGTCGTGGCTACGGACGCCATCCTCTCAAAAGCACAGGCAAACAAGGTGGCTCAAATGGCGCAGGATGGTCTGGCGCGCGCGATCAATCCGGCTCACACGCCTGGAGACGGTGATACAGTCTTTGCACTTGCCACAGGAAAAACAGGTCGCGAAGGGAACGTGACCTTGATTGGTGCGCTTGCTGCAGAGGTAGTGGCGATGGCTATCGTGAACGGAGTGCGCGCGGCGAAACCTGTTCTGGGAATTCCATCCGCATCGTCATTTGAAACGAAATAAAAAAGGGGGCCTTCACTCTGTCGATTGAAGACCCCGCTTGCATCGTTCCGCCAGAACGATATTGATTGGATTGCAGACCTACTGAAGCACGAGAGTGTACTTCTTGCCGCGCGGCGTGATCGTAGCGATCGCGCGCGAACCGTCAGCATTCTCGCTATAAGTCATCTTGTCGACACTCGCCGTGGACTCGACGACCTGGCGTTTAAACTGAGTGGATACGACCTTCTTGCCGACTTTGATCTGAAGTGAACCGGTTTCAGCATCGGGGTAAGAAATGGTGTAGCTTCCTGGTTTGACAGTTTCAGTTCCGACTTTGCCTTCGAGGTAGAAATCGACTTTATGCTCAAGGCTTTGGGCAAAAATCACAGTTGAGGCGGCGAGGATGATCGCGGCTCCGAGCAGACGCGCCCAGAAGGTAATGGAACGAGATTTCATGGCAGACTTCCCTCCAGTGTTACTGATAATGTTCATACGGTTTACGATGTATTCCTTTCGAATGTTTTAACTGACTGGCCAGTCAAGCGTTTCGCGCCAGAGTTTTCTGCCTTAGTCAATTCTCAAATAGTTAGCTGGTGCGAGTCGCTGACAGATAGTCCAGCATTATTCGCTCGCAGCGCTTGTGATAATCCTCAAATGTTCCCGCTGACGAGAAAAACCACTGGAGCATGAACCCGTCAACAAGCGCGCGCATCATCGAGCTGGCTTCATCCGGATCAACCCTCCGGAAGACTCCTTCTTTCATTCCAAACTCGATGATCTCACGATCGTGCCCGCAGCAGTTCGAGTAAAACTTCGCATTCAGATCGTGGAAACGCCGGTTTCGCGTGCCAATGCTTACGAAGTCAGTATAGGCAAGAAAAAACTGCCGGCTGTCTTGAGCGCTCGCGAAAACGCTTTTCAAAGCGGCCTTGATTTTCCCGACGGGATCGTCGACCGCGGCCACGGCCGCATGGATTCGTTCATCGATCTCACGAACGAGCCATTCGAGGGCTCCAAGGAAGAGGTCCTCCTTGGAGACAAAGTAGTAAAGCGTTGTGCCCTTGCTGACTCCGGCACGGGTGGCAATATCCTGGAGTGTGACGGCGGAGTAACCTTTTTCGGCTACTTCAAGATAGGTCGCTTTAATTAGCGCCTGACGTCTCTGGTCTTCGTATTCCTGGACAAATTGTTTAGCGGCCATTCGATTTTCAATCCCCTCACATTGCTAGCATTTCGTTTTAACTGACCGTGCGGTCAAAATACCGGACGCTGGCTCTGATGTCAAGTGCTTCCTGGCGTTCTTATCGCCCGATTCGCCCTTCGCGTGAGATCTTTCGTTCTGTGCTATCATTAGCGCTTCAGGAGAAGCGCTGAGGAGACATACGAGGTAATGAAATCGCGGCTTTTGCTCGGCCTTTCTGCAGCTTTTCTAATCGTAGGGGGAGCGCTCATCGGTGGTTATATTCATCGAGTCCCTCCCCGCTCGCCTGCCGGTGAGGACTGGTCCTCGCACCCTGCTGTCCAGCGGTTCCGCACAGCACTCGAAATAGTTCAGGACAATTACGCAGGCGATACCAGCTCCAGCGAACTCGTCCATAGCGCCATCCTGGGTGCCCTTCATAACCTTGATCCACACTCAAGCTTCTTTGATCGTCGCGAATTCGATGAAATGCAGGACGAGCAAAGCAGCAGATTTCACGGTATTGGTGTCACCATCAATCAGCGCAACGGCCGCATCTATGTCCTTGGAGTTGGCAAGGGAATGCCCGCGGAAAAAACTGGAATCCGCTACGGTGACGCAATCGTGGCGGTTGATGGACAGCCTACACGAGGTTGGACCCAGCAAGACATTCTCAAGCACGTTCGCGGAATGCGAGGGACACCGGTTGACCTCACGATCGAACGCCTTGGAGAAGCGAAGCTTCTTTCAGTGCGGATTATTCGCGACGAAGTGCCGTATCCGTCCGTCCGCAATCACTTCATGCTTCGTCAGGGCGTTGGCTATATTGGCCTGACAGGCGGGTTTAACCAAACCACTTCAGATGAAGTTCGCGAAGCCCTAAATGATCTGCGTCTCAAAGGCATGACATCAGCAATCCTCGATCTGCGCCGGAATCCCGGCGGCTTGTTTCGCCAGGCGGTTGAGGTAGCTGAGACGTTCCTGCCGCGCGACGAAGGAATCGTCACGGTTCGCAGCCGCCAGGGGCGTTCAAACCAGCAGGTCTACTATTCTGAAAACCGCGAACCCGAAGCTATGCCTCTGGTGGTGCTGATCGACGGTGAGAGTGCCTCCGCCTCGGAAATCGTTGCCGGCGCGATACAGGACCGTGATCGCGGCCTGATCGTTGGAGAACCGAGTTTCGGCAAGGGTCTCGTCCAGACGGTTTTCCGTTTACCGGCCGGGACCGGGCTAACGCTGACCACAGCGAAGTATTTCACGCCTTCAGGTCGTTCAATCCAGCGTGCCTACGCTGGTGTTGGATATTACGACTACTATTTTTCGCGCTATGCCCCAAAAGGCGATCACCGCCCGGAAAGTTCTGGCGATCCGGTATACACGCCAACGGGCAGGCGCCTGGCTAGTGGTGGTGGGATCGAGCCTGACATCGCAATAAAGGCTCCGGCCGAGAACATCCGGTTGCGGGATGCGTGTTTTGAGTTTGCCAGACGGCTTTCGTCCGGCGTGCTGACAGGACTCGAGCAATATAAAGTGGTCGCCAGCGACGCAGATTACGAGCTGCGAGGCACGGAGTTTCCAGTCACAGAGCCAGTTTTGAATGCTTTCCGGATTTTCCTGCGGGAACATTCCGACCTGCGAATACCTGAAGCGGATGTGGCCGCGCAGGGCGATTACATCAAACGGCGAGTTCGAGCAGAAATGATCACTGCGGCATATGGTATCAAGGCCGCTGATCAGTTTTTGATGGAAAGCGATCCTCAGGCCGTTCAGGCGGTTGAAGCACTGCCTCGCGCAAAACATCTTTCCGATCTGGCGCGTGTATTCAAGCCGGCCGGTCAGACAAGTCCTCAGACCCGGCATTAATTCCAGCCTCCCCTCACGCAATTAGTATCTTCCGGACAAATCCAACCAATCTTAATTGACGTGAATTGCGGAAATCTGCATCATTGTGCGACCTTCGTGGCCTGTAAAGGCACCAGGAGAGCGAGACGACCCGAAACCACGCTCCCAAAAATCGCAACATCCCTGATGAGATTCATAGTCAAAGCGATCTACAACATTCAGGAGCTTGCCCTTCTCACCTGGCGCGCGCTGCGAAGCTTTTTCCGGTCTCCACTCTATCCGCGTGAGATCCTCTATCAAATGGACGTGATCGGTGTAGGCAGCCTCACCATCATTTGCCTCACAGGTTTCTTCACCGGTGGTGTACTTGCGCTCAACTCGGCAAACACACTTCAGAGGTTCGGAGTCCAGAGCGTTACCGGTCAGCTTGTAGCCACCAGCCTGATCCGCGAGCTTGGCCCAGTACTGACGGCGCTTATGCTTGCAGGCCGCGTAGGCAGCGGAATCGCTGCGGAGCTGGGATCAATGATAGTCAGCGAGCAGATCGACGCGATGAGAGCGCTCGGCACGGACCCGATCAAGAAGCTGGTTGCGCCCAGAATTGCCGCTCTCGTCACAATGACTCCGGTACTGACTATTATTTGTGACATGGTCGGGGTTCTTGGAGGTCTGTTAGTTGCCACCACCCTGCTCCACCAGTCTTCGTCAGTGTATATGTCGTCCTCGCAGTACGCAGTTAGTTACAACGAAATCGTGGGTGGATTGATCAAGCCGACCGTATTCGGCTTCATCATCGCAATCATCGGTTGCTATACGGGCCTCGGAACAACGGGCGGAACCGTAGGTGTCGGTCGTTCAACGACGCGTTCTGTGGTTGTTTCCTCGATCCTTGTTATTGCCGTCGATTTCCTCCTGAGCAAATTAATCATTTCGCTGCTGCTTGAACGTAGCTGACGTAGAAATGAGACGTAACACATTTGCAATTGAGTTCCAGGATGTCTCGCTCGCCTTTGACGAGAAGGTGATACTTGACAAGGTCAGCTTTTCGGTTCGCTACGGTGAAGCGAAGATCGTTATGGGAGGCTCAGGAACAGGCAAGTCGACTCTCCTGCGCCTCGTTCTCGGACTGCTGAAGCCTGATGAAGGCCGGATACTCATCGATGGAGAGGACATAACTGATTACTCTGAGGAACAGATGATGAAGGTCCGCAGCAAGATCGGTATGGTCTTTCAGGAAGGCGCCCTCTTCGACAGCCTCACGGTCTATGATAACGTTGCCTATAGGCTCCGAGATCAGCACATCAAGGAAGACGAAATCGAACAGGTAGTATTGCGGATGCTTCGGTTCGTTGATCTCGAAGATGCGGAAGACAAGATGCCGAACGAGCTCTCGGGTGGCATGCGGCGTCGCGTGGGAATCGCGCGTGCGCTTGCCGGAAGTCCGAAGATCATTCTGTATGATGAGCCCACGGCCGGCCTGGACCCGATCACAGCGCGTACTATTTGCGAGCTTGTCCTTAAGCTGCGAGATCTCGAGGAGGTATCTTCGATTTTCGTGACACACCGCCTGCAGGATGTCGAAGTGCTCTCACGGGAATACGTGATGAGGGATGACCGGGGCAATGTGGTGATTGCTCGCGAAGGCGAAACTATGTGTCTCATAAATACGAAATTCATCATGCTCAAGGAAGGCAACATTATCTTCACGGGCACTGATGAGGAGCTTTACCAGTCTGATGATCCGTACATAAAGAAGTTTCTTGCCTGAGATTGCCCTTGATCATCGAAGCATAGTGGAGGAGATATGCCGCCAAAGAAACAGACAGGCCTGACAGGATTGCGCGTGGGCTTTCTGGTACTGGCAAGTCTGATCATTCTCGTCCTTGTGACTTTTGCGATAAGCGGGGACTTGTCGCTGCCATTCCTGGGACGCAAGACCTTCGTCAAGACCTACATGAATCGAGTCGATGGTCTTCGAAAAGGCGCCGAGGTGAGACTTTCCGGAAAGCAGATCGGAAAGGTCAAAGATATCAATTTTTCAAGTCAAATTCCGGGCTCATCTGATCAGCAAAATAACCTCGAAATCCTCATGGAGATCAGCGGAAATTTGAATGGCCGTCCTGCAATCGAGCGCATCAGGACGGACTCCTCCGCCGTGCTCAAGGCCTCGGGCGTTCTCGGAGACAACGTGATCGACATCACTCCGGGTACTACATCAGCACCGCCTATCCAGAATTATGGTGTCATCAAGAGCCAGGCACAAAAAAATGTAGGCGATATTCTGAGCAGTGCGCAAACTGCGGTTTCAAACCTCAATGATATTTCGGATGACGTCAAAGAATTGACGCGGCGGATGCGCGCGGGAGAAGGCAGCATCGGAAGGTTTGTCAGCGACGAAGCCTTCTATGACAACCTCAACAGGACGGCGCTTCAGGCTGAAAAGCTGCTCCTTGACATCCGCTCGGGTCAGGGCACAGCGGGCCGCATAGTGAGCGATCCGCAACTTTACAATCAAATCAACGATACAGTTGTGGAAATGCGGCGCGTCATTGATCAGGTCAACGAGCAGATACTGGCCGGTAGAGGAACTATCGGAAAGCTGATCAAGGACGAGGAGATTTACAACCGCGCGAATTCGCTGGTCGCAAAACTCGATGAAACATCAGCACGCGTCGAACGCACAATGGCCAAGATCGAGCGCGGCGAAGGCAATCTGGGCAAGCTGATCAACGATGAAAAGCTCTATCAGGACACCCGGAACACGGTGGAGAACCTGCGCTCAATAATGTCTCGTCTCGAGCGCGGCGAGGGAACGGCCGGCCTGCTTCTCAAGGACGAAAGGCTGTACCAGAACATAAACACGCTTTCAGCTGAACTGACTAAACTGCTTTATGATTTCAGGCAGAACCCGCGAAAGTATCTCTCGGTTAAGGTTTCACTGTTCTAGCTTGGCTCTCATCGCAGCTGCGCGTGAGGTTCTTCATCATTCGAGGGGAAATCCCGCTTCTCTCCACGCGCGTATTCCACCCGCCATTGAGAGCACATTGCGGTAACCCATCTTCTGAAGGTTATCGGCAGCCAGCGCCGAGCGATAGCCGCCACCGCAATAAAGGACGATCTGTTCGTCGCGATCAGGAGCAAGACCCTCAATGTCGCGCTCGAGAACGCCTCGCCCTACGTGAGTGGCGCCTTTGGCGTGGTCTTTATCCCACTCCCGGTCTTCCCGGACGTCAAAGAAGTGAAAGTTTTCGCCGCTCTCGAGTCGTGCTTTAACCTCATCGACCGAAATCTCTCGAACTCTGGTACGTGCATCATCGCAAAGTTTCTCGAATGCCTCAGAATGCTTCATAAATTCACCTTTTTTGATCTCCATGACGACTCGGACTATACTAACTTGATTGTAGTCGATGAATACACGACAAGGAGGTTTGATGTCAAAACGGAGCGCAAGTACGGGACTTGTTAACGAGTTGAATCGAGCGCTCGCGCTCGAATATGCGGCAACGGTTCAGTACCTTCAGCAGAGCTTTCTGGTCACAGGAACCGAGCGGCAGGTGTTTCAGCCGTTCTTCGCGGGCCAGAGTTCTGAGGCTTTCCGGCACGCATCGGATCTGGGTCACCGGATAGTATCTCTGGGCGGTATTCCGACAGTCGAACCTGCACTTATCCGTCAGGCTACAAAGCTCGACGACATGCTTCATCAGGATCTTGAGACAGAGCGAGAAGCTCTCGCGGCTTATATGAAAGCGTGGGAGGTGGCTGGCGAGATTCCGCCTTTGAGGTTCTGGCTTGAGGCGATCATTTCCACCGAACAGATGCACATTGAGGAGCTGGAGAAACTGACATCGGAACGCTCAGTGAGAGAAGGCAGCGTGGATCCCGAAGTCAGATTGAAAGCCGCAGTCTGAACGAAAAGGCCATTAACCAGCGCGTTCAAGCGGACTAATACTGTCTGAATTGCTGTCGGAGGCGGTCCGCGTTTCGGTATTTTGGATTGGTCTTTGAGCGAATGGAATAATTTGACCCGTCACAGACTGGTCTTCGAGGCGCAGTCGGCTTTCAATGAGGAGGCGTTGAAGCTGAGCGATTTTGTCCGATGAAATGGGTATAGTTTTCTGGACCTGCCACCCGAGAGCATCCGAGAAAGTGGATAAATGCAAGGCAATGTAGGGTTTGCCGTCGCGTTCAAGAATTGCGACCTCAAGCCGAGATTGCGGAGGCCGCCCGGATTGATTGTTACCCATTTCGATGCTGCCGACCATTTCTGCTTCCACGTGACGCCTCTCCGTTTCTGAATTGAAAGTGAATTTCAATTCAATATCGGATTATACCGGAAAAGTGGCGAACTGCAAGAGGATAAGCGGGATTCATCGAAGATTTGACCCTTCGGCGCGTGGTAAGATGACTGTTCAGCTTTCTTAAGGAGATTTAGATGGCGGCGACAATTGAATGCGCTCGGTGCGGCCAAAAACTTCCAGCACTCGAATCACCTCCCTTCGGAGGACAGCTCGGAAAAGAGATACTTGAAAAAATATGCCAGCCCTGCTGGAAATCCTGGCTCACCGCTCAAACCCAACTCATCAATCATTACGGCTTGAGCACTATCAATCCTGACCATCAGCAGATGCTGATCGAAAACATGAAATCCTATCTCTTCGGGACTGGCCAGACGGCCGATATCGATACCACTATGCAGGGTAAGATCAGCCATTGACGAGTACCTCAACACGCGATTATCTTCACTAAACGAGCTATGAGATCGAAGAGAGAAGTAGAGATTCCAGGCATCCTGGCTGATGACGATCGTGATATCCAGATCATCGAAGATCTTGCGTCAATGCGCCGCGATCCGGGATCACGAAGCGGTCTCTGGTCAGAAACCCGTTCCCTTCTTCGCGACATTTTCTTCGCAATTGTTGTAGCAGTCCTGATTGTAGTCTTTATCGTTCAGCCAGTCAGAGTCGAAGGGCAAAGTATGATGCCCAGGCTTTTCGATCAGGATCGAATCTTCGTCAATAAATTCATCTATCCGTTGCGTGAATGGCTTGGAGATCGTGAGCCCATAAAACGCGGTGACATCGTCGTGCTGCTTTTTCCCGATGACCCTTCAAAGTCCTACATCAAGCGCGTGGTTGGCCTGCCGGGCGAAAAAATTCAAATTGAAAATGGCAGACTTTACGTGGATGGGACTCTCATTGACGAGCCCTACTTGAATACTGACTACGTCTCTTTTGACGAAGAGGGCCCGACTGAAGTAAAGGCTCATCATTATTTTGTTATGGGAGATAATCGTAGAAACAGCAGCGACAGCCGCGCCTGGGGATTGGTCCCAGAGAAATACATCTACGGCAAGGCTATCTTCCGATATTATCCTTTTTTACCCTTCGAGCACGTTGGCCGTCTCGAATAGTGATACTTTTGGTACGAGGGTGAGAGCCTATGCGAGCGCGGAGGGACGTCTCCTTCCGCGCTTTTCGCGTGTGCAAGCGCAAAATAAATGAACAGATTCCCCCAATTGTTTTTGTCATTGCTCTGGCGGCCGGCATGGGCGCTGAGAGAGATTGCAGGAAGTGCATCGCTTGCATTTTCGGCCGTAACTGCGTGGATTTTCTCAGCGTTTTACATGATCTCGGCAGAGCTTCTGGCCTCCTTTGCGCAAGCTACAAAAGCCTTACCCTCAGGCGAAACAATCGTGAAGGAAGCGAGCTTCTTCAATCCGGCATGGGCATCTCTCATACCCGGCGTCCTTACCAGATCACTTTTGATCGTTCTCTTCGTGGCGCTGCTCTACGCGCCACTGCTGATACTGATCGGCAATTTATTTGATCGCCGGGAAAGTTTTTCACTTGCTCTGCGAGAGAACTATGGATCAACTGCAAGCTGCGCTCTCTCATCGCTTGCGATGTCGCTGCTCATCACCATGCTGCCTGCCGCAGTGATCACGTGGCAAAGCACGAAATTGGCAGGCAATTCTCTGCTCGGCTATCTCATTCTCCTCGTGGCCATGCCCATACCCATTTTCGCAGCGTACATCGTGATCACGCTCAGAACTGTTTTTCGGATGGGATGGGGACTTGCATCGGCAAGCACTCTTGTTTCGTTCCTTTCACTCTTCGCGCTGCCAATAATGACGCAGCTATTCAACTTCGTCTGCGCGTCACCTTTCCTTATGATCCTGCTTTATTTTCTCTTCAGGGATCGGTTCGGGGGCATATTTGACGCACAGCGGTCCCGTCAGGCGTTTAAGCAGAATCTGGAAGCGGCGACTTTAAATCCATCGGATGCCTCGGCACATTACAATCTGGGTCTTGTCTACCAGCAGCGAGGCGATCTGGAAGCAGCCGAAGCATCGTTTCGCAGAGCCGTCGAAATTGACAGTGATGAGACAGATGCACACTATCAGCTAGGCAGGATCTCACGTGAGAGAGGCAACCTCTCGGAAGCGATCAATCACTTTTCGACAGTAGTAAAGCAGAATCCCGGATACAGTCAGCAGGAGATCTGGCGTGAGATTGCACAGACCTATCTGACCGCGCGACAATATGACGACGCACTTAAGATGCTGGATCGATTCCTCGCGGAACGTCCGTCTGACGCTCAGGCGCGATACCTGCGCGGACAGGCTCTGGCAGGGCTCAATCGGTCGGCAGAAGCTGAAGCGGAGATGCATAATTGCATCGATGCAGTGCGCACGGCGCCGGCGTACAAATATCGCCGGGAACAGCGCTGGCTGCGACTTGCCGAACAATTCCTGAAAGACAAGGGGGCGTCATCGCGAGCATAAATGCGAACGCACTTCGAGAAGTTGTGGAGGAGAAGAAAGTAGATGAAAGATACCCAGCCTGAAGCGATACTGGCACTCGAAGACGGGCGCGTTTTTCGCGGCCGTGCCTGGGGTGCCATAGGTGAAAAGACAGGCGAGATCGTCTTTAACACCTCAATGACCGGGTATCAGGAAATTCTGACCGATCCATCCTACGCCGGACAGATCGTCACAATGACGTATCCCCTCATCGGAAATTATGGCGTAAATCCTGAAGACATCGAATCGCGCCGGCCATTTGCAGAAGGGTTTGTCGTGCGTGAAGAATCACCACGCTCGTCAAACTGGCGATCTACTTCGACTCTCGACGAATATCTTGCCAGTCACGGCATTGTTGCGATTTCTGAGATTGATACGCGTGCGCTGGTCCGTCACATTCGAGAGAAAGGCGCGATGCGTGCATGCATTTCATCAATTGATCATGATGAGGCTTCCGTAGTCGAGAAAGCGAGAAACGCGCCCGAGATGCTTGGGCGCAACCTCGTTGATGAAGTCACGTGCGGTGATTTATACCCGTGGTCAAGCGCGGTTGAGACCCAGGGCAGGCGTGGCGACCTCACTCCCAGCCTTGATCCAATCACGGCGCTTCCGGCGAATCGCGAAGGCGAGCCCTTCAATGTCGTAGCCTACGATTTCGGTATCAAGTACTACATTCTTCGCTATCTGTCTGCCGTCAATTGCAACGTTACGGTGGTTCCGGCTCGAACCGCAGCCGAAGACGTACTCGAGCTCGCGCCTGACGGCGTATTCTTGTCAAACGGTCCTGGCGATCCCGCAGCAGTCCCCGGAATTGTCGAAGAAGTAAAAAAGCTTACCGAACAGATACCGGTATTTGGAATTTGTCTGGGTCACCAGCTTATCGGACGCGCCTTTGGAGGCTCCACATTCAAATTGAAGTTCGGGCATCGAGGCGGG
>Ga0070669_100001562_pt1 | contig 16589 bp, 14 predicted proteins | sample KBSS53metaG_FD_64680 | JGI IMG/M metagenome (GOLD analysis project Ga0070669, IMG submission 64680) | Switchgrass rhizosphere microbial communities from Kellogg Biological Station, Michigan, USA - KBS S5-3 metaG | ecosystem: Host-associated > Plants > Roots > Rhizosphere > Soil ... | reverse complement strand
CCCGGAGCCCCGGATCAGCGCGGTGGACACGCTCTCGTTCACCAGCGTGCGTGCCCTCTACGCGCGAGTGATGGGCGTTGACGTACCGGAATCCGAGATTCGAGCGACGACTCGATTCGACTCCACGGGCCGCTACCTGGGGGAGGTGACCGCCGACTCACTGAAGGCGAGAGTCACAAGCGGTACCCGGGTGGCGCGATATGACCAAGCCCACTGTCGAGCCCTCGCGATCTACGCGGTGCCGGATTCTGTGCCCGATGTGGTTCCGTACTACGCAGAGCTCGACGCGAGCGGACGCGCCCAGGGCGAAGCACTGCTGCGGTTCGTCCAGGCAGTCGTTGCGGACTCGCGTGCTCGGGTGGCGCGGTCTCCGCAGGTCACCGTTGTCGACGTGCACGGGGGCAACCATTTCATCTTTCTGCAGCGTCCGGGGGAGGTCGCCCGAGCCATGCGCACGTTTCTGTCGGGCGGCCGCTTTCGTTAGGTTCCGTTCCGACTAACCACTGCATTCTCCGATGAGGAACACGAACGCAATCGACCGAGGCACCCTCCGCTGGCTGCCAGCGACCGCGGTATACGGCATTCTCGTTGGTATCCCAGCGGTTCTTGTACTCGCGGTCCTACGGATCGGTGAACGACTGCCGGCCGCCGCGGGCGCCTTCGTCCCTCCGCGCTCGGCCAGCGGCAATGCGACGTTCGACCTCGGCCTGCTCACGCTCCAGATTGTTGTCATTGTTGCTGCGTCCCGGCTCGCAGGCGGCGTACTCGGCCGCTTGGGTCAACCGCGCGTGATTGGAGAGATGGGGGCCGGGCTGCTCCTCGGCCCATCCGTGCTTGGCCGACTCGCGCCTTCCGTGTCGGCCGCGCTCTTTCCGGCGGCGAGCCTCGGGTTCATCAATGCGCTTGCCCAGGTCGGGCTTCTCCTGTTCATGTTCCTCGTGGGGCTCGAGCTCGACCCGGCGCATCTGCATCGCCGTCGGCACACGGCGCTGCTCACCAGCCACGCGAGCATTCTCGCGCCCTTCCTGCTCGGCACGGCCCTGGCCCTCGGACTGTATTCGCGACTGGCGCCGGCGGGTGTCGGCTTCACGCCGTTCGCGCTGTTCATAGGCGCCGCCATGAGCGTGACGGCATTCCCGGTACTCGCGCGGATCCTCGCCGACCGAGGCATGACCGGAACCCCGCTCGGCGCGCTGGCCATCACGTGTGCGGCGGTGGACGACATCACCGCGTGGTGCATCCTCGCGGCGGTCGTGGTGATCGCCCGCGCCGAGAATGCGGCGTCGCTCGTGTTCACGTTGGTGGGAACGGGGACCTATGTCCTCGTGATGTTCACGCTGGGGCGCCGCCTGCTCGTCCACATCGCGGAGCGCGCACAGCGACCGGGCAACAACGCGCAGGGCCTTCTCGCGGTCGTGATGTTGCTGACGCTGGCCTCGGCCTGGATCACCGAACGCCTGGGCATTCACGCACTCTTCGGTGCGTTTCTCGTGGGCGCGCTGCTGCCAAAGTCTGGTGCGATGGCCGAGCTTCTCACCTCGCGGCTGCGCGATCTGATGATCGTTCTCCTCCTCCCGCTCTTTTTCGCATTCACGGGCCTCAGGACCACGGTGTCCCTCATCTCGGGCGGTTCGCTATGGCTCGTGTGTGGACTCGTCCTGCTCGTTGCGATCGGCGGGAAGCTCGGGGGATCGGCCCTCGCGGCGCGCGCCACGGGGATGTCCTGGCGCGAAGCGTTATCGCTGGGCGCCCTCATGAACACCCGCGGACTTATGGAGCTGGTGATCCTCAACGTCGGTCTCGACATCGGCGTGCTCTCGCCAACGTTGTTCGCGATGATGGTGGTGATGGCGCTGGTGACCACGGCGATCACCACGCCGCTGCTCGACGCGCTGCAGCACGTCCGGCGCGGTGCGGCGAGCCCGGTGATCTGACATGTTGGACAACCCGGGAGTGGGGACGTACGTCTTCTACGCGCTGCTCTGCGCGTTCCTGCTCGTGATCGTCGTCGTGTTCCTGCGACTGGTGGTGATGTTCTCGCTCTTATGGCTGGTGCCGCTGGCGGCGTTGCTGCGGCGGGTGCCAGGCGTTCGCCGTTTCATACCACGGTAGCGCGGCGGAGTGCTTCCGCGCCGCCATGCGACGCGACGGCGGAGTCGATCACCCGCGCGGCGGCGCCTTCGTCGCCGCCACCGGTCGCCGCCGAAAACAATGAGCGGGTCGGGCCCGGCGGGCGGCGATGACTCGGTAGGCCTGGGATGATCTGCACAGGCAGTGAGCGCCATGACAGAGAACGCGAGGAACACGCTGCCAGCACGGGACGAACACCAACGCATGGATGCTCCTGAGATGAGAGGGTGCGACGTCGCACGTGGATCAGCGCATGTAACGCAGTGCGTGCGCGAAACCGACGCTGTTTCCGGAACGCGTCCATGTTCGCCCTCGGACGTCGGTCTCATCTCGTCCCTACCTAACGCTGCGGTTGGCTCCGGACCCGTCGGTCGCTGGTTGTGCGGCGACGGACATCGTACTAGCGTCAGCATCTTCGTCGTTGGGATTCAGACGCCAGGCACCCCGAGAGATCGATGATCTGTCGCATGTGGCACGGTTGGACCAGCGTCGCACAGGCGGATGCGTACGAGACGTTCCTGCGTGAGGAGGTGGTTCGCGGCATCGCCGCGCGCCTGACTGTGGGATTCCACGGGATCGAGCTGCTGCGTCGCACTGCGGGAAACGAAGTGGAGTTCGTCACGCTCATGTGGTTCGACTCGATCGACGCCGTCCGGGCGTTCGCCGGGCCGGACTACGAACAGGCCGTCATACTGCCGACGGCGCGGCGGCTGCTCGCGCGGTTCGATGACCGAGCGACTCACTTCGAGGTACGGATCCCAGGCCCGGCCCACCGACACGCGACATGAGCCCCCGCCCACGCGCGGGCACTCCCACGCGCGGCTTCATCGGCCTCCTGCTCGCGCTCGTCGCCTGCTCGACGCGCCGGGATGAAGCCGAGTCGGCGCGTCCGGCGACCGATTCGGCGACGACGCCGCGGGCCATCTTTCGCGAGATCGACATCCGGCCGTTCGGCAAGGTCACGCTTGGCGCTCCATTCGCTCAACGTGCGCCGACTGCCGTCGCCATCGGCCCAGGCGTGTTCGCGCTCGTCGCCGACGACGGACACTTCGCCAACACCGACTCGATCCTCGTCCGCGTCGACGGTGAAAACCGCGTCCGTGCCCTCGTGTTCATCTACCAGGCGGGGACCGAATACGACGCCGGCGTCACCGAGTATCAGGGGTCGTTAGGCATTCCGGCGAGCCGGACGCTCGTAGACTCCGCGGGCGGCAAGCTCGACCGCGCCGTCTGGGAGGACGAGCGAACGCGCTTCGAGTTGGCTCGCTTCGTGGCTGCCGGCACGCCTCCGCGTGTGGCTTCCACGCTGCTCGACCGATCCCGCTGAGCGAGCCAACCCTCGTGACGCCAGCACGTGCGCGCCGCGATACCGCGTTGGCGGCGAGCGTTCGCCGTCGCCTGCAGCGCGACCGGGCGGACCTCGTGGAGCTCGCGTCGGAGCTCATCCGGATTCCGAGCGAGAACCCTGCAGGTAAGCGATACGCGTCGTGTGCGACGTTGATCAGTCGCCACCTCCGCGAGCTGGGCTTCGGAGTGCGCACGCTCAATCCGTCCGGCGATGGTCCATGCGTCGTCGGGACATACGGTGAAGGCGGACGCGCGCTCTACTTCAGCGGGCATTACGACGTGGTGCCGGCACAGGATCGATCGCAGTTCGAGCCGGCCGTGCGGAAGGGCAACCTTCACGGCCGTGGCGCCGCCGACATGAAGGGCGGTATTGCCGCGATGGCGTTCGCGATCCGGGCCCTGGCGGCGTCGGGGTTCGAGCCGAAGGGGCGAGTCATCTCCATCTCCGTGCCTGACGAAGAGACGTCCGGTCCCCGCGGCACCATCGCGCTCGCGCGGGCCGGTCTGATCGAGCCCGACGCGATAGGGATGCTGACGATGGAGCCCACCAGCGGCGTGGTGTGGAACGCGAATCGTGGCGTGATCTCGCTGCGCGTGACCGTGCACGGCAAGCCGGCCCACGTCGGCCTGCACTTCCGTGGCGTGAACGCGTTTCGTGGCATGCTCACGGTGGCCGAGATGTTCGCGATCCTCGACGCGGAGGTGTCGGAGCGCACGACGCGCTTCAACATCAGCCCCGAGGCGGCGCGCCGGTCCGTGCTGCTGCTCGGCGGCGAATTGTCCGGAGGACACAACTTCAACGTCGTCCCGGATCGTGTGTCCTTCACGGTCGATCGGCGCACGAATCCGGACGAGGACTTCGACGTCGAACGTGCACGCCTGCTCGACGTGGCCAATCAGGCGCGCGCGCGAGGAGTGCGCTGTGACGTCGAGGTGCTGCAGGAGGGCAGGTCTGCTGCCACAGACGCGAACGGCGATCTGGGGCAGGCGCTCGCATCGAGCATCCGCGGCGTGACGGGGAAGGCAGCTCCCTTCGAGCTCTGTCCGGGTGTTCTCGAGACGCGGCACTACGCCGCGCTCGGAATCCCATCGCTCGCCTACGGGCCCGGCCTGCTCTCGGTCGCGCACGGTCCGCACGAGTTCGTATCGGTGCCCAGGCTGCTCGAGTGCGCGGAAGTGTATGCGCGCACCGCGATCCAACTTCTTTCGTGAACGGGACGCGGGCGATCAAGAGGGTCAGAGCCCTTGAATTCAAGGAGCTTCGAGCATCCAGGCATCTCGAATTCAAGGGCTCTGACCCTCTTGATCGAGTCTGACCCCGACCCCAAGGGCTCTGACCCTCTTGATCGCCCCGGCTTCGTTGACGGGCTTCGAGACCGGTGTGCAAATTCGTGGATCGTCGGGGCCACCCGGCCTCCCGTTTTGCTCGAGTCTCCTCCCGCCGCAGGCCTCCATGCGCCGTTCCACCCCGCTGATCGCCGCAGCTATCGCCGCGTTGCTGTCATCCCGCGCCACCGCCCAGTCGCCGGCTCGCCAGACCGCGGCGCCCACTCCGTCGTTCTCGGAGCCGGGCATCGCTCCCGACGGCAGCGAGATCGCGTTCGTTCACGGCGGCGACATCTGGGTCGTGCCCGCACGCGGCGGCGAAGCGAGGCTGCTCGTCGCGCATCCGGCGACCGAGTCGCGGCCGATCTACTCGCCCGACGGCGCTCGGCTCGCCTTCATCTCGAACCGCGCCGGCAGCCCCGACATCTGGATCGCGACCCTCGCCGACGGCTCGCTCCGACGTCTCACCTTCGACGATGGCGCCGAGCAGCTCGATGGCTGGTCGCGGGATGGGCGGTGGATCTACTACTCGACCGGGGCCCATGACATTGCCGGGATGAGCGACGTCTACCGCGTCAAGAGCGATGGCGGAACGCCGATGCCCGTGGCCGCCGACCGCTATGCGAGCGAGTTCATGGCGGCGCCGGCACCTAACGGCGACGCCGTCGCCATCGTGGGCCGCGGCTTCGGGCTCTCGCAGTGGTGGCGCGAGGGCCATTCCCACCTCGACGAGAGCGAGCTCTGGATCGTCCGCAGCGGCGACGGGTCGGCGGCGCCGAAGTATGAGCAGCTCACGCAGCGCGGCGCTAAGCAGCAGTGGCCCATGTGGGGCGCCGGAAGCGGCGACGCCGGCTCGCTCTACTTCGTGTCCGATCGATCCGGGGCGTCCAACCTCTGGGTCAAGCCACCGCAGGGCGAGGCACGGGCAGTCACCAGCTTCCCCGGTGGCCGCGTCCTCTGGCCGACGATGACGGCGAACGGAAACACGATCGCGTTCGAAAAGGAGCTCGGCATCTGGACGTACGATGTCGCGAGCAAAAAGGCCCAGGCGGTGCCAATCACCGTTCGCGGCGTGGCGATCACTGGCGGCACCGAGCATCTCGCGCTCACCACCGGGTTCAGCGATCTCGCCGTATCGCCCGACGGGAAGAAGCTTGCGTTCATCGCCCGCGGCGAGGTGTTCGCCGCCCCCACCACCGACGCCGGCGACGCCACGCGCCTAACGACCACCTCGGCCGCCGAGTCCCAGGTGGTCTGGGCGCCGGACAGTCGGCGGCTGGTGTATGCGGCCAATCGGGACGGCGCGTGGAATCTCTACCTCTACGACTTCGCCACGAACAAGGAGATGACGCTCACGACCGGCCGCACGCACAGCGTGTCGCCGCGTTTCTCGCCCGACGGCAAGCAGGTGGCGTTCCTGCGAAACGGGACCGAGCTCTGCGTCGTGTCGCCCGACACGAAGCAATTGCGCGTGCTCGCGGAGGGCGTGTTCGGTCGGCCGCCGTTCCTGCTCGAGCGTCCGATCGCCTGGTCGCCCGACGGCCGCTGGATCGCTTACCTCTCCGGCGGCACGAAGCTGTTCATGAACGCGTACGTCGTGCCGACGGCAGGTGGCGATGCGCGGCAGGTGAGCTGGCTCGCCAATACGCGCGCGACGAGCCTGTCGTGGAGCGGCGATGGCGGCTTCCTCCTGCTCGACACGGGGATGCGCACGGAGCCCGGCGCCCTTGCGCGCGTCGACCTGCTGCCGTTCTCGCCGAAGTTCCGCGAGGATCAGTTCACGGCACTCTTCCGCGACGAGACGCCGGGCCGGACGACGCCACCGGCGCCCGCGCCCGCTCGACCGGCCACCGACTCGACGCGGCCCGACTCGTCAGGCGCCGCGAGACGCGCTGACTCACGCCCCGTCCGCATCGTGTTCGACGGGATCAGGACGCGACTCAGCATGGTTCCAGTCGGCGTCGATGTCGGTGTGCAGGCCCTGAGCGCCGACGGCAAGCAGGTGGTGGTCAGCTCGAACGTCGCTGGGCAGACGAATCTGTTCGCCTACGCATTCGATGAATTCGCCACCGACCCGGCGGTCACGCGGCAGATCACCACGACGCCAGGAAACAAGAACTCGATTCAGTTCGCGCCCGACGGCAAGAGTGTGTGGTTTCTCGAGCAGGGCAGGATCGTGAACGTCACGCTCGAGAGCAAAGCCGTGAGACAGGTGGCCGTTCGCGCGGAGGTCGACGTGGACTTCGCGCGCGAGAAGTGGGACGTGTTCCACCAGGCGTGGGAGTTCCTGAACGACAACTTCTACGATCCGGAGTTCCACGGGCACGACTGGGCCGCGATTCGAAAGACGTACCTGCCGTACGCTGCGGGCTCCCGGACTCCTGACGAGCTGCGGCGCGTGCTCAGCCTGATGATCGGCGAGCTGAACGCATCGCACATGGGCATCTCCGCGCCGCCGCCTCCCGGGGCGCCGACCGCGGCCACCGGGCGACTCGGGCTCGAGTTCGACCGCGGCGCGTACGAGCAGCGGAACCAGCTGCGCGTGACGGCCGTGATCCCCAACGCCGCGGCGGCGCTGAGCGAAGGCGTGCGCGTCGGCGACTACGTCCTGGCCATCGACGGCACGCCCGTCGCGCCTAACGTATCGGTCGACTCGATCCTGGCATTCAAGGTCGGTAAGCGTGTCGCGGTGCGCGTGTCGGCCGATCCGAACGGCGCCAATGCCCGCGAGGTCGCCATCCGCCCTCGTAGCACCGCATTCGAGAAGCAGATGCTCTACCGGGCGTGGACCGAGGAGCGCCGCGCGCTCGTGGCAAAGCTCAGCAACGGCCGGCTCGGCTACGTGCACATGCTCGACATGGGCGGCAACGCGCTCACGCAGCTCAACCTCGACCTCGACGCCGAGATGCACGAGAAGGACGCGGTCGTGTTCGACGTGCGCAACAACAACGGCGGCTTCATGAACGGCTACGCGCTCGATGTGCTGGCGCGGAAGCCGTACGTGGACATGGTGCGACGCGGCGTCCCGTCGGTGCCGGGCCGACCGGTCCTTGGCCAGCGCGCGCTCGAGAGGCCGACGATTCTGATCACCAACCAGGCCACGCTCTCCGACGGCGAGAACTTCACGGAAGGTTATCGCACGATGAAGCTGGGCACGGTCGTCGGAGAGCCGACGGCGATGTGGGACGTCTACACGGGCGGTGGCACGATGGTCGACGGAACGAACGTGCGGCTGCCGTTCATGCGGAACGCGCAGCTCGACAACGCCGCGCTCGAGCGTGCGTCGCGTCGGGTGGACATTCCGGTGGACCGGCCAATGGGCGAGAGCTATACGGGCCGTGACGTGCAGCTCGAGCGCGCGGTGCAGGAGCTGATGACGCAGGTGCGCTCGTCGCGCGCGCGCGCCGGCTCGGAGCGATGACCGTAGGGGGTCAAACGCCCCATTCGCGGCGATCGCCCCCGGTGCATCGTACGGTTGTCGGCTCGACCTCACCCTGGACCCTCCCATGTCACGATACTCCTATCCGCACACGATCGACGACGGCGCCGGCGAGCGCCTCACCTTTCTTCGCCGAGTGGCGGGTCAGAGCGGCGACCGGCTGGAGGTGCAGAACGTCGTCGCGCCTGGAGCCGGACCGATCATGCACGTTCATCATTATCAGACAGAGGGGCTGACGGTGCAGCAGGGGCGCATCGGCTATCAGCGCCTTGGTGAGGTGCCCCAGTTCGCCGGACCGGGCGAGAGCGTCGTGTTCCAGGCGGGTGAGGTCCACAAGTTCTGGAACGCCGGCCACGACGATCTCGTGTGCACGGGGTACGTCGAGCCCGCCGACAGCATCGAGTACTACCTCGGCGCGATCTACGAGTCGCGGAAGGCGAGCGGTGGGGTGCGGCCGAATCCGCTCGACGTGGCGTTCCTGTCGAGGCGCTACCGAAGCGAGTTCGGGATGGCGGCGATCCCGGCGGCGGTTCAGCGGCTCGTGTTCCCTGTGCTTGTGGCCCTGGGAACGCTGCTCGGCCGTTACCGGAAGTACGCCGACGCGCCAGAGCCGGTCTATCGCTGACCATCCGCGTTAGGCGCCGGACGGCTGCCGGCGCCGGCGCACGTGGCGCCCACGCGCGGTCGTCGGGCGGCGTGCGACGAGAGCGGGGTGGGGTCTGGCGCATCGCGCCAGACGCGAGCACTGTGGATGGTCCGCCGGGTGTCATTCCGAGCGGAGGCCGAAGGCCGGAGGCGAGGAATCGCAGTCGTCCCGGCCGGGAGGCCCCTCTCCCGGGAGGATGGCGATTCCTCGCCTCCGCGCCTTCGGCGCTCCGCTCGGAATGACAAACGGGACCACCCAGCACTCCAAACGAGTCACCCGATGCGCACCCCGCTCGCGCTGGCGCTGTTCGCCACATCCGTCTCCGCGCTCCACGCGCAGCCTCCCGCCACGCCCGCCGGGCAGACTCCCGCGTGGGACGTCACGCAGGCTCGCGGCACGACGCGCGACATCGACTTCACCACGAGCGAAGGGACGTGGATGTCCGTCGACATCTCGCCCGACGGTGCCTGGATCGTCTTCGATCTTCTCGGGCACATCTATAGAATGCCAGCAGCGGGAGGCGAGGCGACGGCACTCACGCAGAACAGCGGTGTGGCGCTCAACTTCCACCCGCGCATCTCGCCTGACGGCAAGCTCATCGCGTTCATCAGCGACCGCCGCGGGCAGAACAACCTGTGGGTGATGAACGCCGACGGCTCGAATCCGCGCGCCGTGTTCACCGACCTCGCCGTGCGCGCCGCCGAGCCTGCGTGGACCGCGGACGGCAGCTTCATCGTCGTGCGGCGATCCGCGGTCGGCGGCGGGGGCGGCGGAGGGGGCGGTGGTGGCGGACTCTGGATGTACGGCAAGGACGGCGGCACCGGCGTCGCGCTCGTCACGGAGGGGCGGCCCGAGTCGCCGTCGCTGTCGAAGGACGGTCGCTTCCTCTACTACCAGGTGGCGGTCACCGAAGGGATCGTCTCGGGCAAGAACGACGTCACGCAGGGATCGCGACAGCTCCGGCGCCTCGAGCTCGCGACGGGACGCGTGCTGAAGATCACCGAGGGCGTGTCGGAGCAGCAGTACCAGGGCTCGAGCGGCGGCGCCGTCGCGCCGCAGGTCTCGCCGGACGGGAAATGGCTCGCGTTCGGTCGGCGCATACCTAACGGGACGATCGAGTTCAAGGGACTGGAGTTCGGCCCGCGCACGGCGCTGTGGCTGCGCGACCTCGAGAGCGGCAGCGAGCGCGTGGTGATGGATCCCATCGAGGTCGACATGGCGGAGGGGGGGAAGATCTCACGCGTGCTGCCGGGCTACGCGTGGACTCCGGACGGGAAGGGGATCGTCATCATGCAGGGCGGGAAGATCCGCCGTCTCGATGTCGCGTCGGGTCAGGTGGCCGAGATCCCGTTCACGGCGCGCGTGCGGCGGACGATCTCGGAGCAGGCACTCGCGTCGCGGACCGTGCGGGACGACACGCTCGACGTGCGGTATCTCAGGTGGGCGTCCCGGTCGCCGGACGGGAAGCGCGCGACGTTCGAGGGAGCCGGGAAGCTGTGGATCACGGACGTGCCTAACGGCACGCCGAAGCGACTGACGCCGGCCTCGTTCACCGGCGTCGAGCTCTCGCCGGCGTGGTCCCCGGACGGCCAGTGGATCGCCTTCACGACCTTCGATGATGAGAAGCTTGGGACGGTGTGGAAGGCGCGCGCGGGTGGCGGCGAGCCGGTCCGCCTGACGAAGGTCGCCGGTGAGTATCTCCAGCCCGCATGGTCGCCGGATGGACGCGAGCTCGTGGTCACGCGCGGGAACGGCGGCTTCCTGCGGCTGCACTCGATGTCGAACAACACGTGGTACGAGCTGCGGCGTCTCGCGGCTGACGGCACCTCGGAGCGCCTCGTCACCGAGGTCAACCGCCCCTTCTCCGCGAGCCGGCCCGGCATGCCTCGGCGCCCGATCGTGCAGGCGTCGTACGGGCCCGGCGGTCGGATCTTCTTCCCCGAGACGCATGGCGCGGAGGCGGCGCGCGCCGGTACGCCCGCGGATCCGTCGGGCACCGACCTCGTGTCGGTGAATCGCGATGGCGGCGATCGGAAGGTGCACCTGACGTTTCCGTACGTCGATGAAGCCGCCGTGTCTCCGGATGGCCGGCGGCTGTTGTATCAGGAGGGCGACAACGCGTACCTGATTCCGTTCCCGCTCGCCGGCACCGGCGATGTCGAGCCGCGCATCGAGCACGGGAAGAACAGCCGCTTCCCCGTGCGTCAGCTCTCGCTCGAGGGCGGACTCTTCCCGCACTGGCGCGACAGCGTGACCGCCGAGTTCGCGAGTGGCAATCGCATCATCACGGTGGACACGCGCACGAACAAGGCGGACACCGTCACCATCGCGTTGAAGGTGCCGAAGCGCGTCCCGTCAGGCACGGTCGCGGTCACGAACGCGCGCATCATCACGATGGAGAACCGCCAGGTGATCCCGAGCGGAACCATCGTCGTGAGGAACGGGAGAATCAGCTGCATCGGCACATGCGATACGCAGGGCGCGCAGGTGATCGACGCGACGGGCAAGACGATCATGCCGGGCCTCGTCGATCTCCACGCGCATCATCACAGAGATCACGAGGGCGTGTTGCCGAGGAAGAACTGGGAGTCGGCGATCTACATGGCGTATGGGGTGACGACGACGCTCGACAACTCGATGTGGAGCGGCAACGTCTTCCCGACGGCGCAGATGATCGAGGCGGGGATGATGATCGGCCCGCGCACGTACAGCACGGGCGACCCGCTGTACGCGGGCGATGCGCAGCGGCAGAACGACCTCGCGTCGCTGGCGGTCACGGAGCAGAACGTGAAGCGCCTCCAGTCGTGGGGCGCGGTGACGATGAAGCAGTACTCGCAGCCTCGTCGTGATCAGCGGCAGTGGGTGAGCGAGGTGGCGCGGAAGCTCGGCCTCCGCGTGACGGCCGAGGGCGGCGATATCGAGTACAACCTGTCGATGATCATGGATGGGCAGACCGGGTGGGAGCATCCGTGGGGCTACGTACCGGTCTACGGTGACGTCGCGAAGTTCTTCGGCAAGGCGCACGCGTTCTACAGCCCGACGTTCAACGTTGGCGGGACGTCGTCGTGGAACGAGGAGTACTGGTACGCAGAGAGCGATGTCTTCAAGGATCCGAAGCTGCAGTCGTGGCTGCCGTGGCAGATGCTGATTCCGCAGACACGCCGTCGGATGCTGAGGCCAAAGACGGACTACAGCTTCCCGCTCCTCGCGCAGGGACTCGCGGACATCATCGCGGAAGGCGGCTATGGTGCGATCGGGTCACACGGTCAGCAGCACGGGCTGGGTTCGCACTGGGAGGTGTGGATGGCGGCGTCGGCGATGGGCCCGTTAGGCGCGCTGGAAGTCGGGACGATCCATGGCGCGCGGTTCATCGGAATAGAGAAGGAGACGGGCTCGCTGGCGGTGGGCAAGCTGGGCGATCTGGTGGTGCTCGACGGAAATCCGCTCGACGACATCCGACACACGCGGGACATCCGGTACGTGATGAAGGGTGGCATCGTGTACGACGGGATGACGCTGGACGAGGTGTGGCCGGCGAAGACACCGTTCGGAGCCCACTGGTGGGTGAACCCGGATGCGTTGAAGGCCGACAAGAAGGGGATTACGCCGGCGGTGGACCGGCCGTAGCGAGGTTTGGATTTCAACTCGATCAGGACCGAGGAAATGGGCGGCGAGCGTCTGCGCGTTGTTGCTGCGGCTGGGCTGGTCATCGGCGCCTTGTTGGGGATGGCGGGGTCGTTCGCGCCGTCCGCCGAGCTCCGGGCGCTCGCGTGGGGCGTCGATGGTACCGCGCTCATCGTCGCCAGTGCATTGCTCGTCGTCCATCACCTCCGCCAGGGCAACGAGCAGCTGGCGGCCGGGTTCCTGGTCTTCCTGGCCGGCGAGACGCTGATCGTCTCGGGCTCCGCGATGGAGCTCGCGGCGAGCGCCCCGACAGTCGCCGCCGGTTTCGGCTTGTGGGCCGCGGCCCTGGCCCTCATCAGCGCCGCGCCCGAGCTGCCAGCGTTCGTCAGGGCGACTGGAGCAATCGCAGCGATCCTGTTTGCCGTCTCGGCGGCGCGGATGTTCGCCGGTGCGGCGATGACGCCGCTCTCCAGGCCACTGCCGTTCTTCGCGTATCCATTCCTGGCGATCACGTTGTTCGGATGGGCCTGGGTGCACGTGAGATCGAATTGGGTTCGCTCCTTTCCCTGAGCCTGTCACTCCTCTGCGCCACATGCGTGCGGACCGGACCTCCACGCCCGGGCGCCGGCCAGGTCACGCAGGCGGTCCGTCAGGGGTACGTCGATGCCGCCGATGGCGTGCGGCTGTTCTATAGGATGATCGGCACCGGCCGCGACACGGTCGTCGTGCTCCACGGCGGCCCGGGGTTCAGCTCGAGCTACCTCGCGGACGACCTGAGTCGGCTCGCCCAAGGGCACGTGCTTCTCTTCTACGACCAGCGGGGTACGGGACGATCGACGCTGGTAACCGATTCCGCCGCGCTCGATGCGGAGCGATTCGCGGGCGATCTCGAAGCGGTGCGTCGCCACTTCGGGCTCGGCCGACTCACGCTGCTCGGCCATTCGTGGGGGGCCGGGGTGGCGGCACTCTACGCCGCGCGCTACCCGGAGCGCGTGGGACGGCTCCTCGTCGTCGATGGCATCTCCGTCAGACGTGCGTATCACGCGCCGGCGCTGGACTCCCTCAACGCGCGGCGCGACAGCGTCTCGCAACGTCGGCTGCTCGAGCTGAGCGCGACGCGACTCGCCAACCCCGGCGACTCCGCGGCGTGTCGGGCCTATTACGATCTCTTTTTCCAACCCGCCTTTGTGGACAGTGCTGCAGCCCACCGGAGCCGCGGCGACTTCTGCGCGGGTCCGCCCGAGGCCCTTGCCAACAAGGTGAGGAGCGTCGATCGCTTCACACTGCGGTCGCTCGGCGAATGGGATTGGCGGCCGGCGTTGCGCGCACTCGCGGCGCCCGCCCTCGTGATGCGCGGGACGGCGGACCACATCCCGCTGGAGAGCGCACGCGAGTGGGCGGCGGCGCTGCCGAACGGCCGCCTCCTTCAACTCCAGGGGAGCGGTCACTTTCCCTACCTGGATGTTCCCGATCGGTTCTTCGCGGCCGCCGAGGCGTTTCTCCAGGGAGGTTGGCCGCCCGGGGCCGAGGTGGTCTCGAGCGCAGGCCGCCGGTAGCGATATCGGCGGCGCGATGCCTCCGCAGCCTAACGAGTAGTCGTAGCGCGTGTTCGTGCGGACTGTCCGGCCGGGCTTGTCTGCGTGGCCGGGAGTGGCCGCTCCCGTGTCGTGGGCGCGTTTCCCTCATGGCGCTACCACGTGATCTGCCGCGGGCGGCGACGCGGCCGCACTCGTGCAGTTCGGGGCAAGTGCCTGTGGCGCGTTTAGGTAGCCCGATGCATTGTCTGCATCGTCGGAATGGTTCGGCGCTCACCGTCATCCGGAGGTTCCGTGGCGCTTCGTGAGGAAGTCGTCGAGAGTGCGCGTGTGCCGCGCATTGGGCCGTACGCGCAAGCGGTGCGCGTTGGAGATCTGGTGTTCACGGCAGGTCAGCCGGGCATCGATCCGGCTACCGGTCAGGTGGGCGTCACGTTCGAAGCGCAGGCGCGGCAGGCGTTCGCCAATTTGCGCGCCGTGCTGGAGGATGCCGGCAGCCGGATGGAGCGAGTGGTGAAGGTGACGTGCTTCCTGGCCGACGCAGGGGCGTTCGGCGTGCTGAACGCCTTGTTCGAGGAGTACTTCCCGGGGAGCCCGCCGGCACGCTCCGCGCCGGTCGTCGCGCTCCCGCGCGGGCTGCTCTTCTCGATCGAGGCCATCGCCGTCGCCGAGCTGGTCGGACAGCCCGGGCGAGCGGAAGCCTGACGGAGAAACGGGGCGTGCAGTCGCCTGGTGTTCGCTGCGGCGCCGCATGATGCTTGCGAACGCTCGCCGGTGAGGGTCTGGCGTTAGGTAGCCGGCCTCGGTCGCCACACTCAGCGGAGGAGTGCTCATGGATGGGAACCAGGTCGCCTGGATCTTCGAGTTGAACGTGAACGACGGGCACGACGCTGCGCTCCGTACGCTCATGACCGAGATGGTCGACGCGACGCGAACCGGCGAGCCGGGCACACTCGACTACGAGTGGTACCTGAGCGAGGACGGTCGCCGGCTCCATATCTACGAGCGGTACGCAGATGCGGCCGCAACGCTCGCCCACCTCGGGAATTTCCGCGAGCGCTACCTGACGCGCTTCTTCACGGCGCTGACCCCCGAGCGCATGGTGCTATACGGGGCGCCTGATGCGGCAGTTCGTAGCGCGCTCGCGCAGCTGGCTCCGCCGGTGATGCCGCAGGTGGGCGGGTTCACTCGCCACGCCCCAGCAGGGAAGACAGGCACCCGGTAAACATCGTAGTGACCTAAGAGCGCAGCGCCCGAAGGACGCAGGCCGAACGGCGCAGAACCCGGACGGCGCGAGACCCGAACGACGCAGGGCCCGAGCAGCGCAACGCCCGAAGGGCGCAACGGCGCAGCGCCCGACCGTCGCACGACCCAACCGGCGCTGTTGGAGTTGTGCGATCTTGCGCCCTCCGGGCCTGCGCCGTCTGGGCTCGCGCCGGTCGGGCTTGCGCCGTCTGGGTCTCGCGCCGGTCGGGTCTCGCGCCGGTCGGGTCTCGCGCCGTTCCGGGCTCTGCGCCGTTCGGGCTCTGCGCCGTTCAAATACGCCCCGCCTACCCGCTTCGACACACTACGCCCTTGCCCGCCGACGAGCATTGAGGCATTGTATGTGTAGTACATCAGCTACTACACCTACCGGCCCCGATGCTCGTCAACCTCGACCTCCACGACGCTCGGCCCCTGTACCTCCAGATCATGGATGCGGTACGGCGGGCTCTGGTGGTCGGCACCCTTCGGGCCGAGGACCCGCTGCCGTCAGTCCGCGAGCTTGCCGCGGAACTGCTGATCAACCCACGCACCGTCTCCCAGGCGTACCGCGAGCTCGAGCGCGAAGGTGTCATCTACGTCCGGCGCGGGCTCGGGACATTCGTCGCGCCCGATATTCACCCCGACCGACATGAGCGCCGCGCGCTCGCCCGGGGTGTGGCCAGGCGGGCGCTCGTCGAGGCTAGAAACAACGGGCTGGGGGTGGAGGAGCTGGTCACGATGATCCGGGAAGTGGCGGCGGAAGAGGGTGGCGAGCCGTCCCCGTTGCCCACACCCGCAATCCGAGACGAAGAGCAATGATCCGCGAGAGCGACTCTGAACACGGGGGCGCCGCCGCGGTGACCACCCATCATCTCACCAAGCGCTACGGCACCGACACAGCACTCGACGCCGTCGATCTGCTGGTTCCGGAAGGGGCCGTTTACGTCCTCATCGGAGGCAATGGGGCCGGAAAGAGCACCACGCTCAAGGTCCTCATGAACCTCGAGCGCCCGAGCTCCGGTACGGCGGAGGTCTTCGGGCTGGACACGGCGCTCCGCGGCCCCGAGGTGCGCGCGCAGGTGGGTTACGTGCCCGAACGCCACAACCCGGGCTACGGCTGGATGACTGGCGGTCGTCTGCTCCAGCACATCGCGAGCTACTACCCCTCGTGGGATGACGCCTATGCGGACCACCTGATCCGCGGCCTCGATCTGCGCGCGTCTCGGAGAGTCGGGAGCCTGTCGAAGGGAGAAACCCGGCGGCTTCAGCTGGTGATGGCCCTCGCGCACCGTCCTCC
>Ga0070669_100001559_pt1 | contig 16599 bp, 14 predicted proteins | sample KBSS53metaG_FD_64680 | JGI IMG/M metagenome (GOLD analysis project Ga0070669, IMG submission 64680) | Switchgrass rhizosphere microbial communities from Kellogg Biological Station, Michigan, USA - KBS S5-3 metaG | ecosystem: Host-associated > Plants > Roots > Rhizosphere > Soil ... | reverse complement strand
TGAACGCGATGGCGGTGTTCGCCACGGTGGCGGAGCTGCGGGGCTTTCGCGCCGCCGGAGAGCGGCTCGGTGTCAGCGCCTCCGCGGTGAGCCAGACGCTGCGAAAGCTCGAGGGGCAGCTCGGTGTCGTGCTCCTGCACCGCACCACGCGGAGCGTCCGGCTCACCGCAGCCGGCGAGCGGCTCTACGCGTCGGTGCGACCGGCGCTGGAGGAGGTGCGAGCAGCCGTGGCCGCAGTCGGGGAGCTGAGCGACGATCCGCGCGGCACGCTCCGCCTCCTCGTCGGGACGGCGGTGGATCCGGTGCTCGCGAGGCTGCCACTCGCGAACTTCCTCGCCGAGCATTCGCACGTGCAGCTCGACCTCGTCGTGAGCGACGCCCGGCAGGACATCGTCGCCGCCGGCTTCGACGCGGGCATCCAGCTCGGCGAGGTGATCGACCGCGACATGCTCGCCGTGCCGGTGACTGGCGACATCCGGATGACCGTCGTCGGCGCGCCGTCGTACTTCGCGCGACACCCGGCGCCGCGCCGTCCGCGCGACCTCGTCGAGCACGAGTGCCTCAACTGGCACCCCGTGCCGGAGTCGCCGGCGTATCGCTGGGAGTTCACGGAGAACGGCCGCGAGGTCGTCATCGCCGCGCCGGGACGCGTGCTCTCGACCGACTCAGCGGTCAACATCCGCCTCGCGCGCGATGGGCTCGGCCTCACCATCGTGTACGAGGATCAGGTACGCGAGGAAGTGGCGCGTGGAGAGCTCGTGCCGGTGCTGGAGAAGTTCTGCGAGCCGTTTCCGGGCTATTACCTGTACTACCCGCACCGCCGGCATGCCGCGCCCGCGCTGCGGGCGCTCATCGACCACCTTCGCCGCGGCCGGCGGCCGGCTCCGGCACGCAAGGCACGCTCCGGGCGGCGGGCGAGTACCGTCGAGCGGGCCTCACCGCGCCGATCCGGATCCAGAAAGTCCGGCTGACACGCGCGTTCTTGGAACCGCCGAGGGCGAGCGCAAAGCCGTCCGGCTTGCTACGCGGAGCCGCCGAATCGCTCCGGCGCGCTGCTTGTGGTTCGCTGCCGGACGCGGCACTTTCGCGGATGCTTTCCATCGCGGACCAGCTCCGCACCGCACTCTCGGAACGTTACCGCATCGACTCCGTGATCGGCGCCGGCGGCATGGCCGAGGTGTACCGCGCGCACGATCTGAAGCACGGGCGGGACGTCGCGGTGAAGGTGATGCGCCCGGAACTGGCGCACGCGGTCGGCGCGGACCGGTTTCTCCGCGAGATCGCGATGACGGCGACGCTGCGTCATCCGCACATTCTCCCCCTGTACGATTCAGGGGACGCGGACGGCGTCCTCTACTACGTGATGCCGCTCGTCGAGGGCGAGAGTCTCCGCTCGCGGCTCGAGCGCGAGGGCCGTCTGCCGATCGACGAGGCGCTGCGGATCACGAGGGAGGTCGCTGACGCCCTCGGCTATGCGCACGAGCACGGCATCACGCACCGCGACATCAAGCCGGAAAACATCCTGCTCGAGCGAGGGCACGCGGTAGTCGCCGACTTCGGCATCGCGCGCGCCGTCGCCGTGACGGGCAACGAGCGGTTGACGCAAACAGGCTTCGCCGTCGGCACGCCGATGTACATGAGCCCCGAGCAAGCGGTCGGCGAGCCGAACCTCGACGGTCGCAGCGACCTGTACTCGCTCGGATGCGTGCTGTACGAGATGCTCGCCGGTGCGCCGCCGTTCACGGGACCGACCGCGGTCGCCATGACGCAGCAGCACCTGATGCAGCAGCCGGCACCGGTCACCGCGTCACGTCCGGAGGTGACGCCGGCCGTCGCGTTCGCGCTCGACCGTGTGCTCGCGAAAGATCCGGCGGAGCGCCCCTGGCCCGCCGCACGGTTCGTCGAAGCGCTCTCGTCGCAGACCGCTCCGGCCGTGGCGCCCGTGCGAGCGAAGCCAGGTAAGACCCGTCGCAAGGCATTCGTTGCGGCGGGAGTGCTCGCCGTCCTCGCGAGCGCGTGGGCAGTGCAGCGTGCACGGACACCGCACGCCACGCTGATCGGCCGTATCGCCGTGATCCCGATGGAGAACCAAACGGGAGACACGGCGCAGCGCTTCTTCGCCGACGGGATGACGCGCGAGGTGATCGGCGTGCTTGCCGACGCCGGTGTGCGCGTGCTCGGGTATCGCGCCGTGGAGAGCTATCGAAACTCCACGCAGCCGATCAAGGAGATCGCGCGAGCGCTCGGCGTCGACGCGATCGTGTCCGGCGCCGTGCTGCGCTCGGGTGACGTCGTGACGCTCTCGGCGGAGCTCATCGACGCGCGGAACGACGAAACGCTCTGGTCGCACAACTTCGAGCGCCCGGCGGCCGACGTCCTGACGCTCCAGCGCGAGGTGGCGGCCGAGATCGCGCGCGGGATTCGCGCCGGGCTCACGCCGGAGCAGGTGCAGCGCCTGTCTACGGCGCGCCAGGTCAATCCGCGCGCCTACACGCAGTATCTGCTGGGACAGGAGTCGGCTGCGCTGCGCACCGCCGCCGGATTCCAGCGCAGTCTGGTGTTCCTTCGTCGCTCGCTCGAGATCGACTCGACCTACGCACCGGCGTGGGCGGCGCTCGCCATCACGAACGCGTACGCGCTCATCTATCAAACCGCACCGCGTGACTCGGCCGCGGCGATGGCGATGCGCGCCGCGAACCGGGCGATCGCGCTCGACCCGGACGTCGGCGACGCCTACTTCGCGCGCGGCGCCGTTCGCCTGCACGACCGCTGGGACTTCTCCGGCGCCTATGCCGACTTCGCTGCGGCCGAGTCGCGGCCCGGCTCCCCGCTCGGCTGGGGCATGTTCGGCTGGGCGCTGTGGGAGATGGGCGACTTCGACGGCATGCTGCGGCGCGGCCGCAATCTGGTAGACGACGAACCCACGACCGCACAATGGCGGAGCGACCTCGCCTGGGGACTCTGGTCGCTCAGGAAACCCACCGAGGCGCTCGCGTCGGCGCGCAAGGGAACGGAGCTCGATCCGTCGTTCTATGAAACGTTCGACATTCTGTCGCTCATTCTTGGCGATCTGGGACAGCACGTCGCCGCCGACTCGGCGCATCGTCGCGCCGTGGAAGTGGCCGGAGGCGATTACTGGGTCCGCCGCTTCGACGAAGGCATTCTCGCTTCGCAGCGTGGCGACAGTGCCGGAGTGCGACGCGCCCTCGCCGCCCTGGACGGCGATCCGCGACTGGCGCAGCGCGGCGGCCTGCTGTTCCTCGCCGGCCTGAAAGACAGTGCCTACGCGATGCTGAGCCATGCCGTCGATGCACGCGACCTCGACGTGCTGCAAGTGATGAATGCGATGCCCCCGCTGTATCGCTTTCGTGGCGAGCCGCGATATCAGGCGCTGCTGGCGCGCATCGGACTGCCCGAGCGGCTGCGGCGCGGCGTCGCCGTGCCGTAGAGTCTCGTCGTCGAGCGGAGCGTCGGCGCCTCGAAGAAGCATGGCCCCGTTCGCCGCAGGCAGGCGTGGCGTTCCGGGAACGGCGACCAGGAGCGGCCCGACGGTGAACCGCGGCTAGAGCACGGTTCCGTTCGACCAGTGCTCGGCGCGCGGCGATCTCGTGGCGATGCTCGAAGAGCTCGCCGTCACCGACGGCGAGCCGAGACTACCGCAGTCCCATCTCCCGATCCACGCGCTCCGAGAGCCGGACGAAGCGCGGGTCGGCGCGGACGGGGTCGAGCGTCGGATCGTAGCGATTGCCGCGGTGCGGCCAGCGCCAGTCGGCACGGTCGAACCATACGAACGCGCTGTCCAGGTCACCGAGCGCCATGTGTGCGCGCGCGATCGAGAACGCCGCGTCGCGCTTGCGCGGGCCGTCGGGGAGCGATTCGACCTCGCGCAGGATCCGGCGCGCCTCCTCACGGCCGCCGGCACGCGCAACCGCGTACGCAAGATCCGCCCGGAAATCCGGGATGTGCGGTGCGGCGTCCGCGACGCGCCGCAGCTCGCGCACGGCCTCGGGATGCCGGCCCGTCAGCGAGTAGAGGATACCGAGAAGCCGATGGGCAAAGGGGTAGCTCGGGTCGATCTCGAGCGTTCTGCGGACTTGCTCGATCGCGCTGGCATACTCACGCGTGAGCACGAGCCGATCGGCGAGGTGGCCACTGCCCGTCAGGTTGAACGGGTCCACCTCGTAGGCACGGCGGTCCTGAGGAAGCGCGTCCTCGATGCGCCCTGTCAGCCCGAGCAGCGCCGCGTACCAGTGGCGAGCCTGCGCGTCGCCCGGATTCAGCTCGAGGGTGCGGAGCAGCTCGCGCTCGGCGCCGGGCCAGTCGCGCTGCCACCATCGCAGGAGGGCCAGTGCGCGGTGCGCCGGCGCCGAGGCGTCGTCCAGCGCGACGGCCCGCTCGGCGGCCCATTTGAGGTTGGCGCTCGTCTCCGCCTCGCGGTCGGCGTAGCCGGGGGTGTACTGCGTGTAGCCGGTCAGGTACACGTCCGCGAGCCCGGCGTACGCGTCGGCGTAGCTCGAGTCCCGCTCGATCGCGCGCCGGAAGTACGCGGCCGCCTGGTCGTGCCCGTCCTTCGTGCGCTTCTGCCAATGGTAGCGCCCGCGCAGGTAGAGCTCGTACGCCTCCGCGTTGCGCGTACCGCGCGGCGTCGCCGCGCCATCCCTCGCACCCAGCGTCACCTCGAGCGCGCGTCCGACCTCGCGGGCGATCGCGTCCTGAACGCCGAGGACGTCGACGGCCTGGCGATCGTAGCTCCGCGACCAGAGGTGCTGGTCGGTGCTGGCGTTGACGAGCTGCACGGAGATGCGCACACGGTCGCCGTCGCGGCGGACGCTCCCCTCGAGCACGTGCGCGACGCCCAGCTCGCCCGCGATCTGCCGCAGCGATGCCCTGCTGCCCTTGTAGTGCATCGCCGACGTCCGCGAGATCACCTTGAGCGTCGGCACGGCCGCGAGCTGCGTGATGATCTCCTCGGTGATGCCGTCGCTGAAGTAGTCGTTGCCCGCGTCCGACGTCATGTTGGCGAAGGGAAGGACGACGATCGAGGGGGTCGCGGCCGGCGGCGCCGCGTCGGGTTCCGTGCCGCGCTGGCGAGCCATCCACAGCACGGCCGCCGTGGCGACGAGCGCCACCGCCACGGCGGCGTTCCGGATCCGACGCGCCCGTCGTCCCACCGGGCGTCGGGCACTCGCGGCGACGATGCGGGCCATAAGTCGTCCGGCCCCGTCGCTGGTGGGGTCGAGCGCCAGCAGGTCGCGCTCCATCTCCTGCGCGGACCGGTAGCGTGCGTCGAGGGCCGGGACGAGCGCCCGGTCGACGATCGCCGCGAGCGCGGGCGGGACGTCGGGGCGGAACGTGGCGAGGGGCAGATACCTTCCGGAGCGGATGGCCTCGAGCACCACGCTCGCCGCCTCGCCCGGGAAGGGCCGCCGCCCGGCGAGCATCTCGTAGAGCACGACGCCGAGCGACCAGAGATCGGTGCGGTGATCGACCGCGTCACCGCGCGCCTGCTCGGGGCTCATGTACGCGACGGTGCCGAGCATCGCGCCTCCGCCCGTGCCGGTCACCGTCGCGTCCATCAGCTTCGCGATGCCGAAGTCGAGCAGCTTCACGACGCCGTCGTTCGTGATGAAGACGTTCGACGGCTTGACGTCGCGGTGCACCACCCCCGCCTGGTGCGCCTTCGCCAGCCCTCGCGCCATCTGCGCGGCGATCGCCACCGCCTCGTCCACCGCGAGCCCAGCTTCACCGGCGCGCGCGATGCGGCCCTGCAGCGTCTCGCCATCGTAGAGCGGCATCGCGATGTAGAGCTGCCCGTCGTTTGTCTCGCCGATCTCGTGCACCGTGCAGATGTTCGGGTGCTCGAGCGCCGCGACGGTCCGTGCCTCGCGGCGGAAGCGCTCCGCGGCGGAGTCGTCGGCGTGGAGGCGCGCCTGCAGAAACTTGAGCGCGACCGTGCGCCCGAGCTGCTCGTCCACGGCGCGGTAGACGACGCCCATGCCGCCGCCCGCCACGCGCTCGCCGATGCTGTAGCGCCCCAAGCGCCGCGCCGCGCCGAACGTGACGTCCGGTCCGCGCAGCCGCGCGGCCAGCGGCGCGACGTCCGCGGCAAGAGAGTCGAGCTCACCGGACCGATCGTGCGCGTCGAGGAGCGACTCGACCTCGCGCCGCAGCTCGCGATCGTCCGCGCACGCCGCGTCGAGATACCCGCCGCGGCCCGCGGGATCGCGCTCCAGCGCCTCGCCGACGATCTCCGCCACGCGGCGCCAGTGTTCCGCGGTGCCGCCCGAGGTCACGGCGCCAGCTCACGATTGAGGTACGCGCGCGCCACGCCCCACTCGCGCTTGACGGTCGCGGGAGAGATCGCGAGCGCCTCGGCGGTCTCCTCGATCGTCATGCCCCCGAAGAACCGGCACTCGACGACGCGCGCCGAGCGCGGGCTCAGGGCCGCGAGACGGTCGAGCGCCTCGTCGAGCGCGAGCAGCGTGTCGCTGCGCGACACGGCCATCGCGACGGCATCGTCGAGCGGCACATTGGCGACGCCGCCGCCGCGCTTCCTGGTGCTGCGCGCGAGCGCGTAGTCGATGAGGATGCGGCGCATCGCCTGCGACGCAGCGGCCAGGACGTACGCTCGGCCCGGCCATTGGATGTGCTCGAGGCGCGCCAGCTCGAGGTATGCCTCGTGTACCAGCCCCGTGGTGCCGAGCGTGTGCCCGACACGCTCTCCGCCGAGGTGCCGGTGGGCGACCCGGCGCAGCTCGGCGTACACGATCTCGAAGAGCTCTCGCAGCCGCTCGCCGCTCGACGACCCGTCGGGTGCGTCCACGGATGCGACGCGCGTTCCGTCCTCGGATGGAGGCCTGTCGGATTCGTCAATGAGCGACATCGGGGCGACTCGGCCTCCGGCCTCATGGGGGCGCAGCGCACCAGGGGCGGCGGCGCAGGCCGATCATATTCGGCGGTGACGATCGGGGGAAGGTCGCCGTGAGCCGTTTCGGTGCGTTTTCCGGCTTCTGCATTCAGTCGGTGGGAACGCGATCCGGCGGCCACCGCTCCACACCCCCTCTCGAGGTGCCTCATGCGCATCACCCGATTCGCGACCATCACACTGCTCGCCACCGTCGCTGCCTCCTGTCGCGACGCCGCGGCGACCGCGCCCGCCCTGTCGGCGGGCTCCTCGTCGGCGGGCTCCTCGTCGGCGGGCTCGCATCCGGCGCACGCCCGCACGAGCGAACCGTTGAACTTCGCCATCCCGGCGCCCAACGGCTTCGTCTCGACGGTGCTGGCGCGCGGCAGCTTCGTCGACGCGATCGACGCGACGTTCCGCATCAAGGAGGATCGCGCGACCGACGTCGTGCACGTGGACGATCCGACCCAGATGGTCATGGCCAGGGTCACGATCGCCGCGGGCGGCGCGCTGCCGTGGCACACGCACCCGGGGCCCGCACTCGTCACGGTCACAGCCGGCGAGCTGACACTCGTCGACGGCGACGACTGTGGCGTGCGTCGCTTTCCTGCGGGTACCTCGTTCATGGATTCGGGTCAGGGCCACGTGCACGTCGGCCTCAATACCGCCACGGCCGAGATGGTGTTGTACGTGACGTACCTCGACGTCCCCGTGGGACAGTCGCCGCTGGTCGTCGCATCGGCGCCGGGATGCTGAGCCGACGGCACTCGCCGAGAGAAGCAGGCTGGTGATTCCGGCAGCGGCGCGTCGCGACCTGCGACGAAGGGTCAGACGGGGGGCGGCCGCACGGCGCGGCCGCCCCTCAGCAACGGTGCCGGAGGATATGTTTCGAGCATGGCAGATGCATCGGAGTCTCGAGACGCGAGAAGGAACGCCCCGCGGACGAGCAAGGAAAGGAACGACGTCCAGCGATCCTTGACGAAGCTGCTGGATTCGCTTGCACCGGAGCGCGCGACATCGCGCAGCGAGCGCGCGCCCGAACAGATCGAGCGCTATCGCACACCGACAGGGTGCGTGCTGCAGGCGCCGACGGCGGCGCTGAGCCTCGCGTGGTTTCCCGGCCCTGCGTCCGGCTGGGAGCTCGGACAGCTGCACGTCGTCCTCTGGCGTGGCAGCGTCTCGCGCCGCGGAGGCGGTGCTTCGCGTGAGAACGCGAGCGTGATTCGGGAATGGACGCTGCGTCCGGTGGAGCTTTCGCCCGGCCACTGGCGCGAGGACGGCGATGGCGCGGTGTACGATCTCGAAGGTCTGACGGAACACTGCCTCGCGCTGCTGAACGCGCAGGTGCAGGCCGACGATCCGACGGGTTCGGCGAAGTCGACGACGCCGCGCCGTCGCGACTAGCCGCTCCGCGAGCTCGCTCGTCTTCCTTGCGCACGGGCGACGTCGTCATGGACGACGTCGCCCGTGCGCCGGCAGCACCTACCGCAACGCGGCCACGATCGACGGCGGGAGCAGGACGCCGTCGACGACGTGCACGATGCCGTTCGACGCCGAGATGTTCACGAGGTCGAGGTCGAGCGGCGCGCCGGCGATCGTCGTTCCATCGATCGCAGCCTCCTCGCCCGAGAGCATGCGGATGCTCTTGTGCGCGAGCACGCTCACCGAGGTATGACGTCCGCGCGTGACGTGGAACGCGAGCACGGTGGGGAGGACGTCGCACGACAGCACGGTCTCCTGGCCGAGCGCGCCGATCAGGCTCGCGAACGCCGCGTTGGTCGGCGCGAACACGGTGTACTGGCCACTCGCCGAACCGAGCGTCGCCACGAAGCTGGTACCGCAGTTGGCGTCCGAGTAGCCGAGCGCGAAGACGAGCGTCGAGAGTGCGCTCGTGCCCTGCGCGAGCTCGACGATCGTGGCCGTGCCGGGCTTCGCGGCCGCGGCGGCGGCGCGCGACAGCGAGGCGTCGGTGGCGGTGAGCGGGACGGTCGGCTCGCTGCAGGCGGCGAGCGCGATCGCGCCGACGGCGAACGTGAGGCGGAGAGTCGTGGTGCGCATGTGTTCCTCGGCTGATGGGAAGACGGGCGTTCCGGAGCGACCGGGACGCAGATGGGCCAACACCGCGTGTCAACGGAGTTGCCTTCGCTCGCGTTCCCGTCGCCGATGGAGCGCCGCGCCTGCCGAGGCGGAACGCCGATGCGCCTGTGCCGTGCGGGGGGAGCCGCTCAGCGCGGAGCGCTCGCCCTTCCCTTCACCTTCGCCGGCGCGGACGGCGCCATCGGAGCGCCTGCCTGGCGGATGGACGCGCCGACGTGCAGCGCGTACGTCTCGCGCACGTCGGTGCCCGCGATCACGCCGCTGAGCGCCGCGCCCGTACCCGGGGTCCATGTCAGCGGCACCGTACCGCGTCCGTCGGTGACGGCGCGCGATGGCGACACGCGCCCGCCCTTCGCGGTGAATCCGAGCTTCGCGTTCGGCACCGGATTGCCATAGAGGTCGGTGACCGTCGCGACGAGCTTGCGCTTGCCGGCCCCCAGAGGTGAGCCGCGCGGCTCGTCGAGTCCGAGGTTCGCCGGCGCGCCAGGCTCCGCGATCGCCATGACGTCGAGCGACTTCACGAGACCGCCCGCGCGGACGTTCAGCGTGCAGCTGCCGGCCGAGCGGCCCAGCGTCCAGCGAAGTGTGGCGCTGCCGGACGAATCGGTGCGCACCAGCGTGTCGAGCAGCGAGCCGCACGGGGCGGACACGGCGAGCGCCGCATCGGCGACGCCGTTGCCCGCCGCATCGAGCAGGCGAACGACGACCTCGCGGCGGAGCGGCGCGCCAACCGTACCGTGCTGCCGGTCACCCGACGCGACGACCATGCGCGCCGCGGCGCCGGCGAGCGCCGTTGCCGCGATCGTCACGGGCGGGATCGCGGCGCCCCCGTGCGGCGTGCCCACCTGCGCGCGCAGGCGCTGCGTCCCCGCCGCGGGTCCGAGCGTCCAGCGCGCCCGCGCGATGCCGGCCGAGTCGGTGCGCGCGGCGAGCGACTCCACGGTGCCCTCGAGCGCGTGCCAGCTCACGGGCACATCGGGGAGCACGCGACCACTGGAATCGGTGACGCGCAGTTGCACCGGGTCGGCGAGCGGCTTCGCGGCGACGCCGCTCGGATGGTCGACCAGCGCCGCCACGCGCGTGTTGTCAGGCAGCGGATCCGCTTCGGCGGTGACGACGAGCGTGCTGTCGAGCTGCTGAACCGTCGCGATCAGCGACTGGCTCCCGGGAAGCCTGCCGAGGGTCCACGACGTGCGCGCGCGTCCATCGGCGTCGCTGAGCGCGGAGGCGGGTTCCACCGCGCCATCCCCCTCGGCGAGGCGGAAGGTGACGAGCGCCCCGGTCACGGGGAGCCCGCGGCGGCTGACGACGCGCACGACCACGTTCTGCGGGAGCGCGCGTCCAGCGGACGCGTGCTGCCCTGCGCCGGCGAGCAGGTCGATGGTCGCCGGCGCGGCGACGACGCTCAGCGCCGCATGCGCCACGACGCCGTCGATCGCCGCCGTGACGATCGTGCGTCCGGGCGTGCGCGCCGTGGCGACGCCGCTCGAGTCGAGCGCGACGACGGAGCTGTCGTCCACGCGCCAACGCGCGGCCACGCCGGCAATGGCGTGACCACGCGCGTCGCGCGCACGCGCGCGCAGCGACCGGACATCGAGCTCGCGCAGCGTCAGCCCGTCGGTTCCCTCCGCGCCTATCACGTCCACCGACGCTACGCGCTGACGCACGACGATCCGGGAGCGCGCGACGAGCCCGCCGACGGCGACGGTGATCGTCGTCGTACCCGGGCCCTGCGCCACCACCGAGCCGTCGTTGAGCACCCGGGCGACGCCGGGCTTCTCGCTGGACCACGTCGGCGTGGTGCCGACGAGTATCGCGCCAGCCTTGTCGGTAATCGTGGCGGCGAGGTGCAGCGTGTCGCCGATCGCGGTCGCCGTATCGGCCAGCGGCCGCACGCCGAGCCAGGCGACGCCGAGGTTGCCGAACGTTCGGTGCGACTCGGACTTGCCGACGATGCCGAAGGAGTACAGAAACGAGATGATCGAGACACACGCCGCGCCCGTCGAGGCTCCGGCGGTTACGAGCTTGCTCGCCTGACGGTACCACGGCGTCGCGGCCGGGGCGACCGGTCTGGTAGGGGACGTCATGAGAGCACTCTGGGCGACGGCGCGGTAGTGATGGTGCGGCGGAGGCCGCGAGGCGGGAGGTCGCGGGAATTGTCCCGGACGCTTGCCATGAACGGTCGCCTAGGCGGGTGGGCGCTGGCGGTGACGGCAGTCACCGCCTCGCGCGAGACCCGGAGCTCGTGGCCTCGCGCGGGCGCGTCAGGGCGCCGGCCGGGCGGGCTCGCCCGCCGCGCTGGCCGGGTAGTGGTCGACGAGGTAGGCCACGAGCGCGGCCTTCTTGTCCTTCGCGACGGGTGCACCCCACGCCATCATCTGCGTGACGCTCTTGTTCCACCCGGCCGTGTCCTTGTGCTGCCGCGTGATGATCATCGCGCCGTGACAGGTGAGACAGCTCCCGACGACGAGCTCGTGACCGGGACCGGCGGGCAGCGCGCGGATCGCGGCCTGCTCCTCGGCGCTCGTCCGCGTCACCAGTGTGGACGGGGGCGGAGGCGCCATGCGCGCCGCGACGGCGGCAGGCGCAACGGCCGACGCGGGCTGCGTGGGGCGCGTGCCCTGTGCGGAGGTGAACCCTGGCGTGGGGGCGACGTCGGCGTCAGCCACCGCCTTCGCACCCGGTGCCCGCGAGACGCTGTCGGCACCGGCGGCGCCGACGCTCTTCGGCCCGTTCGCGTCGCCGCGACCGCAGCCGAGCACCGCGGCGGTGACGGCCGCGCGCGCGAGCCGCCACGCGCTCGCCCCGGACCACCGCGTGTCACGCGACATGGATCGGCACCTGATGGATGGAGTTGTTGCCGTAGCCGCCCGGGTTGGCGGCGGCCTGCATCGGCTGCACCGCGCCCGTGCCGTCGGTGGCCCGCGCCATGATCACCGCCGGGCCGGAGTGGACGACCACGTCCGCCTCCCACGTGCGCCATGCGCCAGGCTGCGCGGTGCCGACGAGGCGCGCCGCGCGCCACGTACGACCGCCGTCGACCGAGACGTCCACGACGCGCACGCTGCCGCCGCCGCTCCACGCCTGTCCGTGCACCGTGAAACTTCCGGCGCTCACGCGTTGGTTGGCCAGGGGCGCGGCGATGACCGACTTGGGGCGCATCTTGGTCACGGCGCTTCCGTCCGCGTAGCGGTATCCCTTCGCCATGAAGAAGTTGTCCGACTCCTCGGGCATGGCGTGGACGTGGGTGAGCCACTTGGTGGACGCCATCCCGAACCAGCCCGGCACGATGAGGCGGAGCGGCCCGCCGTGAAGCAGCGGGATCGGCCGGCCGTTCATCGCATAGGCGACGAAGGCTTCTCCGAGCGCGACGTCGCGCGGAATGCTGCGCAGGAACTTCGGCACGCCGCCGCCGGGCGCCTGGTCGGGCGCCTCCATCCAGAAGTGGCGCGCCCGTTCCGTGAGTCCGGCGCGCTCGAGCAGTGCGGAAAGCGGCACGCCGGTCCACGTCGCGGTGCTGACGGCGCCGTACTCCCACTGCACGCCCGACGTCTTCGGCAGTCGAAAGACGCCGCGGCCGTTGCCGGCGCACTCCAGCGTCACCGGGCGCGTCTGCCCGCCCATCTTCCGGATCTCGTCGAGCGTGAAGGTCACGCGGCGCTGCACCTGGCCGTCGATCGCCAGCGTCCAGGCGAGCGGGAGCTGGGTGGGCGGGCCGAAGTGGCTGCGCACGAAGAAGTCCTCGGGCGACGTCTCGAACGTGGCGAGCGCCGAGAGCGGCGCCTCGGCGTCGAGCGGGCGCGCGTTGCGGATGACGAGCCCGCTCGCGGTCCGGACCGCATCCGGTGCGCGCGTCGCACCGGCGGACTGCCCGACGAGTCGGCGCGTGGCGAGCGCGCCCGCCGCCATCATGCCGGCTGCGATCAGCTCCCGCCGACCGAGGACCGGCGGACCGTCACTCCGAACGTCCACGGGGTGGCTCGCGAGCGCCGAGGTCGTCCGCGGCGCGCCACCGTGAGTGCCGTCACGCATGAGAGTGGCCTCCTGAGAGTCTGCCCCGACGGGGCTCGTGAACGAGCGCGATGCTCAGCACGACCAGGACCACAGCGATCGCGCTACCGTGGGAAGGGCAGCGGGATCGCGGCGCTCGACTATTTCACGTACGGCGTGACGTTGTCCGCGATCGCCCGGAACTCCGCCTCGGTGAGCGGGAGGGCCGCGTACATCTCTCTCCAGTTCACGGCGGTCGGCGCGTGCTGGTCGCCCGGCTGTTCGTCCGACGCGTAGAGCACGTGCTCGAGTCCGATGCGCCGGATCGCATCCGCGATGAAGCGCCCCGTCGCGCGGTCAGGGTCTTCGAACGACCCGACGGAGAGATCGAAGTAGAGATTGGCCGCCAGCGGATCGTGCGCTGCACGGGCGTCCGCGAACTCCGACAGCGCGTCCGGATGCTGGAACGCACTGCTCAGGTGCGCGACCTGGACAGGGATGTCCGGTGCCGCCGCGACGATCTCGCGCAGGAAGATGCGCACCTCCGCGCGGCCGAACCCTCCGCGCGAGCCGAGGTGCACGACGATCGGCATCCGCAGCGCGTTCGCCGCGGCGAAGAAACGGCGCAGGCCGCCGACGTGTGCCGTGTCGTGCAGATCCAGGTTGTCGCCATTCTCTCCGATGTTGATCTTCATCGCGCGCACACCCGGCATCTTCGCGCAGCGTTGGAGCTCCGGGATGGCCCACACGTCGAGGGGCTTGATCCCGCAGGCCATCACGAGACGAGCCGGATACCGGGCGACCTGCGCCGCCGTCCAGTCGTTCTCGAGGCGCACCGCGGTCGCCGGGTCCGGGGCTGGCACCTGTCGTGAGACCGTCCCTGCGCCGGGCCCGCCTATCCAGAACGCCTCCGACAGCACGAGCGCGTGCCGGATGCCCGCCGCATCGAGGTCGGCGATCAACCGCTCGGCGGAGACCGGCTGCGTGTGGCGACGCGGATTCTCCAGCGGGAGCGCGTACGGGCCGAGGAGGTGGGTGTGAAAGTCGGCATACGGCACGAGACCATCCGGCGGGGTCTTCGCGCACGCCGCGCCCACCAAGAGCAGCACGGACGCGATCCTGGAGCTTCGACTCATCGGTGCATCGGGCTGGCGTCACGCTCGCCGTCAGCCGTCAGCCGTCGGCTGTCGGCGAAGGTCGGGACTCACACGTACTCGGCTGACGCCAACGTAGGGACGGGGATCGCACCCGCACAGCTACAGATCCGGCGGACTTCAGCCTGTACAGGTCACCCGTCCGTGCCCGTGACGCTACTCGGCTGTCGCGGCAGGCGGATGGTGAACGTGGTACCGTCCGCCTCCGTCGAGCACACCGAAACGGTGCCGCCGTGCGCCGCGACGATGCGCTCCACGATGTAGAGGCCGAGCCCCTGGTGGCGCCGGTCGGCCGCGGGGATCCGCCCGACGGCTCGCTGGCCTTCCCGGAAGATCGCCGCCTGCTGCTCGGCGGGAATCGGCGGGCCGTCGTTGTGCACGGAGAGCGTCACCTCGTCGGCGAGGCCGCGCGCGGTCACGCTTATGGGCTTGCCGGGCGCGCCGTACTGCACCGCGTTCCCGATCACGTTCGTCAGCGCCTGCGCGAGTCGGTCCGCGTCCCATGCGCCCGCCAGGTCGCCGCCGGTCTCCACCTGCACCACGCTGTCGGGGTACGAGGCCGCGATCTCCAGCGCTACGTCGTGCACGAGCCGCCGCGCGTCCACTGCCGCTCGCACGACGGGGATGGCGTCGTCGAGCCGCGTGCGCGTGAACTCGACGAGGTCCAGCACCATCTGGTTCATGCGCCGCGCGCTGCTCGACGCGCGCGTGACGAGCGTGCGGTTCGGCTCTTCGAGGCCCCCCGCGTCGAGCATGAAGCGCATGGAGGTGATGATGGCGCCGAGGGGAGTGCGCAGGTCGTGGCTGAGGATCGCGAGGAACCGCTCCTGGGTTCCCGCGACCGACTGGCTGAAGCGCGACACCGACTGGGCGATGTTCTGGTCGATGGCCTCGTTGAACCGGATGAGGTCCATCAGGTCGGTATGCGCCTGGCCGGATTCCTCTTCCAGCCACAGCCGCGTGACGCTCGCGCGGAGCGCGCGGAACTCGGCAATCATCTGGCCGACGGTGAACCCGCTGACCGCGCGTCCGCTGCCGTGCTCCTGCGCGGCCGTGGTGCGTGTCGCGGCCACGTCGTCCGCGTCGCGCGCCCCGCGGGCCTTCTCGTCCTGTGCCGTGTCCGACTGCGGGCGCTCGAGGTCCGCGGCGATGACGAGGAGCATCTCCTTCGCGTGGTCTCGTAGCGCCGCGACGTCCATGACGGCGCCGACGGGAAGACTCCGGGCGAACGTCTCCCACTCGGCCAGAATCGGTTCCGCGTTGTCGCGGATGAAGCGCGCGAGCCTCAGGGGCTACTTCGTCGCCGGCGGCGGCGGCGTCTCGGACACCGACTCGGGAGTCGCATCCGGTTGCCGCTCAGCCTCGCGCTTCCGAGCGCGCTTCTCTTCCTGCTTCTGCTGGCGCGCCATCTCCTTCTGGCGCTTCTCGAAATTGTAGTTCGGCTTCTTCGGCATGCAGCGGCCGGCCTCAGGTTGATCGACGCTCGTGATTAATGAGTGCGGCCGTGTCAGTCTCGGCGGCCGCGTGCGGCCTTCGCGCGAAGACGTTGTGCCGCCTTGGACTTGATCTGTCGCGCTTCGCTCGGCTTGACGTAGTGACGGCGGCGGCGGATCTCGCGCAGGATCCCGGCCTTCATCACGCTGCGCTTGAAGCTCTTCAGCGCCCAGTCGATGCGATCAGTTTCGTTCAGGTGGATCTCTACCATCGTTCCGCCGCGGGTCTGAGATGAGGAAGCGCCGCGCCGCAGGGCATCGTTTCAGCCCGGCGGCGCGGCGACAGTCCGCTCCCTCGCAGAGCGAGGGAGGCGGAGCTCAACGGCCGAGCTTCGCGACGTTCTCGGCCGCGGGGCCCTTCTGGCCCTGCACGACGTCGAACTCCACGCGCTCGCCTTCCGCCAGCGACTTGAAGCCGCCGCCCTGGATAGCCGAGTGATGGACGAAGCAATCCTTCTCGCCGCCCTCGGGGGTGATGAAGCCGAAGCCCTTGGTGTCGTTGAACCACTTCACGGTGCCGGTTGTACGCATCGTTCTACTCCTCTACTGAATTGTGTTGTGCTGTGTTCGGAGTGCGTCGCTACAACGGACCGACACAACGTGCTCGTGATCGAATCCCTCACGAAGGGTGTTCCCGCACGGTGCGGGACGACAGGACGAAAAAAAAGGGCCTGCGCAACTCGGCAGGCCCCTGATCGATCGGAACTTGTCCACGCGCTCGGCGCGTGTCTCGCTTGATTGAAGCTAGTGGGTACTGCCGCTCGATGCAACCACGCTCGCCCGCCAGGCCGGCACGACGAACGTCGCGTGTGACCAACTACTCGCGCCGCCCCGGCGGGCGGCTCGAGACGAGGTGCAGCGCCAGCGAGCCGAGGAGCGGCACCTTGCTCCGCATCTGCACGAGCACGTGCTGCGCGTCGTCGGTGAAGAACAGCTCCGCTTCCCCGCCCTCGCCGAAGAG